>Ga0307408_100003553_pt1 | contig 10623 bp, 9 predicted proteins | sample 322Cmetagenome_FD_202116 | JGI IMG/M metagenome (GOLD analysis project Ga0307408, IMG submission 202116) | Maize rhizosphere microbial communities from greenhouse at UC Davis, California, United States - 322HYB-C-3 | ecosystem: Host-associated > Plants > Roots > Rhizosphere > Soil | place: USA... | reverse complement strand
TCGCGACTCCGCCGAAGGAAACGAGGCCACCGAGTGCAATCACTTCACGAGCGCTCGCTTCAGGGCCGATGAAGCAGTGGAAGACGGCCCGGACCTTCGATGAATGCCGGCGGTAGATGGAGAGCGCGTCTTGAAATGAAGCATCGCCCTTCGTGTCGCGGGTGTGGATCACCACGTTCAGGCCGGCTTCGGCGGCGAGTTGGAAGTGGGCATCGAGCAAGAGCCGCTGGCGCTCGCGGAAGTTTTCCTCAGTCCATCCCTCGGGTGCGGGATGATAGTAATCGAGCCCCGTTTCACCGATGCCGCAGACGCGTGGATCGGAAACGTGGGCTCGCAAGCGATCGATCCCGTCGTCCGGGGCCTCATGCACGTTGCAGGGATGGAAGCCGATGCAGATCGAGACTTCGGGATGCGCCGCGGCGATGGCGAGGTTCGCGTCGAGATCATCGAGGCCGGTGACGAGGCTGACGAGGCGCGTCACTCCATTGGCTTTCGCTTTCTCGATGAGATCGGGAATCTCGGCCGGATCGAAGCGATGGCTGGCGAGGTGGCAGTGGGAATCGGTGAGCACTGGCAAAATCAATCGTGCAGGTAAGTGCGCGGGCGATACGCCAAGGCGAAGGGAACGTAAAGCACCGCGGCTCCGAGCATCAGCCAGGTGAAGAAGCGGAAGTAGGCCGCTCCTTCGAGTTTCGTCTGACCGCCGCAGAATGCGGAGGCGGAGTAGCGAGTCACTTGGCTGGTGTTGGTGGTGGAGATGCCCATGGCCGCCTTGCGTTTCTCGAGCCAGCTCTGGCCGCTGCCTGGAGGCTCGGGTTTCTGGACGGTAACGGTCAGTCCCATGTTCCACTTGGAGCCTGGCTTGCGGTCGGCACCGTCACTGATCAGGCGGAAATGGGTCGAGTCGATGATCTCGTAGCGGATGGGATTGCCGAAGACGTCTTTGCCGAGGTCGGTGCCGAGCTTGTCCGCTTCGGGGAGTTGGTCCTTGTTATTGCGAGCGGCGGCTTCGATCACCGCGGCCGCGTTTTTGAACGCCTCGTGGCCGGGCAGCTCGAGTTCATCAATGGTACCGTTCTTCAGGCGCGCGATCATGTCGTCGGCCGGGTCTTCAAGTGAGAGTCCCGGCAGTACCACATTGCGCGGATCCTTTTTCCAATCTCCCGGCAGGTTCGCGGTGGCTGCGGCCAGCTGCTCCTCCGCGGCGCTGGGGATCTGGATGAAGTGGTTGATCTGGGCGGTGAAGAGGTTGCCGAGCCACACCGAGAGCAGGTAGAGCGACATGATCATCGACTTCATGCTCTTCGGCGCCTGGGTGTAGGCGAACTCGAGGCCGACGATCGAGACCATGATTTCCGATGCGGTGATCAGCACGAAGGCGAGGAACTGCCAGCCGATCGACGGGAACTTGCCGGAGTCGATCCACGACTGGCTGAGCGTCGAGAGGCCGAAGGTCGCGACCATCAGGAAGAAGCCGATGCCGATCTTGCGCAGTGGGGTCAGCTTGAAGACCCGGTCGATCGCTGGATAGAGGAGGAAGGTGAAGAGGGGGATGAAGGTGAGGATGAGGATCGGGTTGATCGCCTGCACCTGAGACTCCAGCCAGGTGGTGCCGAGGAAGTTCCGGTCCATCTGCTCCGCTTGGAAGACCCACGATGAGCCGGTCTGGTCGTAGAGCGCCCAGAAGAAAGCGATGAAGATGAACAGCGGGATCAATTTGCCGAGGGCGACGAGCCCTTCGCGCGAGAACAAGTCCTTCACGAAGCCAAATCCCGACGGCGGGATGTGGATGAAGCGATGACGGCCCATCCAGAACATCAGCGTGGCAATCGCCATCAGCACGCCGGGCACGCCGAAGGCCCAGTGCGGTCCATACCACTCCAGCAGCCACGGGGTGAGCAACGTCGAGACGGTCGAGCCGAGATTGATGGAAAAGTAGAACCAATTGTAGATGCGGGTCAGCAGGTGCGAGTTCCGCGGTCCGAATTGGTCGCCGACGTGGGCGGACACGCAGGGCTTGATGCCGCCGGAGCCGATGCAGATCAGCAGTAGCCCCGCGAACAACCACCAGCTGGAGTTCCCGAAGTGGCCCATGAAGGCGAGCGTCGCGTGGCCGAGGCAATAGACCAGCGATAGCAGGATGATGGTCCGGTATTTTCCGAGGAAAATATCGGCGAGCAAGGCACCGATGAGTGGCGTGAAGTAGACCCAGCCGGTGAACGAGTGATAGTGCTCGACGGCTTCGGTCTGGCTCATCTGGGTTCCTGCCTGCTGATCCATCAGCCACAGGTATTTCGTCATGAAGACCACCAGGATGGTCCGCATGCCATAGAAGGAGAACCGCTCCGCGGCCTCGTTTCCGATGATGAAGGGGATACCCGGTGGCATCCGGTCGGTATCGAGGGCGCTTGTGCGATAGGACATGGGAGAATACGCAAGACTTGAAGACGCAAGACCCAAGACTGGAGGGTCAATGGTCCAATACGAGCGAAGCTAGGAAGCAACCTGCGCGCCGTAAAGCTCAGGAAATCGTCTTAAACAGGATCCTGTCCGGATCTCTCGTCCTATACGCCGGTCACCATCTAACGGCAGCGGCGGCCCATGTCAGGCCAGCGCCGAAAACGACCAGCACCACGTGCTCGCCGCGCTTGATGAGTCCGGCGCGATTCGCTTCGTCGAGCGCGATGGCGACGGCGGCGGCGGAGGTGTTGCCGTACTTCTGCAAGTTCACGAAGACCCGCTCCTGCGGGACCGAGAGACGGTCGGCGATCGCATCGATGATCCGCAGGTTTGCCTGATGCGGAACCACCAGCTTGATGTCCTCCGGCTTCAGGCCGGCGCGCTCGATGACCTTTTCCGCGGACTCCTTCATGCGGTTCACGGCGTGCTTGAAGACTTCCTTGCCCATCATGGACAGGCTGGCGAGGTTCATGCCGGCATTGTCGATGGTGATCGGGCAGGCCGAGCCACCGCCGGGGATGTTCAGCAAGTGGGTGAGCTTGCCATCGGTGCCCATTTCGGTGGCGATGATGGATCCTTCTTCAGGTGCGGCGCGGCGTAAGACGGCGGCTCCGGCACCATCGCCGAAGAGCACGCAGGTGGTGCGGTCGTCCCAATTGATGAAGGAAGAAAGTTTCTCGGCGCCGATGATCAGGGCGTTGGCGAAGGCTCCGTCGGAGATCAGCCGCTTGGCGATTTTCATCGCGTAGAGAAAGCCCGAGCAGGCGGCGGAAATATCGAAGGCGACCGCGCCGGGTGCGCCCAGCTGCTGTTGGACGTAGCAGGCAGTCGCGGGGGTCAGCGTGTCCGGCGTGATGGTGGCGACGATGATCAGTTCGATGTCCTCCGCCGCGAGGCCAGCCTGTTCGAGCGCCCTCGTGCCAGCCTTGGCCGCCATGTGGGAGGTGAATTCACCCTCGGCGGCGATACGGCGTTCGCGGATCCCGGTGCGGCTGAAAATCCACTCGTCCGACGTCTCGACCAACTTTTCAAGGTCGGCGTTGGTGAGGACTTTCTCCGGCAAATAGCTGCCGGTGCCGGCAATGCAGACCTGGTGCTGCGAGGTGAAGGCGTCGCTCATGAACGGGCGGACTTTGGAAACCGGCCGCGGGGGTGGCAAGTGCGAAGGCTCAGGAAGCGAGGGAGGCGGACGAAGTCAGGTGTGAGCGGTGCCGGTTGCTCGATTTCGCCAGTTGCCACGTCCAAATCCCCAGCCAAGTCGCGAGAAGAAGCCATGTGGGAAGGTAGGCGCCGCGCCTCCTCATGACGGAATCTCGCTCGTTGATGATCTTTGGAAGCCGGATCTGGCGTTGCCTGGGCTTGGCTTTGCCCCGCTCGTCGTTTCCCGAATAGCCCGCATATGGCATGAGTTGGTCGATCCACGTGAATCCGACCGCTCCCGCCGACATCACCAGCATGAGCGAGCCGGACTCCGCGGGAGTTCCGCCCGGAATGGTGTTTTCAGAGGACCAGTCCCGCCACGACCCGCGATGAATGGTGCGGATGATGGAGGTATTGAGATGCGAGTCGACCGTCAGCCAGATGAAAAAGGCGGACACCAGGAGCCCTAGCCAGAAGGTCCGCGAGTGGTGCCACCATGATCGGGGCAAGGTGGCAGGGGAGTGCATGTGGAGTGATAGACTCTGGCGAGGGCGGACCTCTTCACGCGAATCGAAAAAACAAAGGCCGGTCCCGTGTGGAACCGGCCTTCGCTCTATAAATAGCAGGACAGCGCTTTAAAGGCGGGCCAAGACTGCGTCCGCCATGCCGACGGTGCCGACCTTGGTCTCGCCAGCTGCGCCGGTGGCGATGTCGCCGGTGCGGAAGCCGTCGTCGATGGCCTTGGCCACGGCCGCTTCGATCGCTGCCGCAGCTTTGTCTTCGCCGAGGGAGAAGCGCAGCAGCATGGCGGTGGAAAGGATCTGCGCGATCGGGTTGGCGATGCCCTTGCCGGCGATGTCGGGAGCGGAGCCGCCGGAGGGCTCATACATGCCGAAGTAGAGGCCGCCGTCCTTCTGCTTGCCGAGGGAAGCGGAGGGGAGCATGCCGAGCGAACCGGAGATCATGGCCATTTCATCCGAGAGGATGTCGCCGAAGAGGTTCTCGGTGACGAGCACGTCGAAGGAATCCGGACGGCGAACGAGCTGCATCGCGGCATTGTCGACGTAGAGGTGGCTCATTTCGACTTCCGGGAAGTCCTTTGCCACTTCCACGGCGGTCTCGCGCCAAAGGACCGAGGTGGCGAGCACGTTGGCCTTGTCCACCGAGACGAGGCGCTTGCCGCGGCCCATGGCGGCGGTGAAGGCGACGCGCAGGATGCGGTCGATCTCGCTCTTGCGGTAGATCATCGTGTCGAAGGCGACGGGTTCGCCATCGCGCTCCTCGCGGCCCTTCGGCTGGCCGAAGTAGACACCACCGGTGAGTTCGCGGACGCAGAGCACGTCGAACCCATTCGGGATGAGCTCGTTCTTCACCGGCGACGCGTGGGTCAGGGAAGGAAGGCAGACGCCGGGACGAAGGTTGGCGAAAAGGCCGAAATGCTTGCGCAGTGGCAGCAGCGCGCCGCGTTCAGGCTGAATGTCCGGCGGCAGGCTTTCCCACTTCGGTCCGCCGACGGAGCCGAAGAGGATCGCATCGCTCGCTTGGCAGGACGCGATGGTTTCCGGTGGCAGCGGGTGGCCGGTGGCGTCGATGGCGGCACCGCCGACGAAGCGCTCTTCGCGGGTGGTGGTGAAGCCGAACTTGGCCTCCACGGCGTCGAGCACGCGGAGGGCTTCGGACATGACTTCCGGGCCGATTCCGTCGCCGGCGAGGACTGCAATGCGATAGCTGCGAGACATGGGCGGGACGCTAGGAGCCGATTTCCCGGACGCCAAGCGCGGAGCGTGTCGGGATTTCAGCGCGAAATCGTGCACGCCCCGCTTTCAAAGGGCTGCCAGCCGAAGAAGGTGTCGTAATACTGCGTCGAATGCCGTCCCGAAATGGTGCTGTTTGTGGCCGAGTCGCAGCCAATTTTGGGAAGGAAATAGCGGGGGGTGAGCTGTGGGCTATCGGCGATGAAGTACAGGTCATGGCCGCCTGACTTGAAACCCAGCAGGGTAAACGGCGAGCTGAGCGGCGAGCCGGACGTCGGGGTGTAAGTCGTGGTGCCGGCGTTGCCAGCCGCAGTGAAGGTGAAGTTGAGCACGCCGCCCGAGAGAGGCATCCTGACCGTCCGGTTGGAAAGGTGGGAGGGCGTCACGGATCCGGGATGAAGGGCGACTGAAAGGTGATAGAAGGCGCTCGCAGCCGTGGGGGTGTCGAGAGGCGCGTTGACGGCTACCGGAGTCAGGAGTGCCGTGCCGATGCCGACATGGAGGCGCGAGCTGGGGAGTTCGCTCCAGGTCGAACCAAGCGTGGCAGAGCGAAAAGCCCGGAAGATATCGCCAACGCTGATCGAGGGATTGAGAGCCCAGGTGTTGGAAACATTCCGCACGACATTCATGCGGCCCGTGGTGGCACTAACTACCGGGAGATTCTGGGCCTGCTCATTGAAAGCTTGCGCCGCCGTGCCTTCCCGACGGATGGCAATCGACTGGATCGTTACCGGCGTGTTGGGCTTTTCATTGGTGGTGGCGACATTGTTGATCGCATCGACCACTGCCCCGCCGCTGCTAATCGTGCCGAAAACCGTGTGGATGCCATTGAGGCTGGGTGTGGCCACGTCGGTGATGAAGAACTGCGAGCCGTTGGTGTTGGGGCCGCCATTGGCCATCGATACCACGTGAGGTCCGGAGTGGGTCAGCCCGTTGAGTTCGTCGCGGAAGGTGTAGCCGGGACCATCGGAGCCGTCGCCTTTCCGGGAGCCCGTCTGACTCATGAAGTCCTTGATCACCCGATGGAAGGTGATTCCGTTGTAGAAGGGCTCGTTGGTGTGGATGGCCCCGGTTGTTTCATCGACCCACGCCTTGGTCCCTTCCGCCAACGTGATGAAATTGGCGACGGTTTGGGGCGCCGCGGTGTAATTGAGCTGAATGGTGAACGCGCCCATGCTGGTGCTGACGTCAGCGTAGATCTGGGCATGCCCCAGGGGGGCCAAGGCCAGCAGAAGCATGGGTAGCAGCAACTTCACGCGGCGCATGCCGCCATGAACTCGTGGCCAGCGCAAGTCTCTTGCCTCAAATCAAAGTCCCTCGGCTTCGGACGGCTCCCACTCGTCGTAGCCGCGGTCCTTCTCGTCCGACTCTTCCTTCAATTTCCGCTCCCAGATGTAGCGGCGGAACAGCACCTTCACGGCGGCGGTCAGGGGAACTGCGAGCAGGGCGCCGACGAAGCCACCGAGGATCAGCGACCAGAATAGCATGGAGAAAATCACCGTCATCGGGTGAAGGCCCACCGAGTCGCCGACGATCTTCGGCGCGGTGACCAGCGAATTGATCTGTTGGACGATGATAAAGATCGCCACCACGGCGCCGACGTAGGCCCATGGGTTCGTGCCGAGCCAGCCTTGGTTCTCAGGGATGCTGAAGTGGAACCATGCCAACACGCAGGCAGGGATCAGCGTGATGATGTTGCCAATGTAGGGGATGATCCCCAGCGCCGCCATGATGATGCCGACCAGCAGGCCAAGCGGTAGGCCGAAGATGGTGAGCGCGATGCCGACGAGCATGCCATCGATGAAGGCGACGAGCACCTGGCCGCGGAAGAACGAGATGAGGTAGCGATTGATCTCGGTGAGTGTTTCGACGAGCTCGGTCTTGAAGCGCGAGGCCTTAAGGGGGACGTAGTCGTGCCAGTGCTCCTTGATGGCAGCGCTCTCGTTGAGGATGTAGTAAAGGTAGATCGGCACCATCAGGAAGCCGAGTGCCAGGCCGAGGAAGCCGAGGACCTTGCCCGCACCGCCTTTGATCCAGCCGATGATTTCATCGATGTAGCTCTTTCCCTGTGCCCACAGGTCTGTGTTCTGAAGAACGATGGGCGGGTCGAGTTGCTTGAGACCATTCTCCGCGGCTTCATCGAGCGCGGCGGTGAGCGTGGCTTTCGGGGCTTCGGACTTTGGATCGTCCGGAGGGCCAAGCAGGGGATCGATGAAGGGCTTCGACCACTCGTTCTTGTTCCGGGTGTGAATCAGGAGGTCGACGATGATCTCGTCGAAGGGCTTCTTGGCAGCGGCGGGATTTTCTTCGATGGCCTTCTTTTCAGCGGCGGTCTGGGCAGGAGTGCCGGCTGTTGCAGGTTCGACTGGGCCGGGCTCGGGTTGCACGGGCGCTTGGGCCTGCACCTGTACCTGCTGATTGGCGGCGATGGCCTGGCGCTGCTCTTGGAACTTGTGGATCTGTCCGCCGATCAAGGGAATCATGATCGCCACTAGGCCGGCGACCATGAGGGTGAATCCTGCGAACACGGATACGACAGACCAGCGTCGGGAAAAGCCGCGCTTCTGGAAAATGCGGACGACTGGCTCCAGCAGGTAAGCCACGATCGCGGCGACGGCCAACGGCACCAGGACCGGTTGGAGAAACCCGAAGATTTGGCCGACAAGCCAGACAAGCCCGACGATCAGCGCGCCAAGCACCAGAATCGAAACGCCGGTCGCGGCATTCCACAGGGTGCGGATCTGAAAGCGGGTGGGGTAGCGGGCCATCGGCCCGACGGTCTAGCAGATCGAAAGCCGTGACGGGATGGGAAAATTCGGCGGGATACGGAATGGCTTCCGTGTCATGGGCTGGCTACAACCGCTCTCAATTCGGACGAACATGCCAAATCCCGAGAAAAACGCTGCCGACTGGCTCGCATGGAGCCTCCAGTTTCTTCTTGGGATTGTCGCCGGTGTGATTGTGGGGGCTGTCCTCATATTCAGGACTCGCGTGGGGTTCTCCATGCAGGCCGGATCCCTCGCGGCCTTCTTTTGCGGGGGATCCCTCGTTGGAGGTGCGCTGGCGTCGTACTATGGGGATCGCCTTTGGTTAGGTCACTCGACCCGCGTCATCGCTCCGAACAGTTTTCGGCACAGCAGCGCAAGTCGGATGGCTTCCATGGTAACCGGTTCAGCCGGAGCCGCGCTGGTCGTGGGGCCTTCTTGAAACACTGCGGGCTCTGGCCCTGAGGATTTTCAGGAACCCTGCTCCGCGGCGGTCTTGGAGATCTTGTCCAAGACACCGTTGACGAAGCGGCCCGAGTCGGTGGTGCCGAAGCGCTTGGCCAGTTCGATTGCCTCGTCGATAGCGACGGGGGCGGGGACGTTCTGGGCGTGGAGGATTTCCCAAGTGGCGAGGCGCAGGATGGCGCGATCGACGGGATCGATACGCTCCGGGGCGAAGTTCTCCACGACGGCTGCGAGGCGCTCGTCGATGGCGTCCTTCTCTTTCAGCACCGCGTCGGTGAGTTCATTCGTTTCGCGCAGCAGGCTGGCGAGCGATTCCTTCGACTCGCGAAGCTTGGCGAGGTCGACTTGATCCGGGAATTTCTCCGGCTCTTCCACCATGCTGACGCGCTCGGAGATACGGGCAAGGCGGCGGATGCTGCCGGCCACCGGTTCAAGCTGGGAGCGCAGGGCGGGAAGATCTTCGAGGGCTTCGAGGAAGCGCTTGCGGGCGAAGATCAGGTCGCGATCGGTGCGGAAAAGGATCGCGAGTGCTGGCTCAAAGCGCTCGCTGAAGGAATCATCCGAGCTGTCGCGCGGAATGCGGGACAGGTTGATCATGGCTGCGGTCCACTTGTGCTCGAGGTCGGACACAGCTTGGAGAGCCATGGTGGTGCGCTCGAGCTGTGGGCGAGCCTTGAGCGTGGCCATGGCGAGGTCGAACCGCTGTTGGAATTCGATCAAGCGGGTCTCACGGCCGAGGCTCAGGTGATGCAGAGTCTTCCACGTCGCCTGGAGGATGGCGCGACGGTCGGACTCCGTGACGAATTGCCAGAAGGCTTCGCGGAGCGACGCGGGGTCGGCTCCGCCTTCGAGGTCGGCGCAGTAAAGGAACTGGACTACCGCCTCGCGGATTTGTCGGCGGCTAGGCATTGCGGGAAATAACGCGAGGCATGGTGCGCTCGATCTCGTGGAAAATATCGACCATGGATGCAGCGATCCGGGCCGCTTCGCGACCGCGGTTCAGGTTGGAGCCGATGCAGCGGGCATACGCCTGCTTCTCATCCTCCACCAGCAGTACCTCGTGGATGATCGGCACCTTGTATTGAAGGGCCATCGACATGAGCGACTGGGTGATCGTCCCCGCGATCAAGTCGGCGTGGGAGGTCGCACCTTTCAAAATCACACCGAGCGCGATGATGCAGGCCGGTGGGGATTCGCTGCGGTCGAGGACATTGGCGATGGTCACCGGAATCTCGAAAGCACCGGGCACGCGGATGATGTCGACGCGGGTCTGGGGCATCAGCTCGCCGAGTTCCTCGACGGTGTTGTCCACCAGAGCATCGGCGAATTGTTCATTGTACTTGGCCGCGACGATGCAGACCCGGACGCGGGGGCCGATGATGCGGGGCTTGGGCGGCAAAGCCGAGGACATGGGCGGGGTATGGCGGGAGGTGGGGGAAAAGTCAACGGAAGCGACCCGAGAAAGCCGCAGCGGGTGTAAACGCAGTTGAAATGCCGATTACTCCACGTTTTGCACCTGCTCGCGGATTTTCTCCAGCTCGGTCTTGGCTTCGACCACGTGCTGGGCGATCGCCGCGTCGGAAGCCTTGGAGCCGATCGTATTGAATTCGCGGTGGATTTCCTGGCAGAGGAAATCGAGCGGGCGTCCCGCGGGCTCCTCGCCGGTCATATACTCGCGGAATTTCCGGAAATGGGAGTCCAGACGGGTGATTTCCTCGGAAATGTCGCAGCGGTCGGCAAAAACGGCGATTTCCCGCACCACACGCTCGTCCTGCAGTTCGAGCTCCAACCCGGCGTCACGGAGGCGTTTCGTGAGCACCTCGCGGTAGCGTTCCGGCCGACCGGGAGCCTGCGCGACAATGGCCGCGGCGGTCTTTTCCAGTGCCGTGAGGCGGCTGGAGAGATCCTTGGCGAGGTCGGAACCTTCGGCGGAGCGCATTTCCAGCACCTGCTCGATCGCGACTTCCAGCGCATGTTCGATGGCGCCCCAGACCGCTTCAGCGGCCAGTCCGCCGTCTTCGATCCGGATGATTCCCGCC
>Ga0307408_100003552_pt1 | contig 10623 bp, 8 predicted proteins | sample 322Cmetagenome_FD_202116 | JGI IMG/M metagenome (GOLD analysis project Ga0307408, IMG submission 202116) | Maize rhizosphere microbial communities from greenhouse at UC Davis, California, United States - 322HYB-C-3 | ecosystem: Host-associated > Plants > Roots > Rhizosphere > Soil | place: USA... | reverse complement strand
TTCATGTTCTATATTTATTTGACACTCGAATATAGTAAAAAAGGCCTTTTTTGACAACAAAAATGGCCTTTTCTCTTAACTTAATAGCATTGACCCCTCTCCAAAAGAGAGGGGAGCTAAATCAGTGTTAGTTCTGGAACCTCGTTCTTCAATGTCATTTCCGCTTTCGGTTTTTTGAAAAAAAATGAAATACTCCCATAACAGAAATTATGCAAGGAAGATTGAACCGTTCTTATTAAAGGGGCAATTCATGAATTGCCCCTACGCATCTATTCCCCAAGCTATTACTCCGCGATGAATGAACACATGTAGGGGCGATTCATGAATCGCCCATGGGATATTAGCTGTTTTTTTGTGATTATTTTAAACCCTATTACCTCAATCGTCCTGCTGAATATGAAACTTTATCATCTCGGCGAAAGAGCTTTTTGCAAAAAACAAAATATAGAGATGACATCTGGAGCAATACTGACTAGCCCGCTTTGTCTGGTGAAAGTAGCGTCTTTTGCAAAAGAAAAATATAGAGATGACATCTGACGATATGCAGGCTGGCCCGCTTGTCCTTCTCGAGTAGCGAACTTTTGCAAAAGAAAAATACAGGGATGACATTTTGTATGTGCTATAAGTATGTATCTATTGCCGTTGGCTTCAGCCAACGGAGTTAAGAATATTTTCAAGGGCTTTAGCCACATTAATGCGGCTAAAGCCTTTGAATGTATTACCTTTTATCCGTCAGCTAAAGCTGACGGCAATAGATAACCCGAATTGTTTTCAATATTGATAATCATCTTGTTTTATGCCTCTTGTTTTAGATATATTCATTTATAACCTGAGGAGAAATCCTAAGGCGCTTACTTTTTAACCATGCATATTGCTTTCATCAGGATACTTATTAGCTTTGATCCAGCCTTTTCACAAAACCTTCTATAGCTGAAGTCCTGGCTTTGCGCCAGCCTATCCGAAAAAGTTGGAGTTTAGAAATTCTAAAATGTATTTAAAAAATGAAGTGGGAACCATTGCCGCAAGAGGAGATTATCCTCAGGGAATCAGATGACAAGTTTATTGTTAGTAATTTAAGGGTGTCAATTAAGGAAAGTTACTCCTTTAAGTCCATTCCATTGCAGGATATTAAGTCCATGAAAATCCTCCGGGAGAAAAGTAAAGGAATACTGGTTGCGGGCATTATCTCCGCGTGTTTCGCTTGTTATTTACTATTCTTCGGCAATCCCTCGAACAGGCAATCAACCGCCATTGGTCTTGTTTTTTCCTTACTGGCCATTTTGCGTTACTATAGCTTTTCCAAAAGGACATTAGAGTTCAACTTAACCGAAGGGAGCTACATTTATAAGGCTGATAATATTTTATATGGGGAGCTTATTTCTTTTGTAAGAACGATTGAGAAGGCTATTGGCAAGGAAAACACTACAGAGGTGGTGGATTAATTATAAGGGTCTTTTTTTGGCTTACGGGTTCAGATTAATCCGCTATGTATTACAAATACAGCGCAATAATCCCAGCTGCTTAAGTCCATCCCATTCAATAGTTATGAAATCAAAATTTATAATAATTACAATCTTATCCATTTTTATCCGGGTTCAGTCTTTTGCCCAGGCAACGGAACAGCTCGTTAAAAACAGCTTTGAAAATTATAAGAAGGCTATTTTAACAGACAATGCAAATGCTGCATTGGACGAAGTAGATTCAAGAACAAAGAAATACTACCGGGACCTCTTAGCAAAAATTAAAACATTGGACAGTGCAGCAGTAGAAAAGCTTCCGGTTGTGGATAAGTTCACTTTGCTTGTTATCAGGCACAAGCTGCCTAAAGAAGAAGTACTCAATATGGAAGGCAATGATTTATTCCTGTATGCCATTGAGTCGGGGATGGTGGGGAAAAATTCTGTGTCCGACAATACTATTGGAAAAGTTACCATCGACGGAGAATTTGCAAAAGGGCAACTGGTATCGAAGGGAAAAGAAGTGCCATTCTTTATTCATTTTTACAAAGAAGACTCGAAATGGCGTTTCAATCTAACTTCTTTATTTCCCCTTGCCAATATGTCTTTCAAAAAGTTGGTGGCGGATAGTGGAAAATCTCAAACGAAGTTCCTTACGGATTTGATAGAAATGATGACAGGAGTAAAGCCAGAGGCAAGTATTTGGAAGCCGTTGCTGTAGTATTCGATAGTACGGTTCTTATAACAAATAATCATTATTTCTAGCCGAGTCTCTTTGAAAAAGGACTCGGCGATTTACGCGCAGCACCGCAAGCTTAGCGAAGTATTAGCTTAGTGACTAACAAAGCATAAAAAAAGCGCAGCCTTATCAGCTGCGCTTTATTAAACGATTATCCTTGCTCGAAAATCTGTTTATTATAATTCGTATTCTTCGGTTGTTAAATTGCCTGGTATATCGCTTGCTCCAACAATTAGTGTGCTGCCACTCACATCTGCATTGAGGGTTTTTGCTGTGTGCACCCAATCCAGACCGTTGGACGAAAGTACAGCCAGTCCGCTTTCAATTTCTACATCGCTGCTGTTTTTAATGCTTACTGATACTTTGTCTACTTTAAAGTCGTCGTTAGCACGAATGGAGATGGTGCTGCCCATCTGCCCAGTATACGTAGCATACTCTACTGATTTAATCTGAGGGGCTTTAAGATAATCGGCAAGTGCCAGGTTAAATGCAGATTGCAAGGGGCTCGCTTTGGCTTCGTAAAGTGCCTTCTTTACTTCATCATCCAACACCGCTTTGGCATAGGCTGCGGCTTCCCTGAACCGTTCCTGGGCTGCGAGCTGTTTTACCGAATTTGCCTCTCTCTTTTTAGGGCGTTTTGAAATGTAGGTTTTGTTACCGCGTTGCCTGAAAACCAGCATGTCTCCGATACGTCCACTGGCACCGAATACTAAATCATTGTTAATTGATTCCATGTTTTTTTTAATTTAAATTTTACACTAATTATTTCCGCAATCTCTCTTTTGCAATTGCGTTGAATCAAACATAGACAGTGTTTTTTGGATTCCCCAGCACGCTACCGGAATCTACCAGCTTTGTCCAATTATGTCCGTTTTTGCCGCTTTTGGCTGTTATTTACTGCCTTTAGCAGGTTTTGTCCGGTATTGTCTCTTCAGTGAGTGTTCAGTCATGCTTCAGTTATCCTTCAGTGTAGAGATATTGCGCAGGCTGCCTGGAAGTTTTTGCGTTTTTACAAATGGAATAGTGGGGGTGCCGATAGGCGATAACCAGGGGTTGCACCCGAGGTTGCTCAGAGTCAAGCCTTTCAGGCTTGCCAGGTAGTAGCAGAACATTCTTTGCGAATCCACCGATTATGCGCTTAAACCCAACGCCGGAGCCGCTGGTTGCGCTTTTCTTTCTTAGCTTAACAATGTATACACCCTCCATAGTCCCAATATCATTAAGCTAAGGATAACAATCCCGAATGCCGGAATTAAAGGCCGGTAGAAAAAAAAGGCCGTTATAAACTCCGTGCCGTAGGTACGCTACAAATATGGTAGTGTACCTACGGGGCACCTTGGATTCATTAAGTTAATGACGTTGTCCAGAGCTTTTCTCCAAGGGAACTTTCGAATAGATCGGATGTTAGGTGCTTAATTTCAATGCTTTACAGGAATGTAGATTTCTTGTTAATAGCACTTAGGTTTTCCTACCTCTTCTTCGGCAACAGCCTCTGATAAAGTGTTTCTTCGGGTATGCCTGTGTATTCGGCAACTAAGGGGAAGGTAAGGTCTTGGTGGGCTTTTAGGTTAAAGAATCTTTTCATTTCCTCAATTTTTCGCCTGCAGGTTTTTTCGCTTTTACCAGAGATGATCATTAAATCTGAAAGATAGAATAACAGTATTTGTTGATAATAACTAAAATTAGTTGTGTTTATTGTTTGATGGGTGTTAAAATTTGTTAAACGCGGGTAGTGGTAAAGGGAAAGCGGAGACGGCGAGGTTTGAAGAGGAGGTTCGTAGGGAAAGTGCGAGGTAATTTTGTGGGCTTAGGAGTTATTCGGAATGAATAATTCCCAAAGACCTGTGGTAGGTTTTCTGCACATTGTCGCTTTGTGAAAAGAGTCCGAGGCCAGGAATAAATTCTTTTAAGCTTCACAACTGCTGGGTAGCTTTGATGATTAATAACCTTACCCAATGCAGGAGGAGCGAATGAAGATTTGGCTGGGTGTTGTAATACTATCAAACCCCAAAACCAAGTTCAAAAGAGTGGGGGCGAAACTTATATATCTAAAGCCATAACTGTAAAACAATTACCGGGTACTTTCTATGGTTAATAAAGTGAATCTCATTTGGCTAAAGGCCGAAGCTGGATTGTGTGACTATAAGCAGGAAGTTGGAGCACAGATTGCCTAAGCTAAAGAGGATTTGGAACTGCTGGTGTTCAATTTTGCCCGCCAGCACCGAAGCCTGTTAAGGGATTAAACCTTTATTACCCCTTGTTTTAAATATCATTTAGATTTTTATCTTCGCGGAAAACTTTATTGCATGATTAAAGATAACCGCCTTATCCTACCTCTATTACTATCGGGATTTTAATAGAGTCCTAATCTCACAGCAAGTATGATCCGATAGGCCCATATTACTAGCTTTTTTACACGTTTTATTCAACTTATTATTTATCAATGCTTAAATCTTTACTTATCACTATCCGCATTGTCATTTTATTTGTTTTATTATTTAAAAATCCTGCCTTTTCGCAAAGCTGGCAAGCAGTAGGGCCGGAAGAGGAGGGACAAGCCACCTCCCAAGTTAATCTCTTTACTTTCGGCGTGAATAAAAACACGCCCTATGTTGTGTTTGCGAATGCTGGCGATCATGATAATATTGTGATAAGGCGATTAAATTCAGGACGCACTTTCTGGGAAACAGTTGGTACTACCGGATTCAGTGGTGGCAAATTTGCTTACCCATCAATAGCGTTTCATGATGATGTTCCTTATATCGCGTATTCCGATGAAACGCAGTCTGGTAAGGCTACCGTAAAACGGCTTAACGCCTCCGGAACTACCTGGGAAACAGTTGGATTGTCCGGCTTCACAGCTGGCCGGACCGCCTATACCAATATAACTTTTGTTGGCAATACCTTGTATATGGCTTTCAGCGACAATACCAACAGTAACCAAGCTTCTGTTATGCGTTTTAATGTTACTGCTGTAAATAGCCAATGGGAGAGTGTTGCTGCATCTGGTTTGTCGGTAGGTAAAGCAAATTTCACGACCATCGGTTCAGATGGAACATCCCCTTATATTTTGTTTAGCGATGAAGGAGACGCTAAAAGGGCTACGCTTAAGCGCTTAAGTGCAGATGAAACCAATTGGGAAGTTGTTGGGACAAGCGGCTTTTCTGTTTCCAGTGCATACAGTCCCGCAATGGCTTTTAACGGGACTATTCCGTACGTCAGCTTTGGTAATAGTGCCAATAATATTACCGTGATGCGCTTAAAGGCAGATAGAACAGGTTGGGAAGTGGTTGGGACTTCTTCGGTAATGGACAACACCTGGGGCGTAAGCTCGCCGGGGGTGTCTTCGTCCATAGCGATTCACAATGGCAGCCCTTATGTATTTCATTTGGAAGGGAATCATGCTAATGGCTTCGTTAAGCGTTTAAATGCTCTGGGAACAGAGTGGGAAAATGTTGGTGATGCCAGAAGCTTTTATCACATATTAGATGGCCCGCCAATAATTCAATTCAGTGGAAATACCGGATATATAGCCTATTTAAATCGCTCACTTTCTCGCACTATAATAAGGAGTTTAAGCGATGGCGAGACTAAATGGGAACAGGTGGGACTTTCTTCAATAAGCCGCGATTCTGCGTACAATGCTTCTCTTACGTTAAATAATCACGTCCCATATTTGTTGTACTCTGATCCGGAAGAGAACTATCGTGGATTTTTAAAACGTACAGGCAGCAGCAATAATACATGGGAGGTTGTTGGAGGTGGCGCATTCTCTGAAAGTACCACCTACCATACGTCAGTAGCATTTGAAGGCGATAAACCCTACGTAGCCTACACGGAATGGGAACAGAACGCAAAGATAAAGGTAAAGTGCCTCAATAGTACAGGAACAGGGTGGGAACAAGTTGGCCCCGATGTATTTGAAGGCCCCGGCTCCCTGGCTTCGTTGGCTATCAGCGGCGTTACTCCATATGTATGTTATGTCGACAGGAAGCAGAGCCCATGGCGGGTAGGAGTGAAGCACTTAAACGCTTCTGGCACCTCCTGGGAAATTGTAGGTGGCACCTATGTGTCTGATAAAGGTTCCGAGGGTTCAATGTTTTTAGGTGAGGACAATATACCTTATGTAATTTGCAGGGATTACTCAAACGGGCCACGTACTTTGGTAAAAAGGCTAAGTGCCTCTGGAACAGGATGGGAAGTAGTAGGACCCAATATATCAGACGCAACAACGTATAGGCATTACATTACTATCAACAATGGAAGAATATACATATTATATAGTTTGTATGATGTTAATGATTGGGTAGGATATATAAAACGGCTGTCGGTCGATAAACAACAATGGGAGCCGGTTGGCCCACAAATATCGTCTGATATAATAGACCTTGCTTTTTTAGGAAGCATTCCTGTGCTTGCCATAAGTGACCTGTCTAATGACGGCCGATTGAGTGTGCTTAAATTGAATGCAGCTGAAACTGCCTGGGAAAACCTGGGAGGTTTACTATCAAGTAACATTCTTTCCGTTTCACTCAGGGCCGACGACAGGGACCTGTTTGTTGCTTACGCTAATCCCTACGCCTTTGTAAAGAAAATAAGCCTGCAAACACTTCCTGTTAGCTTCCTCAATTTAGCGGTAAAGCAGGAAGGCGCAAAAGCGAAGCTAGAATGGGGATTATTGTCTGAACACCAGAATGAATATTTTGAGATCAGCAGGTCTCGCGATGGCTCAAATTTTACATTTCTGAGCCGGGTGAAAAGTATCGGTGATACGGATTCGAAACGATATTATACCGCTTATGATTTCAATCCGCTTCCCGGATTAAGCTACTACCGACTGTCGCAAAAGGATAAGAACGGAGCAATAAGTCTACTTGGAACTAAAAGTGTATTTATTAATTCTTTTGAAAAAGATATTGAACTATATCCAAATCCTACATCCGGGAGTATTAGCCTGTATTTTAAGCCGTACATCTATCAGCAATTTGAAGTTCTCAATTCGAAGGGCGAGCGAATTATATTTGGAGCAATAAAGGCTAATATGGATACCCTAAGGCTTGATGGTAGTCAGCTTGCGGCTGGGTTATATTGGGTTAAGTTAATAGGGAAGAAGCATAGTGCCGTTAAGCAATTTATTAAATATTAAAGCCTGTAAACTTGGTTGACGAAATCTGTGCTCTGTTAGAAATTATAAGCCTCCGGCCTGCAAAATCCAGAGTCGGCTCGATTATTCAAGGAGTAGCTGCTATCGTATTGGTGGCTGCTCTTTTTCTGTGCTTTGTTATTTGGGTTGCCGGATTTTTCTAATGGATTTCGGTAGAACCTTTAGTGCCATGATGCTAATTTTTTTAAACTCTCGGCTCTAAGACTTGCAGCTACAATGTTGTCTGTCCACCGGTCGCGGGGATAGCTAGAGAAATCCTTAAATTAATAGCATTGATGGCTACTCCGAGATAAAAAAATAACCCTCACTCATAAAAAGAGGCAATAAGGATGATGGCCTTAATGCCTCTTTTTTTACTTATCCGATTAAATCCAAGAAATAAGGGATAGAGAAATTTTAATATTAAGGAACATGCAATTAAAGTAGAGCTCCGCCTAATGGTAAGCCAACACTAATTCCGACGCCTCTTTCTCCGTTTAGCCTTCTCCAAACAACTTCAAAGTTAACTTTTGCCTTACCCTCATTATCTTTTAACGAGACAGGTAGGCCGAGTTTCCAGTTAAAGTTGTCAATTTTCCCAAAGTTTTTCTCAACGGCCACACTCACACCAGCGAACGAAAAAGGCATGTAAACATATCTTCCAGATAACCGGGGCGTGAGGAAATTTTCAAACTTCCCTACATAAACAGACTCCGAATTTAACTTAGCCATAGAGGTTGTATCCAACGTGTTATTTTGTGTTAAATAAGTGTCATACGAATATTCGTTTAGCATTTTAGCGTTCACAGAGTTGTTCGCTACTACCGAAAATTTAGCAGTTAACATGGTAAGTCCTGGTAAAAGCCAGAAGTTACTAATCTTGTTGTTATGCCAACGGTTTTTTTGCCAAAATAAGGTACCTGCCAAGTTTAATTCAAAGGGCCGATATTTCTCCTGACTTAGAGCTGTAGTCTTAAAGTTATCCGCCACCGAATATTCGGATTTTGTTATGGGCGCATACCCGTCAATCGAAATCCAATAGTTCCGTATAGAGGTGTAAAGGCCTTTATCTTCTATATAGTCGGCCTCAACCGATGAAAATTTATTACCATTTTTAGATCCGTAACTTTTTATAAATTTATCAACATCCTGGCTATACGTGGTAGATCCGGTTTCGCTTCCTTTATAATCTGTTACATCTTTGTCGAAGGTGGCCGCCCAGCTATTTGCAATACTATTCCGTTTTTTTGCTACAGCTGCTCTATCGTTTTTGGTAGACGTTATAATTCCCTTTCCAAGCCAGGTATATTTTAAGCTTGCACCGATATCTTTTGCAAAGCCATCGCTATTTCGGATTGAAGCGAAGCCTTCGTCTATGTTGAATTTCACACCTGCAGTCAAGAAATGCCTCTTAAACCTCTCCTGATCGGTCTTAGAAAATAAGTTAGCCGCCAAAAAGAGTCTGCCATCGGTGTTGTCCAATACTGCGTAAACTTTAGATAAGGAGATATCCGAAGCTTCAGAGAGATATGAAGATATTTTCTTAGAAAAGAAGGTATGCAATGTCGACTGGGAAGTTAGATCTTTAGTTGAATCTTTCAGAACCATGTAGCGCTTTAACGCATCATTTGCGGGACTGTTTAGCTCTGCGTTTCTAAGTGGCACCTTAATGAAAAGTGGGGGCCGTGAGCTCGATATAAATGTTTGATTAGCTAGATTTTGCGCCTTCACATTTTGAAAAAGGGCGATAAAAAAAATCAAGGATGATAATTGTAGATTAATTTTCATAGTTAATTAAGTTATTTGTTGATTTTTATTGGCTCTTCATATAAGCTCCTTATGTTTATATGAGGGATAAAAGATTGCGATTGCTAATTCGGTAATAAAGACAGTTGTTTTCGTAATGAATATGGAGGGTACCTGAAGTACATTTTCCCCCTTCATTAATGGCCAAATTTTAGTTCTCTTTTAGCAATCGGCACCCAACTGGTGGGTTCAGCAAATGATTCGACAGTCAGATGTGACTTATTGTTGAACGGCGTATGGGTAGATTTTTTAATAGGATCCTAAGAGGGGCAATGCGAAGTAAATTTACATCCATATAAAGTAATTTTTTTTCATGAAAGTAACTATGGTGGCAAAAATATACAATACTTAATTTTGAGTATTTTTTTATTTTCTTTAATGAAATATGTTAATATAAGAATTACTTCTAATGACATTCAAAGTTTTGATCCAGAAATGGTTAGTTTATTATTCACCACATAGAAGCTCAACTCTCTCCGGCTTATGGTGATATGGAATTATTCTGGAAACAAGAGGGACAATTAAAGTTCAACTGGAGAATTTACGACATAGAATCTTTATCCATAGAAACGAAAAACGGAATAGAATACCTGATCATTAAATCCTCAGCCGAAAATATCACCGACACATATCTTTGGGTAAAACCTTCATTCAAAATTATTGGGGGAATGAAGATATTGAATGATTAATTGCTCCACAAGTTTTATACATGATGCATTCCAGCCTTTTCGGTGCGTTCAATTTCCTCATACTTGGTATATCCCTAACCCTTATTGCCTTTCTCTTAAAAAACTGGCTTCGCCGGAAGAAAGCAAAGGCCGTTTTACCTGGCCTTCGGCCCCAGATTATGGAAGCCAATGCAGAGCTCGACAGGCTTTTAAACTATCAGCATTACTTTTCGTACCCTGAAGAAAAGCGTCTCATCAAACGTCTCAAAGAGTTACGTAAACCCATCATCCTCCGCTTTGATAAATTAGGATTCAGCGGTAGCTATGTAGAGGAAATCAGACAATTCGTTTCCCGGTTTGACCGCCTGAGCGTCGTCAGGAAGGAATACAATAACGCATTTGTTAAGCGGGAGGCCGATGCTTATGCCTGGCTCTTCGACAAGCTGGAGGATTACCCATTGTCAGCCGAGCAGATAGAAGCTATCATCCGCGATGAACACAATAACCTGGTTATAGCTGGTGCCGGAACCGGGAAAACAACAACCATAGCGGGCAAGGTGGCTTACCTGTTGGCCAAAGGTTTGGCCAAGCCGGAAGAACTGCTGATTATATCCTTTACCAGAGACCTTCATGAGTAGAAGCTCTCAAACTGAGGATGAAAGTATTTTGAAAGGTTCTTCCTGGCCTTAAAAAACGATAAGGATCAAGCGTAAAAGTTGGGGAACAATAAAAAACATCCCGAAGCAATTAATTCGGATTAGGTGCTTCGATCATCATCGCCTTGCCGGCTGGGCTTTGTTCTTTTTCTTG
>Ga0307408_100003550_pt1 | contig 10626 bp, 6 predicted proteins | sample 322Cmetagenome_FD_202116 | JGI IMG/M metagenome (GOLD analysis project Ga0307408, IMG submission 202116) | Maize rhizosphere microbial communities from greenhouse at UC Davis, California, United States - 322HYB-C-3 | ecosystem: Host-associated > Plants > Roots > Rhizosphere > Soil | place: USA... | reverse complement strand
CCGATGTTTCTTCGTCCACGCGCTACGCCTCCGGCAGGATGTCGACGACCAGAGCCGACACGTTGTCTCGCGACCCGGCTTCGATTGCCATTTTCAGCAATCGCTCGACTGCCGCCTTCGTACCCTCCTCTTCTCGGAGCACCGCCGCGATCTGCTGGTGCGCAAGCGCTGCGTGAACACCGTCGCTGCACAGTAAGAAGCGGTCGCCGAGCTGCAGGTGGCCCATCGTACGGTCCAGGAGCAGCCTCTCGTGTCCGCCCACGGCTCGTGTGATCTCGCCGGTGCTCGCCGGCGGCGCCGAACCATCGAAGTCGTCGGCCAGCTCCGCATGGGTCGTGTGATCGCGCGTGAGCGCGCTGAAATTGTGATCGCGCAACAGGTATGCCCGGCTGTCACCGGCCCACAGCACACCCCACTCCTGGTGACGAATGCACAGGACAGTGACGGTGCTGCCGCTGCGCTCATTCTCCGCGACCCGCAGCGCCGCACGCTGCAGGTCGTCGTTGGCTCGATCGAGTCCCGTGCGAACGTTCTCGAGCGCCGCGCCGAGCGTCGCTGCCGGCTCGCTACTCGCGAGCACATCGACGGTGAGCTGGCTTGCATACTCTCCGCGACTATGACCGCCCATGCCATCTGCGACTGCCCACAGTCCGGCCTCCGGCCGCTCGAGCACGCGGTCCTGGTTCATGGAACGCACCGGGCCGGTGTCGCTCGCCGCCGCCGATTCGATGCGATAGCGAAACTCATCTGGTACCGCGGCGTGCAGATCACCGAACTCACCTGCCCATCCCGCCGCTTCCCAGCTGCCATCCAGCATCGCGACGAAGCGCGCGGGACTCGGCAGTGACTGGCACAGCAGGCAGCTCGCGCCGACGCGCTCGGAACCGTCCGTCCACCAGACCGTGAGCGGCCGCAGCCGCCGCGCGAGCGTGTGCATGAGCGGATCGATCAGCGACGCCGCCATGCGATCGGCAGAGGTCATCGGCACTCGCCAGTCACGCGCCGACTCTGGAAAGTCGTCCCCGAGATCGAGGCCATAGTACTGCTCGATCCGACCGAGGGCTTCGGCGCTGGCGAGCAGCGCAGCGTCGAATTCTTCGATACTGAAATCCTCGCTTTCGAGCGCGGCGAGCGCCAATGCCTCGATGGTCTTGAGCCACTCGCGCCCGTGAATCGCCACGGCCATCGACGGCAGATCCGCGGGCAGCTCCGCGAAGATCGTCAGCGGAAAATAGCGCCCGACGCGGTCCACGCTCGGCAACAGCACACCCGCGCAGCTCGATGCGCCGATCACGCCGTCACTGAGAAAAAAGCGCCAAACGGGGCTCGTGAGATACGTCTGCAGCCAGCCCTCGCCGAGCACTTCGCGGCTTTTCGCGATGCACTCCTGCAACCAGGCATCCCAGACGCGGATGAATCCGTCGGAAGCCCGTCGCTGCAGGAAGTCTCCGTGACTCGGGAGTTTTCCATACCAGCCGATCGTGGCGCCCGGCACGGGGTGTCATCCCTGGCAGCTGAAACCGTGGAGCAGATCGCGTGCGAACGGATTGCGCGAGGAATTCGCCTGTACGACGACGCGCACCGTTCGCTCTCCCAGCGTGAACGTGGCGAGAAAGCGCGTCTCGCCCTGTGCCTGCAGCTGCGCCCTGCCGAGCAGGCGGAAGAGGGCCCACGGGCCTTGCTCGACCAGGTTCGGCCGCGCGCCGCCGCGCTCCTCAACACTGATCGCCGCCTGACCCGGCGATGGACCCGGCCAGGTCATTGCAACAGCGCGTTGTGGACCGTGCCGGTACTCGAGCGACTGCCCATCGATCTCCAGCACCATGCGCGCGGCGGCCGCGTCGAGGAAATCGGGTGTGACGGTGAAGCGGACTTCCGGCAGCGTGGCGCCCGCCGGGAAATACGTTTGCGCGATGCGGTTTGCCCGTTGGAACTGCGGCGGGACCGAGGCCGGTCCGCCGATCGAAGCGGCTTCCGGCTTCCAGCGCCACACCGTCCGGTTCGTGTCCACGAAACTCTGCATCGTATTGCGAAGGAAAGCATCGAACGTGCCGTTCGGCGCGAACAGGCGTCCGAAATCCGCAAGCGGCAGATCCACTCCGCTCGCGATGACGAGCGGATATCTGCCGGCCGCGAGCTCCTGGCACTCGGCAACGACCTGTTGGCGATAACGCGCCGAGAAATCGCTGCCGATGCGCTCGTTCACGAGCGACGTGCCCTTGCCGGTGGCGCGCGCCACCAGGCCATCCATCGGCGCGGGCAGCGTCTTCGCATGCGTTTCCAGGTCCTTGAGCGCGAGCGAAAGGCGCGAAGCCGTCTCGAGCGGCGGCGGACCGCCCAGCGAACTGATCTCGGCCATGACGCCCTGGATCGCGCCGAACTTCTGCAGCGTCAGGTCGATGGGTGCGGGCGAGCCCTCCGCCAGCTTCAGCAGGCCTTCGAAATGCTTCGTGACCTTCGCGCCGGGCGCCGCGGCTGCGGGCTGCGCTTGAGCGCCGAGCACCTTGCCGAGCGATCCGAGCGTGCCGTCGATCGCAGCCTTCGCCTTGTCGCCGACGCCTGGCTTGCCGGGCGGCTCGACGAGTTTCGTGTTCGTCTGCACGAGCGTCAGCAGCCGCTTGAACGGCGAGGTCGGCGCCGCCAGCAGTCCCCAGAGCTGCGCGGCGTCTTGCGTGCCCGACGTGGGCCGCAGCGTGAGATCGCCGAGCAGCGCATCCCAGACACGGATGTAATCGTCTTCATAGATCTGCATGAGCTGCGCTCCGAGCTGCGGCGACTTCGCGAGATCCGCGAGATCGCCGCCCAGCACCCAGTTCTCGGAGACGAACTGGGCGACGAGCTGCAGCTTGCCAGTGCCGGCGATTTCCTTGAACACCGCCTTCGTATAGAGCGCCGGAATCGGCTGCGAGAGACTCGCACCGCTCTTGCGCACGAATACGTTGTCGCCGCCGAGCCCGATCTCCCTCGCCACATCGATCGCGCGCTCCTTGTCGTCCGCATAGCTCAGCTTCAACCGGCTGTACATGAGCACGGGAAGCGAGGCCTGCTTGAGTGAGTTGCGCGCGCGCTCGACCAGCTCGTCGTCGCGCTGCCCTGGCTGCACGCGCTCGGGTTCGGCGATCAACGCATTGAAGTGAGTCGCGACGCGCTCGAGCGTCGCCGGATCGTTGGCGAACACGCGCTGCCATTCGAGATTGGCGATGAAGCCGAGCTGCGCCGGATCGAGGTGATCCGGATCGCTCAGCATGAGATACGCCTTGAGGTATTCGTAGAGCTTGTCGGGTTCGCCCGCGAAGCTCGCGAGACGGTTCGCGAAGTGCTCGCTCACGGCCGGCAGAAGTCCGGCGTTCAGCTCGCGCACGTATGCGTCCTGCGCGGCATTGGTCACCGAATGGCCCTGGTAGAGTCCCCAACGCATGCTGACGGGCCTCGATCCCTCATGCTGCGCGGCGACTCTCGTGATGTCCGCCAGCGTGTCGAGACGATCCAGGCTCTGGACGAGCGAAGCCGCCCGCTCCTGCGCAGGCACGGCCTGCAACGACTGCGTCGCCTTTGCCACTGTCGCGAGGTAGTCGTGATTGCGCTTGTAGCTGATCGAGAATGCGGCCAGCCCCAGGACGATCAACAGGCATACGCCAATGTAAGCCCCGCCATTCACGAGCGCCTGCCGCAGCTCCATTCGCCGGTTGACGCCGGCAAGCCCCGTTTCTCTGAACAGCACCTCCCGCAGCAGGCGCTGAATGAAATAAGCGCGACCCTGCTGCGACTGAACCACCGCGCCCCGCACGCTCAGGCCGAAGCTGCGCGCAAGTGCGCCGAGCATGCGGTCGATCGGCGTGCCTTCCTGCGTGCCGCTCGTGAAATACACGCCACGCAGCTGCACTTTCTGTTCCCTGCCTGCATCGCCCGAGAACGCCTCACCGATGAAGTCGAGCAACGGGCGGCGCAACGCTCCGAACTGCCTCGGGAAGGTAAAGATGAGCGCGCGACGTCGCAGATCGCGCTCGCTTTCGAGCCGCAGCATGAACCGCGCGCTGAGACGCTCGAGAAGCTGATCGAACTCCGCGGCGGCGCTGCCGGCAGCTGCGCCCGACCGCGATACTTCGATCGGGAACGTCGCGCCCCAGACCTGCGCGCGGCCCTCCTGATTGAGATCGTCGAAGAACTCGGTGAAGCCCGCGATGAGATCGAGCTTCGTGAGCACGAAGTACACGGGCAGGCTGATGCGCAGCTCACGCGTCAGCTCCTCGAGCCGACGCCGCACCGCCTCGACGTGCCGGCGCCGCTCGCCGTCGGACGCCGACAGCAGATCGGACGCGCTGATCGCGACGATCACGCCGTTGATGGGGCGGCGACTGCGATGCTTGCGCAGCAGATTCAGGAACTCGATCCAGCCCGCGTGATCGGATTCGGCGTCCGAATCCTGGGTGGTGTAACGGCCCGCCGTATCGAGCAGGATCGCTTCATCCGTAAACCACCAGTCGCAGTTGCGCGTGCCGCCGACGCCACGCAGGGCTTCCTTCCCGAACTTCTTCGACAGCGGGAAGTTCAGGCCCGAATTCGCGATCGCGGTCGTCTTGCCCGCACCCGGTGGCCCGATGATGATGTACCAGGGCAGCTCGTACAGATTGACGGACTTGCCCTGCGAGCTGCGCAACGCGGCGATCGCTTCCTCGAAACGCGCCCGCAGTTGCGCGGCTTCCGCCGAACCCGGTTCGGCGGCGCGTTCGCCCGCCTTCACCGCCTTGAAGCTGACGTCCTTCGCAAGCTGATCGCCTGCTTTCCGCGCACGGTACTGACGGATCTGGACCCAGAGGGTCCAGAGCACGACGAGCACGAGGATCGCAACCAGGCGGCTGACGACGCTTTCGAGCGGCTTCATGCTGCCGAAGGCGAGGTACGGGCCGCCGTTCCAGATGGCGAGCGAGAGCAGCGCGAGGCCGATCAGCACCAGGAACCAGGATTGCGTGAAGAGCTTGAAAATCGCTTTCACGGGGCGCCCTCGCTCACGCTCACGATCTCGACGCGCCGGTTGCGTGCTCGGTTCTCAGTCGTGTCGACCGGCTGATAGCGCGGCTGCGTCGAGCCGACTCCGACCCATTCGACACGGCCGAAGTTGTCGATCGTGCCCTTGAGCAGCGTGGCCACCGATACGGCCCGTTCGCGCGAGAGCTCGAAGTTGTCGGCGAACTGCATGGAGCGCACCGGCTGATCGTCGGTGTGCCCGATGACGACCACCTTGCCCGGCACCTCGTTCAGCGCCTGTGCAATCGCGCGTAACGTCGGCTGATGCTGCGCATTGACCTGCGCGCTACCAGAGCGGAAAAGGTTGCTGGCCGTGAGCGTAACGATCGTCTTGTCGCCGAAGTCCTCGACCGTGAGCTGACCCGCCTGCTCCTGCGGTGCCAGCAGTTCCTTCAATCGATTCACGCGCGCGACCGGCGCGGAGTACTCGATTTTTACGCTCGGTTGCGACAGCGCCTGCTTGATCGGTTCCGCTGCGGCGTTCAGGCGCACGTGGTAGACGACGAACGCCGTGACGAGCACGGCCGCGCCGGCAGCGGCGACGATCCACCAGGGCACGTAGCGGAAGATCGGGTTGCGCCGGTCCTCCACACCCTTCCAGTGCACCGAGAGATCCTCATCGCGCAGGCTGCGCGCGTCGCGAATGATCCGATGCAGATTGTGCTGCAGCTCGGCGAGGCGCGACTTGCCGCGCTCGTCGATCCGATACATGCCTTCGTAGCCGAGCGCGAGACAGACGTACTGCAGCTCGATGAGATCGATGTAACGGGCGGGTTGTGCCGAGATGCGCTCGAGGATCTGGAAGAACTTCTCGCCGCCCGACTTCTCCTTGTGAAACATGACGAGCAGCGACTGCCCGGACCAGTCGCTCTGCGCACCCCACGGCGTGTTGAGCACCGCCGAATCGAAGAACGTGCACAGCAAATAGCGCGCGACCAGAGCATCCTCGGGCGCGACGCCCGCGGCACGCAGACGATCGTCGAATACCCGCACTTCCTGCATCGCCTGGTGGCGCAGCGAGGCTACGTCTGCCTGAACGACCGTGGACTGCAAACGCGATGCGATCGCGAGTAACGGCGCCGCGGCCTGCAGAATCGGGTTGCGCCCGCCGACCAGGAAATCCGCAAGGGCTAGATTGCCGGCGGCCGGCGCGGCGGACTGCTCCTGCCGGCCGCTGCCAGATGGCCGCACGGGTTCGTGCTGAAATTCCGGCGTGCTACGGCGTGCGCCGCCCGGCCGCGGTCGCAGGATGGTGCCGTCGGCGGGTGCAAACGGATCATCGGGATCGTTAGCCACGGATCGCCCACATTTCCATGGCCAGTCCCGGGAACGTATCCGGCACGTGCAGCGCGATGCCGCCGCTTCCCTTCAGCTCGCGGAACAACGGACTCGCGCGGTCGAGCTCGAAATACGTGAACCCGGCGTGGAACGGAATCTGTCGCGGCGCCGCCGAAAGCGGCTGTAGCGGAATACCCGGGAGGTGCTCATTGACGAGCTTCGCGATCTTCTCGACCGAGGCGATCGTGACCTGCGCCGGAAAGTCACGCCGCACAGCCTCGCTTGCGACGTCAGCGCGCGCGGCGAGGACGAACGCCGCTTCATCGAACAGTGCGCGGTCGCCGACTGCGCCGACAGATATATTGAAGCGTTTCTTCTCGAGCGGGATCTGGATCGCGTTCTGCTTCAAAACGACCGCGAAGCACGCGCGCAGCGCCGCCATCAGCGGTTCGTAACACACGCGCAGGTTCTCGTGCTGATAGACGGGCAGCTTGGGCGGCCGCCGCGCTTCGGAGGTGAGCGTCGAGAGATCACCGAGGATTTCGAGGCACAGCCTGAAGAGGTCTTCGGGATGCACGAGACCCGCCTGCGCACTGTGGACGACCACCGGTTCGTAGCGGTTGATCGTCTGCAGCATCAGGAAATCGGCGATTTCCGCCGAGCCGCTCCGCCCGCTCGCGACCGCGCGTGCCGCGAGCGCCTCGCCGCGCTGATGCAGAAGCCCCTGCAACTCGGTCATGAATGTTGCAAGGATCGGCGCCTGCCGTGCATTGAGGACAGTCGGAATGAAGCGCTCCTCGAGCGCGACCGTTCGATCCGCACGGCACTCGACGATGTGTGCGGCCGGGATACACGCATAGTCTTCGCGGGGCTCCCCGGCAAGCATCAGCTTCGCGCGGAGGCTGGCGACTTCCACAGCGTGCAGTGCGCCCGCGTCGCCCGATACATCGCGCGCCTCGACGTCGCGAACGCGATAGCGCACGACGCCGTCCACGACTTCGCGACGGTCGAACTCGCGCGCGCCTTCCTTGCGAACCGGGATGGCGAGCGCGACACCCTTGTCGCGCACCTGCGCGGTCAGCTCGATCGGCGACGGCAGCGGATCGTCATCAGGCATCGAGAACGGCGTGCCGTCCGGAAAGACGCCGCTGGCGCGCTTGAGGGCGAGCTTGCCGATCGCGAGCAGATCGCGCTCGATCACGAGCTCCGTGAAGCCCCACGAATGGCTGCGCAGCGGCGCGCTCCGCCCCTCGACGAAGCGCTCCAGATAGCGATCGTGCTGCTGGAAGTGCTGCGGCCGCAGGAACAGGCCTTCGGACCAGACGACTTTGTTGTTGGAGGACATGCGTGCGTGGGCTCGGGGCTGCTGGGCGCCGGACTACGGCTAGTCGCCGACGGTGATGATGGCTTTATCCTTGCCTATGTCTATCGCGATGCGATCCTTCTTCACGATGTCGAACAACGACTTGTTCGGTGCTTTTTCGATCACGCGCCACTGCGCGTTGCGGTAATTCGCGAACTCCGCCATGACGCCGAGCACGCGCGCGTCGGGCGCAATCTTGAGCTCGAACTCCTTGGTCTCGCCCGGCACGAGGTCCTGTTCCAGGCGCTGCACCAGGCTGGGTCCGAGCGTTTCCTGCTCCTTGTCCACGAGGCTCCAGAAATCGGCGTTCATGAACGCCCCGTCTTCCTTGAGCTGGAAGATGCGGACGTGGATCGGCGAAGGGCGCCCCTCCGAGTTCGGATTCACATCCGCCGCGGCGCTGATCTTCGCCTTCGCGGCCGCAGCCTTCGGCGGCGCGGAACCGCAGGCCGCTACGAAAATCGAGGTCGCCAACGCGACCAGCAACAGTGTTCTTGACCCCATCTGCCCGCCGCCTGATTCTGGTTGTCGCCTGAGATCGTCTCGCCGGTCAGCCGCCCGACGTGCGCGCGATCGCCTTCAGGCGATCCATCTGTTCCTCGTACGCCTGCGCGAATTGCTCACCGAACAGCCGTCGGAAACTCTCGTCCCGATCGCCCGTCAGTCGCTCGAACCGCTCCAGGTAGAAGTCGCGGAAGCGCGATTTCACGCCGACATTCAGCAATCCGCCCGCTCGCGAGCTGTTGCGATTCATCTCTTCTTCGATGCGCTCGGGATCGAACTGCTCGAGCATCGCATCGAACGCCGCGCGAATCCCCTGCAACACTGCGATCTGGTGATCGCGAATGTCCGCGAATGCTTCCTCGAAGGCGCGCAGCGTCGGAAGATACCCGCGATTGCGCTCCACGAGCAGCGTATGCAGCGCCGCTTCGACGTTCGGCGAAAACTTGAGCGGATTGTTCTCCGTCGGTTTCATGCGCGTCGTCGACATGCGCAACTGCGATTTGATCTCGGCGCGCGACTGCAGCACTTCCATCACGCCCTGCACGACGATCCGGAATACCTCGCCGAACTCGGCCGCCATCTCCGGCGTCATCTGTGAAGCGGGTACTCCCGCGGCACGGAGCAGTTGCTCCAGGCTGAGACTGGAAGTCTGTGGCGCTGAGGGCGCGGGCGGTGTTTCGGAGCGCACCGCTGCCGGGGGCGTCTCGTGAGCGCGATCTTCAGCGACTGACTTGCGCGCGTCAGCGCGCGCGGGCGCCGCTGGGCGGCGAACGGTCTGCGGCACGGCCGACTTGGGGGCGGGAGGCGGCGCTGGCGGTGCCGGTCGAGCGGCCGGGCGCTGCTGCTGCTGCTGCTCAATGTGAGTAAATCCGGAACGATCCCAGGCATCCGGGATCTTCCCGCCTCCAGGCGACGCCGTCGCATTTCGTTTGCCTGTTGCGCCCGGTGTCGGTGGCGATCGGCCAAGCGCCGGCTCCCTGAGCTTGGAGGGGTCCCACGTGTCGGGGATCTCCCCATCGTCGGGAGCCACGGGCTGCTGCGGACGATAGTTGTCCTCGAGCACGGAGCGCTGATGCAGATCGATGGGCTTCGGCGCTGCCGGAGCTCGCGGGCTCCGCCCACCCAGTGCCTCGAGCGGATCGAGATTACCCGCCTCCTGACTCTCGCCGTCGTGAATCGCGATGTCCCGCAGGCCTGAAGCCTCGCCCCATGCGTCTGGAACCCTGGACGCGCCTCTGGGCGGCGCGGCCGGTTCGAGCGAGAAAGGATCGTCCTGCGCGACCGAATCGCCGGCGGTCAGCGTCGCCTTGATCTCGTACTGATCCAGAAAGAAGCAATCGCCGCTGCGCAGCAGCCGTGGCTCATTGTTCTGGATCGTGTTGCGCGCGTCGTTGATCGCGAGCGGATTGCGCCCCAGGCCCTCGACGTAGAAAGCGCCGCTCACATAGCGGATGCGCGCGTGCAGTCTCGAGATGTACGGATCCGCGATGACCCAGTCATTCTCTTTCGCACGGCCGATCTGCGCGCCCTCCGGTCCGACGGTCTTGCGTCGATTCGGACCGAGCGATTCGCCGTTCGCACTGACGACTTCGAGTGTGAGAAGCATCGGATCTTCACTGTACAGCCCCGTTCCGGCCGGCCGCAACGGATTCATTTTCATAAGGTTCCGGGCTCACATTCGGGCCAATTCGCGCTGCTGCCGCCACGCGGGGGCGCGCCATTCGAAGAGCGGTGTGCCTGGATCGAGCAGGCACAGATGATACGCCGCGGCGATCCGCTGGCGCTGATAGCCGCTTTTCAGCACCTCGACACACTGCGACCGGCTCAACGCGGCGCCCATGAAGTGGCGGATGCCGGCCCTGAATCGGGCGCCATGGCCGTTCCACCACGTCTGTACCTTCGCCTGCTCGGGCCACGGCAGTCCGTCGTCGGGATCCATCCCGATGTCCGCATCCTGCGGATCGTCATTCGGGCCGGATTCGAACGCTTCGGGCGGCTTGCGCTCCAGGTCGAGCCAGGCGAGATCGACACCCGTGATCAGACTGAACGACTCTCCCGCAACGCGCGCCAGCTTGTCATCGGCCATACGGCCAATCAGCCAGGGAACATAGGTTGGATCGCCCGCCAGGCCGGAACCGGTGACCAAGGACCGAGCGTCGTCCGGCTGCTGCGCGAGCGGCCGGAGCGCTGCGTGTGCCCGCTCGAGCGGCATCGCGAGCAGCGCGAGGTGGAAGGCGCGCTCCTGCATGGGACCGGGCAGTCCCGCTCCTGCCTGGAGCGCATCCAGTGCGCTCTCGCGGTCGCCGAGCACGACCGCGGACCACGCTGCCCAGAGTTGGCAAATGGGGTCGTCGTCATTGACGGACGCTGCGAGAGAGGAAACGAGCTCGCGCTTGCCAAGCTCAGCCGCCGTTCGGAACGCCCGGGCGCGTACCGCGGGCTCGGGGTCCTCGAGA
>Ga0307408_100003549_pt1 | contig 10627 bp, 10 predicted proteins | sample 322Cmetagenome_FD_202116 | JGI IMG/M metagenome (GOLD analysis project Ga0307408, IMG submission 202116) | Maize rhizosphere microbial communities from greenhouse at UC Davis, California, United States - 322HYB-C-3 | ecosystem: Host-associated > Plants > Roots > Rhizosphere > Soil | place... | reverse complement strand
GGTTTAAATGAAAATAAATGGAACGGCGGAAATTTCGGATATATCTCAAAAGGAATACTCAGAACCCAGGAAGAGGTAGATGCTTTGTTAAGAAAATATCCAAACTACTCCTTTTTAGGAGCTGTAACTGAGGTGGGATGGCTTTATTTTGAAGATGTAGATGGTGATGGAACGATAACAGAGTTTGATAAAACTATCATGTTCGATAAGCCTAATCCACTCGAATTTGGTATCAATCTGGGCTTCACCTATAAATCACTGTCGCTTTCTACCAACATGGTAGCAAACATTGGCGGTAAGGTGTTTTATGATTCCCGTTCGCAGGACGAGCCTACGCTTACCCGTAACGTACCAACTTTTTATAAAGACAGGTGGACGCCAGATAATCCTAACGGTAAATTTCCACGCTTTGACGATCCGGGCTTAAAAGACGATTCTTCATTCTGGGCTGTGGATGGCACCATGTTAAGGATAAATAACATGACGCTGGGCTATACCGTGCCTAAAACCTTTGCCGCTAAGGTTGGACTTTCTAATGCCAGAATATTGGTAACCGGTAATAATTTATGGTCAATCATTAACCCGCTGCCAGGCACCGATCCATATAGTGGTAACCTTTACGATTATCCGGCACTTCGCACAATTTCACTCGGTTTGAACATAGGTTTATAAAAACAATTTTTGTAATGAAAACAGCAATCAAACATATTTTTAGCAGGAAAATTCTTATAACAGCCTGTGTAGCAGCACTCGCTATCTCGTCCTGTAAGAAAGAGCAATTTTTATTACCCGATCGCATGACGATGGATCAGCGTATTTGGGACAACGATGGAGCCGTACAGCTTTACCTTAACGGGATATATAACGTAGTAATGCCGGATTTCCCTTTCGAAGTGGCTGGCTTTAACATTATGTTTTTGAGTGATGAAAGCATCTTTTCGGTAACAGACGGTACTTTAAAAAAGGGCTTTAGCATTACTGCCGAACTTAGAAATGAAGATTACAAATTTATTGGAGCAAAGTATCAGGGCACGAACCGGGCCGATAATAAATACTTTGAAATAGGACGCATTAACCTGGCTTTAGACAGGCTGGCCAGCAGCACGATGAATCCAACCAGTCGCAGGGCCTTTATGGGGCAGCTTTATATGCTAAGAGCAATGGCGCTGTTTGATGTTGTGCGTATTTACGGAGGTGTACCTATTGTAACTGAAGCCCAGGATCCCGAAAATTTGACCCTTTCCGGCAGAAAGAAAGCCGGCGAATGCCTGGATGCAATTGTAACCGACCTGGATAGCGCCATGACTAATTTGAATGGGATAACATGGGCTGCCGGTACCGAATACGGTAAACTCACCAGGCTGGCAGCGTGCTGCTACAAGGCAAGGGTGCTACTTTATGCAGCAAGTCCCTTGTTTAATCCGGAAAACGATCCTTTACACCCTTACGTACAGGCTAAATGGGACAGGGCCCTGGAAGCGTCTAAGCAAGCCTATGAATTATGCCAAAGCTCTAACGTTAGTTTACTGAAGGATTATAGTGCAATTTTCAGAACGGAAGGAACTGCAAATACCGAAGCCATCATGATAAAAGGTTATTCAAAATTATTGGATAAACGTTTTCAGCAGGTCGAAAGCAGATCCCGGCCGAAAGGACTAACAGGAGGTTCGCCTCATGATGGTTATGTTGCAACCACCCGTATGCTGGAAGCTTATTCTATGGATGATGGTACGCCTGTTTCTCAAAGTTCCGCTTATGATCCCACACTTTTTTGGAAAGGACGAGACCCGCGGTTTTATGCAACAATTGCGTATAACGGCAGCGACTGGAAGTTAAACGGCCTTGATGGCAGAAAACAATGGACTTATAGTGGAGAAGGCGAGGGTAGCGACAAGCCTTTCTATTGTAAGCGCTTCACCGATCCTGATCTGGCATCGTCTTCGGTAGGTATTGCAGCAGATAAAGGTGGTAATGGGTACGATTGGATTGAAATTCGGTTTGCTGAAGTTATACTGAACTACGCGGAATGCCTGAACGAAACCGGTGATCAGACAGCTGCTAAAAACCTGGTTAAACTGCTGCGGATAAGAGCCGGTATAAAGCAGGGTGCTAACGATTATGGTTTGGCTTTGGCGACTTCCAAAACTGAGGTTCGAGATCTGATAATGAACGAGCGAATGGTTGAATTTGCCTTTGAAGGTAAACGCGGTTTCGATCTGCGCAGAACCCGAAGAATGCATTTATTAACAGGTACATTGGTAAGTCCAACCGAAATCACAAAGTCGATTATAAAAGACGGTAAGTCATATAATTTAAGATTGCAGTTGGAAGAGCTCAATCCTGCCAATAACAAGAAAAGGAGAGATACATTAAATACAAATCTGAAAAGCACCTACGAATACTTCTTTTTGCGTAATCCAACCGGGGCTGGAAGTACCACAGCTATTTCATTCCCTGAAAAGAATTATTTCCTTGGGCTTCCTAACCAGTTCCTTAATTCCTCTCCCTTATTAGAACAAACTAAAGGCTGGGGCACCGGAACCTTCGATCCGCTATAAAATTAAAGCAAAATTAAAGTTATGAAAAGTAGAATTTCAAAGATCTTCCTTTTCCTTTCCGGTGTACTGCTGCTTGCAGGCTGTGAAAAGGGAGAAAATATATTCAACATGTTTGAAGACGTAACCGTAACCCTGCATGAAAATTCGGCTTACAGTGTTACCGGATATAAAGAAGTAAACGACGGCGATAGTATCCATATCGATTTTACCATAAACTCGGCTAATAAGGATATGTACGAAGTATGGCTGTTCGAAAGTGGGCTCGAAAGTCCAACGCTGAAGATTCCAATAACTGATGAATCAAAGCGAAGAGAATTTTCGTCCATTATAAAACTAAAAGCAAACACCAGAGCCGGCAAAACAACCTATCGGGTGTTCCCGGTAGACAAAGACCTGGTTTATATGGGTGATGGTCATAAGCAGATTGTTATTGATGTTAAGCCAAATTTTAGGTTTCTAACGGAGAAGCATCTTTTTCTACCAGATTCGCAGAAGGTTAATAAGTGTTTCGGTTCCCTCAGTACCGGTGAGACTTTTAGCTATAGTCAGGGAAAGGCTAATGAAGCTAAAATTGACTTTGGGATTGACACGGCATGGGTTGTTATATCACAAACACCTACCACGGTAGTGAAGGAACTGAAATATCATATGTTTTCGCCTGATGCAGCTAATCTGCCTTTATTCCCATTTTATGATTTATCCGGCTGGAACAAGCGTACCACCTTGTTCAGTGTTCCAATCACATCAAACGCGGCTAAAGCGTTTACCGACTTAAAGCTGGCCTCTCAGATTATTGCTGGTGCGCAAAAGGCTAAAACGGAGCAGAAGGGACCATTTACATTTGCGTCCGGCTCTTTAATTTATTTTAAAACTCAGGAAGGTAAGTTCGGCGCCTTATATATTAAGGCAATGGCAAATAGTTATAGTTTAGGGACTTATGTCGAGTATCAGGTAAAGATCCCCGATTGAAGAAGCTGAAGTGAATGAGTTTTTGCTTCTGAAATAAAAACAATTCGTTCCCCATGGATGATTGTTAGTTTTTACATTCATACTCCTTGCCCATCAAGGAGTTTTTTGTTTTTTGTGAGATTTAACCATGTCATTTCCCAATTTTAAACCGTCACCTATCCCTTAATTCTCTTAAACCAACTACCTTTGCGGGGATGGAATACGTGCAGCCAAGTCCGAGTGCTTTTCATGTTTTTGATGAGGATATCTCAAACGAAATATTGCCCCCCAAATTTACTTACCCCTTTTGTTATGATGCTCATTCTTTAGCAAAAAAGGCTGCCTCACAGGTGCAGGATTTTTTAAATCTTTCGTACGATAACGAACATAATTTCGGGATCGATCCAGAGCACGAAGGCTTGGTTATTGGTAAGATGTTCGGAGTGCTTGTAGTTAAAAATTCACAAGATGAGCTGGGATTTTTAGCAGCCTATTCCGGTAAACTGGCTCAGGGGAAACAGCATCCCTATTTCGTGCCCCCGGTTTACGATGTGTTCCAGGAAAATGGTATGTACTTGAATGAGGTGAAGAATGTGTCGGCTGTAAATGAAACTATCGAGGAGCTTGAACAGGATGCGACATTTATTTCCCTTCAACAGCAATTATACGAAGTGCAAAAAATGGCTGATGCAGAGATCTCCGTTTTGAAGAATCAGCTAAAACTCAGCAAAAAGGACCGTAAAAAAAGAAGGGTTGCCGGAGAACAGAATTTATCACCAGCCGATTTGGAAAGCCTGTTCGAAACCTTAAGAAACGAGAGCCTGAAACAGCAATATGAACTAAGGGTTGTCACTGCCAAATGGCAGGAAAAACTCGACGTTTTTTTGAACGATATTAATGCTCATCAGCTAAAAATAGATCAATTAAAAGAGACACGTAAAACTCTTTCAGCTCAGCTGCAGCGGCAGCTTTTCGAAAGCTATAAATTCCTTAACGCTAACAAAGAGTGGAAGAGCTTACTAACCATTTTTACTGAAGAACTTGATCTGATGCCTCCGGCCGGCGCTGGCGAATGTGCGGCACCGAAGTTATTGCAATATGCTTACATGCACAATCTGCAGCCTATTACGATGGCCGAGTTCTGGTGGGGACAATCGCCCAAGTCAGAAATACGTAAGCATGGCGAGTTTTATCCGGCTTGCAGGGGGAAGTGTGTGCCCATTTTAGGTTTTATGTTAGATGGTTTATCTGTAGATGATAATCCGCTCGAAAATAACCCTGCCGATGGTAAAGAAATGCAGATCGTTTTTGAAGATGAGGAAGTACTGGTAATTAATAAACCGGCTGAGTTTTTATCCGTGCCCGGCAGATATGTTAAAGACTCGGTACAGACCCGCATTCAGCAACAATATAAGGATGCAATTTTGGTGCATCGCTTAGATCAGGGTACTTCAGGAATTATTCTGGTAGCCAAGAATTACGATAGCTATGTTAACCTTCAAAAGCAGTTTACAAAAAGGACCGTTACAAAAAGGTATCTCGCTATTTTAAATGGTGTGCTGGAGAAAAATTCGGGCGTTATCGACCTGCCTTTGCGTGTTGATCTGGACAACCGTCCGCAACAAATGGTTTGTTACGAATACGGTAGGCCTTCACAAACTAAATTTGAAATAAGTAAAGTTGAGAATGGATTAACTTATATCCATTTTTATCCCATCACCGGACGGTCGCACCAGCTTAGAGTGCATTCAGCTCATCCAGCAGGACTAAATATCCCTATTCTTGGCGATGATTTATATGGTAATAAGAATGAACGCTTATTCCTTCATGCCGAATACCTGGAATTTGATCACCCCAAGACGCAGGAGCGGCTTGCTTTTACCGTACCGGCAGCCTTTGAGTTGCTTGTTGAGGATAAATTGGTTTCCTGATGAAAAAATTAAAGCAGGAGCAGCTTTTAGGACTATCGAAAGCACAAAGTACGGCGACTTTGATCCATTTTTAAAGAAAAGATTTTTATTGGTGTGGAAAGTCTTATTTTCAGCATCAAAATCTAAACTATCTTCATGTTGTCTAAATCACAGTGTCTGGCCTTTATTACTGTAGCGTTTCTGCTGGCATTCAAACCGGTATCGTTTAAGGAAAATCAATTACAGTTCGTTCGCGTTCGTACAGCTTATGCTGAAAAGGAAGAAGAAGTTTCAGCTTTTTTGAAGCAAAATAATTTGAAGAGGGAAGAGCTGCAGATACTGCTTCGGGCATTTAAAGCAGAAAAGCAACTTCAGTTATGGGCAAAGAATGCCAACGAAAAACAATACCGCTTTTTGAAGACGTACCCATTTTGTATGCTGTCCGGCCAACTGGGACCTAAACGGAAAGAAGGGGACTTCCAGGTGCCCGAAGGTTTTTATTTTATTGATCGTTTTAATCCGGCAAGTAACTTCCATCTTTCATTGGGTATCAATTATCCAAATGCCTCCGATAAGATCCTTGCCAAAGGCAATCGTCCCGGCGGCGACGTTTTTATTCATGGTAGCTGTGTAACTATCGGCTGCATTCCCATCACAAACGAAAAGATCAAAGAGCTTTATATACTTGCAACAGAGGCAAAAAGCAATGGTCAGGCTCATATTCCCGTCTATATTTTTCCTGCCCGTATGGATTCGGAAGGTTTGAAAAGTTTAAGAAGGACTTATACCGACAATGACCTGGCCTCGTTTTGGAACAACCTGAAGCAGGGCTATGATAGGTTTAACAAAACTCATAAAGAGCTAAAATTTAATGTGGCACGAAACGGACTTTATCAATTTTAAACTCCCTGTATTTAATGCTGATGATGAAACAAGTTATTAAACTATTGTGTATTTCTCCGCTGTTTTTTTTCTCTTGTCGTTGGGGTGGTAATGAGGTATTGTCCATCCAGAATCTTAATGCTTCTGAGATGCAGGGTATTAAAATTAATGAGGATGGTATGAAGGTAAAATCCAGGTTTGCTGTGCCCGAAGGATTTAAACGTAAAAGTGCAAAGCCGGAGTCTTTTGCTGCATACCTGCGGAATCTCCCATTGAAAGCAGTTGGTACAAAGGTGCGCTACTACAACGGTGAAATAAAAAACGATCGTGCTTACGAAGCTGTTGTAGATATGGAAATCGGCAAGCAAAATTTACAGCAGTGTGCCGACGCCGTGATGCGTTTGCGTGGCGAATACTTTTATTCCAGGAAGGCTTATGATAGTATCTCATTTAAACTTACTAATGGTTTCGAGGTGGCGTATAACCGCTGGATGAAAGGAGAGAGGGTGATGGTGAGCAATAATGAAACCTGGTGGCAGAAGTCTGCCGAGCCATCTAATAACTATCAATCTTTCCGGAAGTACATGGATTTTGTATTCAGCTATGCCGGAACATTGTCTCTGTCGGCCAGCTTGCGCAGTAAAGCCTTTAAGGATATTGCGGTTGGCGATGTATTTATTGTAGGAGGCTCGCCGGGGCACGCGGTTATAGTGGTAGATGTTGCCGAGAATAAATCGGGCGAAAAAGTGTTTATGCTGGCGCAGAGCTATATGCCAGCTCAGGAAACTCAAATCCTGAAAAATCTGAATGATCCGGCTTTAAGTCCATGGTACAAGGTGGATGATTCTGACGTTCTTTTAACTCCTGAATGGAAATTTGGAACGGATGAATTGAAAGGTTGGTAGCGAGCGAATGTTATTAACCTGAGTTCGACTATGATTTTAAGCTCTACAAGCCCCCTAGGGGCGATATGTTAATAATGAAATCATTGTTGCAATATAGCTCCAGCGGAGCGGTATGTTATTATATCTGCATTAAAGGAACATGTCGCACCTACCTTTGGTTTATTATGGCATTTTAAAGGCTGATCTGGTTGGTTTTTGGAATGTTTAGGAATAATAGCTAATTATGTTTTATTAAAGCTGTAGTTTGGTATTTATAGCGCAGCAAGAAGGGATGACGTTGTGTTTATAGGGATGGTATGAGAAAGTTTAAAAAGTCGAGCAAGGGAGCTGAATCCAACCTTGGTGTTACGATTCATATTACCTGATGGAATAAGACACGAAATTTTAATGATGATAAGTCTGCTTTTTGACTCCGCATTCTTGGGATTTGCCTGGTATAGCATCTTGTTGTTGTTTAATAGCCTATTTACTAAAGGTCCCAATAGGATATTGACCCAAACAATCGACACCTCTGTTATTTACTTAGTTAAATATTCAGGACTGCTGTTTTTCGTATATTGGACATTTTACATTGTGAATTCATTTATTGGTTTTGAACAAGGAGGTTTAATTAATCGAATGTTTGGACCATACTGGTTTGAGTTTTGGATTTACCCCTTTGCTTATATCATATTGACCCAATTATTCTGGATCAGGCAAATAACAACCAATAAGGCTGTTCGACTTTTAATAGCATTCATCTTATTGCTTACACTTTCAATAGAAAAATTAATCATCATTATAACTTTTTTGTATAGAGACTATCTCCCAAGTAGTTGGATACTTATGAATCAGGAATCGATGGTAAGTATAGTTTCAAATTGGTTTTTAAAACTGTTGATATTTTCGATGTTAGTATCGATAATTACCTTTTTGTTAAATAGACGGCCTCACTCATCTTCCATTCGACAATCTGAAAATGCGGACTAAATGAATATCTGCTTCTCTGTTTGTAGTGTTTTCAACGATTTTAATTAGAATTAATTTGTAAAAGAATAGCTGGAAATCAATGAATTAACTTTCATAGATAGCAAGACAAACAATGAATCATACCGACAGTGTAAAAATAATCGACTTTTCTGACGACCTTAAAGAACCGATTAAGGCACTGAACTTCGAATGGCTTCAAAAGTACTTCCGTGTTGAAAATGGAGATGAAGTTTCACTTTCAGATCCCAAAGAATATATCATTAACAAAGGTGGGTATATCTTTTATGCAAAAAAGGACGGTGAAATTGTTGGAACAGTGTCTCTGCTTAAAAAAGGCGACGAAATCTTTGAGTTAGGTAAAATGGCAGTCTCCGAAAACTCACAGGGATTTGGTGTCGGGACAATTCTATTAGAACATTGCTTGAATTTTGCGAGACAGAAGCAGATTAAGAAGCTTATTTTATACTCAAACACGCGGTTAGAATCGGCAATACATCTTTACAAAAAGTATGGATTTGTGCAAATTGAGCTTGAACAAGGACTTTACGAGAGAGCAAATATTAAAATGGAGCTGGTAATTTCGTGAAAAAAGGCTGCCTGCAATGAGCTGAGGCATATTGATTGGTTGGCGCGTATACTCGACTTTCCTGTCCTTCGCATTAAGCGATAGTGTTACTACGGATAAACAAATGAAAAAGAGTCTCCCTACTCCCGAATAAAATCTTATTTTCCGCTATTTATCAAACCTATACTAATATGCCTAATGCGGGTGTTGCAAGATATGAACAAGATTTCGGCGACTGATGTTGGAAAATCCTTGGATATCGCTACGCTAAAGTCTAAGGACAAGTGTGAACAGTGTGATCTCGGGCATGAACATTTAAATCAACATCTCCACGGCATTATCGAAAAAGTTGGTGAACGTCGTGGCAAATGTCAGACCCAACAAAGACATACAAACTAATTAAACCAAAAAAACTATGGACCAAGACAATAATCGATTGAAACAGACCTTGATAAATCGTTATTCAAAACTCACTCGCACCTCTCAATCTGTATTAAAGGAGAATTTGAAAAATGTAAATTGGCGGAACAAAGAACAGCGTCGCTTGAATGTTCAAAACACAATCTCTATTTTAGGGTCTTGTCTTGTTTTTTTAGGCTGCTGTTTGGTTGTAGTATTTAGTGCTGCTGATGGTTTGCGCCCATCCGGAAATTTAAGCGTCCCATTTATTTCTTTTGCTGGATTAGTTTTTGCCCTAATTATGACTCAGAAAGTGGAATCAAAAATTAAAGAGAAAATAAGATTATTTGAACTGCTGCAAATATCAATTGACAGTGAATTATAGTCGCTATACGAGTCTCAGTAATTGCCTTTTAGGATTATGGTAAATTGCGCAAATAAACTCTTAAACGTCTTAACTGTAAATGCAAAGAATTACCCTCATTCTGACAATTATCTTACTGGGATGTGGAACTACTTTAAAAGTTCCCAGGAACGGTTTTATTGGAGAAAAGAATAAAGACGTTTTAATTCTGGCAATGCTGATACAAGACTTTTTAAGACAATCTAACGGCAGGGACTTTAATTTAAACGAGCTAGTACAAAGAGACTCTCTAAGAAGAATATCGAATAGCTTTGAGATGACTGAATTAAGATCTCATGGGGGGTATATTTCAGTGTACTATAAACGTTCAAAGTCAAGTAATATCTACATTGAACTAACTGATAGGGAAGAGGAGAAATTAAAGTGGATCAGTTGGAGTTTAAAAGACATCGAAGGATCATACGACGGTGAAATTCGTTTGGACTATGGAGAAAGATTTTACCGAATAAAACGGATTTTAGTAGAAAAAGAATAAGCGCAGTAATTAACCTCGGCTAAAGAATTATGTCCGGGAAAATGCTTGGAATTTCCTACTGTTCGTCGTGTTAAACGATAGCGTCACTACGGATAATAAATGAAAAGAGCCTTCAGACTCGCATTTCTTTCGAGGCTGACCTAACACCTCCTGAAATCCTAAAATATTAGGGCAACAAATGGATGGACAATATTGATATTGCATCTATAACCAGAGTAAAACGCTCGATAAATGTTTACAAGGATATAAAAAAGCAAAGGAAAGAGAACGTAATAGCTTAAGTTCCACAGAAAGTAAATAAATAGCCACATTTTTTATAAATATGCCTGGATTAAAGAGTTGGTAGCAGCGCTGGCTGCCGGTAAAATCGCTCTCGCATAATCTTGTTACACTTCCTACAATAGTGTCTTTTTTTTAGGCTTTTGCCTTGTAGATATACCTCCCCAAATCGGCGCATTCTCGCCTTTTTTTTCCACTTCAAAAAGTTCACAGAAGGGGCCTTGCAACTGAAATAGATGATGTTTTTGTTGTAACTATCTGCTATTCAGTTAAGTTAATGTGGATAAGTTTCTTTTCGTTAAAGTAGAATTCG
>Ga0307408_100003548_pt1 | contig 10627 bp, 5 predicted proteins | sample 322Cmetagenome_FD_202116 | JGI IMG/M metagenome (GOLD analysis project Ga0307408, IMG submission 202116) | Maize rhizosphere microbial communities from greenhouse at UC Davis, California, United States - 322HYB-C-3 | ecosystem: Host-associated > Plants > Roots > Rhizosphere > Soil | place: USA... | reverse complement strand
AGCTTGAGCTGGGCAATATTCCGATAGCTGTGGTGGCTACGGCAGGTACAACCGATTTTGGAAACATAGACCCGCTGGAAGAAATAGGTTACATTGCTGCTAAGTATAAATTATGGTATCATGTAGATGCTGCTTATGGCTGTGGCCTGTTGTTAAGTAACAAACACCGTTCATTACTTCAGGGTATAGAATTGGCCGACTCTGTTACCGCCGATTATCATAAATCATACTTTCAGCCGGTTAGCAGCAGTGCATTTATTGTAAGCAATAGACGCTATTTTGGTTTAATTACGCATTATGCAGACTACCTTAACCCGAAGGACCAGCATTGCGATGATGTTCCTAACCTGGTAGATAAATCTATTCAAACCACACGTCGTTTTGATGCGCTTAAGCTTTGGTTCACCTTACGGCTTATGGGTAAGGAAAAGCTTGGTGCTTACATTGAAAAAGTGATTGAAACCGCAGAACGAGTTGCGGCAATTTTGAGTAAAGATCCCGATTTTGATTTGTTAAACCACTCTGATATTTCAGCCCTCGTATTTCGGTTTAACCCTATATCGCTGCAAGGGGTTGACCTTTCGCAGATGAACCAGTACATCAAATCAAGCCTTTTTAAATCTGGCGAGGCCCTCGTAGCTGGAACCAAAGTCCACGGACAATTCTATCTCAAGTTTACGTTACTCAATCCACTAACTACCACAGAACATATCAAAAGCATTTTATCAACTATTAAAAAATATGGAACAGAATTCATTAAGCTTAATTAACCTTCAGGAAGAAGCTGTACGAGTAAATTTTACTGCGTTACTGAACAGCTACTTGCGTGAATTCAAAAATTGGAGCCGGTACCTGGGCGTTCCGAAGTACGACCAGCCTCTGGCAGATTATTTTAACACTACCGGCCATCATCTACACATCAGGATAGATTTTTCAATACTAGGTTCAGAAGTATACGTCCCATTAAAATATTACTCCGAAAGTGGCCGTCATTTGTTTCATTTTCCTATTGTAAGGCGCAACATAGAAACCGATGAAATTACAGAGTTAAGCCCTGCTGATTTTATCGAACTTACAGTACAATTCAGTAAGGCAGATTATCCTGGTATTGAAGCTGGCGTTACTCAAAGCCGTTTTCAAAACAGTGTTGATAACCTTGAAATGTATCTGGAATATTATTCTGACAAAAACTTAAAGGCAAATAAGTTAAAGCTGTCGTTTATTGAAGCCGAGCAATCGCTTCTTCTCGGGCACATAGTCCATCCAGTCCCAAAATCAAAGCAGGGGTTTAGTGATGAGGACCTGATAAACTATTCTCCGGAAACAGCCGGGAGGTTTCAGTTGCATTACTTCCTGATAGATGAAAAAAATGTTATTCAGCAATCAGCCGATGATGTGTTGCCATCAGCCCTGCTGAAAAATGAATTGCTGAAGGAAGCGGGAAATGCGCAGGTGATTAATCTGCTTAACAGCTATCCTAATTTTGTAATAGTACCGATGCACCCCTGGGAAGCTGACTATTTATTGCAGCAAGACGAAGTTCTGCAAATGCAGCAGGAAGGAAAACTGTATAGTTTGGGCAGTTGGGGGGCATTTTTTACGCCAACATCATCTGTTAGGACGGTTTATAACGAGGAGTCGGACTGGATGTTTAAATTTTCGCTTCATGTAAAAATTACCAATTCAGAACGCATTAACCTTTATCCTGAATTGCATCGGGGTTATGACATTTCACGTTTGCTTAAAACCGATTGGGGAAAAAACTTACAGAAAGAATACCCTGAAATTGATTTTATTACCGACCCTGCTTTTATTGCGGTAACGTTTAATGGCGAGGTTATTAATGGCTTTAACATCAGCATTCGCCGAAATCCGTTTAAGGGCGAGGATAGGGATAGAAACGTAACTCCACTTGCCGCACTTTGCCAGGATGGTATTTTAGGTGAGCCTTCCCGATTGGCAAACATCATTCACACCGTTGCAGAAAAATTAGACAGGCCGATAGAAAGGGTGGCCGAAGATTGGTTTAAGCAGTATTTGCATATATGTATCAGGCCAATGGTTTCGATTTTAAATAAATACGGACTTGCCTGCGAATTCCACCAGCAAAATGTGATGGTCGAGCTGGATAAAAACCTGTTTCCTGCCAAACTTTATTTCAGGGACAATCAGGGATTTTTCTTCCGCGAAGGCAAAGCAAATGATATTTTGGCGGCTGTTCCGGGTATTACGGAAGAAAGCAAATCTATTATAGGCGAGGAATACCTGGCGCCAAAGTACAACTACTACCTTATTATCAATAACTTATTAGGACTTGTAAATGCTTTCGGGGTAAATGGCCTGGCGGATGAGCTGCAATTGCTTAATCTGTTATATCGCGAACTTAAAAACCTGGAAGCTTCTGATGAAACTGGCTTGGTGAGCTATATTATAAACAGTCGCCACTGGAGTGTAAAAGCCAACCTTTTAACAAGCCTGTTTAACATGAATGAAGCAAATGTTTCACTGGAATATCCGGCGGTGTATGTAAATTACCCTAATCCTTTAAGTAAGTTTTTCTACTGTAAAAAGCTTATATCGCCTAACGGTTATAACGTGGTTTACACCAGGCATTTTCCAAAAGAAAACATCACAATTACCCTTAGGCCGTTCAATATTGACCAGGACCTTGAAATGGTGCATGACTGGTTTAATCGCGAACATGCCAAATTAGCCTGGAAAATGGACGGACCGATAAAGCAACTCGAACTGTTTTACCGCACTATTCTTCCTTCTGATGGCACCCACAGCTTTATTGGCGAGGTGAATGGTATTGCAAACTTTACTTTCGAACCCTATTGGGCATCGCGTGACATCGTAGGGATGTATTACGACAGCCTTCAAACGGATTACGGCATCCATTTTTTGGTTGCTCCGGCAGAGAAAGAGAAAAAGTTTGCTTATCCTTCCATGTTGGCCTCGGTCGATTACATCTTAAATCAACCAGAAGTAGGTAAATGTATCGGAGAGGCTTCGGTAGAATCGAAACCGATGAAAGTATTGGCCACCAGAATTGGTTTCAGGCAGCAAAAGGTAATTGTAATGCCTCATAAAACCGCGAATCTCACTTTCCTTCAACGGGACTGGTTCGAGGAGAAAAACTTCGGCCAAAAATAAGCAGTCATTTTTATAGACAGGTTTCACGCAGAGGCGCTAAGGCTTCGCAGAGGCGCAACAAACTGCGGCTTTGCGTGATAAAACGCTGTCACAGGCAACCCGTAAGGGAAAATGACATATTAATACGAATCGTGATTCTATCACAAACTTAGCCCCCCCTCTCCTTTGGAGAGGGGTTGGGGGTGAGGCTTTAAAAATCATTATAACATTGAACAACGAAAAAATTTACACTATAATCGGAATTGGTATCGGCCCCTTTAATTTGGGGTTAGCAGCTTTAACGCAACCAGTAAAAGAACTTGAAACACTTTTTCTTGACCGTGCACTCGGTTTCGACTGGCATCCGGGATTAATGCTTAGTAATACCACCTTGCAGGTTCCTTTCATGGCAGACCTGGTAACAATGGCGGATCCGACGAGCCCTTACAGCTTTCTTAACTTTTTAAAAGAGGCCAACAGGCTTTACAAGTTTTATATCCGCGAAGATTTCTTTCTTCTCCGTAAAGAATACAATGTGTACTGCCAATGGGTGGCCAGGCAGTTGCCTAATTGCCTGTTCTCCCGCTCGGTTGAACTGGTTGAATACAAAGAGGCCGAAAAAATCTATAAGATTTTGGTAAAAAATACATTAACAGAAAAAATAGAAATCTATTATGCTGAAAAGATAGTTCTGGGAACAGGAACAGAGCCTTATTGCCCTGATTTCATTAATAAGGCCAGTACAAAAAACATTGTTCATACCTCACAATACCTGTTTTCAAAAGAACAGATCTTAAAAAGCAAATCGGTTTCAATAATAGGATCGGGACAAAGCGCAGCCGAAGTGTTCCAGGATTTATTACCACTTACAGAAAATGGGATGCACTTGAGCTGGTTTACCCGTACCGACCGGTTTTTCCCTATGGAATATTCTAAACTTACGCTGGAGCTGACATCTCCTGAGTATGTGGACTACTTTTACAATATGCCTTCAGAGCGGCGTAACTCCCTTTTAGCCAAACAGCCTCCTTTATATAAAGGGATAAACTTCGATCTTATCAACCAGATTTTTGATACGCTGTACGAAATGAGCGTGGATAATACGCCTTTAAATGTTCAACTGCGTCCTAACTGTCAACTTGATAACATCGAATCGAATGACACAGGTAAAAACGCCCTATGTTTTACGCAAATTCAGCAACAGCAAACGTTTAAGCATGAATCTGAATATACCATACTGGCCACCGGCTATAAATACAAAAAGCCTCAGTTTATACAGGGTATTGAAACACGAATTAATCATAATCAGGATGGCCTTTTTGAGGTTAACCGCAATTACAGTATCGATAAAAACGGCAATGAAATATATGTACAGAATGCAGAACTGCATACCCACGGCTTTGTAACTCCGGATTTGGGTATGGGAGCTTACCGAAATGCAATAATCATCAATTCAATAACCGGAAAGCAGGTTTATAAAGTAGAAAACCGTATAGCTTTTCAGCAATTCGAAGCAATACTTGATGCAGGATAGAAAACAATTTATACTCTCTGCTGATATTAAAACGGTGATGTGGCAAAGTTCATGGCCAGCCGTCGTCGCAATTGTGCTGTACGGGCTTAATAATTTCCTGGATGCCCTTCTGGTGGGGCATCTAATTGGGCCGGAATCACTGGCGGCGGTGGGCCTTGCCTATCCCTTATCGCAGATAGTAATGGGCTTTGCCCGCCTTACAGGTACTGGCGGTTCGGCGGCATTAAGTATATGGTTAGGTGCCAAACAGGATGATAAACTACACGATTTATTTGGTAGCCTGAATATATTATGCTTGCTAAGCACCTTGCTGTTTTCTCTGCCGGCCTATATTTTCGCAGAGCAACTGTTACAGGTATTGGGCGCAAAAGGCAGTTTAACTCTTATCTCCGCCCAATATTTTCGGGCATCGCTAATAGGCTCATTTTTCTGGATACATGGCTTTTCTGTCAACATGCTAATTCGCGGCGAAGGAAAAATGAAAACCGCAGCCTGGATGATTGGCATTGGCTTGTTAATCGATATTTTGCTCAAACCTGTATTTATCTCGGTATTTAATTGGGGAGTTGCCGGAGCCGCCTGGGCAACCAATGCCGGCATGGTTATTTACTCGATATTGGGAATAAGCTATTTTGCCAAAAAAAACAATCCATTAAAATGGTATTCTCTGCGATTTAATGCCTCCGTATTTCGCGAAATAATTACGCTCGGCTTCCCCGAAATGTTATTTTCTGTAATGAGTGCTATTCAAAGCATTGTGATTATAAACGCACTGGGCAAATATGGTTCAACAACCGACTTAGTTTTTTACACCGTTGTTAACCGTTTTTATTTATTTCTGCTAACCCCTCTTTTCGGTTTAATGCGTGGATTACAACCTGTGGCAGGTATAAATTTCGGTGCCGGGAACCATCTTCGGGCCCGTAAATCTTTTTACATTTCCATTCTTGCCGGATTACTTTTGGTAGTGCCTTTTTGGCTGTTCTCCCTATTATGGCCAGAAAATCTTTTATTGCTTATCCTTCCCGGCCTGCAGTTCTCTTCATTCTATTTTCAGAACCTGAGCATCTATTTATCGGTGCTGCCCTTGCTGCCTCTTATCGTTATGGCCCTGGCCTATTTGCCTGCTATTAACCAAGCTCAGAAAGCAAGTCAGTTGGCCATATTCAGGCAATTGGTTTTCTATCTTCCCGCGATGATTATCCTTCCCCCGATTTTTGGTGTAAGCAGTATTTTCTGGGGAAGTGCCTGCATTGAAATATTGGTTGCTGGATTGACGGTTATACTGCTAAAAAATGGGTTGGAGCCTGGGGAGAATAAATTTATTAACATACAAAAAAGAGGTTTACTCAAAGTGTGAATGGAACATTTATCCAACTGTTATGGTGTTAAACTATGATTAAAATCATTTTGCAGCCCGTATATATCATCTATTCATGCATAATTCCTTCGATTACATAAAACGAAGTTTAACACCCGAAAAAGTGGTTGAAATCTATCAAAAAAAGGCGAAGAAATTAGCTTTTAGATGGATAAATTGGCTTAAAATAAAATAAAAAAAGCCCTTAAATCTATGATTTAAGGGCTTTTTGACGAGATTTGATCTCTTTTAAGTCGTCCTCGCTGTACAAATTTCGAACCTTTTTCTGTGTGATTTGAGGAAATTGGCGGCGTTAAGTCTTTGATTCAATATAAATATTTTTTGTTCGCCAATAGTTTTTATCGATCATTTTATGAGGAATTTAAAGAAATTGGCAACCTTGGACTCATATAAGCGGGCATATAAAGCTATATTCTTCTATTCTGCTTTTTAGTCAATCCGTTTATTCTGTACATTTGATAAGACTTTGTTAAAACCTGGCCTTTCTTTATGTTACAAGAACAAATAGATAATTTTTGCAAATATTTTTTAAATGCAAAAAAATACCAATTTGAGGTTGCAGAACTTGAGTTTGAACATGATCAACTACTTGCTGAAGAAATACTAACTAAGCAAGGTGAACATTTTGAAATTTCTGATAATAAATTAATTGCCGAGAACGTTTTGCCTCATTTTAAGGAGCTATTTAATTTTAGCTCCTTCGATGAACCAGATGAAAGCAAAAAATTCATTCAATCAATTATAGATTATTTTCCAACCGACGTTCTAATGGGACGAGCAGCATTCAACGATTCGATCATGCAAATCGCTATCTCTGAATTTGCTAAGAGTGCTCCTGAAAAATTTATTGCCTTCGCTGAAGTCTTCAAAAGAGCCGACAGAACAATTTTTCAGTTCGTTAGAGCTTTTGATCATGTTGCGCCAAATGTTAGTAATTTTAGTCCAATACAAATAATTCGGCTTTATTCTTGGCTATACAATGAGGCTAAGGCAGAAAGCGAGGATGTTGTAGACTTAACAGTTGGAGGATTAGCAAAAAGTCTCAGTGAGTTGTGTGATGCGACTCCAACAATAGCTAAAGCACTCTACGAAACTTGTGTTCTTGGCGATTCTCAACAGTTGAAAGCTTTCCACGCTGCAATATTGATTTCTAATTACAACCACGATCACAGTTTTTTATCTTCGTTGAAAAAACTCGCAGGGTCGAATACAGATCAGCCCGCTCTAATTAGCTGTTTGTGCAACGTCAAATTTGACAACACTACCAATTACAAAGAACTTATTGCGATAGTTGAAAGCATAGAAAACTATACGGCAGAGGGCAAACAATGGCTTTCGCGTTTCTATGCAACGATTTTAGAGCATCTAGATCAATCCGAAAAATTACTGCAACAACATTGCTTTGAAAAACTGCTAAGGTTAATGTTGGATAATCCCGATTTGGTTGCGCAAACAATATTCGATTTGAGGTTTTTAAATTCTTTGCAGAACGAAGTATATGTGATGCTATCCGCTTTTGTCGAACTAGGAGATGTGCCTGAACATTTTGGGAGAATGCTAGGAAACATGTATCCAACGTTTAAAAAGTCAGAACATTTTTTTCTGCTGCTTAGAAAAATGGCTTTAAAGCTGAAAGCGGCTTTTAACCCTCAAGACTACTCTCAAGCCATTACGCTATATCAACATCAGGATGCTATAGAATGCGATGAAAACTTATGTAAGTTGCTGATTGATGACGAAGGATTTGTTAGATATGCGGCTACGCGATTGCTTAACTCGATGAGTATAACAGATAGAAAGCGATCATTCTCTTGTGATCTGTTAAAGCTAACCGCAATTGAGCAATATAAACTGGTAGTATCCATAACACAAGATTTTCACGAGCCTAAGTACATAGTACCTTTCGTCGCACCACTTTTGGATTCTCCATTTACGCTTGTCCGTGATTTGGTACTACACCGTCTTGAAATCCTTGTTGAAAATTATTTTTCGACGGTTATTGACACCTTAGAAACATATATTGACAATGGCAATCAGGCACACCTTGGATATATCGAACGCTTAAAGAGCTATGCTGACAAATTCACTGATCATCTTAATCATAAAGTACCAATCAAAGAATTAGATCCTCGATATAATCAATCAAAATATCTTCACCAATATTTCCGGGAAAGTACGCGCAAATTCTCAGAAAGTTTAAATAAGTCGGTAAAAGAAAATAGCCTCATGTCTATTTTAAGTGGCGGAAACGACATCATGCTGGCAAAAGGCGGTGGCTTTTACATTAGCGAGCAAAACAAGGTGCAACCACTCAGCTCTATTAAAACAGAAATGAGCCTACCAAGAGAATATTATCTTGCACCCGAAAGATATGATTGGGAGCACCGTATTCAAATTTTAGAAAACTGGAAAGACAAATTTACACAATGGGAAGCAACGATATCATCGTAAGAGAATACTTAGAAAGTCTAAAAGAAGATACAGAATTAGACTATCTTTTCCCTATTCTCTTGAATTTAATGGGTTATCGTATTGTTACCACTGCCCGAGAATCAAAGGGCCAATCACAATACGGAAAGGACATCGTTGCTATCGGAAAAGATGACGCAGGGGTGCGAAAAAGGTTTTATTTTGAACTGAAAGGCCATGCGGATAAAGACATTACACAAGTGTCGCTATTCAAAAAAGATGGAATCCTTGAATCCATAAGGGAAGCCAAATTTACACCATTTACCGATGCGTCTATTCCTGGCTTCGATAATTTGCCAAGACAAATCGTTGTAGTACATAATGGGGTTTTGAAAAGTGATACGAGGGCTTCACTTGACGGAGTTATTAAACAGGAATTTCCAGATGGTGGATTTGAACGTTGGGATATTTATCGTTTGACAGACTTGTTCTCCAAATACCTTTTTAGCGAATACTTATTTACCGATGATGAAACCATACGATTATTCAAACGCACATTGGTTTTATTGGACGCTCCGGATTATGATTTTGCAGATTTCTTCCAACTTGTTCAGTTGCAAACTGACAAAATTTATGATATAGGTTCAAGAGCTTTCAAAAAGTTTTTTGCCACAATGAACCTCCTCAGTGTTGTTGTGACTCACTATAGCAAAGAAAACAATAACCTTTATCCGGCAAAACAATGTGTTACTTTCTTGATTTTAAATGTTTGGAGCTGGATTCTTGAAAATAATCTTGAAAATAAACGCGGTGTATTAAAAGAGTTCCGGAAATTACTAACCATACACTTTGAATTATTAAATGATTACTTCCTAAGAACTAATGTTGCTGTAAAGCAAAAGGATGGATTGTATTCCGAAGTCGGTAGCTCCTTTGAGGTGATTGGTTACCCTTTGCGTAGCATGGAGTATTTGAATTATCTTACGTATTTCTTTTACGCCCGGTCGTACTTTCCTCATTTTAAAAATTCGCCTGATGAAAAAAAACTAAAAAGATTAATAGTACGTCAAATAGAATATTTAGTACGACTTATAAACCTAAATGATGGCGCCAAACGGCCACTGATCGACAATCATTCTATCTCCATAATGAATGTTGTATTGTTCATTTTGCGTAATGAGCAATACATACCAAAAGGCAGAGAATTAATTGGTGACTATGTTTCGGAAGTGCTTGATAATATTATTGTGATCAAAAATACTAGGGATCGGTTTCCCGAACTTTATAACAACATTGAAGCAGTAACTGAATTTTGTGCGACTAATATCAGGCCTCATTTTTATACAGATAGTTCCTCATTGTTAATCACAATGCTTTTTGAAGTGTTAGCAATTGTTGGCGATAAAGAAAATTATGAAGCATACCGGGCCAGTTTTAAGAACAATATCGATTTGCAAGTTGCCTATTCCAACTTAGATACAGAAGACTTGGAAATACTCTTGTTCAAGAAAAATCTATATAATGAAATGCATGTGGAAACAGGAATTATACTACCGGATAACATAGACGATTTTAAGAAGCAAATTCAATTGAAAAACACAATTGTAAGGACATATAAAACAGATCAAGTCGGTTTACCTTTCCTCCGTTATCTTGCTCAGATATTTTATCGCAACGAATTTCTCCCTGACGAATGGAGACGGTATTTAATACCTTGATCCGCTTGCAGTCGCCTGCAATGCTTTAAAACAAAAAAGTCCCTATGAAATCACAGAGACTTTTAATTTTTAACGGTAAACTTGGGTAGTACCGAAGTTTTAAGTCGTCCTCGCTGTACAAATTTCGAACCTTTTTCTGTATGATTTGAGGATGCTGATTGCACTGGCGCTATAATAGATCTTACGTAGGTTTAAAACTCAAGCTAAACGCAATTAGGGATAAAGGTAAAACCTTTACTGTTTGGAAATTACAGCGTTTGCAATGTTCTGCCAATTAGTGGTGACCTGATCGTAAAAGGGTACATCCTGGCTTCCGCCCTTCCAGATATAATAAGTCCTTTTCCCATTAATGACATTACTGCTTGCTGCTGCCTGCAGATTAGAAGCAGAGATTCCTACTAATACTTTGTCAAGGTTAAAGTTGAAAACAACTTCATAATTATCGGACGG
>Ga0307408_100003547_pt1 | contig 10627 bp, 7 predicted proteins | sample 322Cmetagenome_FD_202116 | JGI IMG/M metagenome (GOLD analysis project Ga0307408, IMG submission 202116) | Maize rhizosphere microbial communities from greenhouse at UC Davis, California, United States - 322HYB-C-3 | ecosystem: Host-associated > Plants > Roots > Rhizosphere > Soil | place: USA... | reverse complement strand
TGTGACCCGTGGTGCTGAAGGCTCCCCTGGTCGAGGTAGAACACGTCGTCGTGCGCGGTGTGGTAGCGCTCCACGCCGTCCGCGAACGCGAAGTTGAGCGCTGGCTTGCCCAGCACGGCCATCTCGGACAGGTCGGTATCGTTAGGCAGCGAGCGGTACACGGTGACCGAGAGCGACGTTGCCGAAACGTCGTCGGCATGGCGGAGCACGCGAGCGACGTCGAGGTTGCCGGCGCCCGTCTCGAACATGTACGAGCGTCCCGACGTGCCGCGCGCCTCGAAGTTGAGCGTGACACCGACGTCTCTGGCCCAGGGATGCTCGCGGACGAACGCAGCGGCGCCGAGCAGACCGGCCTCCTCGCCGTCGGTGATCACGACCATGACGTCGTGCGCGAGCGGCGGCCGCGCACGCAGGGCCCGCACGGTCTCGAGCACCGCGGCCGTGCCGGCGGCGTCGTCGCCGGCGGCGGGCCCTCCGCCGACGCCGTCGTAGTGCGCCATCAGCACGACGGCGAGACCGCCAGGCGTCCGTCCGGGAAGGCGCGCGAGAATGTTGCGAATGTGTCCGGCTACGGGGTACCTGGTGCCTACCCCCGTGGCCTCCTGCACCTGCGGCTCGAGCCCGAGGGCGTGTAGCTGGCGGAGCACGTAGTCGCGGACGCGGGCGTTGTCGGCACTGCCGGTGGGGTGCGGTCGCTGCGCGATCTCGCGCACGTGGGCGAACGCCCGTTCGGCCGAGAATTCCGTTGGCGGGGCAGAGGCGGGGACGGGGTCGGGTGGCTCGCGGACGTGCCTAACGATCAACGCGCATAGGACGAGCAGACCGGCGACGGTGTAGATGGCGCGACGCGGCGTGGTGGAATGCATTTGCCGGATTCTACACGCGGGCGAGGTTGGCGCTACCACACGCTGATGGCTCGTCAGCATTGCCGCCTCCGCTCCCAACGAGCGGATTCTTAGCCACACAGGTCACCGAGGTCATGGAGAACGACAACGGCAACACCATTGAACCGCGGAGGACGCAGAGGACGCAGAGACGCCCGGTCGAACATCGGTCACTCCGCGATCTCTGCGTCCTCTGCGGTTCATTCGTTTTCTCCGTGACCTCTGTGACCTCGGTGGTTCACTTTGTTTTGGTGTCCGGATGACAATCGCAGCCGTGGCTCGTAGGTTCCACCATGCGCCGATTTCTCCCGTTCATCTCATTGGCCGTCGCCGTCGCGTGCGGCACGCCACAACGCTCGACACCGCAGCCGGTCACGGCCACACTGCCAGCCGGTGCGCAGGCCATCTCTTTCCTCGGCGACACACTCCGCACGTTCCCGCTGGCGCCCGAGACGAAGGCGCGGTACGAGGCGCAGCTCGCGGAGGCGAAGGCCGCCTACGACCACGCGCCGGCCAACGTCGACTCCATCATCTGGTACGGGCGCAGGCTGGGTTATCTCGGCCGACTTCGCGAGGCGATCGATGTCTACTCTCGCGGCACCACACTCTATCCCGACAATCCGTGGCTCTACCGGCATCGCGGCCACCGATACCTCTCCGTTCGCGAGCTCGATCGTGCCGCGGCCGATCTCGAGCGCGCCGCCGAGCTGACGCACGGCAAGCCCGACGAGGTCGAGCCCGACGGCCAGCCTAACGCGAAGAATACGCCGATCGGCACGCTGCAGTCGAACATCGCCTACCATCTCGCGCTTGCGTACTACCTGAAGGGCGACTTCGCGCGCGCGATTCCCGTGTATCGGCAGGAGATTGCCGAGGCGCGCAACGACGATCGCCTCGTGTCGACCGCGCACTGGCTGTACATGAGCCTCCGCCGCCTGGGGCGGGATGCGGAGGCCGCCCAGGTCCTCGTGCCGATCCGGCGCGACATGAACGTGATCGAGAACGACACCTACCACCGGCTCCTGCTGCTCTACAAGGGCGAGCTCCCGGTCGATTCGGTGCTCACGGTTGGGCCGACCGGGGAGATGTCGGTGACCGATGCAACCGGCGCGTACGGCGTCGGGAACTGGCACCTGTACAACGGCCGGCGCGCGGAGGCCGAGCGGGTATTCCGGCGTATCCTCGCGGGCGGTCAGTGGGGCGCGTTCGGCTACATCGCCGCGGAGGCGGAGATTGCGCGGATGGGCCTGACGCGGTGACAGCGTGAAGACCCTCGGAATCATCGGCGGGATCGCACCGGCCTCCACGATCGAGTATTACCGCCTGCTGATCGCGGCCTATCAGCAGCGGAGGCCAGACGGCAGCAACCCGCCCGTGATCATCAACAGCATTGACATGCAGACCATGCTGCGATTGATCGCCGCTGACGCGCTCGACGAAGTGACCGCCTACCTGGCCGCGGAGATCGACAAGCTGGTGCAGGCGGGCGCCGAGGTTGGGCTGCTCGCGTCGAACACGCCGCACATTGTGTTCGACCGGCTGCAGGGCAGGGCGCGAATCCCCCTCATCAGCATCGTCGAAGCCACGTTTGCCGTGGCGAGGGGATTGAACCTGACGCGCGTCGGTCTCCTCGGTACGCGGTTCACGATGCAGAGCGCCGCGTACCCGAGCGTGTTCACGCGACGAGGTATCATGGTGGTGGTGCCTGACGCGTCGGACCAGGAATACGTGCACGGGAAGTACATGGGCGAGCTGGTTCGCGGGGAGTATCTCCCGGAGACGCGGGCCGGGTTGCTCGCCGTCGTCGAGCGTCTTCGCAGCCGCGAGGGGATCGACGGCGTCGTCCTGGGCGGAACTGAACTGCCGCTGATCCTCCGCGACGTCGCTCCAGTCGGCATCCCATTTCTCGACACCGGCAGGATTCACGTGGAAGCCGCGGTGGAACAGATGCTGGCCTAGGGACGATGTCCGAACGATGTCGTTTTTGTTCAGCAGCTAGGCTCCGGACGCATTGGCTTCCGGCGGCAGTGCACCAAAGATCCGGCTCGCTGCGCTACAACGTTAGGCCGTTCCGGGAGCGATCCGGCTGATCCGTGGCATCCGAAGCATCCGAACACGCCTTCGTCGTAGATGCCGGACGCGTCGGACCTGAGAGGCCGGCCCCACAGACAAGAGTGGACGGATGCAGCGGATGACTCGGATCCTGCGGATCGCTCCTCGGCCACGACATCTCCACTCGCAACGAGCCGGGGTTGAGAGTGAAAACCTCGGGACGCATGGGCGTTCCGAAATCATTGAACCAAAACGTGAGAGATGTGACCTGCCGTCGGACGCGTCTTACCCGCGTTTCGCTCGGAGCGCCAGGGCGCGTTCACGCGCCGCGGCGGCGCGCCTGGCGTACGACGGATCGCCGTGCTCCCAGGCCCGCGCGACCCACGCGTAATGTGCCGAGGCGCTGTCGGCCCCGCCGGCGCTGTCCCATGCCTGCGCCAGAAGCTCGCGGATCTCGGTGTGCGTCACGTAGAAGTTCGATGCGTCGAGCTTACCGCGGAGCGCCGGCTGAAGCACGGCGACGGCATCGCGCGGCCGACCGACGCGAAGGTAGATCCGCGCCAGATCGTAGTTCTCCCGGGTGTAGCCCGCCGGCAGCGAGTAGATCGAGCTGCGGATCGCTGCGAGCGCGTTAGGCACGTCGTTGCGGGCCAGGAGCAAGAGACCGCGGATGTACGACGCGAGACGCTGGTCGCGTCCGCTCGCGCTCAGTACGCCGACGGCCGCGAGCGTGTCGGCGCGTGTCGCCAGGTCGGCGGTGTCACCGGCAGCGGCGAGCGAGCGCGCCGCGTGCGCGAGACTCCACGCGCGCTCACGTGCCGACGATGCTTCCGTCTCGTTTGCAGGCCGCCAGTTGGCGCTCGAGTCGAACAGCGCCGCGGCCTCGCGGTACCGCCCCGCCTCGAACAGCGCTTGTGCCAGTGGACGAACGGACTGCGTGGCCACCACACCGGTCACGTGCTCGCTGCGGTCGGCGAGCGCTCGGTACTGCCGACCAATCGCGACCGCCTCCTCCAGGCGACCCTGATGCCGAAGCGAGAGGCCGAGGTCCCAGAGCGCGTCCATCTGGGCGGCAATGCTGCTCCCCTGAATGGCAGCACGCAGCACGCGATCGGCGAGCTCGAAGTTCCCCATCCGGACCGCGTTCATCGCTGTGCGATCGGTAGCGCCGATGGCATCGCGATCGATCTGTGCAATGTGCGCAGCGACCTGCTGCGCCTCGTCGAACTTCGACTGGCGCTCGAGCACATCCCACAGACTCGCCCACGATCGCGAGCTCTCCGGCTCGAGTCTCGTCCATCGGCGCGCGACACGTTCGGCCGCCGCGAGCGAGTCGGCGAGCTCGTAGGTGAGCACGAGCTGAAGGAACGCCGTGCATGCGGTGCACCCGGACGTGCTGTCGACCCGAGTGAATGACAGCGAGTCCATCGTGATGGCGTGCTCGAGTGGCGCGACCGCCGCGAGAAAATCACCCGCCTGGAGCAGCGCGATGCCCTTGTAGACATGGCCCTGCGTCTCCTGCGGGTACCGGGCGACCAGTGAGTCCGCCACCGCTCCAAGTCCGCGCGCCGTCACTGTCCACGCCCAGCCCGCGTGGATCAGGAGCCGCTCCCGCTCGGAAACGCCCGCGGACAGGCGCATCGCGCGCTCCATCCCAGAAACGATCTCCGTTCGATTCGGCGCGAGGCGCGCGTAGTAGTACGCGGCCATCGCGAAGGTCGAGTCCTCGCGTAAGGCAGCCGCGAAGAGTGTTCGTGCTCCGGCAACGTCGCCATTCGCGTTCGCCCGCAGTCCCTGCGCGTAGAGGCTGTACGCCGCGACGGACTGGGTCGTCACTCCGGTCACTGATCCGGGCGGCGTGCCGCCGTGCGCGGTCACGAGACGTGCCGTGCCGCTGTCCACGAGCGCGAAGAGGTCGGCGCCTTCGACTGTCTGCGCCTGGAGAATGTCTCCGTTGTCGACATCGATCCGGCGCAGGTCGAGGCGCAACCGCCCGTCGGGCCGCGTGTAGACGATGCCGTCGACGAGCTCCGTGGCGCCCGCGAGCCGCGCGGCGCTGAGGACGGCGGCGGCGCTGGTGTCTCCCTCGGCTGAGGCGCGGCGTGTGAGCTCGAGCATGCGCGGCGCGCTCACGACACGGAACCCCTGCACGCGCGCGAGGTTGGTCGCGAGCAGATCGGCGAGCGGGAGCCCATAACGCCGATCGCCTGACGCGCTGTAGTCCGTGATCCGGCCGATCGCCACGACGGGCGCGTCGTCCGACGCGGCGTGCGTCAGGCGACCGCGCAGGACTACCGTCCCCGCGGCAACGATCGCGATTCCCGCGGCCGCGAGCCCGACCTGCTTCCAGCGGATCCGGCGGCGGCGCTCCACCGTCGAGGACGGCGTCACCGGCGCCGTCACAGGATCCGTGATCACGCGGGCTTCGATTCGCCTCGGCGGCGGTGGGTGGGCCGTCCGCTCGAGCGTGAACTCCCGTGTTTCCACGTTAGGCAGCTCGGCCGTGTGGTGATCGTCGTCGACGGCGCGGATCGGCTCGATCGGCTCATCGACGGCCACGGGGGCCTCCGCGGCCTGCAGCTCCGCTTCGGCGCGAGCGCCCGCACGCAGCTCGCGTCGGATGCGAGCGGCGAGGGCGACGACGTCGCGATCCGCCGGAAGGTCGAGCTGCTCCTCGAGCAGCGTCTCGTGCACGCGTGCGTGCTCGAGTGCGCCGTGCTTGTCTCCCGTCGCCATCAGCGATCGCATAACGCCGATCGCATAACGAGCGCTCAGCGGATCCTTCGCAGACAGGCGCCGCCACCAGCCTGTGGCGGTCGTGTGGTCACCACGAGCGTCCGCTGTAGTGGCCAGCTTTTCGAGCGCCTCGAGGTACTCCCGCAAGAGCACCGATCGCTCTCCGTCAGCCCAGCGGTCGAACTCATCATTGCCAGTGAGATGGAAGCCGTCCAGGAATGGTCCCGCGTAGACACTCACGGCGTCTTCCGGCCGCCCCGCGCGAACAGCCGCCGTGTACTCGGCGACGTCGCTCGTGATGAGCTCCGGGTTGAGGCGCAGGTCTTTCACCCCGACGATCGTGTCGTCGAAACCGAGCTCCTGGCGGAGCGCGTAGATACTCTGGGTGATCGCTCGGCGCGCGCGCTCCTCGTCGGAGTCCGGCCAGACCAAAGCGGTGAGCTTCTCCCGCGTGACGCCGCGGTCACCGGCGCGCGCGAGCATGGCGAGCAGCGCCATACGACGCGGCTGGGCCGCCGCTCCGGCCAGCGTGCTCTGATCTCTGCGCACGCAGAGGGTACCGAACGTGATGATACGCAGCGTCATGCCAAGATGATGCGCTCCCGGCAACGATTGCTTATGCTAACGGCGGGCGCGGCGACCGCAATCCGTCCGCACGCCACGATGTCGTCCCGCACTACCATAATTATGGATGGAAGTCCATGAACGCGGAGCGCAAGCGGCTAGTGCTGGAGAGCTGGGAGGCCATTGGCAGGAACCACGATGGTGTCGCTGTCGCGTTCTACGACCGGCTGTTCGAGATCGATTCCGGCGCGCGCTCGCTGTTCGCGAAGACGAACATGGTTGCGCAGCGCGGCAAGTTCATCCAGATGATGGGAGAGATCGTCCGGAACCTGGACATGCCACGGGAGTTGATCCCAGCGGTCTCCGCCCTGGGCCGGCGGCACGTGGAGTACGGTGTTCGCGACGCTGATTACGATCGGGTGCGCGAGGCCCTGTTCGTCGCGATCGCGGCGGAGCTCGGGGCCGGTTTCACGGACGATGTCCGTGATGCGTGGGAGGAGGCGTACGCGCTCACGGCCGCCGTGATGAAACGCGGCGCAAGCACCGTTGTCTCTTCGCACGGTGCGAGCCCGTAAGGACCAACATGCCGATCTTCGAAGCGATCAAGCTCGCGCTGGCTCAGATTCGCGTGCAAAAGCTCAAGAGCTTCTTCACGCTCATCGGCGTCGCCATTGGCGTGATGTTCCTCATCGCCATCGTGTCGATCGTCCAGGGGGTGGGGAAGTACGTCGAGGACGATCTCGTCGGTAAGCTCATCACCAAGAACTCGTTCGATCTGCGGCAGCACCCGAGCATCCAGATCGGCGACGTGGACGAGAGCGAATGGCGATCCTGGCGCAGCCGGCCGAGGATTACCGAGGACGACATCCCGACCGTCGTCGCCGCATTGCCGCCGAGTGCGCGATGGTCGATCTCCGCTCAGGGGAACCTGACGCTGGAGTCGCGTTACGCGAAGCCGCGCAGCGTGACGATCAGCTGCATCGACGGCTCCTGGTTCGACATCCGCAACATGGGTGTGTCCGAAGGACGCCTGCCGACGTTGCAGGAGTACGAGCTCGGCACGCCCGTCGTCGTGATCGGCGAAGAAACTCGCAAGCACTTCTTTCCCAGTGTCAGTGCGATTGGACGCGAGCTTCGGATCGGCCGCGTTCCGTACACGGTGATCGGCATTGCGGAGAAGCAGGGCAGTGCGTTCGGCGTCTCGCTGGACAAATTCGCGATCGTGCCGTACCGCACGCCGGCGCACCGGCTCGTCAACCGCTACAAGGTGCTGGATGGCATGACGATTCAGTCGTCGACGACCGAGGAGATGGTGTCGACGATGGAGGTCGTCAGGCAGGTGATGCGCATCCAGCACCGGCTGCGCCCTGGCACGCCCGACGACTTCTCGATGCAGACGCAGGACTCCGCGCTGGCGTTCTGGAAGAAGATCCAGGGCTACCTCGTGCTGGCTGGGATCGCACTGCCGGCGATCGGGCTCGTCGTCGGTTCCATCGTGATCATGAACATCATGCTCGTCGCGGTGGCCGAACGGACGCACGAGATCGGGATTCGCAAGGCGTTAGGCGCGAAGCGGAGCGATATCCTGTCGCAGTTTCTCGCCGAGTCCACGACGCTGGCCGTGATCGGGGCGTCGGTCGGGATTGCCGCGGGGTTCGGGCTGGCCGAGCTGATCGCCGCGGTATCGCCGCTCCCGGCGGCTGTCGCGCTCTGGTCAGTGGTCGTGGGTGTGCTGGTGGGCGCGACCGTGGGCATTGTGTCGGGTGTGTATCCCGCGACGCGCGCCGCACGTCTCGATCCCATCGCGGCCCTGAGGCACGAGACGTGATGCAGCTTCGCGACCGGATGTCGAGTCTCGCCGAGGGCGTTTGGATCGCGATCGATGCGCTTCGGGCGAACAAGGTGCGCGCGGCGCTGACTATCCTGGGGATCGCGATCGGCGTGCTCGTGGTCGTACTCATGTCGGCGCTGATTCACGGCATCAACTCGAGCGTGGCGGAGGAGTTCGAGAGGGCCGGGCCGACGACGTTCTTCGTGTACCGGTTCCCGATCGCCCTCGAGGGGTGCAGTGACGACGAGGACACGTGCAAGTGGCGGAGCAACCCACCGCTTCGCGTGGGCGAGGCCACGGCCATACAGCGGTTGGCGTCGGTGCAGGATGTGACGATCCGAAGCGGGACGCAGGCGCCGGCGAAGTTCCGGGACCGCGTGCTCGGTTCGGCTCAGGTGGAGGCGTACACGGCCAACTGGGTGGAGGTGGCCGGTGGCGACATCGTACAGGGACGGAATTTCACGCCGGCGGAAGCGACGAACGGCGCGCGCGTGGCGGTGATCAACGAGACGATGGTGGAGCGGCTGTTCAACGGCATCGACCCGTTAGGTAAGGACGTGCTGTTGAACAAGTCGCCGTTCACGGTAGTCGGCGTGTACAGGCCTGCCAGTGCCTTCATCAATGACCCGCGGCCCGGGGCGTTCGTGCCGTTCGCGGCCGGCCGGCGCTATCTCAACCTCTGGATCGACTGGATTGACTTCACGGTGCGGCCGAAGCCGGGTGTGGCCCGGGACGAGGCCATCGACGATGTGGTGGCGACCATCCGCGGTTTGCGCGGGCTTCGTCCAACCCAGCTGGACAACTTCGCCGTGATCACGCAGGACAAGCTGTTCGAGACGTGGGGGAAGGTGACGGGGATGTTCTTCTTCGTAATGATCGCACTGTCCGCAGTTGGGCTGCTGGTCGGCGGGATCGGCGTGGTGGCGATCATGATGATCAGCGTCACGGAGCGCACGAGGGAGATCGGCGTGCGGAAGGCGTTAGGCGCGACGCGGGGGACGATCCTGTGGCAGTTCCTGATCGAGGCGGCGACGCTGACGGCGGTCGGGGCGTCGATCGGGTTGCTGGTTGGGTGGGGGCTCGCGGTCGTCGTACGGATGGCGACGCCGGTGCAAGCCGTGGTTCAGCCGATGGCGATCGCGGTGGCGTTCGTCGCGTCGGCGCTCACCGGTATCGTGTTCGGATTGCTGCCGGCGTCCAAAGCCGCGCGGCTCGACCCTATCGACGCGCTGCGGTACGAATGACAGGCGACAGGCGACAGGCGACTGTTCGACAGCGAGTCACCAGTTACCTGTAATCAATGGTATCACGGCGTCTTGCCCGTCAGTGCTTCCAGCCGACGTTTCGCCGGGCCATACGTCGGGAAAAGCTCCAGCACTCGCCGATACTGCGCGATCGCGAGGTCCTTCTCACCTAACGACTCGAGCACCTGGGCCAGCGTGTTCACCGGGTCCCACGCCTCCGGATGCTCGCGAATGTTGAGCTCGAGCATCCGCCGCGCCTCGGGCAGCTTGTTCTGCTCGATCAGCCTCGCCGCCAATGTGTTGAGGGAGCGCTGGCTGAAATCGTAGGCGAATCGGCCCGTGAAGCGCTGCTTGAGCCGGTCGTAGATCGCGACGGCGGAGTCGGGGCCGAACCGGGCCAGCACGGTCCCCACGGTGTCCTCGAGCATGAGGGGTCGCGGCGAGCCGCGATGGCAGGTGATGCACTGCACTTCGATCCCGGGCGTGCCGCGGTTCGGAATCGCGGGCAGCAGCTCCCCGTTGATCCGCGCGACCATGCGCATCATCTCACGCGCCGTACGCTTCGTCGGGCGCTCGTCCGAGGCGAAGTCGATGGAGTCGAACGGCACGTTGGGCGCCCCGTGGCAATATGAGCAGGTGACCCCGAGGCCACTGGCGACGACGAATCGCATGAGCTTCACGACCGAGTCACGCGTGAGGTCGGCAGGGAGGACCTTGAGGTTCTTCGGCTTTTCCGCCGGCTGCGCATCGGTGCGCGCAGCGGCCGCGGCCAGCGAAATGGCCGATATGAGCGCGATTGCTACGCGCCGTCGGTGCGAAGTGGCGGGCATGGAACCAAACTAGCGATCACGTGATTGCCGTCCATGCGGCGTTCACGAGACGCAGCGGGAACGGGCCAGACGAACTTTACCGTTCACGAATCGGCCAACCAGCAGGATCACGACACGAGACCATATGAAAGCGATTCGCGTTCACGCGCCCGGCGGTCCGGAGGCCCTACGCCTGGAAGACGTCCCCGAGCCGCGACCGGGCCCGGGCGAGGCCGTCGTCCGTACGGAGGCCACAGGCGTCAACTTCATCGAGGTATACCAGCGCAAGGGACTGTACCCGCTCCAGACTCCGTTCACGCCCGGGGCCGAGGGCGCCGGGACCGTCGTCGCGGTTGGCGAAGGGGTCGCGAACCCTCGTGTCGGGGAGCGCGTGGCGTCGGAAACACTCAGTGGCGCCTACGCCGAGCTGGCGAAGACGAAGGCCGAGCGGCTCGTTAGGCTGCCGGATGGCGTGGAGGGGCGGGTGGGGGCGGCCGTCATGCTCCA
>Ga0307408_100003546_pt1 | contig 10627 bp, 11 predicted proteins | sample 322Cmetagenome_FD_202116 | JGI IMG/M metagenome (GOLD analysis project Ga0307408, IMG submission 202116) | Maize rhizosphere microbial communities from greenhouse at UC Davis, California, United States - 322HYB-C-3 | ecosystem: Host-associated > Plants > Roots > Rhizosphere > Soil | place... | reverse complement strand
GCCACTGGCGATGGTGGTGCCGAGGAAGATTTTTTCGCCCGGCTCGTACTTGGTGCCGACCTGCACCATCGGCCGCTTGCGGTAATCGGGCGTATCGTTGGTGCCGCCGGCGAGATCGGAGTCCCAACCGGTGAACACGCGGGCCAGGCCGGAAATGTCGGCCTGGGTATAGGTTTCCTGTTCGGTGGCCGTGCCGTCCGGGTTGAGTTTCAGCAGGCCGATGGTGAACAGCTGCAGAATTTCGCGGGCGTAGTTCTCGTCCGGCATCGAGCCGGTTTTCGGGTTGGCCTTGGCGTTGCCGCGATAGGTCAGGTATTCGCCCATTGCCGTCGACAGGGTGACCTGCTGCAGCAAGGTGCGATAGTTGCCGAAGGCGTTCGCTTCCAGGAGGTCCATGTAGGCAGCGCCGGTGAAAGCGCGCCAGGCACCGGTAAAGCCTTCCAGCGAGGCCACCACGATTTCGGACAGGGCCAGGGTCACGCGCTGGCGCAGGGTGTCGGGGGAAGTGAGCAGCTTGACCCAGAGTGCGGCGTCGATGCCGGCCTGGTTGTTCTTGTTCTCGATGGCGTTGAAGCCCTTGGCCATCAGCCAGTCCCAGCGCGATTGCGAGGCGGGCATTGCCATTTGCTCGTCCAGCCATTTGCTGTAGCCAACGGCCTGGACGCGCGTCATCTGTTCATGCGTGGCGCCCATCGAGGCCTGGGCGAGGAAGCGTGCCGCCTGGACGCTGGCAATCGATTCGACTGCAGTAGCAGTGGTTGTACTGCCGCCGTCGCTGCCGTTGCTTTCGCTGCCGCCGCCACCGCAAGCTGCCAGCAGGCTTGCCGCTGCCAGTGCCGCTGGGAGCTTTGCCAAGCTCTCGTTACGCTCGATTGTGTCGTCCATTGTTGCCCCTTGGAAATTTCCTAAGGGTGCAGTATAGCCAGAAACGGCTGAGTAAAACCTATTGTGCGCAAGGTTTGTCTGTTTTATTCCACCCTGTGCCGCTATATTCGGAAGCGACTTTTTTGATAAAAGTTTGCGTCCCGAGGCGGAAATTTCGCTGGCTGCGAGAGAGCTCAAGCGTTTGCACCGCTGGAGTTCTTTAATGTACTATTCGGCAATTGGGTGCGCGCCTCCTGTCCTGGATGCGCGTTAAACGGGAAACCGGTGACGCTGCCATGTGCGGCCATTCCGGTGCAGCCCCCGCTGCTGTAAGCCTGACGACTTCGGAAATACGCCACTGCGCATCGCGCGGGAAGGCCCGGACGAGGATGAAGGCGAGCCAGAATACCGGCCCGATGCTGCCAGCACTATTCTCCGGGGTGACGGGAAGCCGCTGTCGACCGGCTTTCCTGCATTCTTTGCGCCCGGCCCCTGTCGACCGTTTTCTTATTGCCTCCCAGATGGTGCTCCCATTGACCATTCGACGGGAGGACTCGAATGCATATCATGGAAGGTTTCCTGCCGCCGGCGCATGCGCTTGGCTGGGCAGCCGTATCCATTCCTTTCCTGGCCTGGGGCCTGCGCAGCATGGCGCGCGACCTGCAGGCGCACCCCGAGCGGCGCATGCTGCTGGGCGTAGCTTCGGCCTTCGCCTTCCTGCTGTCGGCGCTGAAACTGCCGTCCGTGACGGGAAGCTGCTCGCATCCCACCGGCGTGGGGCTGGGGGCGCTGCTGTTCGGGCCTGCGGCGATGGTGCCGGTGGGTTTTGTGGTGCTTCTGTTCCAGGCCTTGCTGCTGGCGCATGGCGGCTTGACCACGCTTGGCGCCAATGTGTTTTCCATGGCGATCGTCGGCCCCTTCGTTTCCTATGGCGTCTTCCGTGCGATAGCCGCCCTGGGCCTGTCGCGCGCGGCCGCGGTGTTCACCGCCGCCTGCATCGGCGACCTGGCAACCTACCTGACCACGTCTGCGCAACTGGCCTGGGCCTTTCCTGACCCGGTCGGCGGCATCAGCGCTTCGTTCGTCAAGTTCGCCGGCATCTTCGCCTTGACCCAACTGCCAATCGCCATCAGCGAAGGCTTGCTGACCGTGCTGGTGGTGAATGCGATGGCGCGCTTCAACGCCCATGAACTGCGCACGCTGCCGGTAATGGCGCATGTGAAAGGCAACGCAGCATGAAGGCGCGCACTGGCTTGATCTGGACGGCAATCATCCTGTTGACCGTTTTGCCGCTGTGGTTTGCCGCAGTGCCGCCGGCGGAGCCGGGCAGCGAGGCGCCAGCGGCGTTCAGCGGTGCGGATTCGCGTGCCCAGCAGGCGATCGGCGCCATCGCGCCGGACTACAAGCCTTGGTTCGCGCCGCTGTTCGAACCACCGAGCGGCGAGATCGCGTCGCTGCTGTTTGCGCTGCAGGCCGCGATGGGCGCAGGCGTGATCGGTTTCTGGCTCGGCATGTCGGTGGCGCGCGAGCGCCGTTGCGCGCCACCGGCGCCGAAGCAGGAAGCCCATGCGGATTGACGCCGCCGCCTACAGCTCCCGCTGGCAGGCCGTCACGCCAGGCGCCAAGGCTTTGTTGGCGCTGGCAGGCATCGCTGCTGCCTGGCTTGCTCGCAGCACGGGCACGCTGGCCGTGCTCGCGCTATTTTCCGTGCTCGTCACGTTGGCCGGAGCGCGCGTGCCAATGCGCACCTACCTGGGCGTAGCGGTGGCGCCGCTCGGATTCCTGTTGCTCTCATCTCTGGCAATGCTGGTCACGCCCGTCATTGGCGGCGGCTGGCGATGGACGCCGGAACTGCTGCCGTCGGTCGCGCACATCGCGCTGCGCTCGCTCGCCACGCTGGCCGCGGTACTCGGGCTGGTGCTGACTACGCCGCTGCCGCACCTGCTGTCATTGCTGCGCCGCCTGCGCGTACCTGAACTGCTGCTGGACCTGATGGCGCTGTGCTACCGCATGTTGTTCGTGCTGCGCCAGGCATGGGATGAAGGCAGGACGGCGCAGGCGGCGCGGCTCGGACAGAGCGGCTTGCGCCAGCAGTGGCGCTCAATCGGCTTGCTGGCCGGACAAATGGCCGGGCAGGTATGGCAACGCGCATCGGCATTGCAGCTGGCTGCCGACGCGCGCACCTGCCAGGGCGGGTTGCGTTTCCTGCCGGCGTCTTTCCCGGATGCGCGGCGCGAGCTCGCGCTGTCGCTGATGGCCAGCGCGCTGCTGCTTGCTTTTTCCCTGCAGGACCGCCTATGACGCCGCTGATCGAGCTTGAAGCAGTTGCGCACGCGTTTGCCGACGGCAGTCCCGGCTTACGCGAATGCACGTTGGCTTTTGGCCAAGGGCGCCGCCACGCGCTGCTTGGAGCAAATGGGGCCGGCAAGACTACGCTGCTGCTGCACCTGAACGGCCTGCTGCGCCCTGGCGCGGGCCGTTTGCGCTGGCAAGGCAGCGAGTATGACTACAGCCGCAGCGGGCTGACTGCGTTGCGAAGCCGGGTCGGGTTCGTATTCCAGAACCCGGAGCGCCAACTCATTTCGGCCCTGGTCGAAGAGGACATAGCGTTCGGGCCATTGAACCTGGGCCTCGATGACGCCACGGTGCGTATGCGCGTGAGCGCGGCGCTCGATGCGGTGGGCCTGGGCGGCTTCGGCCGCCGTCCCGTGCACCACCTGAGCTTTGGCCAGAAGAAGCGCGTCTGCATCGCCGGCGTGCTGGCCATGGAACCCGAAGTCCTGCTGCTGGACGAACCGATGGCGGGCCTGGACGCGCCAATGCAGGCCGAACTTGAAGCATTGCTCGACAGGCTGGCCGCGGGCGGCGTGACGATCGTGCTGTCCACCCACGACGTCGACTTTGCCTATCGCTGGGCTGACGACATCCACATGATGGCTGCCGGCCGCTGCATCGCTTCCGTTCCCGCACAGCAGTTGGCCTCCCGGCGCGAGGCACTGCAAGCCGCCGGCCAGCGCTTGCCCTATGCGCTGGCCTTGCACGCCGAACTGGCGAAGCGCGGCCTTCTCACCGCCGGACTGGCGCCGAGCAGCATCGATGCGGTGCTGGCCAGCCTGCGCGCACTGCCAGTCCACGAACAGACAGGAGAACTACTGACATGACATCCGGCCCTACTGGCAAAGTCTGGTTTGTCGGCGCCGGCCCCGGCGACCCCGAACTGATCACGGTCAAAGGACAAAAGCTGCTGGCACAAGCCGGCGCAGTGCTGTTCGCCGGCTCGCTGGTCGACCGCGCCGCCACGCTGTATGCACCGCCCGGCTGCGTGATCCGCGATTCGAAAGACATGACGCTGGAAGAAATGACAGCCTGGCTGATCGAACAGACGCGCAAGCACGCCACCGTGGTGCGCCTGCAGACCGGCGACCCGGGACTGTATGGCGCGCTGATCGAAATGGCGCGCCCGCTCAGTGCGGAAGGCATCGAATGGGCCGTGGTGCCTGGCGTTTCGTCCGCCATGGCCTCGATGGCCGCCGCCGGTGAATCCATGACCCTGCCCGAAGTAACGCAAAGCGTGATCTTCACCCGCGTCGAAGGCCGTACACCGATGCCTGAGGGCGAAGACCTGGCCAGCCTGGCAGCGCACCGCACCACCCTGTGCATCTTCCTGTCCATCACGCTGATGTACAAGGTGGAAGCGGCGCTGCGCGCGGCCGGCTGGCCGGAAGACGCGCCAATGCTGGTGGTGCACAAAGCCAGTTGGCCGGGCGAGGAAAAGATCCTGCGCGGCACCCTGGCCGACATCAAGCAACGCTGCCGCGAAGCCGGCGTGGCCAGCCAGGCCATGATCGTCGCCAGCCCCACGCTGGGCGCACTGCACTGGGAAACCCTGGTGCGCTCCAAATTGTACGACCCAATTTTTACCCACCGTTTCAGAAAGGCCAGCGCATGAACCAAACAGCGAGCGATACCATCCTCGTCGTCGGCCATGGCTCCCGCGAGGAGTCCGGCAACCAGGAAATCCGCGAATTCGTGGATATGTGGCGCGCACGCCGGCCAGGCTGGCGCATCGAGTTGTGCTTCATCGAATTCGCACCGCCCGAGCTGAATGCCAGCCTGCAGGCGGTGGCATCCAGCTCGCGCCGCGTGCTGGTGGTGCCGCTGATCCTGAATGCCGCCGGCCATGTCAAGATGGAGATCCCGGAAGCCATCGAAGGCGCGCGCATCGCCCATCCGCGAACGGAGTTCCTGCTGGCGCCGCACCTGACGGCATGCGATCCGGTACTGGCCATCCTCAAGCGCCGCCTGCGCAAGGCGATGGGCACGCTCGACATGCCCGATCCGACCACCACCGGTGTTGTGGTGCTGGGACGCGGCTCATCCGACCGCGGCGCCAACGGCGAAATGGCCAAGATGGCGCGCTGGCTACTGGAGGAGGGCGACCACGAGCTGGTCGACCTGGCCTTCACCGGCATCACCTGGCCGCGCCTGGAAAAAGTGGTGCAGCGCCAGGTAACGCTGGGCATGCGCCAGATCGTGGTGCTGCCGTACTACCTGTACACCGGCACGCTGATGCAGCGCATCCACCGCCAGGTCGAACACCTGCGCATCCAGTATCCGCAAGTACGCTTCGCCTGCACCGAGCATTTCGGCTTCGAAGCGGAAATCTTCGGCTTGATGGACCAGCGCGTGGAAGACCTGCGCGCAGGCGTGCCGGACAGCCGCCTGCCGTGCGATGGCTGCAGCTACCGCGAAATTGCGCATGACCTGGGTCATGGCCATTCTCATTCGCACACCCATACGCATGATCACGCCCATGCACATGCGGAGGCGCAGCCCGCATGAGCACCATCAATACCGTCACCGAACAGCTGACGCGCGCGGGCCAGGCGATCGAGCATGACAGCTTTGCCATCATCGATGCCGAGGTCGGTTCGCATACCTATACCGATTCGCAGTGGCCGATCGTGCGGCGCATGATCCATGCGAACGCGGACTTCGACTTCAACGGCCTTACCGACTTCCACCCCGCTGCCGTGCGGGCCGGAATCGCCGCCATGCTTGCCGGCGGCACGCCCGTGGTAGCCGACGTCGAGATGATCTGCTCCGGCCTGTCGCAACCGCGCCTGGCCCACTTCGGCATGAAGACGCACCAGTTCATCAGCGATACCGACGTCATCGAAGCCGCCAAGGCGGAAGACACCACGCGTGCGGTGCAGGCGATGCGCAAGGCGCAGCGTCTCGGCCTGCTGCAGGGCGCGATTGTCGGCATCGGCAACGCGCCAACAGCGCTGATCGAACTGGTGCGCCTGATTCGCGAAGAGGGCGTGCGCCCGGCGCTGGTGGTCGGCATGCCGGTCGGCTTTGTCTCCGCCGCGGAATCCAAGGACCTGATGGCGGAAGTGGCCGATGTGCCATGGATCGTCATTCGCGGCCGCAAAGGCGGCTCGACGCTGGTGGTCGCCGCCTTGCATGCGCTGCTGGCGCTGGCCGAAGCGACACAGAAAGCAGGACAGGCATGAAAGAAAAGGCTGCGGCCGAACGCGGCACACGCACCGGTTTCACGACCGGCGCTTGTGCTGCCGCGGCAGCGCGCGCTGCGGTACTTGGCCTGGCGACCGGCCATGTGCCCAGCGAGATCGAAAGCCTGCTGCCCAATGGCAGCCGGGTGCGTTTTGCCGTTCACGACGGCGCCTGCGACGCCCAGTCTGCACACGCCATGGTGGTCAAGTTCGCCGGCGACGACCCCGATTGCACCGACGGGGCCCACCTGACGGTCGACCTGCGTTTGCTGCCAGGCCAGGCCGGCGAGGTGCTTTATGTGGCTGGCGATGGCGTCGGCACGGTGACCATGCCCGGCCTCGGCCTGGAGGTTGGCGGACCGGCAATCAACCCGGTACCACGCCGTAACATCGCCGACAACCTGCGCGAAGCCGCGCCGGCCCTGCTGCAGGAGCATGGCATCGAAGTCACCATCAGCGTGCCGGACGGGCAAGTGATGGCCAAGAAGACCACCAATGCACGCCTTGGCATCCTGGGCGGGATCAGCATCCTTGGCACCACCGGCATCGTGAAACCGTATTCGACGGCGGCCTGGCGAGCCAGCGTAGTGCAGGGCGTGCAGGTGGCGGCCACCACCGGGCACGAGGTGGTGGCTCTGACCACCGGCGGGCGCACGGAGACGTTCGCCATCGCCACCCTGCGCGCCGAGCGTCCCGAACTGCCATCGGCCTGTTTCGTCCAGATGGGCGACTTCCTGCGTTACGCGCTGGACGAAGCGGCCTCGCAACGCATCGGACTCGTGGTGCTCGCGGTCATGGTGGGCAAGCTGACCAAGATCGCACAAGGCGAAACCATCACCCATGCCAACCGCAGCGAGGTCGACACCGACCTGGTGGCGGAAATCGCCCGCCGCATAGGCGCCGCTCCTGAGGACTGCGCCGCCATCGCAGCAGCCGAAACGGCGCGTTTTGGCGCGGAGCTGATGGTCGAGCGCGGCCTGGGCGACGCCTTCCACCACGCGCTGGCGCGAGCCGCCATCGATACCCTGACTGCGCCCGAGCGCTATGGCCGCGCTTTCCAGCTGCGTGTGCTGGTATGCGATTTCAGCGGCAACCAGGTGGCGGACGTCTGGTCCGCGCCAGCGCTGCCGCAGGAAATCGCAGCCGACACAAGGCGCATCGGCATCGACCACATCCTCGATATCGACCCCGAACCAATTTCCGAGTAAGCCAATGGATACCTGTTTAACTGATCCCAACCCCTGCCGCGTGATCGGCGTGCTGGATGACGGTTTGGCCAGCCTGAATGCGACCGCGCTGGCCTGGCTGCGCAATGCCGACGTGGTAATCGGCGGAGCGCGCACGCTCGCGCTGCTGAAAGATGAATTCAAGCCTGGCGCCATTTGCCGCGACCTGACTGCGCGGCTGAAGGAAGTTCCCGAATGGGTGCGGGCCGCACGCGCCGACAACCTGTGCTGCGTGGTGCTGGCGACCGGCGACCCGCTGTGCCACGGCATTGCGCCTTACCTGGCGCAGCACCTGTGTGTGCAAGCCCTGGAGATCCTGCCCAACCTGTCGACGCTGCAGCTGGCGTGCGCGCGTATCGGGCTGGCCTGGCAGGATGCGCGCATCGTGTCGGTGCACGCGCGCGATGCCGGGGAATGGTCGCGCGGCAGCACCCCTGGCCACGGCTTGTACGCACTGGCGCAGGCACTGCGCCAGCATGCGCGCCTGCTGGTGCTGACCAGCCCTGACAACAGCCCGGACCGCATCGCTCGCCTGCTGCTGGCCGAGGGCTTGGGCGACGATTTCCACATGGCTGTTGCGGAGAACCTGCTGCAGCCGGAGGAGCGCGTATTGGCCGAACTCAGTCCGCAGGAAGCGGCAGGCATGCGCTTCGCGGCCCTTAATGTCGTCCTGCTGTGGCGCGTGACACCCATGCCGCGCCCAGTGCGCTTTGGCCTGGCGGACGCCGAGTTCGAACAACGGCAACCGGAGAAGGGCCTGATCACCAAGCAGGAGGTGCGCGCGGTAAGCCTGGCGCGCCTCCAGTTGCGCGCCGACAGCGTGGTGTGGGACATCGGCGCCGGTTCCGGTTCGGTAGGCCTGGAGGCGGCCCGCCTGTGCCCGCAGGGCCACGTTTTCGCGATCGAGAAGAATGAAGAAGACTGCGCCATCGCCGGGCGCAACCACGCTGCTTTTGGCCTTTCCAACTACAGCCTGTACCACGGCAAAGCACCCGAAGGGTTGGGTGCGTGGCCTGATCCGGACGCGGTATTCATCGGCGGTTCGGGCGGCGAGCTGGCCGGCTTGATCACCGGCGTACTGCGGCGCTTGCGCCCGGGCGGCACGCTGGTGATGAACTTCGTCACGCTGGAGAATCTCGCCACGGCCACCGCCGCGCTGCAAGCGCTGGAAGGCGAAGGCGTAAGCTGGGACGTGTTGCAATTGCAGGCCGCACGCAGCAAACCAATCCTGCACATGCACCGCATGGCGGCCGAGAATCCGGTATGGATCGTCTGCGCACGCCGTGTGGGAGGACCGGCATGAACGGCACATTGTGGGGAATTTCGCTCGGTCCCGGCGATCCGGGCCTGATCACGCGTGCCGCCTGGGAAGCGCTGCAGCGGCGCGACGCCATCTGGGTCTATCCCGCCCGCAGCGGCAAAACCCCAAGCTACGCGCTGGACATCGTGCTGCGCGCCGGACTCGAGCCGCCGGCCGAACATGAATTGCTGTTGTTCCCCATGACCCACGACGGCGAAAAGCTCGCGCGTGCCTGGCTGAGGGCGGCAGAAACCGTACTGCCCTGGCTGCGCGCCGGCCGCGACGTGCTGTTCCTGGTCGAAGGAGATGCCAGCACCTACGCCACATTCGGCCACCTAGCGCGCACCGTGCGCGAACTGGACGAACGGATTGCGGTGCAAGTCATCGCAGGCGTCAACTCCTTCACCGCCGCCTGCGCCGACGTGCCGGTGCCGTTTGCCGAGCAGGACGACACGGTGGCCATTGTCCCTGCGGCGTACGGCGTGAGCGCAGTCGACCGCCTGCTGCCCGACTTCGACACGCTGGTGCTGATGAAAGTGAAGCCGTTGCTCGATGAGCTGATCGATTGGCTCGATCGCAAGGACCTGCTGGCCGGCGCGCACTTCATCGAACGGGTAGGCGCCCCTGACGAGCGCCGCTTCAGCGCAGGCGAAATCCTGGCACTGCGCGGCACCAAAGTCAGCTACTTGTCGCTGCTGATCCTCAAGCACCCGCATCGCATTCGCGGCGAACGAATCAAGGGCTGCCTCAAGAAGGCTGGCCCGCAACCTACCTCCATGGAGACTGCATGAGCAGCTTATCACTTGTCGACACTACCGCCCCGCGCCTGTGCCTGGTAGCGATCACGAAGCATGGCGCAGCGCAGGCAGCACGCCTGGCGGCCGACTTGCCCGGTGCCGACATCTGCACGTCCGCCAAGTTCGCCGCCCAGTTTGGCAGCCTGCCAAATACTGTGCGCGCCTATGACGGCGCACTGCGCGATGAAATTGGCCCGCTGTTTGAAGGCTACGATCAGATCGTGTTCTTCGTTTCACTGGGTGCCGTGGTGCGCCTGATCGCCCCCCACCTGCGCAGCAAAGATGAAGATCCCGGGGTGATCGTGGTAGACGACGCCGGCCAGTACGTCATCCCCGTGCTGTCCGGCCATGTCGGCGGCGCCAACGAATGGAGCGAGCGCGTAGCCGACCTGCTGGGCGCCGCGCCGGTGCTGACCACCGCGTCGGACGTTGGCCGCACGATCCCCGTCGATATCCTGGGCCGCCATCTCGGCTGGCGCGTCGAGGCACCGAAGATCAACATCACGCGCGTTTCGGCACACGTGGTGAACGGCGAACCGATCGCCTTCGTGCAGGAGGCGGGTAGCCCGGACTGGTGGACGCGCACAACGCCAGTCCCCGACAACATCCATTTCTTCAAGCGTTTCGACGACGTGCTGCTCGAACGCTACTCAGCGCTGCTGTGGGTGACCCATGCCGAAGTGCCGCAGGAACGCTGGGACGCGCTGCACGAGCGCCTGGTGGTCTACCGCCCACCGCAGGAGGGCGCAGCGTGAGCACGTTCACGGTCGGCCTCGGTTGCGACCGCGGCGCCATGCTGAAAACAGTGCGCGATGCCGTGCACGCCGCACTGCGCGAAGCCGGCGCTCAGCCCGAGCAGGTAACCGCTGCCGCAAGCATCACCCTGAAGCGCGATGAGGAGGCGTTGCTCGCCTTCGCCCA
>Ga0307408_100003544_pt1 | contig 10629 bp, 13 predicted proteins | sample 322Cmetagenome_FD_202116 | JGI IMG/M metagenome (GOLD analysis project Ga0307408, IMG submission 202116) | Maize rhizosphere microbial communities from greenhouse at UC Davis, California, United States - 322HYB-C-3 | ecosystem: Host-associated > Plants > Roots > Rhizosphere > Soil | place... | reverse complement strand
CTTTTCGCGGAAACCTTGCGCCGCCATGATCTGCCGCGTTTCGGCGGAGAGTCCGTGTCCGGGTGAAATGGCGAAGTGATGGACAACAGGGACGTCAAAGAAACAGGAGTCATACGGGTCGCTGCCGTCGGCGACCTCCATTGTCCCCGCACGTCGCCCCAGGAGTTGCGCGAACTGTTCGAAAATCTCGCGAATGAAGCGGATGTGCTTCTCCTCTGCGGAGATCTGACCGATTATGGGAAACCGGACGAAGCCCGAGCACTGGCCGATCACCTCAAGCAGGTCAAACCCGTGCCAATCATTGCCGTTCTGGGAAACCACGAGTACGAATGCGGCAAGCACGATGAGATCACCGCTATTCTTACGGACGGCGGCGCGACCGTCCTCGACGGCACTGCGATAGAAGTTCTGGGAGTGGGATTCGCCGGTATTAAAGGGTTTTGCGGAGGATTCGGCGCGCGTGCCTTGCAACCCTGGGGTGAGACGGTTCTCAAGCAGTTCGCGCGGGAATCCGTGGAGGAAACGGTGAAGCTGGAATCTGCACTGGCCAAGCTGCGGACAGCCTCCAAGGTGGTGCTCATGCACTATGCGCCTGTCGTCGATACGGTCCGCGGGGAGCCCCCCGAGATCTTTGCGTTTCTCGGCTCGAGCCGGTTGGAGGAACCATTGAACCGCTATGAAGTCACGGCGGTGTTTCACGGGCATGCTCACAACGGGAGCCTCGAAGGTAGAACCCTTACAGGCACTCCCGTCTACAACGTCGCCTTGCCGCTCTTGAACAAGCAATTCCCTGGCCGCCGGGCGGTCCGGCTGATTGAGGTACCGTCTGCGGCTGCACCCGTTGCGTCCTGAGAACACGGAGGAAAACCCCTTCTATGCATCAGAATGCCGAAGATCAACTACTCGGACGCAACGGCTCGCTTCAGTCCGTGGGTCTGCCTGCAGACCCGGCCCATGAGGTGTATCGTGAAGCCCTGTCGGCTCTGTCAAAGGCGCAGATCCCCTTCCTCGTCGGCGGGACGTTCGGATTGGAAAGTTATACGGGGCTGGTCCGGCGCACCAAAGATCTGGATTTATTTGTCCGTCCAGCCGACCGAATGGAGCTTATGCAGAGGCTCTCGGAGGCCGGATTTCAGACGGAGTGGCGGTTCAGCCACTGGCTCGGCAAGGCGCACAAGGATAATTGTAGTATCGATGTCATCTTCAACTCCGGCAACGGCGTGTGTACCGTGGACGATGCCTGGTTCCGGCATGCGTTGCCTGCCGAGATTCTCGGCCTGCATGTAGAGGTTGTTCCTGCAGAGGAAATGCTGTGGTCAAAGGCGTTCGTCATGGAACGCAACCGGTACGACGGCGGCGATATCGCACATCTGTTGCGCGCTCGGGCCGCCGTGCTTGATTGGGCTCGATTGCTGTTCCGTTTCGGTGCCCACTGGAGGGTCCTCTTCAGCCATGTGGTGCTCTTTGGCTTCATCTACCCCGAACAACGGTTACGTATACCCGACTGGTTCATGCATGAAATGATCCGAAGGCTGAAATTGGACATGCAGTGCTTGCCTTCGGACCGGCGTGTCTGTCAGGGCACACTGCTGTCGTGGTCCCAATATCTGGATGATATGGATCGTGGGGACTACGAGGACGCCAGGCAGATGCCGAGGGGACGATTGTCATCGGAGGAGACTCAATACATGACCGACGTGCTGCAGCGCGAAGAACAAGACGCACAAGAACATTAGGTCGGCTGATGGCCACTGCCGTCTGCCTGGGAGGCTGCCGCCATGCTCGATTCCGGTTATCTCAATTTACTCGGCCGAGTGCTTCTCGGTCTCATCTTTCTCATTTCAGGCATCAATAAAATCGCCGATCCCCAAGGGACTCAACACTACATGACGCTCATGGGCATGACCACAATGACCACCCTGTTTTATATAGGAGCGGTTGCCATTGAGATCGCGGGTTCTCTTTCTCTCCTTCTGGGGTACCGCATAAAGGCGGGTGCGTGGCTCCTGTTTGTCTTCATGATTCCCACCACGCTGGTCTTTCATACCAACTTTGGAGATCAGAACCAGATGATCCACTTCCTGAAGAATCTCGCGATGATGGGCGGCCTGTTATACGCCGCCGCGTACGGGGGAGGCCGCTTGAGCATGGATGCAGGGCTAGAGCGCGTAGAGCGAACAGAAGAGCCGCGTCGCCCATTGAGGAAAGTCGTCCATCAATAAGTAAGTCACTACGCAGGCAAAGAGGACACGCGCGTGCAACCCTCATTACGACTCGGCCGCCTGGCCGGTATAGAGATCGGCATCCACTATACGTGGCTGGTGATCGCGGTGCTGCTGACGGGCTCGTTCTTCGGGTACTTCTCCAACACCTATGCGCATTGGCCGCTGGGAACGACCTGGTCGGCGGCTATCGTGATCAGCGTGCTTTTTTTCGCCTCGATCATCCTGCATGAGATGGCTCACGCCCTCGTGGCGAAAGCTTATGGGATGCAGGTGCGCACGATCACGCTCTTTGCGTTGGGCGGGGTCGCGCACATCGAGAAGCAAGCCGCCACGGCTGCTGCTGAGTTCTGGATGGGACTGGCGGGCCCCGTCATGAGCGCGGCGGTCGGCTTCCTATGCGGATGGCTGGGATCCTGGTTGGGCGCATCAGCGCAGGTTGGGTTTACGGCGGTGGCGGCAGTATTGCTTTCGTTGAGTTCACTGAACCTGATGTTAGCCATGTTCAATTTGATTCCGGGGTTCCCATTGGACGGCGGCAGAATATTACGAGCAACCATTTGGGGTCTCAGCGGAGACGAGAATCGCGCCACTCGAATCGCCTCGCGCGCCGGACAGGCAGTGGCATTGGGTTTCTTCGGACTGGGATTATGGGAATTCCTCGGAGCCGAGAGTCTCAGCGGTCTCTGGCTTGGATTACTGGGATGGTTCTTGCTGGACGCGGCGACCGCCAGTTACGTCCAGGCGGAGGTGCTGACGGGCCTCCGAGGCATGCGGGTCAGCGAGCTCATGTCCAACGATTGTATGACGGTGCCCGGTGACATGCCGCTGCAGCGGTTTGCCGATGAGTATGTGCTGAAAACGGGGCGGCGATGTTATGCCGTGGAGGACCGAGACACGATCATCGGATTAATCACGGCTGCGGATCTGACAAAGGTTGAAAGTTCTAAGTGGACGCAGATTCCGGTGATGCAAGTGGCGCAGCCCCTTGCTGAAGTCCGGTCGGTGTCTCCTGATACTCCAGTCGCAGAGGCATTACAGACCATGGGACGGGAGGACCTCAACCAACTGCCAGTCGTCGAAGCCGGACGAATGGAAGGTATGTTGTCGCGCGGCCATATCTTGCGGGCCCTGCAGACTCGAAGCGAATTGAGTATGTAACGCCACCACGGGAGGTCAGCATGCACGGACGAACAGCTTCATTGACGGTGATGCTCCTGTTAGGCGGTTGCGCAGGCGGTGGGCAAGAGTTCGGAGATGCAGGAACGGCATCTTCCCAGCAGGAAGCCGCGTCCCAGCGCACCGATTATCGAACGCAGGCAAACGCGTTGCGCGAAATGGCCGACCGGCGGCAGCTCGAGGCCGACCTCTTAGCCCGTGAACTCGGTGCCACCGACCCCAGTGTCGAGAAGAAGCGCCGCTTAGCGGAAGAGCTTCGAGCGGCCGCGGAGGATGCTGACAACAAGGCCCGCAGTCTCAGCCGCAACGTGCCTCACGGAATGGTGCAGTAGATCGTGCGGCTGTGCCGGCCTGATTTTTCATCTCATAACCATTGGAAAGGATGCTGATGAGTCATGGCATCCGACTTGAGCAAGAAGGAGGCGACATGCCAACGGCAATGATACAGGATCCCGCCAAAGCCAAAGAGTTTTTCGAGGCCAAAATGGCCTTCACGACCGGCCCAGTAGAGTTGGAGCGGATGATGAAGGAGGGCAGCGTCAACGTGGTCGACGTTCGAGCGGCCGATGATTATGCCAAAGGGCACATACCTGGTGCGGTAAACCTGCCGAAAGAACGCTGGGCAAGCCTTCAAGGCTTACGCAAGGATCGCACAAACGTCATCTATTGTTATTCAATTGTCTGTCATCTCGGAGCCACTGCTGCCGTGGAATTCGCTGCCCGCGGGTTCTCCGTTATGGAGTTGGACGGCGGTTGGCGATGGTGGAAAGACGACGGGTTTCCCATCGAAACGTAACCGCGCATCTCCTCGTTGGAGACTTCGTGATACCTGAGGCCTCACCTTGACGGCCTATCCCCCGATCCACGACTACGCCCTCATTGGCGACTGCCGGACGAGTGCGCTCATATCCAGCAGCGGGTCCATTGACTGGATGTGTCTTCCCGGGTTCGACAGTCCGTCCTGCTTCAACCGCCTACTGAATTGGGAACATGGCGGCTACTGCAACATCCTGCCTACCGCGCCTTTTCGGACCAGACGCTTTTATCATCTGAATACGGCAATTCTTACCACAGAATTTCGAACCTCCGATGGCCTCGCCCAGTTAACCGACCTCATGCCAGTGACTGCCGATGGAGAGGTGGCAGCTTTTCCGCACCCATCGCGCCAGGTCCTGCGTCGGCTTGAGGTGTTGGAAGGCACGATCGAATTTTCCCTGATGGTGAAACCGAGACCGAACGACGGCCGGACAGTCCCTTGCTTCGAATCTCGAGGGAGGGCGGGGTATTGTGCTGATTTTGGAGGGTCGGTCCTGTTCGTGGCTGTGGACAGTCCGATGGAGATCCGAAATGGGGACCTCACCGGGTGTGTGGTCCTGGACCGGGGAGAAAGTCTCACCCTGTGGATGGTCTACGAAGAGGAGGCGCCGGGGGTGTATCCCCGGCTCTCCGATGCGAAGACCGCCATCGCCGATACAGAGGCGTACTGGTCCGGCTGGTCAGCGCATTGTCAGTACGTCGGTCCTTTCAAGGATCAAGCTCTCAGAAGCGCTATCACGCTGAAGCTGTTGAGCTATGCGCCGTCGGGAGCCATCGTGGCCGCGCCCACCACCTCGCTACCCGAGCGAATCGGCGGCGAATTGAACTGGGACTATCGGTACTGCTGGTTGCGGGATGCTTCATTCACCGCACACGCGTTTTTTCGCCTCGGATTTCACGCCGAAGCCTTAGCGTTCATGCAATGGATCACGCATGCGACCACCCTGACCTATCCCGAACTGCAAGTCATGTACACCCTCCATGGTGAAGCCTCGATTCCGGAACGCACCTGGCCGTTCTTTGAAGGCTATCGAGGATCACAGCCGGTCCGCTTTGGGAATGCCGCCTCACAACAACATCAGCTCGATGTGTACGGTGAAGTGCTTGATGCCTTATCCCTGTCGGTTGACGCCGGCTATCCCGTGGATCGGGATACCAGACGCTGGATTGTCGAAGTCGGCAATCTCCTCTGCGCTTCATGGCCATATCCCGATCATGGAATCTGGGAAGTGCGAGGAGAGCCCCGGCATTATGTCCACTCGAAAGTCATGTGCTGGACTGCCCTCGATCGCATCGAGGGTCTGACGAAGAGACTCGGCCTGCGTGCCTCTACCATCCCCTGGGTCCAGGCCCGCGATGCGCTGGCCCGCACGGTCCTTAAAACAGGCTACTCGAAAACCCGCCGAAGTTTTGTGCAGGTCTTGGGCGGGACACGCTTGGATGCCGCCGCTTTGACCTTCGGACTTGTCGGCTTTATTGATGGACGCGATCCGCTGATGACGTCAACGATCTTAGCGATTCAACGCTGGCTCACACGGGGGCCTCTGGTGTATCGATATGTGGCGGAGCAGGGAACCGGTCGCGAGGAGGGCGCATTTCTACCTTGCAGTTTCTGGTTGGTGGAGGCTCTTGCTCTTGCCGGACGGATGGGTGAAGCCGAAGACTTCGCGTATCGGCTGCATGCTCATGCTAACGATCTGGGGTTGTTCCCAGAAGAGATTCGTCATCAGGACGGTGCGTTTCTCGGAAACTTCCCTCTGGCCTTAACGCATGTGACCCATCTCAGTGCACTCCTGCGCATTGCCGGTAAAGAGTGAAGAGACAGGCGGAGGCTTCATCTACGCTTGTCACACCTGGTAAAACGCGCCGAGGACGGTGCCATAGGCGATGTGGGCTAGAAGGACGGCGAGGGGAGTGCGGAAGCCGTAATTCAGGGCCAGGAACCCGGGGGGCTCCAGCATTTTCGTAGGACTCGGGCCTGTCACATCTGAAGCCATGCGCGGATGAACCCCTGGCAGAGAAGGCAGGACGGCAACCAGGATGAATGCCGTGTGCGCGATACCCATCAACGCCCCAAGCCACCAGGTCGCGATACCGAAGGCATGAAAAAACAGGACGTAGATCGTGGCGATCCACCACCCGTTGAAGAAATGGATGACGAAGCCGATGACCTTAGCCCGGTCACGATTACCGGTGACCATGGTCCCGAGTACCAGGGCCGTATCCATACGGGTCAGGTGGAGCGCTTGACCCGCCCGAAGGACCGTGGTGAGCAGGCCCGTCGCGAGCAGTCCCCACAGCAACATGTCACCGACATGCATGACCGCCTGTTCCCTTTCGGTCTTGCGGCTCGTCGATGTGTCCTGCTGAATCCCTAGCCGGTCGCGCCGGGCCCATGGACCGGTTCACCTGATCATACTCAGGCATCCGAAGACCACAGACCCGACGACCGGGGTTCGTTCTATGCGGCCTTTTTTCGCTTGGAGGCCGAGGATTTCTTTCCCCCTCGAAATTTTTGCATCAGCTTTTCTCTTCGCTTCACCACCTGTTGTGCGATGGTCTCCGGCTCAAAACCACCCTCCTGGGCCTGGGGGAACATTTCGCTTTCTTCTTCCTCGATATGATGACCGACAATCTCGCCAAGCACTTTGAATTTGGTCGCGAATTCCTCGTCTCCCGCGTCCATCTTATGCAATTCTTTGATGAGCAGTTTCGCCACGTGATGCTCTTCCTTCGCCTCATTCACGAGTTCCTCTTCCTCGACGACTTCCGCAATCGCCGGATAGACAAGCTCTTCTTCCAATGCGGCGTGGACTTCGAGCGCTACAAGAGCTTCCTCCGCAATCGTGGAGCGGCTTCGTTTGTCTGCGTCCTCGAATCGAGTAAAAAGGTCCTGCACGTGACGATGATCTGTCTTCAACATCTCAAAGAGATCGCCGGAAGTTTCCTCTTCCTCCTCGATGTCCCGATCTTCCATATCGTCGTTTCTTGATTTGCCTTCCCGCATGGTACCTCCTTTAGATTTCTTCACGGTCTTCGCGGCGTACGATGTTTTGGAACAGCTCGTACTGCTCCTGGCAACCGACGCACCGTCTCGCAAAAGGCAGCGCTCGTAGACGCGCCGGAGAGATAGGGGCCTCGCAATCCTCGCAGATCCCGTACGTCCCTTCGTCGAGCCTGCGCAGGGCCTCGTCCAACTGAATCCGTTCCTGCGTGCGGGCCTCCAGCAAGGCGATCTGTTGAGCCCCGGTGGCATCGCGCAAGGACATGTCTTCGACGTCGAGGACAGAGTTGTCGCGAAAGTGCGTGTGATTGTCACGGTGCTGAGCGATCAGGTGATCGATTTCTCGCTGGAGCGTCGAACGCCGTCCGATCAGCAAGGTACGCAGCACTTCCGGACGCCTCCCGTTGGTCTGATTATCCATGACAGACTCCTCGTGAATGATGATAAGCAGCTTCGCATCCGGTTCTGCAAAAGCAGGGCCAGTGCTCTGTGCTTCCGCCGCGCTACCGGTGGGCGGGTTAGCACGGACTTTCTTGCCCGATCCGCCTGCAGCAAATACACCATATCTCTGTGAGGCGGAATACCTTGTCTCCGCAGCGGACAACTCGTCGGTGAGTAGGCAAGCGGCGAAGAGGTGCGAACTGGGTATGTCGGAAACCAGCTGACAGGTAGGCAGAGGAGAAGATCTCCTCTGCCCGTGCCGTCTTTCGCCGTTCGACGAATCGCGGGTGTGTCACGAAATCGAGAGTGGGCGACTCTCAGGCTCAATGACGAGCGATCCGAAACGGGGGCGCGCCCGGATCGTTCATGTCCCGTCGGTTTCGTCATCGACGGAAGACAACGCCTTTCTCCACAGGGAACGGTCTCTCCGCGGCATGCAGTCCTACTCGACCATCCTTCAAGCCGCGAGGGAGGATTGCGACGTCAGGTCGTCCTTCCGTTGCTGCATTGTCATGCCAAGCGCCACCACGTCTAGCTGAGCAGCGGCGAGCGGCAGGATCGCGTCCTCCTCTTCCCCGACGTGCTCGATCACGGCATCTTCCAACTCAGTGAACATCTCTCGGTAGTCAGTGCTCTTAGGATCTAAAGATTGCAGCTGCTGAATCAGCTCTCTCACCGTTCCATGACTGTCATAGGCAGCGGTGATAATTTCCGACTCCGCTTCTTCATCTGTTTCATCCTCCAACACCTCGAGCTCGGCACCGTCGATGTCATCCAGTGCGTCCTCCCCTTCTTGATCCCTCTCGCCGTCATCTGAGACATCCACGCCATTGCCTTCGGTCTCATAGTCGAGCGATTCGAGCTTGGCCTGGACTGCGGGGTACAGGAGTTCTTCTTCGAGCTTCGAATGAATTTCGAGTTCAGTGAACAGCCGCCGGGCAATCGACCCTTTGTCGTCGTCCGAAGCTCCGTGAAACTCTTCAAAGAGCTTTCGTACCTGTTTATGATCCGCCTTGAGCAATTGCACTGCATCAAGCGGCTGAGAATTTTTGGACTTCTTCGGCGTCCGCTTTGCCATAGCTTCCTCCTTGCCGGTCACGTGAAGCCCCTGCACGTGGGGCGTTAGCCATTCACGACCGTCCCACCATTAGGATGCAGCACTTGACCGGTCGTGTAAGAAGAATCCTGAGACGCAAGAAACACATAGCTTGGGGCGACCTCCTCCGGTTGGCCAGCGCGTTTGAGGGGCACATCGGAACCGAATGATGCCACCTTGTCAGCCGGGAAGGTGGAAGGAATGAGAGGAGTCCAAATAGGGCCCGGTGCCACGGCGTTGACGCGAATTTTTCTCTCAGCCAGGGCTTGCGATAGCGAACGGGTAAACGCCACGATCGCACCCTTGGTCGAAGCATAATCGAGGAGTTGCGCGCTGCCTTTATAGGCGGTGACCGAGGTCGTATTGATGATGGCACTCCCTTCCTTGAGATGTGGCAGCGCCGCCTTCCCCATGTAAAAATACGAGAAGATGTTCGTGCGAAACGTGCGCTCCAACTGCTCCGCGGTGATATGCTCTAAACTGTCCTGGGGGTGTTGTTCCGCCGCATTGTTCACCAGTATGTCGAGCCTGCCAAATTCATGAACTGTTTGTTGGACGGCCTGCCGGCAGAAGTGTTCGTCTCCGACATCACCTGCAATCACGAGACAGCGACGGCCCTCACCTTCCACCATGCGCTTGGTCTCTTCCGCATCCACGTGCTCGTTCAAATAGACAATCGCGATATCGGCGCCCTCTTTCGCATAGGCAATCGCTACTGCACGGCCAATTCCGCTATCGCCGCCGGTGATGAGCGCCACTTTATCGCGAAGTTTTCCGCATCCGGGTTGCTCGGGTCTTTCGCTTTCCGGCTTCGGCGTCATCGCTGTTTCGAGCCCCGGCTGACGCGATTGGTGCTGGGGGGGGCGCTGCTGTTTTGTTGTGTCCGCCATGTCCTCTGGTTATCTCCCTGTGGTCCCGGTTGATCCGCTGTTGTTGGTTCCCCCTCTCCCGCCGCTGTGACTCTGCCCGCCGGTTCCTGAATGACCGCTCCCTGCACTGCCCATTCCAGAACCACTGCCCGGCCCCGGGCTCGCTCCGCTGCCGGTCCCACCTTGACCAGTCTTTCCTGGCCCTCGGTGTATGCCTGGCGCGAATTTATTTTTGGATTGTTCCGAAGGTAGTGACGCAGAAGCCGCCTGGGCGATTGCGCTTGACGGCGCCCATCCCATCGCAACCACCAGGCTACACACAACGAGTAACGGCTCCCGGCGCAAAAACATTTCCCTCTCTCCTCAGAGGTAGTGAAGGCGGGTGCAAGAGGTAGACCCAAATGTGCCGTGCGCGCGGCCTGGGATTGCCTCGCGAGGCTGGAGCACTTCCGCATGCTAGCTGCGCTCAGGGGGACAAAGTGTCTGACGTGGGACAGCTGGTCCCTTCGTTCACAGTGTGGCCCGGTTCTGTCGCTTGAAGGCGCTGTCATTTACCAGTTTCACCCGAGCAAAGGCATCCGATTTGCAGTTCTGCACTGACCGCCATATGAATACCGCGAGAAAATTGCAGAAGCCTCCGGAATCTCAGCGTCATCACACCGGTTCCTCTCGATTGTCTCTTTTTGAAGTCGGCCGGAACTGTTGGAAGATTGCCCGCGCTGATCGGGCCTCATTCTTAGTCGATGGCGAGGCCTATTTTCGGGCCTTCCGCGAGGCCGCCATCCAGGCACGCCACCACATCATCATCCTGGGCTGGGATTTCGACAGCCGCATCAGCATGCTGATCGATCGTGAACCGGACGGTTTCTCTGACCGTCTTGGAGAGTTTTTGCATGATCTGCTGATTCGGAGGAGGGATCTTCATATCTATGTGCTGACCTGGGATTTTCATATGATTTACTGGAAGGAGCGGGAGTGGTGGCTTCCTTCCAAACTGGTGGC
>Ga0307408_100003543_pt1 | contig 10630 bp, 10 predicted proteins | sample 322Cmetagenome_FD_202116 | JGI IMG/M metagenome (GOLD analysis project Ga0307408, IMG submission 202116) | Maize rhizosphere microbial communities from greenhouse at UC Davis, California, United States - 322HYB-C-3 | ecosystem: Host-associated > Plants > Roots > Rhizosphere > Soil | place... | reverse complement strand
CCGCTGCGCCCGGATCGATCCCGCAGCGAAGGGACCCGAGCCTGCGAGGGCCGTACGTAGGAGCAAAGCCTTTTGGTTCCTTTTTGGCGTCTGAAAAAGGGACTCGCCGTAAGGGCGAAACCGCCAGCCGCAACACCCAATAAAACGGATATACACCCAAAACAAAAAGAGCCTGGTCGGCCCAAAGGCCGCCACGGCCAAAAAAAAAGACCGCAACAAAGCGGCCAAAAGAGCGAGCAAACAAACGAAAATCAAGTACGCAATTCCACCCCCCGCGCCACCACCGCCAAACCCACCGCACCCTCCCAAACCGCCACCCGCTCACCCACCACCGCAACGCGCGCAGCGTCCAGCGCCATCGTCTGGCGCCAGGCCTTCGGCGGCATCCCCACCAGGCGCCCGAACGTGCGGGTAAAGTGCGAATGATCAGAAAACCCGCACTCATAAACAATCTCGGTAATCGGCATCGTCGTCAGCAACAAACCCTTCGCCTTGTCGATCTTCACCCGCAACATCCACTCCTGCGGCGAGCACCCGGTCACCCGCTTGAACGCCCGGGAAAAATGACTGCGCGACAGGTTGCAATGCTCGGCAATCTCACTGACCCGCACGCTGCGGCTCAGGTCGCCGAGAATGAACGCCTTGGCGCGGCGTTCCTGCCAGCCGGACAGCGCGCCCAATGGACGCGCCAGCGTGCAGGGATGGTCTGAATTCACCGGTTGCGGGGTCATGGCGGCTCTCCTGATCGTTAGGCAAAGTCTGGGCGCCGCCGACATTTAAAGTCCTTAAGCAAACCTGAAAAGTTCTGAAGCCGCCTCGCACTTCCCGCTCAGGCATGAAACGGATAATCGACGTACCCGCGCTGATCGCCACCGAAAAAACTGCTCGGGTCCGGCGTGTTGAGCGACAGGTGCTCGCGCAGCCGCCGCGGCAGGTCCGGATTGGCCAAAAAAGGCCGGCCAAACGCGATGATGTCGGCGCGTCCCGAGCGCAGTGCCTGCTCGGCAGACTCGGCGTCGTAACCGCCCGCAAGCATCAGCAGGCCTTTCCAGGTTGCGCGCAACTGGGCAATGATCGCGTCCCAGCGCGGGTCGAAATGTTCGTCCTTGACCGTGCCGACCATCGCCGGCTCGACCAGATGCAGATACGCCAGATTCCAGGCATTCAGCGCCTCGACCAGATAGCCGAACGTGGCCTGCGGGGTGTCATCGCCCATGCCCATGAAGCGCCCCATTGGCGTCAGACGTACGCCGACGCGTTCGGCCCCAACTTCCTCGGCCACGGCCGCGACCACTTCCAGCAACAGACGCGCGCGATTCTCGACGCTGCCGCCGTAGGCGTCGTCGCGCTGATTGCTGTTGCTGTTGAGGAATTGATCGAGCAGGTAGCCGTTGCCCGCATGAATCTCCACGCCGTCCATCCCGGCACGAATGGCATTGCGCGCAGCGCGGCGATAGTCCTCGACGATGGCGGCGATTTCTGCGGTTTCGAGGGCGCGCGGTACCGGCACATCACCCCAGACACCGTTGCCGTGTCCATCAACGATGAAGGTCTTGCCGGGCACCGGCAGTGCGCTCGGTGCGACGGGCAGGCCGGCGTCCGGTTGAAAGCTCGGGTGCGAGACGCGGCCGACGTGCCACAGCTGCATGAAAATCAGCCCGCCAGCGCCATGCACCGCGCCGCTGACTTCGCGCCAGGCCGCGACCTGCTCATCGCTGTAAATGCCCGGCGTCCATGCGTAACCCTGGGCCTGGCGGGAGATCTGTGTGGCTTCAGTGATGATCAGCGCAGCGCTGGCACGTTGGCGGTAGTACTCGGCGTTCATCGCCGTCGGCACGTCGCCCGGCTGGCCGGCGCGCGAGCGCGTCAGCGGTGCCATGGCGACGCGATGGGCGAGGGTATAAGGGCCGAGGGCGACGGGTTGAAACAGGCGGCGGGTCATGGGCAACTCCAGAAATTTAGCGATTGGATTCAGGCGCGACAGCCGGGCTGGGCACGCGGTAGAGCTACGTTAACCGGGCCGGGCGGGGGTGATAATCGGTGGGCGGCGCTACGCTGTTTTGCGCCAGGCGCAACGGCGCCCGCGTTCATTGGCGATGAACGCGGGCGGTGCTCAGGAGGGTTGGGTCGAACGGCTCAGTGGCAGGTTCAGCCAGCGCCGGCCGGTGGCATTGGCGACGGCATTGCCGAGCGCAGCGGCCATCGGCCCCTGGACAATTTCGGCGGCGCCGAGGAACGGTTCACCGGGCTGATCGAGCAGATGCACGTCGACTTTTTTCGGCAGTTGCGTGAAGCGCAGAATCGGGTAGCCGCTCCAGTCGTAACTGCGAATGCCGCCGGCGTCATAGGCGACTTTTTCGTACAGCGTCCAGCTCGCCGACTGCACGATACCGCCCTCGACCTGATTGCGCAGGCCGTCGGGGCTGACGATCTGGCCGACATCCACCGCCGTCACCACATGCTCGATGCGCACTTCGCCGGTTTGCGGATGCACGCGCAGTCGCACGGCGAGGGCGCAGTAACCCATGATGTTTTTGTAGCGGGCGAAGGCAAAACCGATGCCGGCGCCGGGCTCGGAGTTTTTATGCGGCCAGTCGATGGCATCGCGCACCCGCTCAATTACCGCACGAGCGCGAGGGTCGCTGAGGTGCGCCAGGCGCAACGCCACCGGATCAACGCCGGCCTTGCTAGCCAGCTCATCAATGCTCGCCTCGATGGCGAAAATATTGATGTGCGCGCCGAGCGAGCGCATCGCCGAGGTGCGGAACGGCATGGTCGTGACGAAGTTCATGTTGATCCGCGTCGCGCCGAGGTCATACAGCGGCACCGCGTTGCGGTCGCCGTCGCCTTCGGGCTGGGCGATCGGCACCGAGGGCGCCGAGGTGAATGGCTGCGCCAACAGGCGTGCCGGCAACAGGCGCCCGGCATTGACGATGCGCTCGTTGTGCGGCGTGGTCCACAGCTCATAGTGCCAATCCTGCAGGCGATTATTTGCCAGGCCGACGTCGACCTCGGCCACCATCGCCGAGCTGTACGGTTCCCAAAGGTTTTCCTGTTCGCGCATCCACTGCACGCGCACCGGCGTGCCCGGCACGCGCATGGCAATCAACGCGGCGTCGGCGGCGGCATCGTCGGCACCGTTGTGGCCGTAACAGCCGGAGCCCTCAGTGTGGATGCAGCGCACCCGCTCCGGCGGCAGACGCAGCATTTCGGCGATGCCGGCGCGCAGCGGATAGACGCCTTGGGTATGCGTCCACACGGTCAGCATGCCGTCCTTGAACCAAGCCACGGCGCAGGACGGACCGATCGAGCCGTGCATCAGGTATTGCTTGGTCACCCGTGCCTTGAAACGCGTTTCACCGGTGATATTCACGTCGCCGTTGTTGCTGATCGGATAGCGCCGCGAAGGCAGGCGCTTGAGCAGGGTATGAATATCAGCGGCCTCGGGAATTGCGTCGCCACCACGCCAGCGCGCGACCTCGCTGGCGCTGCGCATGGCCTTGATCGCTTGCCATTCGTCACGGGCAAGCACGGCGAGATAATTGCCGTCGCGGATCACCTTGACCACCCCGGCCAGCGCTTCGATGGCCGGGGCATCGAACGCCTCCAGCGTGCAACCTGGACGCGGCGGGCGAATCACCCGCGCGTGGAGCATGCCGGGCAAGCGCATGTCCTGGACGAAAGCGGCACCGCCGCTGATCTTCGCCGGGATGTCCAAACGCGGCAATGACTGCCCGATCAGCTTGAAATCCGCCGCTGGCAGGCTCGGCGATTGCGCCTTGGCGTATTGGTGCACATCGACGTTGCTGACCGCTTCGGCGTAACTCATGCGTTGCCCGGCCGGCCCTTCGATCATCGCATCAGCGGTGGTCAGCTGCGCCGGGTCGACCTGCCAGCGGCGTGCGGCGGAATCCACCAGCATCTCGCGTACTTGCGCGGCGGCATTGAACAGCGCGGTGCCGCTGTCGAAGATGCTGTGACTGCCAGCGGTGTAGCCTTCGTTGGGCGTCAGCGCGGTGTCGGCGGTGAGCAGGTTGAGCGCGCTGGCCGGCACTTGCAGGCGCTCCGCGGCGATTTGCAACAACGCGGTTTTCACCCCGGTGCCCAACTCGACCTTGCCGGTGTACACGGTGATGCCGTCGGTGCCGATACGAATCCACGCGTCGAGGTAGGGATTGGTGCGCAGGCTGCCCGGCAGATCCGGCGCCAGCACCACGGTGCCGAGCGTGTCGACTTCAGTGTCGGCCAGCGCCCGCCGCGCCATCGGCACCAGGGTGAAGGCCATCAGCAACGCGCCGCCGCGCAAGAATGCCCGGCGGCTCGGATTCAGACCGGTGGATTCGCTCATGGCCGGCTCCCGTGTTGCCCGGCGACCAGGCTGATCGCCTCGATGATGCGCAGATGCGTGCCACAGCGGCACAAATTGGCGGCCATGTGTTCGCGAATGGTTTCTTCGTCCGGGTGAGGATTTTGTTCGAGCAACGCTTGCGCACGCATCAGCATGCCGGCGATGCAGTAACCGCATTGCGCTGCCTGTTTCTCGATAAAAGCCGCTTGCAGCGGACCGGGTTTTTCTGCGCTGCCGAGGCTTTCCACGGTGCGGATCTGCTTGCCTTGCAGACCCGCGCAGGGCGTCAGGCAGGCAAACACCGGTTGGTCATCGACGATCACCGTACAGGCGCCGCACTGACCCAGACCACAGCCATACTTGGCGCCGTTCAGACCCAGATGATTGCGCAGCGCATACAGCAGCGGCATGTCCGGTTCCAGCTCCAATGCCTGGGCGGCGCCGTTGACGTTGAGGGTGATCTGGCTCATTTGGCCTCCTGACGTAATGCTTCAATTGTGGAAGAGAGGTCTGCCCAAGGCTGGTCGGGGCGCGCCTGTTGGCGCAGGTACACCGCCAACGCGGCGAGTTGTTGGTTGTCAAGGCTGGCGGCGAACCCGGGCATTTGCGGGCCGGGCGAACCGGGCGTGGCCGGCAGCCCTTCGAGTACGGTCTTGAGGAAATTGCGCGAACGGGCCGCGTGCAGCGCCGAGGTGCTCCCCAGCGGCGGGCGCCCGTCGATCTCGCGCATCGGCGCGGCGCGGCCATGGCAGCCGGCGCAGGCACTGCTAAACAGCAGCGCGCCTTGAGCAGTGGAGGCGGGGTCGACCGGCGTTGGCGCGGTGGTTTCCTTCACCGTCGGCGGCTGCTCCAGGCTCAGCAGATACTCGGCAATCGCGTCGGCTTCGCTTGCCGGCAGACGTGCCAGACTCCGGCTGACCGGGCGCATCGGGCCAGCCGGAGTGCCGTGCCCGGCGACTACATCGGCACGCAGATAATCGACCAGTTGCTCGCGGTTCCACGGATTTGCCCGTTGTCCGAGACCGACCAGCGCCGGGGCGTCCCAGCCGTCGACGCTGCCGCCCTGCAGATACTTGGAGGATTGTTCCGCGCCGATCAGGTTGAGCGGCGAATGGCAGCCGGCGCAGTGCCCCGGCCCGTCGACCAGATAGCGCCCGCGATTCCACGTCGCGCTGCGTTCGGCCAGTGGTGTCAGCGGTTCGCCGTGGAGAAACAGCAGGTTCCAGAACGACACCAGCGGGCGAATGTTCATCGGGAAATTCATCTGGTTCTGCCGCGCCGGTGCCTGCACGGCAGGGCCGCTCATCAGGTAGGCGTAGACATCGGCGATGTCGTCGGCGCTCATGCGCCGGTAGTGCACGTAGGGAAACGCCGGGTAGAGGAAATGGCCGTCACGGGCGATGCCCTGGCGCATCGCCCGTTCGAAGGCCGGCAGCGACCATTGGCCGATGCCGGTCTGCGCATCAGGGGTGATGTTAGTGCTGTACAAGGTGCCGAACGGCGTCACCAGCGGCAGCCCGCCGGCCAGATACTCACCGCCGGGGCGGGTATGGCAGACCGCGCAATCGCCGGCTTCGACGACCCGCGCACCGCGCTGGATCTGCGCCGTAGCGAATATCGGAGGGCGCTCGATTGGCGCAATCGCCGGGCGCCACATCAGCAGCACGGCAACGATCAGCGCCACCGCCGCCAGCAGCGCAACAACGATCCAGAAGGTGCGGGATTTCAGCCAGGGCAGGTTCATTTGCGTGGCCCCGGCACAGGGCAAAACAGCGGGGGGAAAGGATGGCGAGTCATGCGAAGCTCCTTGTGGCGACCGGGGAAGGGCGCCGACGTTTGCGCCTCTGACAAAGCCTAGAGAACACTCGCGCAGCGGAGAATCCGTGCTTGGCGCAACAGCGCGTTGCGTCAAAAGCAACGCCGTGGGCCGTTGCGCGACACGCATCACTGCGTTGCCCGGCGCAGTGATTCTCGCCGCTCGGCGCTGGCCATAGCCTTGGCTCACCTTTTCCACACGCAATGAGGTGTCACCATGCTCACCGGCAATCCCGCCGCTACGGCCAAGGCCGAGCAACCCGCTTCACTTTCCGGCCTGATGGTCGCGTTCCTGGCGTTCTGCTGCGGCGCGGTGGTGGCCAATCTTTATTACGCGCAGCCCATCGTCGAGTTGATCGCGCCACAAATCGGTCTCTCCAGCGCGAATGCCAGCCTGATCGTCTCGTTGACTCAGTTCGGTTATGCCTTGGGCCTGCTGTTGCTGGTGCCGCTGGCCGACCTGATGGAAAACCGCCGTCTGGTGGTCGGTTTCACCCTGGCCGCGAGTGTCACGCTGTTGTGCGCGGGCCTGACCCATTCGCCGTCGATGTTCCTGGTGTTTTCCTTGCTGATCGGCCTGACCTCGGTGGCGGTGCAGATCCTCGTGCCGCTGGCCGCGCATCTGGCGCCTGAAGCCACGCGCGGCCGAGCAGTCGGCAACATCATGAGTGGCCTGTTGCTGGGAATTCTGTTGTCACGGCCACTGTCGAGCCTGCTGGTCGAGGTGTTCGGTTGGCGCGGGGTGTTTTTCAGCGCCGCCGGATTGATGGCGATCATTGCCCTGATCACCGCCGTTGCGCTGCCACGCCGTGTGCCGAGCCACAAAGCCACGTACACCGCGTTGATCGGTTCGGTCTTTGCCTTGGCGCGCAAGCATGCGCTGTTGCGTCAGCGTTCGCTGTATCAAGGGTTGCTGTTTGCCAGCTTCAGCCTGTTCTGGACCCTGGCGCCGATCGAACTGATGCGCCATCACGGCTTCAGTCAGGCGCAAGTGGCGATCTTCGCATTGGTTGGCGCGGTCGGGGCGATTGCTGCACCGATTGCCGGACGGCTGGCCGACGCCGGACATGCGCGGCGCGGCACGCTGGTGGCGTTGCTGCTGGCTCCGGTTTCGTTGCTGATCGCCGCGCTGCCGGGCAGCGGTTACTTGTGGCTGGTGGTGTGTGCGGTGCTGCTGGACTTTGCCGTGCAGTTGAATCTGGTCCTAGGCCAGCGTGAGGTTTACGCGATCGATCCGCACAGCCGTGCGCGCCTCAATGCGGTGTACATGACCAGCATTTTCGTCGGCGGCGCCCTCGGTTCGCTGGTCGCCAGCCCGCTCTACGAGCACTTCGGCTGGAACCTGTCTGCGGTTGCGGTAGCGTTGCTGCCGGCCCTGGCGCTGGGGTTGTTCCTGAGCCACAAAGCCGATGCCTGAGTATGCGGCCGCTGCAGCCAAGCACGGCGATACAAGACGGCAAGCGAACGGTGATGCACAATCAGCGCCGTTTCTTTCCGACCGGACCCCGCTGATGGACAAGTTGCTGGCCTTGAAGATGTTTGTCGAAACCGTGCGCTGCGGGGGCTATTCCTCGGCGGCGCGCAAACTCGGAATCTCGACGTCTTCGGTAACCCGGCAGGTGGCGGGGCTGGAACACGAACTGGGCGCGAGCCTGCTCAATCGCACCACGCGCAACACCAGCGTGACGGTGGCCGGGCAGACCTACTTCGACAAGGCCGTGGCGATTCTCGAGGCCATCGACGAAGCCGACGCGGTGGTCGCCGACCGTGGCAGCGAGGCGCAAGGGCGGCTGCGCATCAGCGTGCCGGTGGAGTTCGGCCGGCGCCTCATCGCGCCGCACCTGAGCCGCTTGCTGGCGCGCCATCCGGGCCTGGAAATCAGCCTGTCGCTGAGTGATCAGGTCAGCGATCTGCTCAGCGAACAGATCGACGTGTCGGTACGCCTCGGCTCCTCGGTGGTCAGCGAGGACATCGTCAGCAAACGCGTCGGGCAGTTCCAGCGCTGGGTCGTCGCCAGTCCTGAGTACCTGGCGCGCAGTGCCGAGCTGTGTCACCCGCGCGACCTGCTCGACCATCAATGCCTGCGCTTCGATTACGCCGGCACGCACCAGCACTGGACCTTTCAGGGCGACGACGAAACCATCCAGCTCAACGTGCACGGACGCCTGCAAAGTAACAATGCCGACATCCTTCGCGAAGCCGCGATCGACGGTGGCGGGGTGACGCTGCTGGCCGACTGGCTGGTACGCGACGACGTAGCCGCCGGGCGCCTGGTGCGCGTGCTCGAGCAGTATCAGGTCAATCCCGGCACTGCCAGCACCTGCATCAACGCGCTGTACTTGCCCAACCACCGGGGTTCGAGCCGGATCAACGTGTTCATCGATTTTCTGCTGGAGATTCTCCAGCCGGCGGCTTGACCGGCTGCCCGGCGGCGCTCGCGCGCGGCAGCATCGCCACACCGGCCGCCAGGGCAAACGCGCACAGGGCAACGTTCACCCCGGCATTCTCCAGCACCGCACCGAACAACGGCGTGCCAGCGGTCTGCCCCAGCGCCAACACCAGAAACGGAATGCCCAGCCCCAAGTCCGGACGATCCGGAAACAGGTTGATCCCCTGAATCAGATACACACCGGACGAGACGATGTAAGCCGCGCCAAACAGGCACATCGCCGCGAGCCCATAAAGCGCTGAAACCGAAGCCGCCGCCAGCCCCAGCGTGCCGGCCGCGATTCCGGCGAGGGCCCAGCGATGCACGCGAGCGACGCCAAAACGACCAGTCAGCACGCCAGTGGTGCAGCCACTGATGCCCGCCGCGCCGAGCAATATCCACGCCCAGGCAATCGACCGATCAGAGAAACCGCCTTCAGCGCGCAGGATGTCGGCGCCGAACGTCCAGATCGCGGTGCTCGCCAATCCCATCAGAAAGGCGCTGCAACACAGCGGCAACACACCGGGGCGGCGTAGCAGGATCAATGAGAAATCGCCGGTTGTGTTCTCGACTCGGCGCGGTACTGCAAACCAGAGCCACAGCGTAATGCCGACGCCCATCATCGCGAACAACGCATACAACTGCCGCCATTGCCCTGCGGCGACAACCACGGCCAAACCGGAAAAAACGATACCGGCGGCGGTGCCGGCATTGATGAAGCCGTTGGCCTGCGCGCGCTGCGCCTCGGCAATGCGGGCCGCCACCGCGCTGGCCAGCGGTGGTGAAGTCAGGCCGGTGCTCAATCCGGCGAGCGCCACGCCACAGCCCAGCGCCAGGCCCGACTGGGCGAAAACGATCAAACCCATTCCCAGCGCAGCGGCGGCGCCGGCAATCACCGTGAGCCCGCGCGGGCTGATTTTTCCATTGCTAATGAATGTCGCGACGATGCCCACGCAATAGGCCGCGAAGGCGCTGCCACCGATCCATCCCGCCGCCGAGACGCTGAGCGCCAGCTCCTGACGAATCTGCGGCAGCAGCAGGCCGTAGGCAAACCGTGCCAGGCCATAGGACAACGCTGTGAGGGCGAAAGCCGCCGCCACCAGGTTAGCGCCGCGCTTCAAAGCTTCAGCGCCCGTTCAGGATGGGCGACGGCAGGGCGAAGGTCATTTCGCTGCGGTTGAGGTTTTCTTGCGGGTTTTGCTCGCCGGGGTGGCGGGCGCCTCTTTGCTCTTTTTCCGCGGTGCCGGCGGCGCTACGCTGCTGGCGACCGAGCCGGGCAAGCCGTCGGAGTCGAACGCATCGAGCTCGGCGCGGGCCTGGAACCAGTGATCGAAATCCTGCCCGTGCGGCCGGCCTTGCTCTTCCCAAAGGCGATAGGCGGTTTTGCGGATGGTTTCCTCGTCCATATCAATCTCTCCAGCGGGTAAAAAAAGAGGCCTGCGCGTTACGGTGAAATCGGATCGCTGGCGGGAAAGGTTTCTTCCACCGCTTCGTCCAGTTTCGAATCACTGACGTTGCGCTCACTGTGCCCCAGATTTTGCTCGCAGTGGCAACTGCTCGACGGGCAGGGCTGGCCATTGGGGTGAAGGTCGGCGCAAGCCTGGCTGCAATAGCGTTTGCCGTCGCGCTCGATTGCGTTGTCGGCACTGCAGCTGCAGGTGCATCCAGAGCAGGCGCATTGCGATGATGAGGTGTCGTTAGCCATGTGGGCCTCCTGGTTGCTGATGGTTGTTGCGTTCATAAATTCTGATAACCGGCAGCGCGACAGGGTTTGAACCGATTTCTTCAGGACCGATGAGCGGTCGATACGCGCTGGCTAAACGCTGAATGACGGCAGTACCGCGTTCAGCGCCAACGACAGGTTCAACGCCAGGATCAGCAGGATCGACACCACGAAAAGCCGTCGTGCCCAGGCTCTCGATGTGCGCAGGCTGATTCGCCGCAGAGCGACATAAAACCAGTAGCCACCCAGACCGATAATTACCAGCGGGTACGACACGTTGAGATTCGCCACCCAGCCCAGCACAGCCGCGCTGATG
>Ga0307408_100003542_pt1 | contig 10631 bp, 10 predicted proteins | sample 322Cmetagenome_FD_202116 | JGI IMG/M metagenome (GOLD analysis project Ga0307408, IMG submission 202116) | Maize rhizosphere microbial communities from greenhouse at UC Davis, California, United States - 322HYB-C-3 | ecosystem: Host-associated > Plants > Roots > Rhizosphere > Soil | place... | reverse complement strand
GTCACGCTGCACATCGCCAACGCCCAGCTCACGCGCTACGGCGGCAACTACAGCAAGTTCGAGGACATGCGCGCGCTGCAGATGGAGCAGCAGCAGGTGGCCTTCTCCAAGCAGCAGGACAAGATCGCCCACCTGCAGAAGTTCATCGACCGCTTCAAGGCCAAGGCCAGCAAGGCCAAGCAGGCGCAAAGCCGCGTCAAGGCGCTGGAACGCATGGAAAAGGTCGCGCCGCTCCTGGCCGAGGCCGACTTCACCTTCGAGTTCAAGGAGCCGGGCAACATCCCGAATCCGATGCTCTCGATCAGCAACGCGAGCTTCGGCTACAAGGCCCCGGAAGGTGGCGAAGGCGAAGAGCCCAAGACCATCCTGCGCGGCGTCAGCCGCTCGGTGCTCGCGGGCCAGCGCATCGGCATCCTGGGCGCCAACGGCCAGGGCAAGTCGACGCTGGTGAAGACCATCGCACGCGAAATGGGGGCGCTGGCCGGCCAGGTCACCGAAGGCAAGGGCCTCAACATCGGCTACTTCGCGCAGCAGGAACTCGACGTGCTGCGCCCGCAGGACAACCCGCTCGAGCACATGGTGCGCATGGCGCGCGAACTGGGCAGCGCCGTCAAGGAAAGCACCGGCGAGCAGGCCTTGCGCGGCTTTCTCGGCAGCTTCAACTTCAGCGGCGACATGGTGAAGCAGCCCGTGGGCACCATGAGCGGCGGCGAGAAGGCGCGCCTGGTGCTCGCGATGATGGTCTGGCAGCGCCCCAACCTGCTGCTGCTGGACGAGCCCACCAACCACCTGGACCTGGCCACGCGCGAGGCGCTGGCCGTGGCGCTCAACGAGTTCGAAGGCACGCTGATGCTCGTGAGCCACGACCGCGCACTGCTGCGCTCGGTGTGCGACGAGTTCTGGCTCGTGGGCCGCGGCGTGGTCGCCGATTTCGACGGCGACCTCGACGACTACCAGCGCTACCTGCTCGACGAAGCCAAGCGCCTGCGCGAGGAAGCCAAGGTGGCCGTGCGCGAAGCCGCCAACACGGCTGCCCCGGCGCCCAGGCAGGACGCCCAGGACCGCCAGCAGCGCAGCGACCAGGCCAAGCCGATCAAGCGCGAGATCGCGCAGATCGACGAACGGCTGGTTGCTGCCGGCACCGAACGCACCGCGCTCGAGGCGCGCCTGGCGCAGCCTTTGCCGCCAGCCGAAATTGCCGAGGCGGGCAAGCGGCTGAAAGCCCTCAATGACGAAATCGGCCGCCTCGAAGAGCGCTGGCTGGCCCTGTCGGACCAGCTCGAGGCGCTCGCGGCCTGACTCTCCGAAGGAGACTTCCTGCATGCCGTCCGCGATCGAACTGGCCCGTGGTGACGAAAAGCTGATCGCGGCCATCCACCGCAGCCGCCGCCTGATCAGCCGCAAGGCGCTGATGGCCGCGGCCGCCAGCGCCGTGCCCATTCCCGGTATCGACTGGGCAGCCGATGCGGCCCTGCTCTCGCGCCTGGTGCCGCAGATCAGCGCCGAATTCGGTCTTTCTGTCACCCAGGTCGAAAAACTCGCGCCGCACCAGCGCGAACGCATCCAAAAGGCCGCCACGACCGTTGGCGCGCTGCTGGTCGGCAGGCTCGTCACGCGCGACCTGCTGATCAAGCTCGCGCGGCATGCCGGCGTGAAGCTCACGGCCAAGCAGGCCGCCAAGTACGTGCCGATTGCCGGGCAGATCGTTTCCGCCGCGCTCGGCTACGCAGCCTTGCGCGCCTTGGGCGAACAGCACATCAAGGATTGCGTGCGCGTGAGCGCGACGCTCTCTCTACCGCCGCCCGGACCGCACGCGCCCGCCTGAAGGCGCAATCGTCGAACAGCGCGGTCCCGATCCAGATCACGGCAACGAGGCCCGCGATTCCCAAGCCGGCCAGGCCGTCGTCCTGCGAACGAAATCCATGGAAAAGAGCCGCGACGGAAAGCAGCGCCAACAGCGCGCACAGCGCGCGGTCGAGCCACAGGCCCGGCGGCAGCCGCCTGCGCACAGTTCCTCAGCTCAACAGGTGAATACGGGCTGAGCGCAGCGTGACATCGCAGGCGCGATGGCTTCGCTCTTCGATTGGCTTGTGCTTCGGCCTCACGGCTTTCGGCGCCAGCACCAACTTGCGTGGTTTCATGGCAAATACTCCCTTTCAACTATTCTAGAGTCCAAAGTGAATATTCGCCTGCGCTTAAATCGGCGCCCATGGAGACTATTGCAGCGCGCGCATTGGCAGCGCGCAAATACGCCAGGATGACTCAGAAGCAAGCCGAAGCGGCTTCAGGCGTCAAGCAATCCAACATCTCGAAGATAGAACGCGGCGACACCGGCCGCTCCATGGCCCTGCTCGCGCTGGCACGCGCCTACCGCGTCGACCCCAACTGGCTCGACACCGGCGACGGCCCCGCGCCGTGGGACGTACCCCAGCCAGGCGCGGCGCGCGACAACGCCAGCGAACCTCCGGGCGCCTACCGGGTCACGCGCACGCCGCCCTCGGGCCCATCCTTCAATCCCGGCACGCCGGGCACCGTTCCCCTCATTGCGTGGACGCAGGTCACTTCATGGAGGGGCGCCGCGCAAGGAGCGATCCAGGCCGAGCGGTGGCTTCCCTGCGTTGCGCATCACAGCCCCGGCAACACCTACGCACTGCGCGTGCGCGGCGACAGCATGACCGCACCCAGCGGCCATCTGAAGAGCTATCCCGCGGAGTCGATCATCTTCGTCGACACGCAGCGAACGACGCCCGAGGACGGCGAACGCATCATCGCGAGGCTCGGTGCAGGCAACGAAGTCACTTTCAAGGTCTTCAAGCAGGAAGACGGCCGCCGCTGGCTGCTGCCGCTCAATCCGAAGCACGAGCCGATTCGAAGCGCCTTCACGGTGCTCGGCACCGTCGTGGGGAAGTGGGAAGACGAGGACTGACGCCGAGCCACGGGCAATAAAAAAGCCGCTCTGTAGTGGAGCGGCTTTTTGTATGGGTCTGGTAGGACGTACTGGATTCGAACCAGTGACCAACGGATTAAAAGTCCGCTGCTCTACCAACTGAGCTAACGTCCCGGAACCAATTTCTTCTTTTTCGTTTTCTCTTTGCCGGTTGAATCCGGCAAAGCCAAAGATTATAGCGTGGCGTTGCTCGCAATCTTGTCGAGAACCCAACCTGCTGCACATTGGCCGAAAGTCGCGGTCACGCTCACCACCGACCCATAGCCATGGCAGTTGAGCGAACCATCGCCTTCTTCGATGGCGCAGGAAGCATCGGGCGGTGCGACGCTCTCGCGGCTGAAGACGCAGGCCACGCCGATCTTGCGGCCCTCGCGCGGAGCACCGTGCTCCTTGCGAAGACGCTGGCGAAGCTGGGCCAAGAGCGGGTCGTGCGTGACGAGCGCGAGATCGTCGATGTCGACCTTGTGCGCCTGCCGCTTGCCTCCGGCCGCGCCCACGGTCACGAAGGTGCTGCGCGACGCACGCGCCCAGGCCGCCATCGCGAGCTTGGCCTTGACCTGGTCGCAGGCATCGATGACGGCCGTCGCGGGCCCGTTCACAGCCTGCGCCGCGTCGAGCAACGCCGTCCAGTTGCCCGGCTCGACGAATTCGTCGAGCGCAAGCACCTTGCAGCCGGGGTTGATCTGCGCAATGCGGTCGCGCATGGCCTCGACCTTGGCCTGCCCCACGGTCGCATCGAGCGCGTGGATCTGCCGGTTGATGTTCGACTCCGAAACGTGATCGAGATCGATCAGCGTCAGCCGCCCCACCCCGCTGCGTGCCAGCGCCTCGACCGCCCACGAACCCACGCCGCCGATGCCGGCGACGAGCACGTGCGCGTTGCGGATGCGTGCGGCACCGGCCACGCCGTACAGGCGCTCGAGTCCGCCGAAGCGGCGCGCGAAGTCGGGCGCCGCGATGTCGGTCACGACATTCGCGGCGGCAGTCGACGCATCGGGAAGGATGGCTGCGTTCAAGCGGAGGGCCCCGCCGTCGCTAGCGCAGGCGCGAGAGACGCTCGCGGCCCGCCTGGGCGGCTTCGGATTGCGGATAGGCCTTGGTCAGGTCTTCCAGCGTGCGGCGCGCGGCGCGCGTGTCCTTCAGTTCGATCTGGCAGTTGGCGATCGACAGCACGGCCTCGGGAGCCTTGGCGTGATCGGGCGCAAGCGACAGCATGGAGCGGAAGTTCGCGATGGCCTCGTTGTAGTTGCGCGTGGCGTACTGCGCGTTGCCGAGCCAGAACAACGCAGAGGCGTTGTAGCCGCTTTGCGGGTAGCGCTTGACGAATTCGGCGAACGCGGTTTGCGCCTGCGCGAACTGGCCCGCACGGAAGATGCCGAGCGCGGCGTCGAAGTCGGCCTTTTCCTTGGGATCGGCGGTGAACTCGCGGCCATCCACCGAAACCTTCGTCGGCTCGTTCTGCTTGAGCCGGTCGTCGATGGTGGCTTGGCGCGACTGCATCTCGGCCACGGTGCGCTGCAGCTGCTCGTTCTGGCCGGTCATGCGCGCGAGATCGCCCCGCATCTGCTCGATCTGGTTCTGCAGGTCGAGCAGGCTGCGGCGCAGCTGGCCGTTTTCGTCGGCAAGCCGCTGGTCGGTCTGCTGGCGCATGGCCTCCACCCGCTGCCGCAGGTCGAGGATGGCGCGGCGCGCCTCGTCATCCTCGAACAACGCAGCTTGCGAGCCGACCGAAACGCAAAGCAAGGCAGCAGCCAGTGCCGCGCCTCGCAACAGGGCGTGTTGCATCACCGGGTGTAGCGGATTTCAGCGCGGCGGTTCTGCGCCCAGGCTTCTTCGCCCGAGCCCTGGACCGCGGGCTTTTCCTTGCCGAAGCTGACGGCTTCGATCTGGGCATCGTTCACGCCCAAAAGCGTCAGCGCGCGGCGGACGGCTTCGGAGCGCTTCTGGCCCAGTGCAAGGTTGTACTCGCGGCCGCCACGCTCGTCAGTGTGGCCTTCGATGGAAACGCGGCGCTGCGGGTTGGCCTTGAGGAAACGGGCGTGGCCGTCGATCAGGGACTGGAACTCGGGCTTGACCGTGTAGCTGTCGTAGTCGAAATAGACGATCCGTTCGATACCGACCGGACCTTGCGCGGTGCCGGCATTGGGATCGATGGTGACGGGCGCCACTGCGCTCGCGCTGCCCTGCTGGCCGCCGGCGGTGCCGGAGCGGTCAGTCACCGGCGCGTCGGTGAGCTTGGTGCCCGACGAGCAACCGGCAATCAGAGCCACGATGGCCAGCGAATAAATCGTACGTTTCAACATTGGGTACTCCTCAAATAAACCTTGGTCATTGCTTTTGAAACGGACCCCAGTCCGGTTCTCTTATGTCTCCGCCCTGTCCCGCCAGCCGTGCCTTTATTTTTCCGTCCAGCGTGGTCGTCATGAGCGCTTCGCGGCCTTGCAGATGCGTTGCATAGACGATCAGCTTGCTGTTGGGAGCAAAACTCGGGCTCTCGTCTGCCGAGGTGTCGGTGATGGCCGAGACATTGCCGGTGGCCAACTCCATCACATGGAGTTTGAAGGCACCGCCAACGCGAGAGATGTAGGCCAACCACCGGCCATCGCCGCTGACAGAAGGAGAAATGTTGTAGGTGCCGCTGAAGGTGACGCGGGTCGGCGCACCGCCGCTGGCGCCCATCTTGTAGATCTGCGGGGCACCTCCGCGGTCGCTCACGAAGTAGATCGTGCTGCCGTCGGCCGAGTAGACGGGCTCGGTGTCGATGCTGGCGCTCTGGGTCAGCCGGCGCGGCTCGCCGCCGCTCGCCGGGATGGTGTAGAGCTGGGAGCCGCCATCGCGGCTGAGCGTGACGGCCAGCGAGCCGCCGTCGGGCGCCCATGCCGGTGCGCTGTTGGAGCCGCGGAAGTTGGCCAGCAGGCGGCGCTGCCCGCTTGCCACGTTGTGCACGTAGACCACGGGTTTGCGCGACTCGAACGACACGTACGCCAGCTGCTGCCCGTTGGACGACCAGACCGGCGAGATGATGGGTTCCGGGCTGGCGAGCGCGGCCTGCGCGTTCTCGCCGTCGGCATCCGCCACCCACAGCGAATAGCGGCTGCCACCCTTGGTCACGTAGGCGATGCGGGTCGAGAAGATGCCCTTGTCGCCGGTCAGTTTTTCATAGACATAGTCGGCAATGCGGTGCGACGCGAGCCTCAGGTCGCCTTGCGGAACGGTGTAGCTCTGGCCGCCGAGGTCTTGTCCACGCACCACGTCCCAGAGGCGGAAGCGCACGTCGAAACGGCCGTCGCCCAGGCGCGTGACGCTGCCCACCACGAGCGAATCCGCCGTGCGCTGGCGCCACAGCGCGAGGTCGGGACGCGAGGCTTCGTCCAGCGCCTGGCCCGAAGCATCGACGCCGCGGAACTGGCCGCTGCGCTCCAGGTCGGCCTGCACGATCTCGGAGATCTTCTGCGGCGAGGCGTCCTGCCCCTTGAACGGAACCAGTGCAATCGGCAGCTGCGTCAGCCCGACACCCGAAACCTCGACCCGGAACTGGGCGAGCGCGGGCAGCATGGGAGTGGCAGCAAGGGCCGCAATCAAGGCGCGGCGTGCAAAAAGCGATGAAGAAGGAGTTGGAATGGAAACTGGCAACGGCTTGTTCATGCGGTTCGGAGATGTTTCGGGGCAAAAAGTTCTACCCGGTGCGACGGGCCACATGTTACACACTGGTTCGATCGTGCCGTCACAAAACGTGTATTGGGCGATGCGGTCCTACACGGCGGTCCTCCAGGAGCCCGTCGGTGGGCCCCGTAGAATCCGCCGCCATGCAAGCATCCCCCGGCAGTGAGACCGCACGCCCTCCCCTGACACGCCGGCTGGCGCGACTCATGACCTGGTTCGGCGGCTCGCGCCACTGGTGGGCCGTCGGGCTCATCGGCGCCCTGCTGGCGGCGGTCACCGAGCCCTTGATGGCAGCCCTGCTGAAGCCGCTGCTCGACCGCGGCTTCAACCGCGGCCAGCTGGCGCTGTGGATCGTGCCGGCGGCCGTGCTGCTGTTGTTTGCAGTGCGCGGCATCGCGCAGTTCATCTCCCAATATGCGCTCTCGCGCATCGCCAACGAAGGCATGCAGCGGCTGCGCCGCGTGCTGTTCCAGCGCCTGCTCGCGGCCGAGCTGGCCCTGTTCTCGCGCCAGTCGGCCAGCGCGCTTTCCAACACCGTGGTGTACGAAGTGCAGACCGGCTCCATGCTGCTGGTGCAGGCCCTGCTCGGGCTCTCGCGCGACGGCTTCACGCTGGTGGCGCTGCTCGCCTACCTGGTCTACCTGAACTGGAAGCTCACGCTCATCGTCGCCTTCCTGGTACCCAGCATCTCGTGGATCATGAAGGTGTTCTCCAAGCGCCTCTACCGCCTGACGCAGCAGGGCCAGCAGGCCACCGACGAACTGGCCTACGTGGTGGAAGAGAACGTGCTTGCGCACCGCATGGTGAGGCTGCACGGGGCCGAGGCGGCGCAGGGCGAGCGCTTCGAACAGCTGAGCCAGCGCCTGAACCGGCTGGCCGTGAAATCGACCATTGCGCAGGCCGCCACCACGCCGCTCACGCAGATGATGGCCGCGCTCGCGTTGTCGGTGGTGGTGATGATCGCGCTCTGGCAGAGCGGCGAACAGGGCCTGACCGTGGGCGGCTTCGTTGCCTACATCACGGCCATGCTGATGCTGATCGCCCCGATCCGCCGCCTGGCCGACATGGCCGCGCCCATCACGCGCGGCCTCGCGGCGCTCGAACGCGGCCTGGTGCTGATCGACGAGGTGGCCCCGGAGCCGCAGGGCAGCTTCGCCATCGAACATGCGCAGGGCCGCATCGAGCTGCGCGAGGTCAAGGTCAGCTACCGCGGCGAGGACGACGCCCGCGCGCTGGACGGCGTGAACCTGACGATCGAACCGGGCCAGGTGGTGGCCTTCGTCGGCCCTTCGGGTTCGGGCAAGACCACGCTGGTCAACCTGCTGCCGCGCTTCGTGCTGCCAAGCGGCGGACAGGTGCTGCTCGACGGCCACGACACCAGCGAATGGGAGCTCAGGAGCCTGCGCGCGCAGTTCGCGATGGTGAGCCAGGACGTGGTGATGCTCAACGACACGCTGGCCGCCAATGTGGCGCTGGGCGCGGCGGTCGATCGCGAGCGCGTGCAGCAGTGCATAGAAGCCGCCAACCTGGCCGCCCATGTCGAAAGCCTGCCGCAGGGCATCGACACCGTGCTCGGCCACAACGCCACGCAGCTTTCCGGCGGCCAGCGCCAGCGCCTGGCCATTGCGCGCGCGCTCTACAAGAACGCGCCCATCCTGCTGCTCGACGAGGCCACCTCGGCGCTCGACACCGAATCGGAGCGGCTGGTGCAGGACGCACTGCAGCGCCTGATGCAGAACCGCACCACGCTGATCGTCGCGCACCGGCTGTCGACCATCCAGCATGCCGACCGCATCATCGTGATGGAGCAAGGCCGCATCGCCGAGCAAGGCAGCCACGAACAGCTGATGGCACTGGACGGGCTCTATGCCCGGCTGCAGACGCTGGCGGTGCGCAGCGCGACGCCGGGGCAGGACCCGACGCTCTGACCAGCCTTCAGAGCAGCACGATGTCGTACTGGCCCTGCCCGATGGCGGGCTCGGACTGCAGGGAAATCGGCTTGCCGATGAAGTCGCTGAGCCCCGCGAGGTGCTGGCTTTCCTCGTCGAGGAACAGCTCGATCACCTGCGGCGACGACACGATGCGGAACTCGCGCGGCGTGAACTGCCGCGCCTCGCGCAAGATCTCGCGCATGGCGTCGTAGGCCACGCTGCGCGCCGTCTTCACGATGCCCTGCCCGCCGCAGGCCGCGCAGGGCTCGCACAGCATGTGGGCCAGCGATTCGCGCGTGCGCTTGCGCGTCATCTCGACCAGTCCGAGCTGCGAGAAACCGCCCGCCGTGGTCTTGACGCGGTCGCGCGCAAGCTGCTTGCGGAACTCGGCCAGCACCTGCTCGCGATGGTCGTCGCGCCCCATGTCGATGAAGTCGACGATGATGATCCCGCCCAGGTTGCGCAGCCGCAGCTGGCGCGCAATGGCCTGCGCCGCTTCCAGGTTGGTCTTGAAGATGGTGTCGTCGAAATTGCGCGCCCCCACGAAGCCGCCGGTGTTCACGTCCACCGTGGTGAGCGCCTCGGTCTGGTCGACCACGAGGTAGCCGCCCGACTTGAGTTCGACGCGCCGGCCCAGCGCCTTGGCGATTTCCTCGTCGACCGAATACAGGTCGAAGATCGGCCGCTCGCCCTTGTAGTGCTGCAGCTTGCCGGCCGCCTGCGGCATGTATTCGAGCCCGAACTTGAGCAGCACCTCGAACTGCTCGCGCGAATCGATGCGGATGGTCTGCGTGTCCTCGCTGGTCATGTCGCGCAGCACGCGCTGCAGCAGGCTCAGGTCCTGATGCAGCAGCGACATCGGCGGCATCTTGCTCGACGCCTCTCGGATGCGCGACCAGGTCTTGCGCAGGTAGGCGATGTCTTCGGCCAATTCGGCATCGGACGAATCCTCGCCGTTGGTCCGGAGGATGAAGCCGCCCGTGTTGGCAGGCACCACGCCGCCGCTGTCGGCTGCGGCTGCGGCCTCGATCAGCGCGAGCATGCGCGTGCGCAATGATTCGCGCTGGTCCGAAGGGATCTTCTGCGAAACGCCGATGTGGTTGTCCTGCGGCAGGAAGACCAGCAGCCGCCCGGCAATGCTGATCTGCGTGGACAGCCGCGCGCCCTTGGTGCCGATCGGGTCCTTGATCACCTGCACCAGCAGCGACTGGCCTTCGAACACCTGCTTCTCGATGGGCACCATCGGCCCGCCGTTGCGATGGTCGCGCTCGGGCGCCGGCGCACTGGGCCGCGAGCCCGGCGTGAACGGCGCCACGATGTCCGCCACGTGCAGGAAGGCCGTGCGCTCGAGGCCGACGTCGATGAAGGCCGACTGCATCCCCGGCAGCACGCGCGACACCTTGCCTAGGTAGATGTTGCCGACCAGCCCGCGCTCCAGCGTGCGTTCGACGTGCAGCTCTTGCACCGCGCCGTGCTCGACCAGCGCCACACGGGTCTCCTGCGGGGACCAGTTGATCAGGATGTCTTGCATGAGGTCTTAAATAATGAAACCGGCGCTGCGAAGAAGCTGCGCGGTCTCGAACATCGGGAGTCCCATGATGCCCGAATAGGACCCGCTGATGTGCTCGATGTACGCAGCCGCCGCACCCTGGATCGCATAGGCGCCGGCCTTGCCGAGCGGCTCGCCGCTGGCGGCATAGCGCGCGATCTGCTTTCGGGTCATGGCTGCAAAGCGCACGCGCGACACGCTGAGCGCCGCATGGCGCCGGCGGCCATGCTGCAGCGCCACGGCCGTCAGCACGCGATGCGTGGTGCCCGACAGCAGCGCGAGCATGCGCTCGGCATCGCGCGCATCCTCGGGCTTGCCGAGGATGGTGCGGCCGAGGGCCACCGTGGTGTCGGCACAGAGCACCGGCGCATCGGCGAGTCCCAGGCGCTTGCGCCGCGCGACCGCCGCATCGAGCTTCAGGCCCGTCACGCGCTGCACGTAGGCGGTCGGCGATTCACCGGGCAGCACCGCTTCGAGCGATTCGGCGTCCTCGTCGGCACCGGCCAGCAGCAGTTCGTGGCGGACGCCGAATTGGCCGAGC
>Ga0307408_100003541_pt1 | contig 10632 bp, 14 predicted proteins | sample 322Cmetagenome_FD_202116 | JGI IMG/M metagenome (GOLD analysis project Ga0307408, IMG submission 202116) | Maize rhizosphere microbial communities from greenhouse at UC Davis, California, United States - 322HYB-C-3 | ecosystem: Host-associated > Plants > Roots > Rhizosphere > Soil | place... | reverse complement strand
TGCGAGCCGGTGCGACCGATCAGGCGGTTGAACGCGGACAGCTTGGCCGACGCCTTGGCGGTATCGACGTCAACCTTGACTTCGGCCTTCTTGCCGTCGATCGCCGCGATCTCTTTGCGGATCGCTCCGAGCTCGGCGGCGGCCTTCTTGGCGTTGACTTCGACGTCGATCGTGGGGGAGACTGAGCCCAGGATCTTCGCGCGGAGCTCGATCTCGCCTAGGCGATTAAGAGCGGTCTGCGCGTCGACATCGACACCGATCTTGACGTCCTTGATCTTCTCGAGCTCGGAGCGAATGATGCGCCCCTGCTCGCCCGCGTCCTTGCCGATCGCCTTGATCGCATTGCCGACGCGCCGTTTAAACATCTCCTCGAACGCGCCGGAGAATTCCTCGCCAGCCTGCTTACCGCCAGCCTTCGCGTTCTTCTTGGTCTCAGGGCCGGCCAGGGCGTCCTTGATGTGCTCCTTGGCGCGATCTGTTCCCTGCTTCGTGCCCTCGTCAATGCCGTCGGCAATGACGGGCTCCATGGCCTTGGCCACCTTGCGCGCCTCGGCCTCGAAGCCCTTGAACGACGGGACAACCTGCAGGAAGATGGACCCTGCGGAGTATCCGCCCTCGTTGGCCACGGATCCTCCTCAGGGCATCTGGCCGGTCACCTACCGAGAAGTCTAGCAGCTAGCGCTTCGTGCTTCTCCTGACGCTTCTGCGCCTTGATGCGGGGTAGCGCCGTCTCAGGCCGCTGGATCGGCTTGGGCGGCTTGGATTGCTTGTCGCCGTTGGTGGCCCGCAGGACGTAGAGGATGTTGCTCAGCTTGTCCGTCGCGACAGCCAGTGCCTCGACCTCGGCTGACCACGTGCTCATCGGCGGGGCCGACGACTGCTTCGCGCCCTCGCGATCCGCGCGCTCCTGGGCCTCCACCAGCATTGCAGCGTGGTCGGGATCCGACGTCATCGCCTGCCAGTAGTGCGTGTCGCGCGGCAGTCGGTCGATCAGGTCCAGCAGGAGACGCCACTTCCGGTTGCGCCATAGCTCCCTGAAGCTGACCCCAGGGAGCTTCGCGGCGAAGTCGTACTCGAGCTCGGCCCGGTAGCGACCGACTAGGAAAGCCAGTCTTTTCCCATTGCGTTCGGGTCCAGGTCGTAGTACTCCATGTAGTCCTTGATGAGCTGGTTGAACTTCCAGCCTTCGAGCTTGTTCTCCGACAGCACCTTCTTGGCGTCGTCGGTCAGCGCGAATTTCAGGAAGTTCGCCGGGTGCTCGATCGTCATCAGATCCTTGAAGTCGATCTCAGCCGGGTCCAGCATCTCGACGCGGTTGCCGGCCAGCACGAAGGCGAACTTCGGCTTCGAGTCGCGCTCGAGCTCATCGAGGTTGGTGTTGACGCGCTGGTTCAGCGTGCGGACGTTGTCGTCAGCCATGGGCGGGCTCTCCTTCAGTTCTGTCGCTGCGGCAGCGACTTCTGCTTGGTCTTGGTCTGCTCCGAGGGTACCTCAGCCTCGTTGCTCTCGGCCACCGCTTCGGGCTTCGTGGCTTCGGCGAGCGACGGAGCGGGCGCGGACTCGACGGACTCAACGACCTCGCGGTACCCGGCGAAGCGGAGCTCCACCTCTTGGCGGCGGTTCGACGCCGTCTTGGTCTTGCCGTTCTTCTCGTACTGCTTCGGGTAAGTAGCCATGCGAAAAGAGTAGCACCCTCGACGCGGCCCGCCCAGAGCGCGTCGAGGGTGCTACGAGAGTACGGATCAGGGGGTCGGCGTGAAGCCCATGTCCGTGAGGAGAGCGTTCCAGCCCGGACCACCGAACAGCCAGGACTCCGAGAAGCCCAGGGTGCTGTCCTCTTCGCCGGTCAGCGTGACGCCCCAGGCGATCGGGTCGTCGCCGCCGCCGAAGGACTGCTCGGCGTAGTTGGTGACCTTCGCGCGCGGGAAGTACCGCGCGACGTAGATCTCGCCGCCGTCGCCCAGGTCCACCGCGACCGACAGGGCGCGGTAGTGCTTGCTGGCCGGACGGGTCGGCTTCTCGATCCGAACCTCGCCCGTGTTCGCGTCGGGGCTGATCGCCGCCAGGTCGGCACCGGTCGCCAGGCCGATCGTCAGGAGCTTGGTCTCCTGAGCGGTGACGGCCATGGTGCTGGTGTCGCTGGTGACGTCCGACCGGGTCGGGGTGACCGAACCCCACGACTGCACGTCCGAGGTGGACACGTCGCGGGAGAAGGCAGCACCGTCGGTGGACAGCCAGCCCAGGTCGTCCATGCCGGACGGAAGCTGCTTCAGGTTGATGCCAGCCGCCAGACCGGTGTTCTTCTGGCCAGCGGTCAGCTTCAGGTCCGCCAGGACCGAGCCGGTGCCAGAGACGATCTCCACCTTCGAGGCCGAGCCGGTGCTCGCGCTGGTGATGGTGAAGTTGCCGGTGGCGTCCGCCGAGCCAGCCGCGCCGACGGCGGTCTCGACCTTGGTGGCCGCCGCAGTCGGGGTGTCTGCGGTCGTCAGGGCGACGGTGTACTGCGTACCGTCGATCTTCAGGACGAGGTTGCCGCTGGTGACGATGTTCACCGGGGTCGCGGAGCCCTCGACTTCACCGGCAGTCGCAGTCGCGCTGTAGACGGTGAGGGTGTCGATCGCCGGGACACTGATGTCGCCGATGAACACCGAGCCCTCGAGCGCCTTGCGAATGAGCTCGTTCTGCTTGTTCTTCAGGTCTTCGTAGCTCGCCACGTTGGCCTTCCTTCACGCTGGTGGATCAGCGGCGTACGCTGAACTGGTAGGTACCGGCGTAAAGCCGGACGTTGGGACTGTCCCACGGCCTCTGAGCAGGGACCACAGGTACGGTCACCGTGTCCAGTACTACGAGGCCGGACGAGATGACCACACTGTGAGGATAGTCCAGCAGGAGCGTGTCGATCTTCCCGATCAGGCTTTTCGCCGTGTTCCGACCGACCGCCAGCACTTCCACATCGACCACGGGCCGATATGTCAGCTTGGTGCGAATGCCGAGCGACGTCTCCTCGACCCTGACAAAGGGCAGCGGCTCATTGTCGGCGGGGAAGTCCACACCGACCTGAGCGGCATTGCTGAGCTCACTGATCTCGCGCAGGAGAAGCGTCCTGAGCGCATCCTCGATGTCCGGGTACTGAGGCAGGTTGTCAGTCACCGGGCATGCTCCCTCGGTATTCGCCGACCATGGAGCCAGCGCGGCCCAGGGGGTGCTGAGCCTTGACGTGCTGGTTGCCGAACTCCAGTGGGGCCGCCGCCTTGTTCTCGTTCACGACGGTCACGATGATGCGGGAGAAGCGACCGATCTTCACCGTGCCCGCACTCGCGTCGACCTTGAACTCGTCGGCATAGTGCGGGCCGGGGCCGTCGGAGCGCGGCGCGATCGTCTTGGCGATCTCGCGCACGTCGTGGCCAGCCTCGTAGACGGGCTGGAGCATCTGCTCGGACGTGGCGAACCGGTGGAACGCCCGGTAGTCCGGCTTGAACTTCGCCTTTACGCGGCTCTTACCTTGTGCCATGTCACTCACCCGTCCGCGAGACGACGACGATCATGCCCTTGTCTTTGCCCTTGAGGTCGTACTTCCCCGGCACTCCGACCACGTTGTAGTCCAGGCCACGGATCGATACCGTGTCCGTGGCGTACACGGTGTTTACAGAACGGGGCGGGATGTAAACGTTCCATCCCTCGATGATGACCTGGCCGGCCGCCGCGTTCTCGGTGCTGGTGCGCGGCCAAAGCTGGCAGCGGGGAATGTCGAACTCCTGCGGCGGCCCAGTGGGGTCGCCTTGCCAGTCGAGCGGCGCGGGCCGCTTGACGCGAATCGTCTCGTTCCCCTGCATCAGGGCACCACCGGAGTGAAGGCGAGCGTGGTGTTCGGGTCGCCGTACGGGATCCACCAGTCAGACCCGCTCGAATCCGGCAGGTAGACGGTGTCGTCCTCGGCGGCGTCGGTGCGCGTCGTCGGCTGGATCCACAGGCCAGCAGGGCCGTCGGGCACCAGGGTGAGCAGGAGGTCTTCCTCGGACGGCAGGAGTTGCATGTTGGCCGCCGCCAGTGCCATGGACTCCGGGCGGCGCTCGTTCAGCGGGCCGACCGACTCAGAGATAGTGCCGTCGGGGTTGAGGTAGGTCCGGCCAGCCAGGAACATGCACACGCGCACAGCGGCGCGCGGCACGACAACCGGAGGAGACTGGAGCTCCCAGTTCGGCTGCTGGGCGGTGTCGCAGACGATCTCGGTCGCGGTCTGGAGAACCAGGGTGGCGAAGGGGTCGGCAGCAACCGTGGCCACATCCTGGCGGATCCACGTAGCGAACTGCGACATGCTCACGAGTGCTGTCATGACTCCATCCTCTCATGTACGGGAAAACCCCCGCCTCCGCTGTCAGCGGAAAGCGGGGGTTTCCTGAACCTCAGGATCACGGAAGGACGGAGCCGCCCGTGGCCGCGTTGGTGAAGTTGATCTTCACGATGCGGACGTTATCCGGGCTGGCGACGATGTCGCCGTTGGCGTCCCGCTCATCGAGGATCTCGTTGATCCCGATGAAGCTCGATACGACCGAACGGTCCCGCAGGAAGTTCGGGTCGTAGTCCATCAGCCAGCGGGCCGAATAGCCGTTGCGGCTGGTGGCCGCCGAGACGACTGCACCGCGCGGGGCGACCGGAGCCACAGAGCCCATGACGAACGAGCTCTTGTGGAAGTAGTACGCCTCGCCGGGGTCGAGCTCGGGGTGGACCACGACCGGCGCACCAGCGAGCCGACCGATGGTGGCCTCGCGGACTGCCGCCGACACGTCGCCGATGTTGTCCGCGTTCGCCAGACGATCCGAGGTGAGCCAGGCCGCCTCGACGTCGGAGCCGACCAGGAAGATGCGCCCACCGAAGGGGGCGACCTTGTGCGCGTTCATCAGCCGACGAGCCTCGACGGCGACGAGGTGCGGGTCGGTCTCCAGTACCGTCGAAACGGTGTCCGCGACCTGAGCCGCACGGAAGGCCGCCACGACCTTGTCCTCGTAGTTGCCGACCACGGCCTCGACCTGCGGGGTCAGGACGTCGGTGGCGAACTCGATGTTGTCGAGCGTAAGCTGCTCATCCGTCAGGCCGGTGGCCGAGTAGACGTGCCGGTCGAGCGTGATCGGGATGGTGTCCCCACCCTCGATGTCGTCCAGCACGATCGGCGCGGTGCGAGTACGGAAGTCGTAGTCACGCGCGACCGCACGGAGGTTGCCCACCCGCATGCTCACGGTGTCGTTCTGCGCGCCCTTGAAGAAGTCGTCGCTCACCCGAGTGATCAGGTCCGGGCCGAGAAGCTCGCGACCGACCATCCCGAGGAAGAAGTCGATGATCTTCTCCGGCTTCGCCTTGATGACTGCCACGGTGACCTCCTACGAGATCGTTCTGGCCGCTTGACCCCCGTGGCAGGGGACGTGCGGATGTCTTGTCAGCGGACTCGAGGAATGGACTCGAGTGCCTTGTTCACGTCGATGTCAGCGCCCTCACCGGGGTTCGGGTCACCAGGGTTGTACTGGCCGCGCGGCACCCGACGGACTCCGTCGAAACCGCTGCCACCTTCACCCTCTTCGGACTTGCCGGCCGATCCGAACGACTTCAGGAGCTCGTCCGCGTCTGCCAGCAGTTCCTCTTCGGTCGTCCCGATCAGGCGCTTCGCCTGGCTGTCGTTCAGACCCTTCTTCAGCGCCACGCGAAGACGAAGAAGCTCCTCCGAAGAGTCGCCCTTCTGAGCCGCGACCAGTTGGGCCTCGAGCTCCATCTTCTCGCGCGTCAGGCGCTGAGTCTCGGTCTCGCCCTCGCGAGCCTTGGCGTCAGCCGCCGTCTTCAGTTCGTCCCGCTCGGTGGTGACGCCGGTCAGCCGCTCTTGCAGCTTCTCCTTGTCGCCCAGCAGGTTGAACAGATACCGCTTCAGCTTGTCCTTGTCGATCTCGGACTCTCCCGTCGCGGTCTCCCACGGAGCGTTCCAGTCTTCGATCTTCTCAGGCAGCTTCGGCATGACACCCTCCTACGGGCTTCGAGGGCGACCACCTTGAGTCACCCGATGGCTAGAGCATACGAGACGATCTGTCAAGAGCGCATCTCATCTGCCGGATTACCGCCTGCGCTTCCTGCCTCGGCGACGTCGCTTGGCGTGCGCGTTCGCTATGCGAGCCGCCTTGCCCTTCGACATCCCCTTCTTGCGCAGTGCATGGTACTGGCTCCAGTTCCGAACTTGCTTCCCCGGCACGGCGATCCTCCTCGCTTTCAATCTTGAGCGGGTTTCAGTTTGATTGAAACCCGCAAGAGACTGAATGAGTCAGCTACGGCCTTCCCACTTCTTGCGGAAGTCGTTGATGGTTGGCACCCGGCCCAGGTCCCTCGACAGCGAGATCCAGGCCTCCTCAGCCTCCTGGGCGCGACCGGGCCACTGCGTCTTGCGGGAGTACACCGGCTCTATAGAGCATCCGCAGTGGTCGTGTACCTTATGCGACCCCTCGCCTATGAAGCGGGGGTCGCTTTCATCGAAACTGTCGTCGTCGTACACCGGCCCGCGCGAGGCGAGCATGGCGCAGAAGAAGCAGGGATCGCCGTCGGTCACGCGGATGAAGCCGAGCGCGACCGGATCCTCGTCCAGGGCCTGTTGGATCTCGTCCCGGCCACCGTTCATGACGTGGCGGGTGGCCGAGCCGGAGATGTTGGTCGCCGTCTCCTCGATCGCCTGCTTGATCAGCGCCTTCTGGACCGACGGCAGTGTCTTCTCCGTCAGCGGCAGACTGGCGATCTTGGACTTCAGTGCGACCTCGCCCGTGACGCGCAGCGACGTCGACAGCGAGGGGATGTCCATCGCCGTCATCGAGGGGAGTTTAAACCCGTCCCCGCCCTTGACCTCGAAGCCCCGGAACTCCCGGTAGTACTCGCGCGCGAGCAGGGCGGACTGATCCCGCCGCTGCATGAGCAGAGGGATCAGCCGGTTGATCAGGTTCGCCGACGACCCGGCGATGTCATCCGGGTCGATCATGCGGATCCAGAGTTGGGCAGTCACGTACGCCACCAGGGCACCGTTGCGAGCCTGGGCTACGCGGTGCGCCTCGGTGACGGCGGCAGCCTCAGCGGTGACGGCCATTAGTACGCCTCCCCACAGATGCGGCAGCGCATTGGACCATCCATGTCAGGGCCGACCCATCGGTGCTCGTGGCGGCCGGCAATGACCGCCAGGAGCCGATTCGTCTCGTGGAGCTCCTTGGCGATGTTCGCCAGCAGGAGCTTCTCCGTCGTCCCCATCACTTCGCCTCGTTGTCTGACCCGCCCGTGCTCTTCGGCTCGGGCGGCACTGCCTCGGCCATCTTCTTCGCGGAGTCGGCGGCGATCTCGGACTCGAGCTCGGCCACCAGTTTCTCGAACGCGCCGGACTCCACGAGGTTCTTCGCCCGCTCGGTGTCGCTGTCCGTCCAGCCGGGGAGGCGCTCCCACAGCATCTCGACTGGCACCTTCAGCGAGGTGGCGACCAGGGCCAGGCCGTTCGCGGTCTGGACCAGCGAGCGGGATTCCGTGTCGCGCCAGCGGACCTGCATGTCGGTCGCGCGCGCCTCCTCGGCGTTCCCGTTGGCGACGGCGACCAGGCGGAACAGTTGCTCGTGGCTCTGCCCGTTCAGCATGCGGAAGTCGCCGGACTTGCGCATCAGACCCTCGGTCGCGGCGGCCAGCGCCTCGGCCTGCAGGTTCGAGCTCAGGCCCAGCATGTGGTGCGGCGGCGTCTGCGTGATCGCGGCCAGCATGCGCAGGTCGTGATCGTCGGAGTCGAGAAAGCCCTTGATGTCGGTCGCGTCGAGCGTGCCGAACTTCGTGTCCGGGTTCGAGGAGATCAGGAGGTCTTCGACCTTCAGGCGCATCGCTGTGGCGACGTGATCCGTGGTGTCTGACGGCTTCGCCATGCCCGCGATGTACCGGACCTTCCACGCGCCGAAGCGCTGGACGATGAGCCGGTCGAACGTGTTCTGGTCGACCCTGGCCAGCATCGGCAGGATCGACTCGATCTCGCCCGTTGCCCGCCCGTCCAGGTCGATCGTGTTGGCGTACCGAACGATCGGCGGCACGGGCATGCCGTGGGTCTCGTACGAGATGAACGTCCAGTCGTCCAGGCTGCCGCCGTTGTTCTCGCACGACAGGTAGTAGGCGGCCTCGTCATCGATGACGGTGACCGTCCAGGTGCCGAAGAAGCCTTCGCGCGTGTAAACGGGGTCGGCCTGGATCGCGATCGTCGGCCACTCGTCGTTGGGGTCGTCGTAGAACGCGGCCATGCGCTTGGCCGAGAATGCGCTCATCTTGGCCATCTTGTCGCCGGTCAGCGGCGAGACGTCCGGGCGCGCGGTCGCGAAGGACAGGCCGTGACTGATCGCGGCCCGGTGGAGCGGGATCTGCTTGGCGTCCCAGCCGTTCTGCTGCCAGGAGTCCCAGACCTGCATGTTCTCCGTGTTCCCGGCGCGCCGAATCCCGTCGACATACACGGTCTGCGCAAGGGACTTGACCACCAGCCCCCCTAGAGGGGTGACGGACAGTTTTGACAGGTTCTTGTACTCGTCCGTGGTCTCCTGGTCGCGCGGGGAGAAGACGGTGCCGTCGATGCCGCTGAGGCCATGCTCCTTCGCCTGGCGCTGCTCGCCCCGCTCCCAGGCGTCGAGGATCATCACGTTCTCCCGCTGGCGCAGGAAGGACGGGAAGTTCTCGTGGGCGAGACCCTTGGCCTGGCCTCCAGTCATGACCACGGCGGGCCTCCTCCTCGAATGGGCTGTCGTCGCCAGGTTACAGGACCACGAAGCTGACAGCGAGGTAGATGGGACGCTCCGGCGTCGGCCCGAAGGTCAGCCAGACGTTATTGAGGCCCTTGATGTCGGCCTGGAAGAGATGCTTGATCCGCACCTTGAACAGGTTGTTCGTGGTGTCCTCGGTGATATCCGGTTCGACACTGGGGGTGATGAACGCTTCCGCTGCGGGCGTGTCCTGCGACTGAGTCACGGCGATCTTGAAGCCGAAGCCCTCGACCTCGGCCAGAGTCAGTTCGCCGTCCGGGTCGGTCAGAGTCGTGGTGAAGTCGATGAACTCCAGAGTCCCGGCTCTCCACTGGTCCTGCATTGTTAGCTCCCTACGACGATGTGGTGGACGTTCTTCTCTGCCGTCACCCTGGGGGCCGCACTCGAGAAGCCGACGTCGGACGGCGTCTTCTCGAACTCAGGACCAGAGTATGCGACGGCTACCACCACGGCGATATCTCGCGGCTCCCCAGAGGTCGAACCCGTCAGGGCAATGATAGTCGCAGCGAAAGTGCCCGACAGCGACCCGACGGAAGTTGCCTCACCGAGGGCTTCCGCGAGTTGTGCGGAGAAGGTAGCCGACAGGTCGCTCGATGCGGACAGTTCGGCGGACAGGCTGGCCGACATCGGAGACAGAACCGCCGCGATGGAGCCGGTGGCCTGGTCAACCTGGACGGTCCCGGCCATGGATGCCTGCAGCGGACTGAAGCCGGCCGCCAGACTACCGTTAGCAGTCGCTGAACCATCCCATTCGGCAGTCTGTGCTGCAAAAGTACCGGATACGGATGCTTCTGCAGTAGCGACCACGGTGGCGTCGACCTGCATCGGCGCGAATGTCGCAGAGAGTGACGCCGCTGCCTCCAGTGCGGCGGCCATGCTCGCGGACTGCGCACTGAGGCTGCCGGAAAGCGTACCTCCCGCCGAGCCGGTCCCGCTCAGTGATGCGGTCTGGGCCGACAGGCTCCCGGCGAGAGTCCCGGCCAGTTCGGCGGCGGCGGCCAGGGCGGCAGTCTGGGCTGAGAAGCTGACACTCAGAGTCCCGGTGGGCGCGGTGATCGTGCCCGACAGGCTGGCGGTCTGCGACGAGAAGGTTCCGGCGAGGTCGCCTGAGGCCTTACCTGATCCGGTAAGCGAGCCGGTCTGAGCGGTGAAGGTCGCCGACAGCGTTCCGGTCGTGCCCGCCGACGCGACAGGGGTGTCCTTGAGTGCGCTGATCTCGGACTGAGTCAGCACTCCATCGTAGACCCGGACGTCGTCAACCGTGACGCTGGCCGCCGTCGTGAACATGCGGATCAGATCGGGCTGGGCGGTGTCGATGCCGTTGGCCAGGGCGGTGGTCGCGACCAGTGTTCCGTCGAGGTAGGTGCGCACGTTTACACCGTCGTACGTACCGGCCCAGTGGTGCCAGGCGCTGTCGGCGCTCTGGGCTACCGAGGCGAACGCGATAGACCCAGCGGCGTTCCTGCCACGGAATCCCATACTCCCCGACAGGCGAAGGAGTCCCCAGAACCCGGTGTCCAGGGTGTTGTCGTGCCACTCGAAGATCCAGCCGGTGTAGTCGGCGGTGACCTTGACCCAGGCCATAAGCGTGCGGCCACCGGTCTGGCCGAACATGCTCGGCCCAGCTTCGGTGGCGGTCGCCGTGGTGGTCAGGCCGCTCCCGGTGTGCCCAGACGCGGTCCTAGCCATGTTGCCAGCGACGGCGAAGTCCCGACCGTTCCCGGTGGTGTCGAGCGCATTGCCGGACGCCTCATCGAAGTTGTACGCCGACAGGAGCTCGGCGACAGGTTCGACGGCCTCAGTGAAGGCGATCTGCGCCTGGCCCTGCGCGCCGACGGGGCCG
>Ga0307408_100003539_pt1 | contig 10633 bp, 11 predicted proteins | sample 322Cmetagenome_FD_202116 | JGI IMG/M metagenome (GOLD analysis project Ga0307408, IMG submission 202116) | Maize rhizosphere microbial communities from greenhouse at UC Davis, California, United States - 322HYB-C-3 | ecosystem: Host-associated > Plants > Roots > Rhizosphere > Soil | place... | reverse complement strand
CATATCCGCAGGTTACCCGTGCCGTACGGCGCGGCAGGAATCGGACAGCCCGGGCCCCATCAGGGCGCGGAGCGGGCCGGTTAAACGCCAAAGGCGCGGGTGCCGCCTCCCGGCGGGACCCGCGCCCCGTTGACGTACTAGGGCAACGCCCTGGCCAAATCCTTTACGGAGTCCTGTCAGTCGGCGGAACCGGGTTGACGGGAGGCACCGGGGGAACCTGCCCGGCGGCAGGTGCCTGTCCCGGGGTTCCGTTCTTGTCAACGAGCTTGGAAGCGCCATTCTGGATCTTGTCGACGTGGCCTGAGTACTTGCCTCCGGTCTTGGTGTCGACGAAATCACCGGCCTTGCTGATGCCGTTCTTGATGGCCTGCTCGTTGCCACGGATGAGACCCTGAGCCTTGCCCTTTAGATCGTCAAATAGTCCCACGAGCACCTCCCTTCAATCGCGGAGCCAGGTCGCTCCTCGCGCATTCGATCCTAGACCTGCCGGAAAGGCCTGCCAAGGACATCGGGAGCTTTGGCCGTTCGCCGGCAGCGCAATCCCGGGGAAGGAGGGTCACGGACAACAAAAAAGCAGCTCCGGAGAGCTGCTGCAGTGTGTGGGCGATACTGGGATCGAACCAGTGACCTCTTCCGTGTCAGGGAAGCGCGCTACCGCTGCGCCAATCGCCCGGAGCCGGAAGACCGGCATATGGGTTGTGTAAAAGGTAAGAGAGCGGACGACGAGATTCGAACTCGCGACATCCACCTTGGCAAGGTGGTGCTCTACCAGCTGAGCTACGTCCGCATGTGCGTTCCGGCCGAAACCGGACTGCGTTGTGGCAAGTGACCTTGCCGAGTGGGCGATACTGGGATCGAACCAGTGACCTCTTCCGTGTCAGGGAAGCGCGCTACCGCTGCGCCAATCGCCCATTGCACCGGATTGGATCCGGAAACCATGGTTTTCACCGAGGTGGGTACGGGATTCGAACCCGTGTATACGGCTTTGCAGGCCGCTGCCTCGCCTCTCGGCCAACCCACCGTGTAAGCGCTGATTCCGGGGAACCGTTGCTGTGACAGTGTCCTGCGAGCGGACGACGAGATTCGAACTCGCGACATCCACCTTGGCAAGGTGGTGCTCTACCAGCTGAGCTACGTCCGCATTTTGGAGGGTGATTCGTTGCCGTTCCCGGCATTTCCTCGCGTTCCAACGAGTAAAAACAATATAGGAGGTTCCGGGAATCTCCAAATCGGGGGTTCCGTGGGCGGCGGCAATGCGCCTGCTTCCCTGTAATGGCGCGGAAGTGGCCGAGTTACAGCTGTGTAATTCCCGACGGCGGCGGGCCGGGATTCTCCTATAGGGGGCACCTTCCTGCGGGCTTCCCAGTGTCCATCCAGGGGAAGCCGATGCCCGCCGGCTGCCGATTTTTGAAATGGCGGAAACGTGGGCTAGCATTCAAATGCATCAGGGCGATTGGCGCAGTGGTAGCGCGCTTCGTTCACACCGAAGAGGTCACTGGTTCGAACCCAGTATCGCCCACCAAAGATTGGTCCGTTTCCGCTCATTGAGCAGGGGAAGCGGACCTTTTTTGTGCCCGGACCATCGCCCGGAGACTTTGTCGGCCCCCTGTGAAAGAGTCTTTTCCATGACTGATCCGCTTCTTGCCCACGCCACGGAATACGGCCGGATGTACGCCCGGTCCACGTCGGAGCAGTTTTCCGTGCCGTCCATTACCACCGTCATCAGCCAGCAGCCGCATGGCATGGACGGGTGGTTCGGATACATGGGGGCCAGCAGCCTGGCGAAAGATCCCCTGCTGGCGGACTGCCTGGGAAGCCCGGCCAAAATCAAGCAGGCCATCAACCGGGCGGCCAAGGCTGCAGAAACCTACCGGGATGAGGCAGCCCGGCGCGGGGACCGGGTGCATTACTACTGTGAACAGGTTGCCCTCCGGGCACTCGGCCGGCCCCACGCCATGAAGGAAGCCCGGGAAGCCCTGGCGGCCAACGGTGAAGAGGCGTTCGCCGTCCGGTTCGACGAATGGTGGGAGCTCTTCCGGGTGGAACCCATCGCCCCGGAAATCACCGTATGGAACAACTCCGTGGGGTACGCCGGAACGCTGGACCTTGTTGCCCGCATCAACGGCCGCGTCTGCCTGATCGACTACAAGACCAAGGGCACAACCCGTGACGGCACGGTGAAACCGCTGGATGACAAGGTGGTCATGCAGTTGGTGGCGGGGATGAAGGCAGAGGAAAGCCTGGTGGATCCGGTCGCGGGAACCTGGGAGCCCTGGAAGTACGGTGACAACCCCGTGCTGCTGGCAGTGGCCATCGGCGAAACAGAAGTCCGTCCCGTGCGGGCCAACCCCGAGGTCCTCAAGCACCACTGGTGGAAGTTCTGCGCCCTTCGCCGCGTGTGGGAGCTGTCGGCGGACACGATCAGCGCCGGAACAGCGCTGCTGCCCATCGCCCCGCCGCCCCTGGTGCCTGCCCGGACGGCCTGACGGCGGTTACTGCACCTAAACTGTATTGGTCCCCTTTGCCGCAACCGTGAGGAAAAACAGCGCATGGCTATCCTGAATATCCGCATCATCGGCGATCCCGTGCTGCGCACAGTCGCCGAGCCCGTGACGGAATTCGGACCCGAGCTTGCCAAACTTGTCGCCGACATGACCGAAACCATGGAGGACGTGGACGGCGCAGGCCTTGCCGCGCCCCAGGTGGGCGTCAGCCAGCGCGTCTTCACGTACCGTATCGGCGGCGTTGAAGGGCATATCGTCAACCCGGTGCTGGAAAACAGCACCGGCTACCAGGAGGACGAGGTGGAAGGCTGCCTCTCCATTCCAGGCCTCGGCTTCCCGGTGCGGCGGTTCCGGGCAACCCGCGTGACCGGCGTGGACATCCACGGCAACCCGGTGTCCGTCGACGCCGAAGGGATGCTGGCACGCTGCTTCCAGCATGAAAACGACCACCTGGACGGCATCCTCTATACCGACCGGCTGGAGGGGGAGGACCGGAAGGCCGCCCTGCGCTCCATCCGCAACGCCAATTACGACGCCGTGACGGAACGGACCACGGCCAAACGCGCCAAGACCGTCGGCTCAAGCTTCGGCGGCGCGAGCTTTGGCGGCTCCAGCTTCGGACCCGGCGCCGCCGGCAGCGCCGGGTGAGGGTCCTTTTCGCGGGCACTCCCGCCGTCGCCGTCCCCTCCCTGAACGCCCTGGTGGAGGCCGGCTTCGACGTCGTTGCCGTGCTGACCCGCCCGGACGCCCCCATCGGGCGTAAACGCGTGCTGACGCCGTCGCCGGTTGCCGCGCGGGCCGCGGAACTGGGCATCGACGTGATCCGGGCGTCCCGCGTCGACGCCGAAGCCACGGCCAGGATCGCGGAAGCCGCACCGGATGTCGCGGCCATCGTCGCCTATGGGGGCCTCGTTCCGCCTGCCGCCCTCGGCATACCCCGGCACGGCTGGGTCAACCTGCATTTCTCCCTGCTGCCCGCCTGGCGCGGCGCAGCGCCCGTGCAGCGCGCCGTGATGGCCGGGGACGATCTCACCGGGGCTGTTACGTTTCAGCTCGAGGAAGGGCTGGATACCGGGCCCGTTTTTGGCACCCTCACCGAGACAGTGGGGCAGGAGGACACCGCCGGGGAACTGCTGGAGCGGCTCTCCCGCAGCGGCGCTGTCCTCCTGGCGCAAACCCTTTCGGCCATCCAGGCAGGAAAGGCGTCCGCCGTCCCTCAGTCCGGCGACGTTTCCCTGGCGTCGAAACTCACGCTTGAAGACGGCCGCCTCAACTGGACCCACCCTGCCCTCGCCATCTCCCGGCAGGCCCGCGGTGTTACTCCGGAGCCGGGCGCCTGGACAATCCTGGGCGGTCAGCGCGTGAAACTGGAACCGGTCCGGCTTCGGTCCGACGTGGACGGGCTGGCGCCCGGCGCCGTGTCCCTGCACGGCAAGAGCGTCCTGGTGGGCACGGGCTCGCATGCCGTTGAACTGACCCGGATCCAGCCCGCCGGGAAAAAGATGATGTCCGCTGCTGATTGGGCACGCGGCCTGGCTTCACTGGAAGGCGTGGTATTCGAATGAGCGGTTCCAGCGGAAATCAGGGCGGACCCGGCAATACCGGAGGCAGGGGCAACGCTGGCGGTCAAGGCGGCAATTCCGGCCACGGCGCCCACCGGGGTGGCCGCGGCAAGGGCGGCCCCCGGGACAACAGCCGGCGCAACGCCCAGGGCCGCGAACGCAACCGCGGACCGCAGCGGAACTTCACTGAAAGCGCTCCGTCCCAGCGCACCCGGCGGGCCGATCCGGCGCGGCTGGTGGCTTTCGAGGTCCTGCGCGCGGTGGCGGCCGAGGACGCCTACGCAAACCTGGTCCTGCCGGCCCGGATCCGGCACCACGGGCTGGACAAGCGTGACGCCGGCTTCGCCACGGAACTCAGTTACGGCGCCCTCCGGGGCCAGGGAACCTACGACGCCATCCTGGCGCGGTGCGTGGACCGGCCGCTGGACCAGCTGGACCCCGCCGTCCTTGATGCCCTGCGCATCGGAACGCACCAGCTGCTCGCCATGCGGGTCCCTGCGCATGCCGCCCTGGACCAGACCGTAGGGCTCGCCAGGGCAGTGATCGGGGCCGGACCATCGGCCCTGATCAACGCCGTCCTCCGTAAAGTCGCGGCCCGCAGCCTGGACGAATGGCTGGACCTCCTGGTGGAGGGCGAAACCGACCAGACCCGGATCGCCGCGCTGCGGCACGCCCACCCTGAATGGATCGTCCGTGCCATGCGGCAGTCCCTCGTGGCGCACGGCCGTCCGGCGGCGGAAATCGACGAGCTCCTGGAGGCAGACAACGCCGCCCCGGTGGTCAACCTCGTGGCCCTGCCCGGGCTGGGAAGCCTGGACGAGGCACTGGAAAGCGGCGCCACCCCCGGTGAACTCGTGGAGGGATCCGCCCTGTCCAGCGGCGGAGACCTTGGCCGGCTCGCCTCGGTCCGCAACGGCACCACCCGCGTCCAGGACGTCGGCTCGCAGCTCGTGGCCCGGGCCATGGCCGCAGTGGACCTCGGCCCGGGCGGCGCCGGTACCGGCGAAGCATGGCTGGACCTCTGCGCCGGCCCCGGCGGCAAGGCCGCCCTGCTGGGCGCCCTTGCCCGGGAACGCGGAGCCACCCTGCTGGCCAACGAGCCGGCCCCGCACCGCGCCAAGCTCGTCAGCCAGGCACTGTCCGCAGTACCGGGGGACATATGGCAGGTCCGCACCGGCGACGGCCGCGAGGTCGGTGCCGAGCAACCGGAGTCCTACCATCGGGTCCTGGTGGACGTTCCCTGCAGCGGCCTCGGCGCGCTCCGGCGCCGGCCCGAGTCCCGCTGGCGCAGGTCACCGAAGGACCTGACGGACCTCGCACCCCTGCAGCGTGAACTCCTTGCCTCGGCACTGGCCGCCGTCCGGCCCGGGGGAGTGGTGGCGTACGTGACGTGCTCGCCCCATCCTGCTGAGACCAAGGCCGTGGTGGCGGATGCCCTCCGCAAGCGCGACGACCTTGAGCTCCTGGACGCCGGAGCTGCCCTCGACGCCGTCAGCCTGACCGGAGACCTGGGCGCCGGCCACGAATCCACTGCGCAGCTCTGGCCGCACATCCACGGCACCGACGCCATGTTCCTGGCCCTCATCCGCAAGAAGGCCTGATCCGCAAGAAGGCCTGACCCGGCGCAACCGCGGCAGTGGCTGCCGCAAGCCGGGCACGCCCCCTGACCGACTCCTCCACCAGCACCAGTGAAAGGCATCCCCGTGACGCAATGCTGCATCAACCCGAGCATCCTCTCCGCCGACTTCGTCAACCTCGAGGCTGAACTGCAGCGCATCAGCAATGCCGACGCCGTGCACGTGGACGTGATGGACAACCATTTCGTGCCCAACCTGACCATCGGGCTCCCCGTGGTGCAGCGCATCCAGGCCGTCAGCCCGGTGCCGCTGGACGCGCACCTGATGATCACTGATGCCGACCGTTGGGCCCCCGGTTTCGCCGACGCCGGCCTGGCCTCGGTCACGTTCCATGCCGAGGCGTCCATCGCCCCTGTGAAGCTTGCCCGCGAGCTCCGCAGCAGGGGCTCCAAGGCGGGGATGGCCCTGCGGCCGGCCACGCCGGTGGAGCCCTACCTGGATATGCTGCCCGAACTGGACATGCTGCTGATCATGACCGTGGAGCCCGGCTTTGGCGGCCAGGCGTTCCTGGACATCACCCTGCCCAAGATCCGCCGGGCCAGGGCGGCCATCGACGGTTCCGGAGTGGGCGTGGCCATCCAGGTGGATGGCGGGATCACCGAGGAGACCATCACGCGTGCAGCGGAAGCCGGGGCCAACGTCTTCGTGGCCGGTTCCGCCGTCTACGGTGCCGACGATCCCGCTGCCGCCATCGACAGGCTGCGGGAAAAGGGCGCGCGGACGTTACGCTCGGCGACGGAATAACAGGGCACCCCATTCTGTTGTGGCACAATAACAAAACACATACGTGCTCCGGGGTCGGTGTAAGTCCGAACCGGCGGTGACAGTCCGCGACCCGCGAGCCGGTGCTTCTCCCAAGAGAAGGCCCGGCGGACGGTTGAACCGGTGAAATTCCGGTACCGACAGTTAAAGTCTGGATGAGAGAAGCACGTACAGCTGTATCTGCAGGGCCGTGCGGTCCCGCAGCGTTCTGCTGTCGTATACCCCCGGAGCCATCGCGGTTCGAAAGGGAAGGAACGACGCAGGAATGAACCCCATGCGATGGCTCTTTGATGATGCCGAAACTGCCGCTGCCCCCGCAGCTGCCACCACGAGTCCAGCGGTCACCGCATGACGGTCAGCAACCCGCCGTCTGCGCTGCCCTTTACCTCCGGCCGGCCAGTGGCCGGCCACATGGCAGGACATCCGGACCTCCGGCCGGCCAGCGGGACCGTCACAGCCTTCACCCCCGCCGAAACCTCCGCCATGGAGGCTGCGCTCGAAGCAGCCCTGCAGGGGCCGCGGGGGGCAAACCCGCTGGTGGGCGCCGTCGTGGTTGGTGCTGACGGGCTCCCGCTGGTCACCGGATACCACCGCGGCGCCGGAACGGCCCATGCCGAGGCCGACGCTATCGCGCAGGCGAAGGCGGCCGGGCTGGACCTGGCCGGCTGCACTATGGTGGTCACACTGGAGCCCTGCGACCACGTGGGCCGCACCGGACCCTGCACTGAGGCAATCATTGCCGCCGGCATCACGGACGTGGTGTATGCCGTGGATGATCCCCACGATCCCGCTGCCGGCGGGGCAACCACCCTGCGCAACGCCGGCGTGCGCGTCCGCAGCGGCCTGGGGGCCGAGGAAGCACTGGACCTGAACCGGCGGTGGTTTGAGGCAGTGGCCGCAAAACGCCCTTTCGTGACGCTCCATATCGCGCAGACACTCGACGGCCGCATCGCCGCCGAGGACGGCACCAGCCAGTGGATCTCCAGCCCGGAATCACTGGCTGACAACCACGCCATCCGCGGCCGCATCGATGCCATCCTGGTGGGCACCCAGACGGTGCTCGTGGACAACCCCCGGCTGACCGCCCGGGACCCGCAGGGGGTGCCGGCCGCGAAGCAGCCCGTCCGCGCCGTCATGGGGCTCCGGGAGATTCCGGCCGACGCCGCTATCCGCGGGGAAGACGGCCTCGCCGTCCATCTGCCCACCCGGGACGCCCGCGATGCGCTGTCCCTGCTGTACGCCTCCGGCGCCCGGCACGTCATGGTGGAGGGGGGTTCCCGCATCCTCAGTGCCTTCCTCACGGCAGGTCTCGTCGACGAACTCGTCGTCTACCTGGCCCCCACGCTGCTGGGCTCGGGAACACCCGCCCTCAACGGTTTGGGCATCACCAGCCTTCCCGATGCCCAGCAGTGGGGATGGGACCCGTCCGACGGCGGCGCCGTGCGCACGCTGGGCCGTGACCTTCGACTTCACTTACGACCGCAACGTTCTGTTGCCCTTGATCCACAACCGTCCCGCCACAGGGCGGAGCAAGCCCAGGGAGGCCACTGATGTTTACAGGAATTATTGCCGAACAAGGGCACGTGGTGTCCGTTGACCGGGACGGCGATGCCAGCGCCACCATCCGGCTCCACGCACCCGGCACCACCGAGGGCCTTGCCCTGGGCGGCTCGATCGCAGTCAACGGCGTCTGCCTCACGGCCACCGAAATCAACGGCAAGGAGTTCAGCGTGGACGTCATGGGGGAAACCCTGGTCCGCAGCACCACCGGTGAGCTGGCCCCCGGCGACTCCGTCAACCTGGAACGCTGCGTTCCGGCCGGCGGACGGCTGGACGGCCACGTTGTCCAGGGACACGTGGACGGCGTAGGTGTGCTCCTGGAGCGCGAGCCGCTCGGCAACTGGGAGCGGCTGCGGTTCGGCGTGCCGGCAAACCTTGCCCGCTACATCGCGGAAAAGGGCTCCATTGCCATTGACGGCGTGTCCCTCACCGTGACGGCCGTGAGCGACGCAGCGGAAGCGGAGCCGTGGTTTGAAGTGGGGCTCATCCCCACCACCCTGGCCGAGACAGGCCTGGGCGCCAAGCAGGCCGGCAGCCGCGTCAACCTGGAGGTGGATGTGCTGGCCAAATACACCGAGCGCCTCCTGGCCTTCCGCGGTTCCTCCGCACCCGCCGGCGGTGCACTGTGAGCGCCGCCGTCCGGCTGAAGCCGGAAACAGGGGCGCCTGAAGCCGTGGCACCGGAAACCGTCCTCGGAGCCGTCGCAGGAGACGGGCATGTCCTGGATTCCATCGAAACCGCCGTCCGTGCCATCGCGGCCGGGAAACCTGTCCTCGTGGTGGACAACGAGGACAGGGAAAACGAAGGCGACATCATCTTCGCGGCCCAGCACGCCACGCCGGCCCTGATGGGCTGGACCATCCGGTACAGCTCCGGGGTCATCTGCGTTCCGCTGTCCGGCGAACGGGCCGACGCCCTCGCGCTGCCTCCCATGGTGGCGGTCAACGAGGACGCCAAGGGCACCGCATACACAGTTTCCTGCGACGCCGCCGTTGGCGTCAGCACGGGAATCTCCGCCACGGACCGCGCCCTTACCGCGCGCGTCCTGGCCGACCCGCAGGCCGGGCCGGCCTCGGTCACCCGTCCGGGGCATATTTTTCCGCTCCGGGCAGTTGACGGAGGTGTGCGGGAACGCCCCGGCCACACAGAGGCCGCGGTGGACCTGTGCCGCCTCGCAGGCCTGGAGCCCGTGGGCGTCATCGCGGAAGTGGTGTATGACGACGGCGAGATGATGCGCCTGGACGGCCTTCGGACGTTCGCGGCGGAGCATGGCTGCCCCCTGATTTCCATCGAAGATCTGGTGGGGTACCTTGCAACCGGGGCGGGGGATGCTCCGGAGCACGGAGTACGGCCTGCACCGGCCGGGGAGAAGGAGGAATGATGACGGCATCTGCGGCCAGCAACGGCCACCAGGATGGCCACCACCAGGACGGCCACCAGAGCGGGCGGACCGGCAGCGGGGTTGTGCCCCATCCTGTCAGCGGCGGCCCGATCGTGCAGCTGCCCACCGCCTTCGGCGACTTCGTGGCACAGGCCTGGACGGATCTGGTCACCGGTGTTGAACACCTGGCCGTCAGTTCCCCCAACCCGCCCGGCGACGGCAAGGCCCCGCTGGTCAGGCTGCACTCCGAATGCCTCACCGGCGACGTCTTCGGCTCCTACCGCTGCGATTGCGGCGAGCAGCTCGCGTACGCCCTGGAGCTGATCCATGAACAGGGCGGAACCCTGCTGTACCTCCGCGGCCAGGAGGGCCGCGGCATCGGCCTGGCCAACAAAATCAAGGCCTACGCACTGCAGGAAGCCGGGTTCGACACAGTCGAAGCCAACGAGCAGCTGGGACTGCCCGTGGACGCCCGGTCCTACAACGCCGCCGCCCAGGTCCTCGCCGAAATGGGCCTGCACGAGGTCCGGCTGCTGAGTAACAACCCGGACAAGCAGAACCGGCTGGCGCGTGCAGGCGTGAAGGTGGTGGAAATGGTTCCCACCGAGGTTCCTTCCCGCGACCAGAACATCCGCTACCTGCAGACCAAGAAGGACCGGATGGAGCACCGCCTCCTCCTGGACACGCACGTGGCACCCGTGCCCGTCACCACCCCGAACAACCTCATCCACGAACAAGACTGAACGGAAACAACGTACCTATGAGCGGACACGGCGCCCCCGACATCGACCTCAGCACCCTGAGCCCGGCCGAAACTTCCCAGCTGCGGCTGGCCATCGTGGCAGCCAGCTGGCACACCCAGATCATGGACGGACTCCTCGACGGGGCCCTCCGCGCCGCCAAGGACGCCGGCATCAGCGAGCCCACCGTCCTGCGCGTTCCCGGCAGCTTCGAGCTTCCCGTTGCCGCCGCCCGGCTCGCACCGCACTTCGACGCCGTGGTGGCGCTCGGCGTCGTCATCCGCGGCGGTACCCCGCACTTTGACTACGTCTGCCAGGCCGCGACGTCGGGACTCACCGACGTCAGCGTGAACACCGGCGTGCCGGTGGGCTTCGGTGTCCTCACCTGCGACACCGAACAGCAGGGCCTGGACCGCGCCGGCCTGCCGGGCTCCAAGGAAGACAAGGGCCACGAGGCGGTCACCGCGGCGCTGGCCACCGCCGTCGT
>Ga0307408_100003538_pt1 | contig 10635 bp, 11 predicted proteins | sample 322Cmetagenome_FD_202116 | JGI IMG/M metagenome (GOLD analysis project Ga0307408, IMG submission 202116) | Maize rhizosphere microbial communities from greenhouse at UC Davis, California, United States - 322HYB-C-3 | ecosystem: Host-associated > Plants > Roots > Rhizosphere > Soil | place... | reverse complement strand
CGTGGGCAGACTCGCCGCGGCCGCGATCGCGGTCTCACCCTGACGTGGCGAATAGCCAACGTTCGCATCGAACCCGACGATGAGCCGGCCGTCGCCGTCGGACGACGACGACTTCTTGCCATGGGCCGGCGCATCATTCCCGCTCAGTGACCGGTTGGTGATCATGCTTCGCACGCTGCCGCCGATCATGATGTCGCCGGCGCACTCGTCGTCACCCTCCCACTCGGCGCCGCAGCTCGCCGTGAGGTAGCCTAACGTCGCTCCGAACCGCATGCGGCCACGCGGTACTTCGACGCCGAACGCGTAGCTGGTGAGCGTGAGGGCACCGCCGTCCCTCGAGGTGTGTCCGAGGCGGCCGACCAGCGACACACCCGATTTACGAGCGAGAGAGTCGGAGACCGGCGCCAGGGGCGGCAGCCCTCCCACCGGAGTGTAGAGCAGCGCCACGTACGCCGATTGTTCGTCGGCGCTCTGGGCGCCCGCGGCACCGGCTGCCGCGCCAAGCGCGACGACCACCAGCATCGCGCGCACAACTGGAGTGGGTGAAATGCGCAAAGGGAATGACATGGGAATCCTCGAGAAAATCGTGAATGGTCGTGTGAGCAGTGCCGACGTGGTCGTCAGCGCTTGAAGCTGTATGCCTTGACCCGATCCGAGCCGGCGAGGTCCATCGTCAGGCTGATCGTTCCCTTCGTGATGGTCCCCGCAACCTCGCCAGCGTCATCGAACGCCGAGAGCGTGATGTCTTCGCCGTCGATCGCATACGTGCCCATGACGGACCACGTCTGCTGCGTCGTTACGTCGTCGAGCGTCACCTGCACGTCCACTGTCATGGCCCAGCGGTCGGTATCGTCCAGGTTGATCACGGCGCTCTTCACGGCGACGATCCTCTGGTTGTAGAAGCGCGTGTTCACCGGATCGAACCACGGGCCGTGGTAGACCTCCACGGGAAGCTGATCCTCGTCGATCGTGCGGAGGTTGTAATTCCCCTCGACGGTCGTCGTCGTGGGACCGGTGGTCTTGTCGCCGCCTCCGTTGCCACCGCACGCGATGGTCACGAGCAGTGCGGTTGCCAGGAGCAGCGAGGCAACGCGATGTATGCGGGCAGGCCGCGCGAAGGCGGCGCGTCGTTGCGATGTCATGGTTGTAAGTCCTCTATGTCGTGCACTGTGATCTGAAGTGAATGCCCGCCGGCGCGGACGTCTGCCGCGCCGGCCGGTGCTCGTTAGGTCGTACGGTGGGCGCCGGGCCGCCACGTGACACCCAGGCGCAGGCGAATGGCCTTCGTCGGGTTGACGTCGCCGTCGGCCTCGTCCCCGCCGATCTTCATGTGCGAGAACTTGCCGAAGCCGAGGTCGACGCCGCCGTCGATGGCCATGGATCGCGAGAAGGCGTGCTCGATGCCGGCGCCGAAGCCGAAGTAATGGCCGCTGAGGGACACATCTGTCGTCTCACCGTTCTCCAACGTCGCCGTCGACGCGAGTGCGCGCCCGCCGAAGCTGGCGGTGACGTACGGTATGGTGGCCGCGCTGCCTAACGGCAGGTTCGCACGAGCACCGACCTCCAAGTGAACGAGCCCCCAGCTGCCTTCCGGCATGTTCGATCCAGCCGTCTTCTGCTTCACCATGTCGAGCCGCGTGAACGCGGCGAAGGTGCTGTTGAATCCCCAGCCGAGCGTGACGCCGGCGCCGGCGCCGAACGCCGTGTTGATGGCATCGTCCTGGGCTTCCCCATCGGAGATCGCGAGGCCCGGAATGCCGACGCTGTGCACGCCAAGCATGAGCCCGGACGGACGACTCTCCTTCGTGACCTCGGCGTTCGTCGATGCCAGGGCGGTACCGTGTCCGGTCGGCGCCTGGCCAGCCGCCAAACCGGGCGTTGTGAGCGCAGCCAGCCCCGCGGCCACGCCAATCATCAGGTGTCGCATGGTCTTCTCGTTGAGTGAATCGTTAGGCGCGCATCAGCTGCGACGCGGGGCTGGCCGCCATGTCATGCCGATCCGCAGGCGGATGGACGTCGTTCCGTTCACGGCGAGCGACGATGACTCGCCATCGATGTCGCCGTGGCTGAAACGCCCGAACGCGACCGCCAACCCACCGTCGACCGCCAGCGTGGGTGAGAGGACGTGTTCGAGCCCTCCGCCGACGCCGAACATCCCGCCGGAGAGCCGCATGTCGTACTCGCTGTCTTCGAAGTCATCCGTGACTCGTGCACCCAGCGCGCGTCGGCCATAGCTCGCCGTCAGGTATGGCACCGTCGTGGCGTTGCCATACGGCAGGTTCGCCCGCGCACCGAGCTCGATATGTCTGAGCCCGAAGTTGCCAGCGAGGTCGCTGTCGGTGATGCCCTGCTTGGCGACGTCCACCGACGCGTACCCGCTGAAGGTCCGGTTGAAGGCGTATCCCGCCATCACACCGGCGCCGGGTCCGAAGTTGGTCTTGAACGTCCCGTCGACGTCGTCTCCGGTGAGCGTGACACCGGGCGCGGCCATCGTGTACACGCCCAACATGAACCCCGTCCGGCGTCCGTCCGGCGCCATGGGCTGAGCGCTCGCTTTCGTCGTGGGCTTGTGCGTGCTCGAGTGCTGCGCCTCCGCTGCAGTCGCGAGCGCGAACATGGCCGTCACCGAGGCCACGCACATCGCGATTCTGAAGTTCCTGGTATCCATCGTATCCTCCTCATTGTCAGGTGTTCGGTTCAACCGCGAGCGCAGAGTATCGAAGGGCCGTCACCCGAGCCTCACCGCATCAACTTCTTGCGGGACAATCGATTGACTCGTGTGATGCGCGGTGCTGTGCGAGTGTTTTGCGGTCCGGTGAGGAGGGCGGTTGCGCGCGGAGCGACCGGCGGCGACCGGATCGCTACCTTTAGTCAGCCCGACCCGGCTCGGCCCCTGGTCACGAGGCCGAAGTCGTCCGGCACCTAACGTTGGATCCACAATGACGGAGCCTGGAGCCACTCCCGTTCACGTCCGCGCCGCGCGCCGCGACGACGTCCCGGCGATCGTCCGCCTCCTGGCCGACGACACGCTCGGCGCGAGTCGCGAGCAGCCGGCCGATCCCCTGCCTCAGGCGTATTGGGATGCGTTCGACGCGATCTCGGCCCAGCGGGGCAACGAGCTGCTGGTCGCGGAAGCCAACGGAGCCGTCGTGGGGTGCCTGCAGCTCACCGTCATCCCCGGGCTGAGCCGGATGGGAGCGAAGCGCGCGCAGATCGAGGGCGTGCGGGTCAGCTCGAAGCATCGCGGGCGACGCATCGGCGAAGCGCTCGTCGAGGCCGCGACCGACCGTGCGCGGACGCTCGGGTGTGTGCTCGTTCAGCTGACAACCGACCGAAGGCGTGTCGACGCGCACCGTTTCTACGAGCGCCTGGGTTTCGAGTCCACTCACATCGGAATGAAGCGAGCGATCGAGCCATGAGCACCGCGACGCAGGGCTTCCGAACCGTAGTCACGGCGACCCTATCGGTCCGCGACTGGTCACGCGCGATAGCCTTCTACAAGGCGGCGTTCGGCGCCGTCGAGCTCTACCGCGTGGAAGGCGGTGGCGTCGGCCAGCTCGCCGTCAACGGCGCCGAGTTCTGGGTGGCCGAGGAGTCGCCGGAGCATCTCAACTTCAGCCCGGAGTCGTTAGGCGGGTGTTCCGTACGGATGCTGCTGCTCGTGGAGGACCCACGAGCGACGCAGGCGCAGGCGGTGAAGGCTGGAGCCGCCGAAGTGCTCCCGGTCAGCGAGGCCCATGGCTGGCGGCTCGGTCGCATATGCGATCCGTTCGGCCATCACTGGGAGATTGGACGACCCGTGTAGGGGTTGTCAGCCTGAACTCTGGCATCCAGAACGGAGGGGTCATACGCATGAGCGAAATGAGCAGCATGCCGAGGATCCATCCCGAACGGTCGTGACCCATCGCGCAACGAGCTGAATGAAAGGGGAACAGCATTATGGGATGGTAGCGTCCCGAGCGGCCATCCTCCTTTTCATTCCGGCTCGTTGCGAGAGGGCGCTTCCCGGCAGAGCGCGATGTAAAGCATGCTGCTCATGCCGCTCATGCGTATGACCCCTCTGTTCTGGATGCCTGCCGGGCCCCTCGCTCGCTGCGCTCGAGATGACAACTCAACTACGCTGACGGCTCCTGATACAGACCGAGCACGTTGCCACCTGGATCGCGGAATCGGGCCGTGAGCTCACCCGGATCACCGCCGACGGCCTGCACGATCTGCCCACCGTTCGCGACGACGGCATCACATGCCGCCGCAACGCTGTCCACCATGATGTAGATGAGCAGCCCTGGCTGATCCGACGCCGGCCGGCCGACTCGCCAGGCGCCGCTGACTTGCCCGGTGGTATCGTCGAACGCGGTCGCGCCATCGCCACGACGGCGGACGTTCCAGCCGAACACCTTCGCGTAGAAATCCGCCGAGCGGGCGACGTCGGTCGTCGGCATCTCGATGTAGCAGACCTTTCCGTTCTTCGCGGTCGGAGCCATCGCGAGTCCTGAAACGTGTGGCGAGATAGTACCGGCCCAGTTCGGCAGCGGCAATCCGTCATCCTTGACCGTTTCCCGACGTGACGCTGACCTACGCGTCCCGAGCCACCGGTATCGTGGCTGCCTTCGCCCGAGCAATCCGCTCGAGGTCACGACACATCCGCTGCACCAGCGCAGTACGGAGGAAGCGACCGATGGCACTGCTCAACCGACACGCGCGCATCGCGCTCGGTGTCGCCGGCACGACGGCGCTGCTGGCCACGAAAGACGGCGCGACCGCGGCCGACCTGTCAGACCGAAACCCCGTTCCCGCGACCGGCATGCGTCTTGGCGCCGTGAAGCTGCAGTCAGCCGGCGTTATGTATTTCTCTCGCGACGGAACGCTCTTCCTCGCCGACCCGCGCGGCGCGGCGATCTACGCGATCGACGTCGCCGACTCGTACCGCGACACATCGCGCACGGGCGTTCAGATCACCGACGTCGACGGGAAGATCGCCGCGGCACTCGGTACCACGCGCGATCAGATTCGCATCGTGGACATGGTCGCGCACCCGCTGTCGCAGTCGTTGTATTTCTCGCTCACGCGTGGGAAAGGCAACGATGCGATGCCCGCACTCGTGCGCGTGACGAAGGCCGACGAGAAGGTGACAGTCCTGCCGCTCGAGAACATTCGAAATGCGCGCGCGGAGATTCCCGACGCGCCCACGCCTGACGCGAAGACGCCGTGGGGCGACTCGAAGCGAACATTCTCGGTCACCCACCTCGCGCTGGTCGATAACGAGCTGTACATCGCCGGCCTCGGGAACGAGGAGTTCGCATCCACGCTCCGCCGCATGCCCTATCCGTTCGTCGGGAAGGAAGCCGCGACGACGGTCGAGATGTATCACACGTCGCACGATCGCTACGAGACGGCGTCGCCCATCGAGTCGTTCGTCGCGATCGACCTGGGTGGCAAGCCGTCCCTCGTCGCGGGCTACGGCTGCTCGCCGATCGTCACGCTCGCGCGGGCCGAGCTCGCGGCGGGCAAGCACGTGCGCGGGAAGACGGTAGCGGAGCTCGGTGGCGGCAACCGGCCGTTCGACATGATCCGCTACACGAATGCGAAGGGTAAAGAGTACATCCTCGTCGGGAACAGCAACCGGACGCTGACGCGCCTCGATCCCGAGCAGCTGGCGGCGGCGAAGGCGATGACGTCGTCGGTGAAGCAGGCGTGGGAACCGGCAGGCGTGGGGTACCTGCCCGTGGCGATCGTGGGTGTGCTGCAGCTCGACAACTACAACGCGGACAACATCGTGATGCTGAAGCGCAACATCGAGACGGGGTCGCTCGATGTGGTGAGTGAAACGATGCGATGGCTCTAGGCATTTCAAAGGGATCAGAGTCGTTTTAAAATCAAACGACTCTGACCCCTTTGATCTGCGCCTGCGCCGCACTGCTCCTTGGGTGCAGCGCGGCGAGCGGTGACGATCGTGCAGCTCCGCAGATCGCGGTCGAGCTGACGCGCACACCGGAGTCGGTGGAAGTACGTGGGCTCGGCCCCCCAGCCGCGCGCCGTCTCCAGCGCCTTGCGCCTGACGACTCGACGTGGCCCAGGGTCGTTGCGGTGTATGTGGAACGAAGCGCCGGGGATACGGCGTCGACGCCGCATGTCATCGGGCGCTACGTCGCGTCAGGCAATCGCGTACGGTTCGAGCCTCGGTTCCCATTTTCCGCGGGTGTCTCCTATCGCGTCGAAGTGGATACCGCGGCACTTGCGTCCGAGCCGGAGGCGGGCACCGCGCCGGCCGCGCCACTCACGTACCGGTTCGCGCTTCCCGCCGTGACCCATGAGCGCACCACGCGCATCACTGGCGTCTATCCATCGGTGGATCGTGTCCCGAGCAACCTGCTGCGATGGTACGTCGAGACATCGGCGCCGATGGAGCCGGGCAGCGCACTGCAGCACGTCCACCTGATGGACGAGGCGGGACGCGAGGTGCCGGGAGCATTCCTCGCGCTCGATCAGGAGCTCTGGGATCCGGATCGTCGGCGCCTAACGCTGTTGTTCGATCCGGGCCGGGTCAAACGCGGCGTCCGCACGAACGTCGAATCCGGCGCCCCCCTCGTCGCGGGACGACGATACCGTCTCGTCATCGACGAAGGCTGGATCGACGGTACGGGCGCGCCGCTCGCGTCGGGATTCGAGCACGCGTTCGAGGCGATGGACGCGGATCGTCGGTCGCCGGACCCGGATCGGTGGCGCCTGACGCTTCCAGGCGCTGGCACGCGCGCGCCGCTCCAGGTGTCGTTCGGCGAGTCACTCGACCACGCGCTGGCGACGCGTATGCTGGCGGTGCTCGATCCTGACGGTGAGCGGGTGCCGGGTTCCGTGGCGCTCGCGGAAGGCGACAACGCGTGGACGTTCACTCCGAAACTTCCGTGGCTCGCCGGCGACTACAGCCTGCGCGTGGGCGGTGCGCTGGAAGATCTCGCGGGGAACAATGTGGTGCGCGTGTTCGACGTCGATCGCCGCGTCGACAGCGTGGGCGTCGATCGGGACGTCGCCGGCGCGAGTCGGACGTTGCGTCTTCGAGTGAGGTGAGCATCCTTCCTCGCGCTATTCCGGCATCGCGTTACGCTCGGCTTTAGAAACAAGAGACACAGATGGACGCAGACCGCCCGCTGGCGCGGGCGGACGCAGATTGACGCGGCTTGCTCCGCGTGAGGGCTGAGCTTCTCTCGCAACGAGCCTGTTTTAAGGGAAACGGCCTCGGTCAGCTCATAATCATAGCGTTCCGAGGTCGTTCCCCTTTCAAAAGGTCCTGGTGTGATGAGGGGTGGATGTTCGATGCACCCTTCGGCGTCAATCTGCGTCCGGCGCGAAGCGCCGGTCTGCGTGATCTGTGTCTCCTTGTTTTTAAAGCGTACAGGTCGCGATGCCCGCCTTCCCAATTTCGACCTCCTCTCACGCAAGGAGTCTGTGTTCGATGGGGAACGCCTGCCCCTCGCGACCCGTTACTCGCTTTGCAGCGCAACCGACGGTGGGACACGCGACGCCCGCAGCGCAGGCACGTAACACGCCACCATGCTCACCACGAACAACACCGCGGTCGAAAGAACGAAGCTGATCACATCGTGCGGCGCGACGGCGTACACGAGGGTCGACAGCACTCGAACCGTCGCCGCGGCCAGCACGAGACCGGTCAGCGCGCCGAGCACGAACAGCGTCGCCCCACGGCGAAGCACCATGCCCATCACGTTGCGCCGACCGGCACCTAACGCCATGCGAACGCCGAACTCCCGGGTGCGCTGACTCACGCCGTAGGCAATCACACCGTACGCGCCGACGCTCGCGAGCAGGAGCGCTGCCCCAGCGAACGTGGCGAGCAGAATCGTCTGCAGCCATCGTTCGCCGAGCGATCGGTCGAGGACCGCGTCGAGCGTGCGCACGCCGTAGACCGCTTGTTCCGGATCGACCTGCCGAACAGCCGCCGCGACCGCCCTGGACAGCGACGCCGGGTTTCCGCGCGTCTTCACAACGAGCGCCAGACGGTCCTGCACGCGCTGCGTGTAGTTCCAGTACACCTGCGGATCCGAGTCGTCGTCCAGCCCGGAGTGTTGGATGTGTCCGACGACCCCGACCACCGTGCTCCACGCGTCGCCCCCTTCGCGAATCCGATGCCCGATCGGACTGACGCCCGGCCAAAACGCGCGTGCCAGCCGTTCGTCGATGATGGCGACTCTGGGTGCGTCGGATTCATCGAGCCGAGTGAATGCACGCCCTTCCTTGACCGGGATCTGCAGCGCCCGGAAATAGCCAGGCGACACCGTGCGCGTGAGCACGTTAGGCCATCTCGCGCCGGGAGCGGCATTTTCGATCTCCAGCCCGGCGTTTTGATCGTCGCCGCCGAGGGGAAGCCGGTTGACGACCCCGGCCGCGGTCACGCCCGGCAGCGTCTGCACGCGATCGAGCACGCTTGCATAGAAGGTGACGACCTGGGCATCGCGCGGGTACCTCGACTCGGGGATCGCCACCTGCGCACTCAGCACACCTTCGGGGTTGAAGCCGGGGCTCACCGCTCGCACGGCGAGAAAACTTCGGACCAGAACCGTTGCGCCAACGAGCAGGAGGAGGGTCGCAGCGATCTGCGAGATCACAAGCACATCCCTCACGCGCGCCCGTCGTCGCGTACCGGTGGACCCACGCGACAGCTCGCTCAGCCCTGCGCTCCCCCCGCTTCTCGCCGCGTCGACCGCCGGCCACACGGCGACGAGCAGGGCGATCACCATGGCGACCAGCGTCGTGAAGCCAAGCACGGGGAAATTGATCCCGATGCCCTCGGTGCGCGGGAGGTCCGCCGGCAACACCGGGACGAGGGCGCGGAGCACCCAGGTCGCGGTGAGCAGGCCGGCCGCGGCGCCTAACGCCAACAGCGGCGCCAGCTCGGTGATTGACTGCTCGACGAGCCTGGCGCGCGACGCCCCGAGCGCGGTACGAACCGCGATCTCGCGCCGGCGGGACAGGCCGCGGGCGAGCAACAGGTTGGTGAGGTTCGCGCAGCCGATGAGCAGCATCGCCCCGACGGCGCCAAGCAGCACGAAGAGCGGCTGCTCGAGCCGACCAACCATGTCCTCGAGGAGTGGCGTGATGCCAGCCTCGATCTCCTTATTCTGGGCGTATTGGCGTGCGAGATCGGCAGACACGACGCGCAAGTCCGCGCGCGCCTGATCGAGCGTGACGCCGGGCTTGAGGCGCGCCACGGCGCTGTACGAGCCCCAGCTGCGGTGGGTGTACTCGTCGGCCGTAACAGTAAGCGGTGTCCACAGCTCCGCCACTCGGCTCGGATAGCGAAAATCCGGCTTCATGACACCGATGACGATGGTCGAAACGCCGTTCAGCACGACCGTCTTGCCGACGATCGACGCGTCCGACCCGAAGCGTCTCACCCACAGCTGGTAGCTCAGGACCGCGACGTTCTCGTGCCCGATCTCGTTCTCCTGTTCGGTGAACGTCCGACCGATGAGCGGCTTCGCCCGCAGGATCGGGAACAGGCTCGCCCACGCACGCACGCCGAGCAGTCGCTCCGGTTCGCCGTTTACGGTGAAGTTGAAGCTCTGATTGTTCTTGACCAGCGCCAACTCCTCGAACACGTGATTCTGTGCCCGCCAGTCGCGCGCGTTCGCTGCGCTCACCGCACCGCGACCGTCGGCGGTCTTCCAGTGCGTCCAGACTCGCACCAGCCGATCGGGCTCACTGAACGGCAGCGGGCGGAGCAGCACGCCGTAGACGACGCTGAACATCGCGGTCGTGGCGCCGATACCTAACGCGAGCGTCAGGACGGCGGCCGCGGTGAACGTCGGCTGCTTGATGAGGGCGCGGATGCCCACGCGAAGATTGTGATGGATGCCGCTCATGATCTCTCCAGCGCGCCGGGCGCGCTCTCGCTCGAGGTCGTGCCGACGGAGCCACCCCGCCACGCGACCCACGTCTCCGAACCGCTCGCGCGCGGCCACGAGTGCGGCGTCGCGCGGCAGCCCGCGTGCCTCGTACTCTCGCGACCGCATCGCCAGGTGAAACTCGATCTCCTCGTCGACGTCCGCGGAAATGTCGGAACGCAGAAAGCGACGGTAGCGTCGCCACATCGGTTCATGCCGCTCACCGGACACGCATCACCTCACGCCAGGCTTGGCGCGGCGCGAAGCACCCGCGTGACCGCGCCCGAGAACTCCAGCCATCGCTCCGCCTCGGCCTTGAGGTACCGGCGGCCGGCGGCGGTCAGGCCGTAGAAGCGTGCGCGGCGATTGTTCTCCGAGAGCCCCCACTGCGCGGCGATGAACCCGCGGTCCTCGAGGCGGCGGAGCGCCGGGTAGAGCGAGCCTTCCTCGACGCGCAGCACGTCGCTGGTCGTATCCTCGACCCAGCGGGCGATGGCGTACCCGTGGAGCTGGCCTCCGAGCAGAGCCTTCAGGATGACGAGCCCCAGCGTACCCTGCAGCAGGTCGAACCGATCGTCGGCCATCGCCGCTTCCCCTGTCAAGACGAGGGGAATGTCGCATCGGTCGCGCCGATACGCAAGTCTGTCTCGAAAGAGAAAGGCAAATGAACCGCAGAGGTCACGGAGGTCACGGAGAAAGAAAGTGTTTAACCGCAGAGGACGCGGAGGTCGCGGAG
>Ga0307408_100003535_pt1 | contig 10638 bp, 7 predicted proteins | sample 322Cmetagenome_FD_202116 | JGI IMG/M metagenome (GOLD analysis project Ga0307408, IMG submission 202116) | Maize rhizosphere microbial communities from greenhouse at UC Davis, California, United States - 322HYB-C-3 | ecosystem: Host-associated > Plants > Roots > Rhizosphere > Soil | place: USA... | reverse complement strand
GGTGCACCCGGGTGAAGGCCTGGTCGGTGAGCTCGAACATCCGCCGCCTCCTGGCTGGTGGACTTTCAGGAGCGCGACGCTATCCAGCCGCAACGCCATCAGCAGCAAAGTGCGGCTGTAGTACTAGTTGTGGCGTTCCGGCCACACCCGGTCAAGGTCGCTGGCCGGATCGCTCGCCGACACTGCATGGGCCCGATACGGCGCATGCAGGATTGTGGCCCGACCAATCTTCTCTAGTATCCCGGTCAGTTTGGTGTCGATGCTTGCTCGAAGTGGGAGGCCTGTCGCTTGCAGATCGACCTGTACGTGGCCGCCGCCGGGCTGTTGGTCGGGTTCACCGTAGGCCTGACCGGGATGGGCGGCGGCGCGCTCATGACCCCCCTGCTGGTGCTGTTGTTCAAGGTCCAGCCGCTGGCCGCGGTGTCCAGCGACCTGGTCGCCGCAGTGATCATGAAACCGGTCGGCGGCGGGGTCCACCTGCGCCGCGGCACCGTGAACTTTGGGTTGGTCCACTGGCTGATGGTCGGCTCGGTACCGGCCGCCTTTGGCGGCGTCCTGGTGCTACGGGCGTTGGGCGATGGCGCGGTGGTCCAGGCCCGAATCAAGCAGGTCCTCGGGGTGGCGCTGCTGGTGGCAGCGTCCTCGATCGCCGCCAAGGGCCTGCTGCAGATCTGGGCAGCCCGGCGGGCGCTCGGGATGACCAGCAGCGGGTCGGTCTCGGCCAAGCCGTTCCAGCTCCGGCCGCTGCCCACTGTGCTCATCGGCGTGATCGGTGGGCTGGTGGTCGGCATGACCTCAGTGGGTTCCGGCTCGCTGATGATCGTGATGTTGTTGCTGTTGTATCCGATGCTGCGCTCCTCGGAGTTGGTCGGCACCGACCTGGTCCAAGCGATCCCGCTGGTCGCCTCGGCCGCCGCTGGACACCTGCTGTTCGGCGACTTCCAACTCGACCTCACGGCGTCGCTGCTGGTGGGGAGCATCCCCGGCGTCTACCTAGGCGCCAAGCTGTCGTCGCGGGCCAACGACGCTGTCATCCGGCCCGCCCTGGCGTTGGTCCTGGTCGCCTCGGGACTGAAGCTGCTCGGCGTCGACAACCTGCAGCTCGGCCTGCTGGTGGTCGCCCTGGTCCTGCTGGCGGTGCCGGTGTGGGGGGCGCTGGACGCCACCCTGCACCCGGAGCCGGCCTGGGCTGGCGCCCCGGTGGGCCAGCGCATGGCGGTTGGGATGCAACTGGTCGGTGCGCCCCTCGGGCTGGGCTTTCTGGCCGCACTGGCCTACTTCGGGCTGCTACGGCCACGGCTAGTGGCGGCAGTGTCCGCGCTGGCCGAGCGGCCGGCCCCGACTCGTGCGCCTCTAAAGGTTATTAGACGCCCTTCTGTACGGAAGGGCGCTCAAATACCCTAGACACGTAAATTGCTAGCGAGAGAATAACAAAGAGCAGGGCCAACCTAAAGGCCCTGCTCACTTTCGCTGGTACGGAGGACGTAAAGAGAAGGGTTACGAGAGAAGCTCAAGGGCTCGGGTGGCCGAGGTCTTTGCGAGCCGCGGTTTCAAACTCCTCAAGCGATTCGTCCCAAAGCTTCGAGTCAACAGGATATCCTCTTGCGGCATTGCTCATCCCCTGGCTAGTGTCCCGAATCGTTGATTCGTTGCTGTTCTCAGGCGGCGCTCAGCCGTCTAACCAGGAGATTCACCGACACGAATACGAAGGGAATCAGCAACTCGGGACACTAGCTACCTGAAGAAGTCGCTCAACTTTGCCGACGATTTCCAACGAGCCAACAAGACGAATATTGCCTACCGCCCGCCCAAGTTCGGCAGGAGCCCTTTCCCTAGCTTCTCTTTTCTCTTCGTAACTTCTTGTACTTGGCATCGTCAGCCAAACCGCATTGGGAAACAGTTTGAGTCAATTCGGCGTATGCCTTCAAACGCGTTTCATATCAACGCGTTTGGTCCTCTCGCTTCTCTTGGTGGCGCCTGTTGAGAGCGCCGAACCCGTATGCCAACCCAGCGCCAAGAGCCACGCCTACAAGAGCGTCGTAGGTAGCGAACGCTTGAGCTATGTCGGCCATCGCCCCTCCGAAGGTTCGAGAGGGACGGCACTCTACCGCAGAGAGAGCCTACTCGTGAGCGAATGTGATTCGGACGCGCTCAGGGTCGAAGGCGTTGAATCCAGGCCGATACCTCGGATCATCTTTGGCGAGCAGCTTGCCGCGAGGCTCTATCACGATGCTCTCGGTTACGAGCTTGAGGACGGTACGGCGCCAATGAAGCGAGCGCGTCTCCCACTCGTGGGCGGCATCCTCGAAGCCTAGAACCTCGTCCAGAAGAGCCGATTCCCTTGTGACGGCTAGGCGCCGATGTAGCTCCTGACGCTCGGCCTCGATGATTGCGACTTGTTCGTAGTAGGTCTGAAGCGGCATCCTCGGGACGCCAGGGGGAGGGTTCAGGGCTTGGCCGAGCGCGTGCATGGATTCGGTTAGCTCGGCCTCTTGGGTTTGAATCTTGGCGACTAGCTCAGGGTCGGCCGAGCGAAGAAGAAGCTTCTTGACCCTTTCCTTATCGGCTAGGAATTCGACCACGAGCTTACTTACCCTAGCCTCGGCATGAGGGGCGCTCACGCTGATTTTGCGGCAAGCCTCGTCACCCTCGAAGCGCGGGCGGCAAACGTAGGTCTTGACGGATTTACGGCCCGAGGTCGCGCTAGCCATTGTCCGATTGCAGATACCGCAGAGAGCGATGCTAGATAGAAGATGCGATTCCACTGGCCCCGATCGAGCGCCTCGCTTTGCTAAGACGGCGCATAACTTCTCCCACGTCTCTTCGTCAAAGATTGGAGGGACGCCCTCAAGGGGGTAGAGCGTCCCGCCGTATTCCCGCTTGGCAACCATTCGAGGAGAGAGCAGCATCCGACGTAGAACTGAGCTATTCCAATTGGTCTTGCCGCTCGGCTTGGAGATGCCCCTGGCCGTGAAGTTGGCTGCTACCGAGAAGGATGCTTCACCCGCAAACAGGCGCTTCGCCGCTTCGTGCAATACCTCGACCTCGGCGTGCACTAGGCTTTGCCAATCCTCGGAGTGCCCAAAGGGGCGAACGCTGCTCGGCTGAACGAGGCCCTTCCTGGCCCTGTCAAGGTGCATGAGGGAAACCCGCTCGCCGATAGCTTCGCTCTCGGACTCTGCGGAGCCAGCATAGATGGCGAGAGCGATTTCGGTAATCTCCCGCTTCGAGGGATCGGCCGTGTCGATGCCCTCGACCACGGTTGCCAAGCGCCCGCCGCATTCCTCAAGGATGGTTAGAAGCTTCCTGGCCTGACTGCGCCGACGAGTGAGCCGATCGACCTTCCAAACGATGATGCCGTCAATGCGTCCCGCCCTTATGTCTGCAAGGGCGTTCTCGAAGTCAGGGCGGCGGGCGCTCTCGTTATGGGCGCTCGCAATGTCGCTATAGACGGCGACGATGCGTCCCATGCCATTCGTCTTGACGTAATCCTGAATCGCTCGCTCTTGGCGAGCGGTCGAGCCTTCCGTTCCGTCAGGGTTTAGCTGAGAGCGACGAAGGACTCCGCCCCAACGGAAGTCAGGTCCAAGTTCAGCAGCCAACGGCCAGAGTCCCTCCGAACGCTTGTTCGCCCGAAGGGTAGTGTAACCGCTGCTCATGGCGCCTGTCTCCTCTCCAGGCGCCGCGGCGATAGCTCTAGGCGCCTGACTCCTGCTGCATGTCCATCCCACTGTTTCGCCCCGACGTAGTTGCGCGGAGGTGGGTGTTCCCGGTGGGCTGGACGCCCGAGAGGATGCGGGGCACGGGCATGGTTCCTTCGCGTCAGGGTGTTGCCGATCCGGTGGGTTGTACCTTACTGTGGCTGGCCATGACCGCCACGCTGCTGACCCGCAACCGCGCCCTGGACCACGGCTGGGTGGTGTCCTGCGCGTGTCCCGGGGCCCGGCGGTCGTGCCGTGTGACAACGTAGCTCGCGAGCTTTCCGACCGACCGGGCCAGGACCGCCCCGACCCGAGCGTGTCGAGAGGAGCCCGCCTGTGGCGGCGACCGCCACCACCTGGCCGCACGGCCTCACCACCCACCTGCACGAACCCGACCTCGCCGGCCTCGAAGGCCTGACGGCCGACCAGCTGCTGGCCTGGGCTATCGAGCGCTTCGGGCGCCGGTTCGCCGTGGTCACCAGCTTCCAGGCCGAGGGGATGGTCGTGCTCGACCTGGCCCGCCAGGTCGACCCCGGGGTCCGGGTCCTGACCCTGGACACCGGCCGCCTGCCCGAGGAGACCTACCAGGTCATCGAGGCCGTCCGCACCGGCATGGGCCTCGAGGTCGAGGTCATCACCCCCGACCCGGCCGACGTCGCCGCCATGGTCGCCGGCCACGGCCCCAACCTGTTCCACAAGGACCCGGCCCTGCGCCGGCTGTGCTGCCACGTCCGCAAGGTCGCCCCCCTCGGCCGGGCCCTGGCCGGGGTCGGCGCCTGGGCGACCGGGCTGCGCCGCGACGGCGGCCCGGCACGGGCCGGCACCGCCAAGGCCGAGGTCGATGACGCCCACGGTGGCATCGTCAAGCTCAACCCCCTGGCCGACTGGACCCGCGACCAGATCTGGGCGTACGTGCGCAGCCACCGCCTGCCGGTGAACCCCCTGTACGAGCAGGGCTACACCTCGATCGGCTGCGCCCCCTGCACCCGCCCCACCCGCCCCGGCGAGGACGAGCGCGCCGGCCGCTGGTGGTGGGAGGCCGACCAGGACCGCGAGTGCGGCCTCCACACCCGCCTCGGCGGCGCGCCGGCCAGCCCCGACGACCGGTTCTCGGCCGCCCTGGGCCGGCTCCGCGCCGACGCCCGGGCCCGCACCTGGGAGGACAGCAGTGGGTGCTGAGCCGGCCGGCGCGGCTGGGGGCCGCTGATGGCGTTCGGGTATCCGGTGCTGCTGGAGCTGGCCGGCCGGCGGGCGGTCGTGGCCGGTGCGTTCGCCGTCGAGGCCGGCAAGGTCGAGGGCCTGCTGGCCGCCGGGGCCGAGGTGACGGTGATCGCCAAGGGCCCCGAGCAGGCCCTGGACCGCCTGGAGCGGGACCCGCGGGTGACCGTCCACCGCCGCGACTACCAGGGCCCGGCCGACCTGACCGGCGCGGTCCTCTGCGTCGCCGCCGCCCCCGAGCCGGTGGTCCGCGACACCATCGCCGCCGACGCCCGCGCCGCCGGCGTCCTCGTCAACGTCATGGACGACGTCCCCAACTGCGACTTCGCCGCCCCGGCGATCGTCCGCCGCGGCGACCTGGTGATCGCCATCGGCACCGGCGGCCGCGCCCCCGCCCTGGCCAGCCGCCTCCGCGCCGACCTGGCGGCCCGGTTCGGCCCGGAGTGGACCGAGCTGCTGGAGGTGGTCGGCCAGGTCCGCACCGCCACCCTCCCCCACCTCCCCGACTTCGGCGACCGCTCCCGCCGCTGGAAGGCCGCCCTCGACCTGGACGAGCTCGAGCGGCTGATCCGCTCCGGCCAGCCCGGCGAGGCCGCCACCCGCCTCCGGACCCGCCTGCTCGCCGGCCTCCCCGAGGCCGACCTCCCCGGCGCCAACTCCGCCGAGGCCGACCTCCCCGGGGGCTGTGGGCAACCCGAAGCCTCGCTGCCGGGGTTGGGCTACCCTCCCGTGCAGGGGCCCCAAGATCCGGGGTTTGAGGGTGACCCACGCCCAGCGGTGGGGTCGGGCGACCCGGCAGCGGGGGCGGGCGAGGTGCGCCCGTGAGCGGGGTCGTCTACCTCGTCGGGGCGGGGCCCGGCGACCCCCGGCTGCTGACGCTGCGGGGGGCCGAGGTGCTGCAGCGGGCGGACGTGGTCGTGTACGACCGGCTGGCCCCGGCGGCGCTGCTCGACCTAGCGCCCCGGGGGGCCGAGCGGGTCGACGCCGGGAAGGCGCGGGGGCGGGCGGCGCTGTCGCAGGCGGCCATCAACCGGGTCCTGGTGGAGCGGGGCCGGCGGGGACTGGAGGTGGTGCGGCTCAAGGGCGGGGACCCGTTCGTGTTCGGCCGCGGCGGCGAGGAGGCCCTGGCCCTGGCCGAGGCCGGGGTCCGGTTCGAGATCGTCCCCGGGGTCAGCGCCGCCGTGGCCGCCCCCGCCTACGCCGGCATCCCGGTCACCCACCGCGGCCTGGCCACCAGCTACGCCGTCGTCAGCGCCACCCTGGCCGGCGGCGCCCCGGCCGACCTGGCCCGCACCGCGGCCGCCGCCGACACCCTCGTCCTGTTGATGGCCGCCGAACGCCTGCGCGAGGTCTGCGCCCAGCTGATCGCGGCCGGCCGCCCGCCCGGCCAGCCGGCCGCGGTCATCTCCTCGGCCAGCACCGCCGCCCAGCAGACGCTCACCGGCACCCTGGCCGAGCTGGCCGCCACCGACGCCGAGGTCGACCCGCCCGCCACCCTGGTCTGCGGCCCTTCGGTCGCCCTGGCCGGCCCGCTGGCCTGGTTCACCCCAGCCCAGGCCGGCCCGGCCGGCGACGCCGGGCCCCCCGTGTTCGGCCGCTCGGCCCGCTGACCGCCGGGCACCCGCGCATCCCACGGCACCCGGCCGCGGCCGCTCGACCCCTGGCCGGCCCGCCCCGAGTCAGCCCCGGAGCTGGCGCAGGACGTACTGGAGGATGCCGCCGTGGCGGTAGTACTCGACCTCGTTGGGGGTGTCGATCCGGACCCGGCAGGTCAGCTCCTTGTCGTCGGCGCGGACGGTGACCTCGCGGGGGAAGCCGTCGGCGCCGGCGCCCTCCAGGCCGGTGATGTCGAAGGTCTCGTGCCCGGTGAGGCCGAGCGACTCGACCGTCTCGCCGTCGGGCAGCTCCAGGGGCAGGATGCCCATGCCGACCAGGTTGGCCCGGTGGATGCGCTCGTAGCTCTCGGCCAGCACGGCCCTGACCCCGAGCAGCATCGGGCCCTTGGCCGCCCAGTCGCGGCTGGACCCCGACCCGTACTCCTTGCCGGCCAGCACGACCAGCGGCACCCCGTCGGCCTGGTAGCGCACGGCCGCGTCGTAGATGGTCGTCTGCTCCTCGTCCGGCAGGTGCAGGGTGAACCCGCCCTCGGTGCCGGGGGCGAGCTGGTTGCGGAGCCGGATGTTGGCGAAGGTGCCGCGGACCATCACCTCGTGGTTGCCCCGGCGCGACCCGTAGGAGTTGAAGTCGCGGATCTCGACGCCCTTCTCCATCAGGTACTTCCCGGCCGGGCTGTCGCGCTTGATCACGCCGGCGGGCGAGATGTGGTCGGTGGTGACGCTGTCGCCGAGCAGGGCCAGGACCCGGGCGCCGGTGATGTCGGTCAGCGCCTCGGGGGTGGCGGGCATGTCGTCGAAGTAGGGCGGGTGGCGCACGTAGGTGGAGTCCTCGTCCCAGGCGAAGCTGTCCCCGGTGGGCACGTCCAGGGAGTTCCAGCGCTCGTCGCCCTCGAACACCTGGGCGTAGCTCTTGCGGAACATGTCGGACTGGACCGCCTGGCGGATGGTCTCGTTGACCTCGTCGCTGGAGGGCCACAGGTCGCGCAGGTAGACCGGCTCGCCCTGAGCGTCCTCGCCGAGGGGGTCGTCGAGCAGGTCGATGTCCATCGTCCCGGCCAGGGCGTAGGCGACCACCAGCGGCGGCGAGGCCAGGTAGTTCATCCGGCAGTCGGGGTTGATGCGGCCCTCGAAGTTGCGGTTGCCCGACAGCACCGAGGCCACGACCAGGTCGTTGTCGTCGACCGCCTGGGAGATCTCGGGCGCCAGCGGGCCCGAGTTGCCGATGCAGGTGGTGCAGCCGAACCCGACCAGGTGGAAGCCGAGCTTCTCGAGATACGGCAGCAGCCCGGCCCGCTCGTAGTAGTCCATGACCACCTTGGACCCGGGGGCGAGCGAGGTCTTGACCCACGGCTTGGAGGCCAGGCCGCGGTCGACGGCGTTGCGGGCCAGCAGCCCGGCGGCCAGCATCACCGACGGGTTGGAGGTGTTGGTGCAGCTGGTGATGGCGGCAATCACCACGTGCCCGTGGTCGAGGTCGAAGCGGGTGCCGTCCTCGAGCTGGACCGGGACCCGCTTGCTGGGCCGGCCGCTGGCCCCGGTCGGGTCGGGCTCGAACCAGCCCGCCGGGGCGGGGTTGTGGTCCTGGTAGGGCGACCCGCCCAGGTACGCCGGCGGGTCGCTGGCCGGGAACGACTCGGCCGACGCCTCGTCCGGGCCGTCCTCGTAGACCTTGCGGTCGACCGGGGTGTCGGGCCTGGCGTCCTTCGAGCTTCCCTCCGGGGCACCCCCTTGGGGTTCCCCGGACCCCTCCGGGGGGACCATGTCGGCCAGGGCCCCCCGGAACCCGCGGCGGGCGTCGCTGAGGGCGACCCGGTCCTGGGGCCGGCGCGGGCCGGCCAGGCTCGGGACCACCGTGCCCAGGTCCAGCTCGGCCGTCTCGGAGTAGCGGGGCTCGGCGTCGGGGTCGTGCCACAGGCCCTGCTCCTTGGCGTACGCCTCGACCAGGGAGACCAGCTCGGGCGGGCGGCCGGTGAACTCGAGGTAGCGCAGGGTCTCGGCGTCGATCGGGAAGATGGCGCAGGTCGACCCGTACTCGGGGGACATGTTGCCGATGGTGGCCCGGTTCTCGACCGGCACGTTGCCCACCCCGGGACCGTAGAACTCGACGAACTTGCCCACCACCCCGTGGCGGCGCAGCAGCTCGGTCACGGTCAGGACGAGGTCGGTGGCGGTCGAGCCCTCGGGCAGCTCGCCAGACAGCTTGAACCCGACCACCTTGGGCATCAGCATCGAGATCGGCTGGCCGAGCACGGCCGCCTCGGCCTCGATGCCGCCGACGCCCCAGCCGAGCACGCTCACGCCGTTGACCATGGGGGTGTGGCTGTCGGTGCCGACCAGGGTGTCGGGGTAGGCCTGGCCGCGGTCGTTGGTGAACACCACCCTGGCCAGGTATTCGAGGTTGACCTGGTGGCAGATGCCGGTGCCGGGTGGGACGACCCGGAAGTCGGCGAACGCCTCCTGGCCCCAGCGCAGGAACGCGTAGCGCTCGCGGTTGCGCTCGAGCTCGAGCTCGACGTTGCGCACGAAGGCGTCCGGGCGGCCGGCGACGTCGGCCACCACCGAGTGGTCGATCACCAGCTCGGCCGGGGCCAGCGGGTTGATCTTCTTCGGGTCGCCGCCCAGGGCGCCCATGGCGTCACGCATGGCGGCCAGGTCGACGATGGCCGGGACGCCGGTGAAGTCCTGCATCAGCACCCGGGCCGGGGAGAAGGCGATCTCGCGGTCCTCGGCGCCCGCCGGGTCCCAGCGGGCGAACGCCTCGATGTCCTCGGCGGTGACGGCGCTGCCGTCCTCGTTGCGGAGCAGGTTCTCGAGCAGCACCTTGAGCGAGAACGGCAGCCCGCCGACGTCGCCCACCGAATCCAGCGCGTCCAGCCGGAAGACCTCCAACGACCGGTCGCCGATGTCCAACCCGGCCCGCGCTCCGAAGCTGTTTCCCGCCATGGTCTGGCCTCCGCAATGCGCCTGAGTAGTTCCGCTGTGCAGGGTACCCGGTGTACCGGCCGTTCAGGCCCGATTGTCCACAGAGCACTGTCCGGCCCGGCCGTACAATCCCGGCCCATGGAGCCTGAGGAGGCGGTCGCCTGGCTGGAGGGCTACCGGCGAGCCTGGGAGCGGGCCGACGCCCAGGGCGTCCTGGAGCTGTTCAGCTCCGACGCCCGCTACCGCTCCCATCCCCTGCGCCCGGCCCACACCGGCCACGACGGCGTCGCCGCCTACTGGGCCCGGGCCACCGCCGACCAGCGGGACGTGCGGGTCCGGCTCGGCGACCCGGTCGTCGACGGCGAGCGGGTCGCGGCCGAGTGGTGGACGACCATGGTCGCCGGCGGCCACCCGGCCACCGTGGCCGGCTGCCTGCTGCTCACCTTCGGCGCCGACGGCCGCTGCCGCGACCTGCGCGAATGCTGGAACGAGGCTGAGGGGCGGAAGGACCCTCCGCCGGACTGGGGCCGCCTGGCCCCGCGGCCGGGCGGCGACCCCCGCGGGCACGCCCGCCGCTGGGCCGAGGGGTACGAGCGGGCCTGGCGGGCCGCCGACCCCGGGGCGGCGGCCGCCCTGTACGCGCCCGCCGCCCACTACCGCTCCGAGCCGTTCCGCGACCCCCACCTGGGCCGCGACGGCGTGCTGGCCTACACCCGCGGCGCGTATGCCGCCGAGGCCGACCAGGACCCCCGCTTCGGCACCCCGTTCGCGTCGGCTGCCGGCGCCGCGGTCGAGTGGTGGGCCACCACCCTCGAGGAGGGCCGGCCGTCCACCCTCGTCGGCACCTCGGTCCTGGTCTTCACCCCCGACGGCCTGGTCGCCACCGCCCGCGACTACTGGTTCCTGGAACCCGGCCACCACCAACCGCCCGCCGGCTGGGGCCGCTGACCTGCTAGCCCCAGGCGAACCCCGGCCAGGCGGGGTCGCGGGCGTGGGCGTGGAAGTGGTCGGGGATGCGGCGCATCACGCCGTCGATGCGGAACCCGCCCTCGCCCAGGCGCTCGGCGGCGACCTCCGAGAGGCGAGCCAGCATGTGGTCGCGGGCCTCGGGGGGCGGGTCGGCGCCGTGACGGCGCCACACCACCATCGGGGTGCGGCAGATGAGGCACTCGGCGACCCAG
>Ga0307408_100003534_pt1 | contig 10638 bp, 4 predicted proteins | sample 322Cmetagenome_FD_202116 | JGI IMG/M metagenome (GOLD analysis project Ga0307408, IMG submission 202116) | Maize rhizosphere microbial communities from greenhouse at UC Davis, California, United States - 322HYB-C-3 | ecosystem: Host-associated > Plants > Roots > Rhizosphere > Soil | place: USA... | reverse complement strand
GGGCGTTGGATTACTACCTGAAGCCTAAGCCGAAGGAAGAAACGTCTGACAAGCCCAATACTATTTTCCGTATCGCACCTGATGTTGATTCGGAATGTTTGCTTGCCAATCTCAGTGAGAACCTGGCTTCGGCCAATGCCATGATCAGTGATTTGGCGTTTGGTCTTGAGGGATCACGACGGCATTTCGCGTTGGGGATTTTGCAGGTGATTGAGGTGAGTGAGCTGCTGGCTAATCGGGCTTTGGATATTGTTGAGGTGAGGTAACGAGGGGCTTCGCTTACCCCGGGTATGAAAAAAAGGTCTTGCATGGCAAGGCCTTTTTTTGTGGGCGATAGCACGAAGTGATGAGCTATCAGGTTTGAGTCGGTCACGATATTTGGCATGGCAAGCACAATCAGGACCGAAGCAAGGCGATCAACCGCTTGGCTCAGGATTTACGCGTGGCCTTTTCCTACCTAGGGATGCGGGTGAAGAAATTGTGCAAGAGGTTCTTGCACAATTGCCTTGGATGGACACATCGCGCACCCTCAAGGCTAGACTCTCCCGACACGCCTCAAAGCGTTACTCGAAACGTACACTTTTCTGTGGGTGAGGTTTCATTTAATCGCTGATGTCGCCCATGATCGAAGGCAGTGCTATAGACCCCCTAATCATGCGAGCTGGTTTATATAATCGCTATTGTCGGGGCCGCTTGCTTCGCCCAGAGACCTAAGGTGAGTTGGAAGGGCGAAGTCTGAGCGAGTAAGGTCGCCTCGGTGCTTGAGTTGGGCGCCGATCTCCTGGTCAAAATTGCGCATGGGTTGACCGTCAGCTTACGAGGCAATGCTAGTGTTGGTTGGAGCGGTCGTGAAAGCGTGAGGGTTAAGCTGCGTATTTTGGTTCGACGAATTCTAATCCGTGATATTCGTCGCAAGCTCCATGATAATCCCCTCAGCTCGCATAAAGGGAATCCTTCATATGGAACTGATCGACAACATCAATACCCTGCTTGGTGAAAGCCTCAAAGGTACGATTAAGCCGGGTTCGAAGCTGAAGATCGCTGCTTCGTGCTTTTCGATCTACGCCTACGTGGCGCTGAAGAAGGAGCTGGAGAGCATAGCCTCCTTGGAGTTCATCTTCACCTCGCCGACCTTCGTCCCTAATGAGGTCAGCGACAAGATCAAGAAGGAGCAGCGCGAGTTCTATATCCCCAAGGCGGAGCGCGAGCGCAGCCTGACTGGTAGTGAGTTTGAGATCCAGTTGAAGAATCAACTTACTCAAAAAGCCATCGCCAGGGAGTGTGCAGACTGGATACGCCGTAAGGCTACCTTCCGTTCCAACCGTGCTCAGGCTCCGATGCAGCCCTTTGTCGGTGCACAGGCAGAGGCGGGTGACGCCGTATTTATGCCCGTTCAGGGATTTACAGCTGTCGATCTGGGCTACCAGAAAGGTGATGCGCTCTCAAACATCGTTTCCCGTTTCGATGAACCGGCCCACACGGGCATGTTCCTCAACTTGTTTGAGCAAATTTGGAGCGATTCGGAAAAACTCGAAGATGTGACTGATCGACTCTGCGACCACATCGCATCGGTCTACCAGGAGAACCCCCCAGAGCGAATCTATTTTCTAATGCTCTACAACATCTTCCGCGAGTTTCTGGAAGACGTAAATGAGGATGTCCTACCCAATGACCGCACCGGCTATCAGGACAGTCTGATTTGGCAAAAGCTGTTCAACTTCCAGCGCGACGCGGCCACCGGACTGATCAATAAACTGGAAACCTACAGCGGCTGTATCCTGGCGGACAGCGTGGGCCTGGGTAAAACCTTCACCGCATTGGCGGTGATCAAGTATTACGAGCTGCGCAACAAGTCGGTTTTGGTGCTCTGCCCCAAGAAGCTCTCCGACAACTGGCGCAACTACAACCAGAACCTCAAGACCAACATTTTTGCCAAGGATCGCTTCAGCTACGACGTGCTCTGTCACACCGATCTGACTCGTACCCGTGGTGAGTCACTAGGCATTCCGCTGGATCGCGTCAATTGGGGTAACTACGACCTAGTTGTGATCGATGAGTCGCACAATTTCCGTAACAACGACGTCTATAAAGACAAAGAGACCCGTTACCAGCGGCTGATGAATCAGGTCATTCGTCAAGGTGTGAAAACCAAAGTGCTGATGCTTTCGGCCACCCCGGTCAACAACCATTTTAGTGACTTGCGAAACCAGTTGGCCTTGGCCTACGAGGGCGAGAGCGACAACCTTAGTAAGAAGCTTCGCACTGAAAAGGACATCGACGGTATTTTCCGTCGCGCCCAGGCAGCCTTTAATGTGTGGACCGGTCTGCCACCGGAAAAACGTACTGCAGCTGCGATTCTCAATACCCTTGATTTCGACTTCTTCGAACTGCTCGACAGCGTCACCATTGCCCGCTCGCGCCGGCATATCGAGACGTTCTACAACACCGCCGACATCGGCAGCTTCCCTGAGCGCCGCAAGCCCCTATCGTTTCATTGCCCGTTGACTCCGCGTGGTGACGTCATCGGCTTCAACGAAATCTTCAACCGGTTGTCGCTGCTTAAACTCGCCGTGTACGCACCGGTTAGCTATATCCTGCCCAGCCGATTGAAAAAATACGAAGAGATGTACGACACCGAAGTGGAGGGAGGTAAAGGCAAACTCAAACAGGTTGACCGTGAGAGAAGCCTGCAAGCGCTGATGACTACCAACCTGCTTAAGCGGCTCGAGAGCTCGGTCGAGTCTTTCCGTCTGACCCTGAAAAATCTGCAAAACACGCATCGGAACGCGCTGGATAAAATCGCCACTTTCAAGAAAACCGGCCTTGCCAGTGACTTCGCCGACGTTACCGCGGCCTTTGAAGATACCGATTTTGACGACGATAATTTACCTTTGCCCGGCGACATTACCATCGGTAAGAAGATTCAGATCAGCTTGGAAGACATGGACGTGCCGTCCTGGGAGCAAGACCTGCAAGGTGACTTGATCTTCATTGAAGAGTTGTTGGCTGAAATGGCCAAAGTCACACCAGCCGACGACGCCAAACTGCAGCACCTGAAAACCCAGATCACCAGCAAGTTGGCATCACCGATCAATCCTGGAAATCGCAAGGTGCTGATTTTTACCGCCTTCGCCGATACCGCCAATTACCTCTACGACAACCTGGCTGAGTACCTGCTGAGCACTCACAAGGTACATTCTGGCAAGGTCACCGGCAGCGATGTGCCCAAGTCCACCCTTGGCACTATGCCGGGCAGTCGCCAGATTTACGACTTCCAAGGTTTGCTGACGCTGTTCTCGCCGCGTTCGAAAGAAAAAACAGTGATTTATCCAGATGAGGCCCGTGAAATCGACATTCTCATCGGCACCGACTGCATCTCCGAAGGCCAAAACCTGCAAGACTGCGACTACTTGATCAACTATGACATTCACTGGAATCCGGTGCGCATCATCCAGCGCTTCGGTCGGGTAGATCGTATTGGTTCGCAGAATACCAGTATTCAGTTGGTCAACTACTGGCCAGACATAAGCCTTGACGAGTACATCAACCTCAAAGAGCGGGTTGAAAATCGCATGATGATTGCTGACGTTACCGCCACCGGTGACGACAACGTGCTCAACGCCCAGGCCAACGATGTGGCCTATCGCAAAGAGCAACTGCGACGCTTGCAGGATGAAGTGATTGAGATGGAAGACATAAAGACCGGCGTATCCATCACTGACCTCGGCCTCAACGATTTTCGCATGGACTTGCTCAATTACATCAAGGCAAATGGTGACCTTGATAACATTCCCAATGGTTTGCACACCGTCGTGCCGGCTAAGCAAGAGCTTGGATTAGTGCCCGGCGTGATTTTCACTTTGCGCAATCGCAAGCACGGTTTCAGCCTCAATCAACAGAATCGACTGCATCCCTTTTACCTGATCTATATCAGTCTTGAAGGGCAGATCATCAGTGATCAGACAGAAGCCAAGCGCCTGCTGGATCTGGCGCGTAGCGCTTGTAAGGGCCACAGTCAGCCGATTCGTGACGCCTATCAGTTGTTCAATCAAGCAACTGAAGACGGGCGTAATATGCGTGCCTACTCCAATCTGCTCGACCAAGCGATTCGCTCGATGATCGATTTGAAGGAAGAGAAGGACATCGACAGCCTGTTCAGCGGCGGTAAGACCACCGCGTTGGTCGACACCATCTCTGGGCTGGATGATTTCGAGCTTATTACTTTCATCGTCATTCAGGGCGCGGCATGACCCAGGCCCCAGTTACTCCAGTAGTCATGCCTGCGCTGTTTAGTTTTCCACCGCAGGCCAAGGTTGGCCGTGTGGTGGCGAAGAACAAAATCTACGAGCGCGTCTCTGTTGGCTCGACGCTACGCGGAAAATTTGTTGCCCAGGTCGAACAAATCACTTGGCAGTACAAATTGGCCCTGGAAACTATTAATCTCCCAGCACGAGGCGGTGTCGAAGAAATTCAGATTTTCGATATCGCGCTGAAAACAGCTGAGTTGGATGAAGATGTGTTGCGCGCCATCGACCGCGCTATCCCATTGCCGATCATCTTCCAGTTGCACCATGAGCATTGCACCCGCATGGTGGCGACCTTTAAACGCCCGAGCGAAGCCGATGCGAGCAAGTGGGTCATCGATGGCTATTTCTCCGGAGCCTGGTTAGCTGCTGATGCCGAGCGACGGCTACTGCCGGTGGCGCTGGATCTGTATGGCCTTTACGAACAACTGCTACGTAGCTTGCTACCCAAACCGGCGAGGCTTGGGGAAAGTATTTCAGAGCATCTGCAGCGACTGACCCGGCTGCGCAGCTTGCAAGACGAGCAACGTAAGCTGGAGGCGCGGTTGCACAAAGAAATACAGTTCAACCGCAAAGTAGAGCTCAACGCCCAATTGCGGGAACTGAACACCAAAATTGATCAGCTGAGCGCTTAAGCGCCAGTTAGCCCCCAAGAATTTAAGAATTACAGGACGTCCCATGGACAAGCTGAAGATGCATTCTCCAAACCTGGCCGAAGCCAATGTCGACAAACTGGCCGAGTTGTTTCCGAACTGCATCACCGAAGCTAGGAGTACTACTGGTGAACTGAAAAAGGTCATCGACTTCGACTTGCTTCGTCAAGAGCTATCCTCTTCCATTGTTGAGGGGCCTTTAGAGCGCTATCAGTTGAATTGGCCGGGTAAACGCGAAGCGCTGCTGGCCGCGAATGCACCGATTGCAAAGACTTTGCGTCCTTGCCGCAGTGAAAGTGTTGACTTTGATGGTACGAAAAACTTATTCATCGAGGGGGATAACTTAGAGGCGCTTAAACTTCTTCAGGAGGCATATCTTAATAAGATTAAGCTAATTTATATTGATCCGCCTTACAATACCAAAAACGATTTTATATATAGCGATAATTTTTCCGAGAGTGCTCAGGAATACCTGGGGCGATCAAATCAAAGAGATGGCTTTGGCGGTAAGCTTGTTGCAAATACTGAGGCGAATGGTAGAAGACACTCCGATTGGCTTACGATGATGTACTCTAGGCTAAAGCTCGCACGCAATCTTCTTCGTGAGGATGGCGTCATATTTATTTCTATCGACGATAATGAGGTGGATAGCCTTCAGAAAATTTGCGAAGAAATATTTGGCGAGGCGAATATTTTAGGTCGACTTGTGTGGAAAAATGCAACTGACAATAATCCAACAAATATTGCTGTTGAGCATGAGTATGTTTTAGTTTGCTGTCGGAATAAAGCGCTTGTTTCGCCTGTGTGGAAATCTAGTATTTCTGATGTTAAGGATGTTATTGTAAATAAAGGGTCTGAATTAATAGCGAAATACGAAAATGAGCATGATCTGAAAGAAGCTTACTCTTCTTGGTTTAGAACGAATAAGGCCCAGCTCTGGCCTCTTGATGGCTATAAGTACATTGATCGTGGAGGAGTTTTTGCCGGGATCCGTGGAGTGCATAACCCGGGTAAAGAGGGTTATCGATACGACGTGCTACATCCTGTCACTGGACATGCATGTGTTGAACCGCTGATGGGATATCGCTTCCCTGCGGAAACCATGGACAGGCTTTTGGCAGAGAATAAAATTATTTTTGGTGAGGATCATTCAAAGCTTATTGAGCTAAAAGCATATGCTCACGAGTATCAAGAAAAGCTTTCGAGCGTAATTGATATTGATGGTAGATCGGGTGCTTATGATTTGAGGGGCTTATTTCCAGAGTACAAAACCGTCTTCGAAAATCCGAAACCAATTAAGTTTCTACAAAGATTTATTCCTCTGGTTTTGACTGGGGATGACGATATTTTCCTCGATTTTTTTGCTGGTTCTGCATCTACTGCGCATGCTTTGCTCGAGCTAAATGCAAAAGAAAATAAAAAGCGTAAATTTATTCTGGTTCAGATGCCCGAGCAATGTAATGAGAAATCAGAACCATATAAGAATGGGATAAAGGTTATATCTGAAATTAGTAAGGAACGTATTCGGCGCGCTGGGGCTTTAATTAAAAAAGACAGCTCTGGTAGGGAAGGTATAGATCATTTAGATGTTGGCTTCCGCGTTTTGAAAATCGATACCTCCAACATGAAAGAGGTGTACTACACTCCGGACGCGGTGAGTCAGGACCTTCTTTCCGGTCAAGTCGAAAATATCCGCGAAGATCGTACCTCCGAAGACTTGCTGTTCCAGGTGTTGCTCGATTGGGGCGTAGATCTGGCCCTTCCTATCAGTCAGCAAGTTATTGCCGATAAGACTGTTTTTTTCATCGACGGCAATGCACTGCTCGCTTGCTTCGATATCGGTATCGACGAAGACTTCGTCAAACAGCTCGCCGGGTATAAGCCGCTACGCGTGGTGTTCCGAGACGCGAGCTTTGCCAGTGACAGTGTAAAAATCAACGTCGAGCAGGTATTTAAACTGCTGTCGCCAGCAACCGAAATCAAGACGCTATAGGGGGCTGATGAATATGAAACTGAAATTTAAAGTCCAACCCTATCAGACTTATTCGGTAGACGCCTTATCCGATTGTTTTTCTGGTCAGCCAAAGTCTTCGGGCGTGAGTTATCGTGTTGACCCTGGAGCTAAGCATTTCGCCCCGGTGAAGCCGCAACAGATCGATCTGCTCGGTACTAAGTCGATTGACCCTGTTGAGGCTGGCTTCAAAAATGCGGAACTGCTGTTAAGCGCAGCGCAGTTGCTGGGAAATATCCAGAGCGTACAACGCCGGCAGAACTTACCATTGTCGACCGCACTAGCTAGCGACAAACATACAGGCTGTACCATCAATCTCGATGTTGAGATGGAAACAGGTACTGGTAAGACCTATTGCTATATCAAGAGCATGTTCGAGTTGAACAAACGCTTTGGATGGAGCAAGTTTATCGTCGTGGTGCCGAGCATTGCTATCCGTGAGGGTGTATACAAGTCGCTGCAGATCACTGCTGATCACTTTTTTGAGGGGTACGGTAAGAAGGCGCGCTTCTTCATTTACAACTCTAAGCAATTGCATAATTTGGAGAGCTTTTCTTCAGATGCCGGCATTAATGTCATGGTTATCAACGTGCAGGCGTTCGCGGCGCGTGGTGCCGATCAGCGTCGTATCTACGACGAGCTGGATGACTTTCAGTCGCGCCGTCCTATCGACGTGATCAAGGCTAACCGACCGATTCTATTTCTCGATGAACCTCAAAAGATGGAGGGGGCCAAGACGCTGGCGTCCTTTAGCGAGTTCAATCCGCTGATGATTGTGCGCTACTCGGCTACGCACAAAACCGAGTACAACAAAATCCACCGCCTCGACGCGCTGGACGCTTACAACCAGAAACTGGTGAAAAAGATTAGCGTACGCGGTATTACGGTCAAAGGCCTCACAGGGACCAATGCTTATCTGTTCTTGCAGGACATCGAAATCTCGACCAAGTCGCCTGTAGCGCGGGTCGAGATGGAGATCAAACAGAGCAGTGGTATCAAGCGCGTGATGCGCAAACTTGGCCGCAACGACAATCTGTACGACCTGTCCGGTGGGCTGGATCAGTACAAAGGCTACGTGGTTGCCGATATCGACGCCCGTATCGACACGCTGAGCTTTACCAACGGTGTAGCGCTAGTTGCTGGGGAGGCTGTGGGTAACGTGGATGAGGCCGCCATGCGCCGTATCCAAATCCGCGAGGCGGTAAAAGCACATTTTCAGAAAGAGGTGATGCTGTTCAGCAAGGGCATCAAGGTGCTGTCGCTGTTCTTCATCGATGAGGTGGCTAAATACCGCCGGTACGACGCAACTGGAGAATTACCTGGCGAGTACGCGCAAATCTTCGAGGAGGAGTACAACGCCTACCTCACCGACGTGATCACGCTGGAAGACACCCCCTACAACCGTTATCTCAAGGGCATTCAGGCTCGCCAGACCCATAACGGCTACTTCTCTATCGACAAGAAGAGCAAACGCCTGGTCGATCCTACAGTGGGGAAAAAAGCTACCGAGACCGACGATGTGGATGCCTACGACCTGATCCTTAAGGATAAAGAACGCCTGTTGTCGTTCGACGAGCCGGTGCGATTTATCTTTTCCCACTCGGCTTTGCGCGAGGGCTGGGATAATCCCAATGTCTTCGTTATTTGTACCTTAAAGCATAGCGATAACAGTATCTCACGGCGCCAAGAGGTGGGTCGTGGCATGCGCCTCGCTGTCAACCAGCAAGGTGACCGTATGGATGACCCGGCCACCGTGCACCAAATTAATGAGCTGACGGTGGTGGCCAGCGAAAGCTACAAGGACTTTGTTGGCGCATTGCAGAGGGACATCAGCGAATCGTTGTCGGCCCGGCCGCGGGAAGCCAACGAGAATTACTTCAAAGGTAAAGTTTTACAGACCCCAACTGGCGACGTTGAGGTTTCTGCGCAACTGGCCAAGCAGATTTACAAGTACCTGCTGAAAAATGACTACACCGACGACAACGATCAGATCACTTTGACCTACCATGAGGCCAAAAAACAAGAAAAATTGGCAGAGCTGCCGGTCGAACTGAAACCCTATGCAGCCCAAGTATTCCAGCTGATCGATAGCGTCTTCAGTGCGGCGCAAATACCAGAGATTGGCGATGATCGTAAGGCCAAGATCAATCCCCTTAACTCGAACTTCGAGAAGAAGGAATTTCAGGCGCTGTGGAACAAGATCAACCGTAAAGCCGCTTACACCGTTCATTTTAAAACCGATGAACTGGTGGGCAAGTGCGTGGCAGCGTTGGATGCTGAGTTGCGGGTTAAACCAATGCAGTACGTAATCGAGCGTGGCAGTCAGTTAGAGAATGCCAGCTTTGATGATATTAAGAGTGGCTCGGCCTTTAAGGTTGAAGAAAGCTCGACCGAAAAGTACAACCATTCCGTTCATTCGGCGGTGAAATACGATCTGATTGGCAATCTGGCTGAAGATACCCAGCTAACACGCAGTACCATTGCTAGCATCCTCAAAAACATCAACGTGGCGGTCTTCAGCCAGTACAAAACCAACCCGGAAGACTTCATCGCTAAGGCCTCTACGCTGATCAATGAGCAAAAGGCCACAGCTATCGTCGAGCACATCGCTTACAGTCCGGTGGACGAAACCCATAGCTCTAACATCTTCACCGCAGAGAAACCCAAGGACGATTTTAGCAAGGCCTTCGAAGCTAAACACCACGTCTACGACTACGTGTTCACCGACTCCAGCGTCGAGCGTAAATTCGTCGAAGAGCTGGATGCCAGCACCGAAGTGGTGGTATACGCAAAGCTGCCGAAGAGTTTCTTCATTCCCACACCGGTTGGAAACTACAATCCTGACTGGGCTATCGCCTTCCAAGAGGGCAAGGTGAAGCACGTTTACTTCGTCGCCGAAACCAAGGGTTCAATGTCCAGCATGGATCTGCGTACCATCGAAGCCTCCAAAATCGCCTGCGCCCGCAAGTTCTTCGCCAAGATTACCTCAGCGCAGGTGAGGTACGACGTGGTGGATGGGTTTGGGAAGTTGATGGAGTTGGTGAAATAATGAAAGCTACCGAAGCCAACTTACTCAAGTTTCTGCGTAAGTCGCCGCAGTTTGTTATTCCGATTTACCAGCGTAATTACTCTTGGACTGAAGCGCAGTGCCGTCAGCTATGGGCGGATCTACTGCGGGCCGGACGTAATGGAAAGGTTAACGCGCACTTCATCGGCTCCATTGTCTACATTGAGCGTGCATTGTCTTCAGTCACCAGTCAGGAAGCCCTGCTAGTGATCGATGGGCAGCAGCGATTGACCACGAGTACGCTGCTGGTTGCCGCTCTTGCCAGCTATCTTGAAGTTCTCGCCCCTGAGAAATTAGATCCGTTCGAGGATTTACTGGAGGCCTTTTCTCCCCGGAAGCTGCGCCACTACTACCTACTCAATCCTGATGAGGATGGTGAGCGCCACTTCAAGCTGATCCTTTCTGAAACCGACAACGAAACGCTTCGCGCAATCCTTAAAGACACGCCCATGCCTGCCGAAAGCAGTACGCGTGTCTATGAGAATTACCAGCTTTTCCGGGAGCTCTTGACGCAACATCACCACGAGCTAGATGCAGTGTGTGAGGGTTTGGCAAAACTAGTGGTTGTCGATGTCTCGTTGGATCGCGCCCAGGATAATCCCC
>Ga0307408_100003532_pt1 | contig 10641 bp, 6 predicted proteins | sample 322Cmetagenome_FD_202116 | JGI IMG/M metagenome (GOLD analysis project Ga0307408, IMG submission 202116) | Maize rhizosphere microbial communities from greenhouse at UC Davis, California, United States - 322HYB-C-3 | ecosystem: Host-associated > Plants > Roots > Rhizosphere > Soil | place: USA... | reverse complement strand
CGGGTTTGTAGGTTCCTGATTTCCAGCCCGTCGGCAGAGGAGCGCCGACCTGCGCAATGACGAGACCGATCTCTCCGGTTGGAATCTGCACCCACGGATGCTTCTCGACGCGATTGACTGGCCAGATCCGAAAGGCGATGCCCGGCATCAGCAGGTCCGCCTGGTACCCGGCTTCACCGTGGAGCGCGACGGGGCCTTCCGACCTTTTTTCGCGGCCCCATCGCTTGATCACCAGCCCGACCTCGTTCGGGCCAATGCGGATGAGCGACATCGCGAGGATCGGGAGAGCCAACACAGTCAGCACCGACACACCGAGGTAGATCCCGAGCGTTTGCAGGGAGACGTCGAACACGGCAGGCCTCCAAGTGCCGACGGGGTTAGCTGACGGGCTCGAGGTTGGAGTTCCTCTATTCGCGGCCCGCTGGACGAGCCGCAGAAATTCGCCCCGTAGCGCGGTTATCGCGCCGGTGGGTCCCCCGTGTCGCCGGTTTACGGCGCCTTAGGCTGAGATTCAATATACGCCTTTGCCGCCGGAATTCAACCTGGCTGTCCTTGACGGAAAAGAGCGGTGCGAGGCATTCACTGCACCAGCTGCAACGAACCAGGTCTGGACCGAGCTGAGCCCGGTGGCAACGGAGCTCGCTCCATCATCCCGGCTCGGAGCGATGCTGCCGGATCACCCCGATGCATTCGCTGAGCGCGCCCAGCAGCGAATCTCCCCAGCCAAACGGACGGAACGACACCGTGCCCTGACTGATGTCCCTGTCCGCCTGCGCGTAGAATCGCATCTGCAGCGTGTTCCTGGACGCGAACTCCTTCACCGTGATCACGAACTCGGTGTCGCCGTCGGCGTGGCGCTTCTTGAAGGTGAAGTAATGAAGCTGGGCCAATTCCTCGGCCGGGTCGTTCTGCGCGTATATCCACTCGGTCACGAGCGCCTCATTTTTGCGTGAGATTCGGCCGAGCCCGTGACGCCACTACGGCGACACGACCGACGCGACCGCGTGCGCATTCTTACACGCAGGGCTCAGCGGTGTCTTGTCAGACGTCATTGCGTGGCAAGCCACGTGCCCGGCTTCGGCTCCACTTGCTTTCCCAAATGAGTCATGTCATGCTCCCACTGGGAAACCCACAGGTCTGAGGAGATCCGACTCAGGAGCCGCAACGATGAAGAAGGCTACGGACGTTCATCGAGGCACGCTGGCTTTGATGGTGCTGAAAACGCTGGATGTGCTGGGCCCGCTCCACGGCTACGGTCTCGCCAGGCGCATCGAGCAGATCAGCGGTGAAAGCCTCACCCTGAATCCCGGCACGCTCTATCCGCTCCTCCTGAGACTCGAACAGGAGGGTGCCATTGCTTCGGAGCGGGGACCGTCGGAGAACAACCGGAGCGCACGCTTCTACCGGTTGACCCGAGCAGGCCGAAAGCAGCTCGAGGCCGAAACCCGGGCGTGGGAACAGACGACCGCGCAGATCGCGCGGTTCTTTGCCGTGAAGGCGGAGGATCTCCCGTGACACCCCTGCGGCGGTGGCTGATTCGGCTGACGACGTCGATCACGCGGCGGCACGACGAAACGCGGCTGCGCGAAGAAATCGACGACTACATCGGGTTCGAAACGGAAGCCAACCTGCGCCGCGGACTGCGGTCAGCCGAAGCGCGACGCCGCGCCCTCCTCGCGTTCGGATCCATGGAGGCCTTCAAGGAGAACTATCGAGATCAAGAGGGCGTGCCGGCGCTCGAGCATCTCCTGCAGGACGCGCGGATCGCGATTCGGAGGATCCGGCAGACGCCTGGCTTCACGGCCGCGGCGACCGCCACGCTGGCGCTTGGCCTTGGACTGACGAGCGCTGTCATGAGTCTGGCGTACTCGATCTTCCTGAGGCCGTTGCCGGTGGCTGACGCAGCGCGGGTCGTGTTCGTTGAACGGACACAGGTAGACCGGCCGGGCGGCTGGGGGTATTCGTATCCCGACTACCTCTATCTCCAAGAGCACGCGCGCTCGTTTTCCGAGCTCGCCGCCCACAACTCAACGATGCCGCCTTTGATCGTCGCCACGCCCGGCGGCCCCGTCGGCGTGTCGGGTGCTGTGGTGACCGCGAACTACTTCACGTTGTTGCGCCTGACGCCACAAGCGGGTCGCTTTTTTTCCGCCGACGAGGATCGCGTGCCTGGACGCGATGCGGTCGCGATTCTCGGTTACGACTTCTGGCGGACGAAATTCGCCGAAGATCCGCAGGTCGTTGGCACGACCGTGCGCATCAATAACACGCCCTTCACGGTGATTGGGATCGCGCCGGCGCACTTCCACGGCATCGTTGGTGGTCTGCCGAATGCCGTCTGGATCCCGACGGCGATGTATAGCGTCGCGTCTCCTTACTGCGACGCGCCGCTGTCGCGGGCCTGCGGCGGAATCGGCGTCATCGGCCGGCTGGCCAGGGACACGTCGATTGACCAGGCGCATGCCGACGTGGCGGGACTGGTGCGGCAGCTCAAAGAGGCGTACCCCGAGGCGAGTTTGGGAAACGGCGTTCTGGTTCGCCCGGTTCGCGGCATCCGGATGCTGGAGCAGGCCGCGAACGCTCCGGTTGTTGCGCTGCTTGCCGTGGCGGCTGGATTGGTCCTGCTGGTCGCATCGGCAAACGTCGCGGGGCTCCTGCTGGCGCGCGGACTACGACGCCGGAAAGAGCTTGCGATTCGTCTCGCGATCGGCGCCAGCCGCGGCCGGCTGATCCGCCTGCTCCTGGTCGAGTGCGTGATGCTGGCGGTCGCCGGAGGCGTGGCCGGGTTGCAGATTGCGCTCTGGGCCACCGACGTGCTGCGAGCGTACTTCCCGAACGTCGACCTGTCGCTCGAGCCGCGGATCGCACTGATTGGCTTCGGCGTAGCGTTATTTGCCGGCGTGGCGACCGGGATCGCGCCGGCACTTCAGTGCACGCAGGCCGATCCGGCTCTGGCGATGAAAGAAGCGTCGTCCGCCGCCGGCCGGCCGCGCTCGATCATGCGCGAGGGGTTGATCGTGGTGCAGGTTGCCGTGTCGGTGCTGCTGCTCGGCGCGGGCGGCCTGCTCGTGCGCAGCTTCGTCATGCTTCACCGGGGCCCGGGCTTCGACCCGGATCGCGTCGCCATCGTGCGGCTCCGGCCGAGCCTGGTCGGCTTCACGAACGAACGCGCCTGGGCTTACCAGCGCGACGTCATCGAGCGCCTCGAAGTGCTGCCAGGCGTTCTTGCGGCAAGTCCGGCGAGCGCTCCGGCGTCCTGGCGGGCGCAACCGGTTACGCCGGCGCGGCTTCCCGGGGACCTGTCCGATCCGGCGCACGCATATCAGGTGGGCACGGCGCTCGTCGGTCCCCGGTACTTCACGACGCTGGGCGTCGGTGTCGTCGACGGCCGCGAATTCGACGACCGTGACACGATGGACGGTGCGCGCGTCGCCATCGTGAACGAGACGCTCGCCCGCCACTTCTGGCCGAACGGTGGGGCGGTCGGCCGCGCGATCACCGTCGGGCCCGACCGCGTGGCAGTCGTCGGCGTCGTGAAGGCCCTGCAGTGGACGAGCGCGCTGCAGCACCCGGACCCGGTTGCGTACTTGAACTTCTGGCAGCAGGACCGGGGCAATCGGTTCGCCCAGGATTCGCGGACCCACATCCGGGTCGCGGGCGATGCCGCCGCGCAGTTGCCCGAGATTCAACGCGCGATCGCCGCGATCGATCCCGACGTGCCGATCTCGGAACCGGGGTCGCTCGGCGCCGGCCTCGACGCTGAGTTCAAAGACGTGCGCGCCGCGCGAACGATGCTCGTAACATTTGGCGCCCTGTCGCTCGGTCTGAGCACGATCGGCTTGTATGCCGCGCTCGCGTTCGCTGTCGCCGAGCGGACACGCGAGATCGCGATCCGCCTCGCGCTCGGCGCCTCACGCGCCGATGTCGGCGGTCTCGTCTTTCGTCGCGGCATGGCGATCGTCTCGCTGGGCATCATCGCCGGCGTCGCGGCGTGCGTCAGCGCGGGCCCGTTCCTTGCCCATCTGCTCTACGGCGTCACGCCACGTGATCCCCTCGCCATCACCGCGGGCCCGGTTGTCCTGATCGTGGTCGCGGCGGTGGCAATCTCGTTGCCGGCACGGCGCGCCATGAACCAAAGCCCGATCATCGCTCTGCGAGCCGAGTGAACGTGATCGCAGGTGCCGGGGGTGCTTACTGATCTCGAAGCGCTGTGAGCGGATCGATGCGCATCGCGCGCCGGGACGGCACCCAGCTGGCCGCCGCCGCAACCGTGAGGAACAACAATGATGCGGCAGCAAACGACACCACGTCGACTGCACCAAGGCCGTACAAGACGCCGCGCAGCAGGCGTGCCGCTCCGGTGGCGAGCACCACGCCGATCGCGAGACCCGTGAGCACCGCGCGAAGGCTTGCCCGCATCACGACGCTGAGAATGTCGCGTTTCTGTGCGCCGATTGCCATGCGGATTCCCACTTCGCGGGTCCGCAGCACCACGTCGTAGCTCACCGCGCTGTAGATTCCCATCGACGCGAGCAGCAATCCACACAAGCCGATAGTGGAGGCAATCGCGGCCGAGAAACTGGCGGCCAGGAAGGCGACCGTACGCCGCAGCATTGCCTGCAGTGTCGAAGTCGTGACCGTCAGTGCAGGGTCCACGTCCGCGATCACCGGCGCGAGCGTGCGCACGACCAGGTTGGGATCGACGCTGGTTCGCAGGAGGATCGGGTAGTCTCTCAGACGCTCGGACGGCAAAGGCAGATAGACCTGTTGAGAATCGCTACGGTCCGTGGTCACACCACGGGTGTCGCGGGCAACGCCTATGACTTGCCATGTCGGGCCGTCGGGCAGCAGCTCGTTTGCCGTGTGAAACTGTCCTGCGGTGCCGAGCCGAAGTGTCTGACCGATCGGATCCTGCGTGGGCCAGAGCCGCCGCGCCGCGGCTTCGCTCAGAATCGCAACGGCAGCCTGCTCGACCGGAGTTGCGAAACCGCGGCCCTTGATCAACGGAATGCCGAGCGTGTCGAAGTAATTGGACTGGATCCAGGTGTAGTAGACGGTCGCGTGAGCGTTGCGCCCGGATGGTTCTTGTCCAGTCAGCGACACGGCAGCGCGCCGGGCAAGGTTGTCGCTCGGTGCGCGCGCGCTGGTAATCGCCGTCACTCCCGGTACGCTGGCGATACGCCCGCGCAGGTCGTTGACCAGAGCAGTCCTCGACTCGGCGTCGGCCCGGGCCTCCGAGAACTGCAGTGTGACGCCGACCACACGATCGGCGTCGTATCCCGTGTCCATGGTCAGCGCCTGAATGGCGCTGCGCACCAGGAGCCCGCCCGCAATCATCAGGGTCAGCGACACGGCGACCTGCGCGGCAATGAGGCCCTGCCGCAGCCGGCTGCGGCCGAGGGACGCCCCGGTGCCCCGAGCCGCGGCGAACAGGGCCGAACGAGAGCTCGAGAGCGCCGGCGCAAGACCGAACAGCAGGCCCGCGAACACCGAGAGCGTCAGCACGTAGGCAAAGACGCTCATGTCCGGTGTGACATCGACAATGAACGTGTACTCGCGGGAAAACTGTTCGATCGCCTTGGTCACCGCCAGCCGCATGAGCGCCCAGGTGACGGGCAGCGCGGTCGCCCCTGCGAGCGCGCCAATCAGCGCGCTCTCGGTGAGCAATTGCCGAATGAGCCGCGCTCGAGTGGCACCGAGCGATAAACGCACCCCCAGCTCCTGCTGACGAGCGGTGCCGCGAGCGAGTTGCAGGCCGGCGGCGTTGGCGCACGCGATCACGAGCACCAGCGCCGTCGCCGAGGCGATCAGCACAATCGTCAGCCTGAGAGTCCGGTTGATGAAGGGCAGCGCCGAACCGCGCGAAATCAGCACGCTCGTGGGGTTGCTCAGTTCAGAAGTCGCTGCGTGCGATTCCCGTAACCGGGACGACAACACCGTTGCCTCGGCCTGTGCGTCGTTCATCGTGACACCAGGCGCCAGTCGCCCGAAGATCCGGCAGCACAGGTCCTCGCGATCGCGCAGCCGGCGATCGTCGGGATGGACCAGCGGATATGAACCGAGGGGAAGCCAGACGTTGGGGACCGCGATGCTGGTGCCGGTAAAGTCCGCGGGGGTGATTCCGGCGATGGTGAAGGCCGCGCCATTCAAGCCGATGGTCTTCCCCACGATGTCGGGATCGCTTGCGAACCGTTCCTCCCAATAGTTCTGACTGATCAGCACCACCGGGGACGTGCTGAGCTCCGCGAGGTTCAAGTCGTGGAAGGCGCGGCCTCGCACGGGAGCCACTCCCAGCACCAAAAAGTAGTTCTCCGAGACGACGAATGCGCTCGCGAGCTCCTTGTTAGCGGCAGAGGGAGGCAGGAGCCCGAGTCCCTGTAACAGCGTTCCTGTCTCCCGGCGGCGGTGCCCGGCGATGCCGTCGGCGTCCGACAGCGTCAACTGCTCGATCGAGAACGCGATTACGCCGCTGAACGACCGCAGACCGTCGCGCCACGCCTCGAAATCCGGATAGCTGAAACGCGCCTCCGTCCCGCCGGACTGGAGGCGCAGCGAGATGTTGACCAGGCTTCCAGGGTCACGTGCATCGAGGGGCCGCGCGACGAATGCCTTGTACGCCGTGAAAACGACGGTGTTGACGGCGATGCCGAGCGCCAGGGCCAGGATCGAAACGCCGGTGAATCCCGGGTTGCGCCGGAGCGTCCGGGCGCCGTACCGAAGGTCTTGACGTAGCGTCTCCAGGAGCATCGCAGGAGCCCTCCAGCGGATCTCGTCCAGAGACGAAGCGTTCAGGGCTCCAGTTCCTTGAATCAGACGCCTGTCAGTGCCCAGACATCGCGGAGATCGCCTCCCGTAAGGCGGCCCGGAAATCTCGTCGATCCTCCAGATCTCGCCCGCAAGCGTGACGACGTACGCGGTAGTGCCGATCACCTCGAGCGAGGTCGGCATGTTGAGGTTCTCGGCAACCGGCACAAAGGAGCCGTCCGCTGCTACCCGCAGAAGTGTGCCCGTATTCGGCAACGCCGGAGATCCTTCGGGTCCGCCGGCGTGAATGCCCTGCGAGAGTGCGAACAGGGTACGGCCTCGGCCGAACTCCACGTCGACGAGCAGCGGCGCGCCGGACGCCACCGTCAGGACCTCGGCCGACCGGTGAGTAAGAGGCCGGCACCTTGCCGCATCTACCGCAAGGTTCGGTTCAGGGTTCAAGGTTCGGGACTGAGGTCAACGTCCTGAACCCTGAACCGAACCCGGAACCGGGAACCTGGAACCTGGAACCCGATCTGACAACGTTGAATCCGGAACGGCGAGGTCACGCGGGCCCCGCCGTTCTGTCAGACATCAGAACGACGAGAGCTGCCAGGCCAGCCCCGCGGAAATGTCGGCCGTGGACCCGGCGAAATTGAACTGGTGACCGCGGATGCGGAGTTCTCCAACGACGGCGAGCCGGTCCGTGAGCCGCACACCCGTTCCCCCCGCGATCGACAGTGTGGGATCCCAGTCGCTGTGAAAGGGCGACGTCACCAGCGAAGCGCCCATGCCGCCACTCATGTAAGGCGAGAACCGCCCCAGATTCCAGCGATAGCGGACATGCGCCTCCGGCATGAACAACGGCGATGTGCCGAGCGGCTGCTCCAGCTTCGCAAATACGCCGCCGAATTCGAGCGCCACGTGCGGCGATAGATCTCGTGTCGTCCTGATCGCAAATCCGGGCGCGCTGTCGGTTCCCGACAGGTCGTAATCACTCCTCACCGCCGAGATGGAAAGGTCGCCCCACCCTGAAGTCTGCGCCTGTGCCGTTGATGCCGCCGCAATGACGAACGCAAAAGCAAACGAGAGAGCTGCCAGATACCTGAATCGCATGTGTCCCCACGCCCCTGGAAGTGAAGTGTTCTGGTTGATTGAGATGTGCCCGGAAGATGTGCCTGCAGGCTCGGTCCCGAATCACCGGAGCGTGGATTTCAAGGATTGTTCCCGGGCGTGCGGGACGGACAGTGGGACAGGCGGGCGAACGCGTGCGATTTCCGGGGATTTTCAGCGCGGAGATGAGGCGCGGTGTAACGGTTGGTGTCTGTCGCAGAAGACGCAGCCGTCCACCCGAAATGACGGCCGCTGTCTGTGGACGTCCGTACTTCAATTCCCTCCGGATGCCGGTGTGGAAGATGCTGGTGTGGCGATCTTGATGGGGCGTGACCGCGAGCGACGGCAGCTGCCGTCGCTCGCGACCCGAGCTGAGTAACCCGCCGAGTTCAGTTAGAAACCGCCGCCCGTGGGAACGTTCCCGTAGCTCTTTTTCGGCTTCGACTTGCCCGTCGTGGTGGTCGACGACACGCCGCTCGTAGACGACGTGGTGGTCTTGGACGTACTGGTCGTCGTGGAGGTCGGTGTCGTCGTGGAGGTCGGTGTCGTCGTGGAGGTCGGTGTCGTCGTGGAGGTCGGTGTCGTCGTATAAGGCACGATCTCCGGCATCACGGCGCCGCCAGTGATCGACTGCTTCGCCTGCCCGAGGCTCAGCGTCGACGGTGTATTCGTCGCCAGCTCCGGTTTCACGAGCTGCACCGTGCCGTCCGGCAGCTTCTGCGTCCGGTAGACATTATGCGTGACCGGATCCACGTAGGTGCCCGTCATCAGTACCTTCAGCAACTCGAATGACGTGCCCTGGTTCTGAACCTGATTGGTCGCTGCATTGAGCTGCCCCACGTTCTTGAACCCGTAGCCAGCCTCGAGCACGGTGCCGGTGTAACCGGCGGCCTGAAGCTTCGCCTCGATCTTCGAGCGCAGCGTGGGGTTCTTCTCGAGCAACTTCCCGACCTTGGTGCTGGTGAAGTCGATGGTCGGCGTCGACGTGGTCGTTGTCGACGTGGTCGAGGGTGACGTAACGGAACCAGTGCCGTCCGTCGTTGACGTCGTGGTGGACTTTGCGGACCTGGCTTCTGCCTTCGTTGCCTTTGCGTCCACCTTCGCCTGGGCGCCCTGCGCCTTCACGCTCTTGTCTGCCTTCGCCCCCGCAGCCTTGGTCTGACCACCGCCCTTCGCGACCTGCGTCGTGGTCTTCGCTGGCTTGACGGACTTGGTGCCTGATGCGCTCGTTCCCTTTACCGACGGCCCCTTCGAAGGTGACACCTTGACGGTGCCGGACTTGGTGCCGCCGCTCTTCTGCGTTTGAGTTTTGGTAATCGTCGGCTTTCCCGCGCCAGCGGGTTTCACAGCCGGCTTCGCCGCCTCGCTTGACGAAACCGTGAACGCCACGGCCAGCGCCACGAACGTCGTAAGTCGTCGCATGATTCCTCCAGGTCCTGACCTGCCTCGCAACTGGCATGCCCGGGGCTGCTCGATCTGTAAGTACCAGCGTCACAGTAGGTTATCCGTTTTTCAAACCCGCTGCCAAGTCCAAGATCCGCGTAGGAATTACAGATCGGCGTAGCGATTACAGGGCCGCCATCCGGCAAGACACCCGCGGCGGCGTCCCCCGACCCGGGAGTTGTGCTACGGTGCCCGCCGAACCACCGCACCTTCAATAGAGGAATCCGTATGAAACTTCGCGCCGTCACGCCTCCAGCCGTCGCGGTCATGACCGTGGCGATGTGGCTTGGGATCCCCCTCACCGCCGCCGCGCAGTCGAACCCGATTCAGGTCGAGAACGCGAAACCGGGATCGACCGACTGGCTCCTGACGAGAGTCGCCCGGCACGACGACGAGATCTACGAGCTCGGGTGGCATCGGCGAAGAGGAATCGAGGTGTACGCGTCGCAGACCAGCGTCAAGGCCGGCGACAGCATCGACGTGCATGTCAGCACCTATCCCGCGAACAAGTATTCGGTCAGCATCTACCGCATGGGGTACTACGGCGGCGCGGGCGCGCGGCTGATGCGAACCATCGGCCCGCTCCAGGGAACGGCCGAAACCACGCCGCAGGATGGCAAACGCAATGTGATCGAATGCAATTGGCAGGTCGGGTTCAGCCTCGAGATTCCGAAAGATTGGGTGAGCGGCGTTTACCTCGGCAAGCTGTCGACGATCCCTTCAGCCACGGGTCAGTATCTGGATCTCGAGATGATCAGTGAGAGCTACGTCGTCTTCATCGTCCGTGACGATCGCAGGGCCGATCTCCTGTTTCAGGCCTCCGACATGACCTGGCTGTCCTACAACCGGTGGCCACAGTGGCGTTCGATGTACGACCTCGGAAATGCGCCCTGGGGTGCGTCGAACAGCAAGGTCGGCTACGACGTGAGCTTCGACCGGCCGTACGCGCTGTATTGGAACGGATACCCGGCGGGGTTTCATCCGCTGACGAACGGATCCGGCGAGTTCCTCATGACGGAGTTTCCGCTGGCGTTCTGGCTGGAGAAAGAGGGATACGACGTCACTTACATCTCTAACGTCGACACGCATGCCGACGGAGCCGGGCTGCTGCGGGCGAAGGCGTTCCTTTCGGTCGGTCACGACGAGTACTGGACCGAGCGGATGTTCGAGAACGTGACGAAGGCCCGCGATGCCGGCGTCAGCCTCGCGTTCCTGTCCGGCAACTCGATTTCCGGCGTCGTCGAGCTGCTGCCGGCGAGCGATGGCCGCCCGAACCGCGTCATGCGTCGTGCGGGGCGCGGGTTCAAGGGCGAGCAGGAGCTGATGGGGGCGACGTCGTAT
>Ga0307408_100003528_pt1 | contig 10653 bp, 7 predicted proteins | sample 322Cmetagenome_FD_202116 | JGI IMG/M metagenome (GOLD analysis project Ga0307408, IMG submission 202116) | Maize rhizosphere microbial communities from greenhouse at UC Davis, California, United States - 322HYB-C-3 | ecosystem: Host-associated > Plants > Roots > Rhizosphere > Soil | place: USA... | reverse complement strand
CTGCGGGCACGTCTGCTGGATCGAAAAGAATCCCTGCGACACGCGCACTTCGCCGCGGCCATGGCACGTCGGGCAGGTCTGCGGCTGCGTGCCCTGCTTGGCGCCGCTGCCATGGCATGACTCGCACGACTCCATCGTCGGGATGCGGATCTTGACCTCGCTCCCGCGTGCAGCGTCCTCGAGCGCCAACTCGAGGTTGTAGCGCAGGTCGGCACCGCGAAATACGCCGTTCCCGCGCGAGCCGCCGCGACCATGACCGAATATTTCGCCGAAGATGTCGCCGAACGCGTCCGCAAACCCGCCGAAGCCTTCCGCCCCGCGCGCGCCCGCCGCGCCGAAGCCCATGGAGGGATCGACGCCCGCGTGGCCGAATTGATCGTAGGCGGCGCGCTTCTTCGCGTCCGAGAGGATCTCGTAGGCTTCCTTCGCTTCCTTGAAGCTCTCCTCGGCGCCCTTTTCCGGATTGCGGTCCGGATGGTGCTTCATCGCCAGCTTGCGATAGGCCTTCTTGATGTCCTCTTCCGATGCGTCGCGGTTGACGCCGAGCACCGTGTAGTAATCACGCTTCGCCATGAATCGGAACGAGCCCCTGAAAAACCGTCATGCAACCGGCGCACCCATCCGCCGGTGAGAAAAAGCAAAAGACGCGCCGCTCGATGGGCGGCCTGGCCACGCAATCACAAAAACGGCCGCGTCGACCGGGCGCTTTCGCACCGCCGTCAACGCGGCCTCATGAAGTCCGCAAGCGATTCTACTTGCGGTCCTTGACCTCCGTGTACTCGGCATCGACGACCTTCTCATCGCCGCCCTTCTGCTCGCCGCCGCCGGGATGCGCACCTTCGCCGCCGGGCGCTCCGCCCTGCGCCTGCTGCTGCGCGTACATCGCCTCGCCGAGCTTCTGTGACGCGGTCATGAGCGCCTCGGACTTCGCCTGCAGCGCGTCCTTCGTCGCATCCTTGTCCTTCAGAACCTCCTCGGCATCCTTCAGCGCCGACTCGATGCGACCCTTCTCGTCGGCACCCACTTTCTCGCCGTATTCGCCGAGCGACTTCTTCACGCTGTGCACGAGGGCGTCGAGGCCGTTGCGCGCCTGGACGACTTCGAGCATCCGGCGATCTTCGTCGGCGTGCGCCTCGGCGTCCTTCACCATCCGCTGGATCTCGTCCTCGGACAGGCCGGAGTTCGCCTTGATGGTGATCTTGTTTTCCTTGCCGGTCGCCTTGTCCTTCGCGGACACGTGCAGGATGCCGTTCGCGTCGATGTCGAACGTCACCTCGATCTGCGGCATGCCGCGCGGCGACGGCGGAATGCCCTCGAGGTTGAACTGCCCGAGGCTCTTGTTGCCCATCGCGCGGTCACGCTCGCCCTGCAGCACGTGAATCGTCACCGCCGGCTGGTTGTCGTCGGCCGTCGAGAACACCTGCGTCGCCTTCGTCGGGATCGTGGTGTTCTTCTGGATCAGCTTGGTCATCACGCCGCCGAGCGTCTCGATGCCGAGCGAAAGCGGCGTGACGTCGAGCAACAACACGTCCTTGCGCTCACCGGCCAGCACCGAGGCCTGCACGGCTGCGCCGACCGCGACGGCCTCGTCGGGGTTGACGTCCTTGCGCGGCTCCTTGCCGAAGAAATTCTTGACCGTCTCCTGCACCTTCGGCATGCGCGTCATGCCACCGACGAGGATCACGTCGCTGATGTCCGAAAGCTTGACGCCCGCGTCCTTGATCGCGATGCGGCACGGCTCGACCGTGCGCTCGATCAATTCCTCGACGAGCGACTCGAGCTTCGCGCGCGTGATCTTGAGCGACAAGTGCTTCGGGCCCGACGCGTCGGCCGTGATGTAGGGCAGGTTGATCTCGGTCTGCTGCGAGCTCGACAGCTCGATCTTCGCCTTCTCCGCGGCTTCCTTGAGCCGCTGCAGCGCGAGCACGTCGTTCTTGAGATCGACGGCCTGGTCTTTCTTGAACTCGCCGACGATGTACTCGATGATTCGCTGGTCGAAGTCCTCGCCGCCCAGGAACGTGTCACCGTTGGTCGACAGCACCTCGAACTGGTGCTCGCCTTCGACGTTGGCGATTTCGATGATCGAGATGTCGAACGTGCCGCCGCCCAGGTCGTAGACGGCAATCTTGCGGTCGCCTTCCTTCTTGTCGAGGCCGAACGCGAGCGCGGCCGCCGTCGGCTCGTTGATGATGCGCTTTACTTCGAGCCCCGCGATGCGGCCGGCGTCCTTCGTCGCCTGGCGCTGCGAATCGTTGAAGTAGGCAGGCACGGTGATCACCGCTTCGGTGACCTCCTGGCCGAGATAGTCCTCCGCCGTCTTCTTCATCTTGCGCAGGATTTCCGCCGACACCTGCTGCGGCGCGATCTTGCGGCCGCGCGCCTCGACCCAGGCGTCGCCGTTGTCGGCCTTGACTATCCTGTAGGGCATCAGGCCGATGTCCTTCTGGACTTCCTTCTCCTCGAAGCGGCGGCCGATCAGCCGCTTGACGGCGAAGATCGTGTTCTTCGCGTTGGTGACCGCCTGCCGCTTGGCCGACGCGCCGACCAGCACCTCGCCGTCATCGCCATAGGCGACGATCGACGGCGTCGTGCGCGCGCCTTCGGAGTTCTCGATGACCTTGGGCGTACCGCCTTCCATGACGGCGACGCAGCTGTTCGTCGTCCCGAGGTCGATGCCGATGATCTTGCTCATTGTGATTGGCCTCCGTGCTTCCGGATCGGTGTTTGACTGGCTCGTGAGATGGGGCTTTGCCGCGCTCGAATCAACCGGCGTCCGGCGCCTTCGCCACCGTGACCAGCGCAGGCCGCAGCACGCGGTCGTTGATCAGGTAGCCCTTCTGGAACACGGTTACCACGGTGTTCGGCGGCTGGTTGCTCGGGACCGCCTGCATCGCTTCGTGGCGATGCGGGTCGAATTTCTGGCCGACCGGGTCGATCTCGGTGATCTGCGCCCGCGCGAACGCCGCGTCGAGCGACTTGAGCGTGAGTTCGGCACCCGTCTTCAGCGTTTCGGCGGCCACCGAGGCGTCCGCGCCGATCGTCTGCTCCAGCGCGTCGCGCACCGGGAGCAGCTCCTTGGCGAACGTCTCGATCGCGTACTTGTGGGCGCGGGCGACGTCGGCTTGCCCCTGCCGGCGGACGTTCTCGGTTTCCGCGCGTGCCCGCAGCCAGGCGTCCTTCAGCTCGGCGATCTCGGCCCGCGCCTTGACGAGCGGATCTTCCGCCGGCGCCTCGCCGGCATCGGTGGCCGGGGCAATGGTGTCGTCGTACGGAGGGGCCTCGTGCGGGTCGGATGCGGTCATTGCGATGCTGGGTCGGTTTTTGAAGCGATCCCCGCCCAGATTGGGCCCGCGCCTCGGCCTTTCAACGGCCCGCGCCTCGGCCTTTCAGCGGCCCGCGCCCAGTGCCTTCGCCCGCAGCAGCGTCGCTTCCCGCTCGGCCGGCGATGGCGGCGGCGCGAGCCACCCCTGCAGGTTCGCGAGGGCGAGGTCGGCCAGCGCATCCATCCAGCGGCCGCTCTCGTTCAGGCAGGGAATGACGTTGTAGTCGCCGCCCCCCGCCCGCTGGAACTGCCGCTTGCCTTCGATGGCGAGCTCCTCGAGCGTCTCGAGGCAGTCGGCGACGAAGCCGGGTGCCGCGACGTCGACGCGCCGAAGCTTCCGCTTCCCGAGCGCGGCGAGAACATCCGCCGTGTACGGCTCGAGCCAGCGGCCGCGGCCGAAGCGCGACTGGAAGGCGATCGACCACTGCGTCGATTCGAGCCCGAGCTCGCGCGCCAGCAACCGCGCCGTCTGCTGGCAGTAGCAGTGATAGGGATCGCCGCGGTCGAGCGCGCGCCGCGGCAGGCCGTGGAACGAGAGCACGAGGTGCTCCGGACGCGCGTGCTTGGTCCAGTAGTCGTTGACGACGGCCGCCAGTGCGGCGACGTACCCGGGGTCGTCGTGGAACGAGTCGACGAAGCGCACGCCTGGCACGCGCCGCACCGACGCGAGCCAGCGCCCCACCGCGTCGACGACCGAGCCGGTGGTGCTCGCCGCGTACTGCGGATAGAGCGGCACGACGAGGATGCGCGACGCACCCGCCTCGCGCAGCCGGTCGAGCGCGCCGGCGATCGACGGTTCGCCATAACGCATCGCGTGCTCGACCGCCGCGTGGTCGGCCGGAAGGCCGAGTGCCTTGAGCCGCTGGCCGAGGTAGCCTGCGAGCAGCACGCGCTGCTTGCTCGTATGCAGCGCGAGCGGCGAGCCGTCCTTCTTCCAGATTGCCTGGTAGCGCGCCGCCGACTTCGCGGGCCGCATGCGCAGCACCACGCCGTGCAAGAGCGGCCGCCACGCGACGGGCGGAATTTCGACGACGCGCGGGTCGGTCAGGAACTCGGCGAGGTAACGGCGAACCGCCGCAGGCGTCGGCGCATCGGGCGTGCCGAGGTTGACGAGCAGCACGCCGACGCGCGGAACGCGATCATGGCGAAAGGCCGGTTCGGAGCGATACGACATCGCGCAGTCGCGGCCGGTGGCCTCAGGCGCGGTGCCGCGCGGGCGCGCCGCCCGCGAGCGCGCGATCAGCGTCGAGTCGGCGGATCAATCGAACTCGCGCGACAGCGCGTTGGACAGCAGCTTGGATGTGACGTCGACGATCGGAATCACGCGCTCGTACGCCATCCGCGTCGGGCCGATGACGCCCAGCGTGCCTATGACCTGGCCGTTCACTTCGTAGCTCGCCGTGACCACGCTGCATTCGTCGAGCGGAACGAGGCCCGACTCGCCGCCGATGTAGATCTGCACGCCCGGCGCGCGCTGCGACACGTCGAGCAGGTGCAGCAGCGACGTCTTCTGCTCGAAGAGCTCGAACAGGCGGCGCAGGCGCTGCATGTTCGACGCGAGATCCTCGGCGCGCAGCAGGTTGCGCTCGCCGGTGACCACCAGCGCCTCGCCCTCGGCGAGTGCGCCCTCGCCGGCGTCCACCGCCGCCTTCATCAGCCCGGCGACGTCCTCGCGCAGCGCGCGCAGCTCCTCGGTGAGGCGCTCGCGCACGGCGGGCAGCGACTGGCCGGCGAAGTTCTGATTGAAGAAGTTCGTCGCCTCGATCAGCGCCGTCGGCGAATACGAGCGGTCGGTGTGCAGGATGCGGTTTTGCACGTCACCGTCCGGCGTGACGATGATGAGCAGCACGCGGCGGTCGGAGAGCCGCAGGAATTCGAGGTGCCGGAACACCGCTTCGCGGCGTTTCGGCGTGGCCACCACACCGGCGAACTGCGTGAGCTGCGACAGGAGCGAGGCCGCCGCATTCACGAGTTGCTGCGGTCGGTCGACAGTGAACTCGCCCTCCAGCCGGTGAATCTCCCCCTGCTCGAGCGGCTTCACCACCATCAGGCTGTCGACGAAGAACCGATAGCCGCGCGGCGTCGGCACGCGTCCCGCCGACGTGTGCGGGCTCGCGATCAGTCCCATCTCCTCGAGGTCCGCCATCACGTTGCGGATCGTCGCCGGCGACAGCTCGAGGCCGGAATGGCGCGACAACGCGCGCGAGCCGACGGGTTGGCCTTCGGCGACGTACCGTTCGACGAGCGTCTTCAGCAGGTGTTGGGCGCGGGAGTCGAGCATGGCGGAGCGGGTCGCGGCGGCACCGTCGCCGCTGCCGCTCTAGTTTAACTGCTATGGTTTAATCGCCGCATGGCCGCCCGTACGCCCGTCCGATTCCCGCGCGTCGCGCTGATCGGCCGCCATGGCGGCCCCGACCTCGCCGCTCCGCTGTCCGGCCTCGCCGCGTTCCTGCTGGCGCGCGGCCACACGGTCGCGCTCGACGCCGCAACCGCGCAGACGGCATCGGTCGCCGGCGTCTGCGTCTGGGACGACGCCGCACCGGCGGGCGACCCCGACCTCGCCATCGTGCTCGGAGGCGACGGAACGATGCTATCCGTCGCGCGGCGGCTCGCCCCGCATGACGTGCCGATGATCGGCGTGAACCTCGGCCGGCTCGGGTTCCTCACCGACATTCCGCTCGCCCGGCTGGAGCCGACGCTGGCCGCGATGCTCGACGGCCGGTACACCGAGGAGCGGCGCACGCTGCTCGACGTGACGGTCGCGCGCGCCGACGGGTCGGCAACGCACGCGCCGGCGCTGAACGAGGTCGTCGTCAACCGCGGTGGCTTGGGCAGCATGATCGAATGTCGCGTGGAAATCGACGGCCGCTTCGTCTATGCGATGCGCGCCGACGGCGTGATCGTTGCGACGCCCACCGGCTCGACCGCGTATTCGCTGTCGACCGGCGGCCCGATCATCGCGCCGACGGTGCCCGCGTTCGCCCTCGTGCCGATCGCGCCGCACGCGCTCACGCACCGTCCGATCGCGATCCCCGACACGTCGACGGTTGTCATCACCGTCAGCCACGGCCGCGACGCAGCCGTTCGGTGCGATGGCCAGGCGCATTTCGACCTCGCGGAAGACGACAGCGTGACCGCGCGCCGGGCCGCGCACACCGCGCGGTTCCTGCATCCGGAGTCGCACGACTACTTCGCGATGCTGCGCGAAAAGCTGCACTGGAGCGAGACGCCCGAGCGGCTGCTGAACGGAAGACGGTAGTGTCGCGTCCGGGAATCGACATGCGGATCGGCGGCTAGCTGCGGCATGCTGCGCGCGCTCGCCATTCGCAACTTCGTCGTCGTCGAAGCGCTCGAGGCCGAGTTCGCCCGGGGCTTCACCGTGCTGACCGGCGAAACCGGTGCGGGCAAGTCGATTCTGATCGAGGCGCTCGGGCTTTTGCTCGGCGACCGCTTCGAGCAGCGGCAGCTTCGTCCCGGCGCCGAGCGCGCCGAGCTCGCTGCGACGTTCGACGTCGACGGGCAGCCGGGCGTGCGCGCATGGCTTGCCGCCGAGGATCTCGACGGGGGCGACGAATTGCTGCTGCGGCGGGTGCAGGACGCGCAGGGACGAAGCCGCGCCTGGATCAACGGCCGTCCCGCCACGCTCGCGCAGCTCGCCGCGCTCGGCGCGCAGCTGCTGGACCTGCACGGCCAGCATGCGCACCAGGCGCTGACGGGAGCCGCCGCGCAGCGCGAGCTGCTCGACGCATTCGGCGATGCTTCGTTCATCGCGCGCGACGTTGCCGGGGCCTGGCGCGCGTGGCGCGATGCGGTTGCACGACGCGACGCCGCGGCGGCGCAAGCCGCGGCCACCGAAGCGGAACGCCGCGAGCTGACGCAACGTCACCAGGAGCTCGCGACGCTTGCCGTTGCGCCGCAGGAATGGGCGGAGCTCACGGCGTCTCAGCGCCGGCTCGCGAACGCCGCGGGGCTGATCGACGCGACGACGCAGGCCGAGCAGGCACTCGCTGACGATGACGATGCGGTGGCGTCGCGGCTTGCTCGCATCATCCAGCGCCTGCGGCAGGCGAGCGACGACGACCCGGCGCTCGCGAGCGTCGTCGAGCTGCTCGAGCCGGCGGCGATCCAGCTCGACGAGGCCGCGCGTGCGTTGCGCGACTATCGGCGGCGGCTCGACCTCGATCCGGCCGAGCTCGCACGCGTCGAGCAGCGTCTCGCCGCAATCCACGAGACGGCGCGCAAGCACCGCGTGAAGCCGGAAGAGCTGTCAGCGCTCGCGGAAACGCTCGAGCGGCGGCTCGCGGCGCTTGCCGAGGCCTCCGACGCGCGGGCGCTCGCGCAGGCTGCCGATGCGGCGTGGCAGCGTTACGACACGCTCGCAAGCCGGCTGACGGCAAAGCGCACCACATCCGCAAAGACGCTCGCGCGCCGCGTGACAGCGACGATGAAGGAGCTCGCGATGGCGGGCGGCCGGTTCGACGTCGTGCTCGAGCCGACGGCGGAGCCCGCGGCGTTCGGCCGCGAGAACGTCGCGTTTCGCATTGCGACACATCCGAAGCAGGCGGCCGGGCCGCTATCGCGTGTGGCATCGGGGGGCGAGCTCTCGCGCGTGGCGCTCGCGATCCAGGTCGCCGCGAGCGAGGTCGGCGACGTGCCGACGCTCGTCTTCGACGAGGTCGATACGGGCATCGGCGGCGCGGTCGCCGCTACGGTCGGCCGCATGCTGCAGACGCTGGGCGCCCGGCGGCAGGTGCTATGCGTGACGCATCTGCCGCAGGTCGCGGCGCACGCCGATCGGCATTTTCGCGTCGTGAAGACCGGTGGCCGCGACGCGGTGTCGAGCGCGCTGGCGAATGTCGCGGGCGGCGAGCGCATCGACGAGATTGCGCGCATGCTGGCCGGCAGCGAGATTACCGCGAAGACGCGGGCGCATGCGCGCGAGTTGTTCGAGAAGCACCGCCGCAAACCGGTGTCGGAGGCGTAACCCCGAATTACCGGATCAGCGCTTGCGCGTCGACGTCTTGACGGCGCGCGGCTTCAGCGTCCCGCTCGTGCGCTTCACCTTCGCCTTGACCGCGCGGACCGCGGCCTTGGGCGCGGCGACGACGAGCGACTCGCCGGTCTCGAGCCAGTGCTTGATGCGCTGCGCGTCGGCGATGCGCGTGTAGCGGCCGAACGAATCGAGCAGCACGATCACGAACGGCTTGCTCGCGATGTTGACGAGCATCACGACGCACTTTCCCGCCTCGCGGATGTAGCCGGTCTTCTGCAGCTGGATGTCCCACGACTGGTTCTTGACCAGCGCGTTCGAGTTGTTGAAGCCGAGCGTGCGGCCCGTCGGCTGCAGTTCGACCAGGTACGACGGTGTCGTCGTGAACTCGCGGATCAGCGGATAGGCCGCAGCGGCCTGCACGAGCTTCGCGAGATCGTGCGCGGTCGACACGTTGTCCGCGTCGAGTCCGGTCGGGTCGGCATAGTGCGTGTGCGACATCCCGATCAGCGCGGCCTTGACGTTCATCGCCTCGACGAACGCGCGCTTCCCGCCGGGATAGTGGCGCGCGAGCGACGAGGCCGCGCGGTTTTCGGACGACATGAGCGCGAGCCGCAACATCTCGCGCCGCGTCAGCGTCGAGCCCATCGCAAGACGCGAGTGGCTGCCCTTCAGGTAATCGAAATCGCCGGTGTCGATATCGAGCACTTCGTCGAGCGAGAGCCCCGCATCGAGGACTACCATCGCCGTCATCAGCTTCGTGACCGACGCGATCGGCGTCACCTCGTCTGCCGCTTTTGCGTAAATCTGACGATCCGCGGCAGCGTCGATCACCAGGACATTGGCCGACGAGACCTTCAGCCGGGCGGGATCGGGCGCGTCCACCTGTGCCCATCCGGGCCCGGCGGAAACCGACAGGAAAACAATCAAAACCAGCCGTTTCATGAGCAAAAGTCTCAAGTACTCCGGCGGCGTTATCGCACGATCGCCGCCCGTCGGTCAACGGGTATCCCGCAAATCAGGCAGTTACGACGCGCTGCGCAGCGTGGCGGCCGCCGCGGCCGCCGGTGCCTCGTTCAGCTCGGGCAGGCCCGTCGGCTCCGGCGACAAAGCGGCGCCGGCTTCGGTTGGGGGCTCCGAACCCGGACGCCGCTCGTCCTGCTGCAGCTGCCACATGCGCGCGTAAACGCCGTTCGCGGCAAGCAGCGCAACATGCGTGCCACGCTCGACGATGCGGCCGTGGTCGAGGACCAGAATCTCGTGCGCGTCGACGATCGTCGACAGCCGATGCGCGATGGTGAGCGACGTGCGGTCGCGCGCGATCACCGCGAGCTCCGCCTGGATCGCCTTCTCCGAGCGCGAATCGAGCGCCGACGTCGCCTCGTCGAAGATCAGGATCGCGGGATCCTTGAGGATCGCACGCGCGATGGCGACGCGCTGCTTCTCGCCGCCCGAAAGCTTGAGCCCGCGCTCGCCGACAGGGGTCGCGTAGCCTTCGGGCAGGCGCGCGACGAAGTCGTGGATCTGCGCGAGCTTCGCGGCGGCGACGACCTCGTCGTGCGACGCGCCCGGTCGGCCGTACGCGATGTTGTATTCGATCGTGTCGTTGAAGAGCACCGTGTCCTGCGGGACGATGCCGATCGCGGCGCGCAGGCTCGTCTGCTGCACGTTGCGCAAATCCTGGCCGTCGATCGTGATGCGGCCGCCTTTCACGTCGTAGAAGCGGTAGAGAAGGCGGGCGAGCGTCGACTTGCCGGAGCCTGAAGGCCCGACGACGGCGACGTCGCGGCCCGCGGGAATCGTGAACGTCACGTCGTGCAGGATCGAGCGATTGGTCTCGTACCCGAAATCGACGTGCTCGAAGCGGATCTCCCCGCCGCTCACCGCAAGCGGCAAGGCCCCGGGACGATCGACGATCTCGGCATGTTCGTCGATCAGCCGGAACAGCCGCTCCATGTCGGCCAGCGCCTGCTTGATCTCGCGGTAGATCACGCCCAGGAAGTTGAGCGGGATGTAGAGCTGGATCATGAACGCGTTGACGAGCACGAGGTCGCCGATCGTCATCGTGCCGTTCACGACGCCGACGGTCGCCCGCCACATGATCAGCGACACCGCGATCGCGATGATCGCGCTCTGCCCGATGTTGAGCGCCGACAGCGAGGTCTGGCTCTTGACGGCCGCGCGCTCCCAGCGTTGCAGGCTCTCGTCGTAGCGCGACGCCTCCCACGCCTCGTTGCCGAAGTACTTGACCGTCTCGTAATTCAGCAGCGAGTCGATCGCGCGCGTATTGGCCTTCGAGTCGAGCTCGTTCATCTGCCGGCGGAAATGCGTGCGCCACTCG
>Ga0307408_100003527_pt1 | contig 10653 bp, 9 predicted proteins | sample 322Cmetagenome_FD_202116 | JGI IMG/M metagenome (GOLD analysis project Ga0307408, IMG submission 202116) | Maize rhizosphere microbial communities from greenhouse at UC Davis, California, United States - 322HYB-C-3 | ecosystem: Host-associated > Plants > Roots > Rhizosphere > Soil | place: USA... | reverse complement strand
TGTTCGTCGGCCTGGGCACGATGGGCCTGCCGATGGCGACCAACCTCGTCCGCGCGGGCTTCGCCGTCGTGGGCGCCGACAGCGACGCCGCGGCCGTCGCGAGGCTCGCGAACGCGGGCGGCGGGCCCACGGCGGATGCACGCGAGGCCGCGCGCACCAGCGACGTCGTCGTGACGATGCTGCCGGACGACCGCGCCGTGACCGCCGTTCTCGGCGGCGAGCGCGGTGTCATCGCCGCGATGCGCCGCGGCGCGCTGGTCGTCGAGATGAGCACGACGGCGCCGTCGACCAAGATCGCGCTGGCGCGCTTCGCGAAGGAACGCGGCGTCGATTTCGTCGAATGCCCGGTCGGCCGGACCGCCGAGCACGCGGTCGCCGGCACGCTCGCGCTGATGGCGGGCGGCGATGTCGCCGCCATCGAGCGCGCGCGCCCGCTGCTCGCCGCGCTCGGCAACGAGTTGCACGTCTGCGGCGACGTCGGCGCCGGCTCGGCGATGAAGCTCGTGAACAACGCGCTCGTCGCCTGCGTCAACGCCGCATCGATCGAAGCGCTGGTCGCCGGCGCCAAGGCCGGCCTCACGCTCGAGCTGATGCTCGGCGTGTTCAAGACGACGATGGCGTGGAACAACGCGCTCGCCACCGGCCTGCCGAAGAAGGCGCTCCGCCGCGACTTCGCGCCCGGCTTCATGACCGCGCTCGCGCACAAGGACGTCGGCCTCGCGCTTCGCATGGCGCGCGAGCTCGACGTGCGCATGCCGCAGTCCGAGGGCGCGTACGCGCTGCTCGCCGAGGCATTGGCGCACGGCTATGCGCGCGACGACACGCCGGGCTCGATGCTCCGCGTGCGCGAGGCCGACGGCGGCGTCGAGCTGTCGCTGCAGGCGCGCTGATGTCGGGCATCGAGCAACGGCTGCGCAACGACATCGTCGCCGGCGACCTCGCGTTCGGCTCGCGGCTCATCATCGAGGACCTGGCGACGCGCTACGGCGTCAGCCACATGCCGATCCGCGAAGCGCTGCGCATCCTGCACGGCGAGGGCCTGGTGGTGATCGAGCCGAACCGCGGCGCCCGCGTGCGGCCGCTGTACCGCGGCTTCATCGAGGACCTGTTCGACGTGCGCTGCGCGATCGAGACGATGCTCGCGCGCCGCGCCGCCGAGCGCCGGCAGCCGCCGCAGCTCGAGGCGCTGCGCCGCGCCGCCGCCGCGCTCGAGGCCTGCGTTGCGTCGGGCGACCATGCGGCCGTGCCGGTCGCCAACCGCGAGTTCCACCGGCTGATCAACGACGCGGCCGGCAATCCCGGCGCACTGCCGATCGTCGACAGCCACTGGCTGCTGCTCGCCGCGCTCCTCAAGCGCTACGGCTACGGCGACGACCGCTTCCAGCGCGTCATCGAGGAGCACCAGCACCTGATCGATGCGATCGAGCGGCGCGACGGGCACGGCGCGGCGCTCCTGATGGGCGCGCATATCGAGAAGGCGAAGAGCAACCTCCTGAAGCGCGCCGCCGCGGACGCCGGGCGCACCGCCCTGCCGGCATGAGCGGCGTGCCCGACGCGTCATGGATCACGTCCCGATGAGCGAGGGCGCGACGACGACGGCACGTGACGGATCGCCGGCCTCGCGTCGTGGCGCGTCGGGCGCGTGGCGGCGGCTGCTTCGCCCTTCGATCGTCGTCGGCGCGCTGTCGCTGTGCGCGGTCGTCGCGCTCTACTGGGCGATGGCGTTGCGTCCCGGCACGAACCCGGCGCTGGTGCCGGCGCCGCCGCAGATCGTGCAGACGTTCGTCGACGAGCTTCGCAGCGGCGACCTCGCCACGAACACGTTCGCCAGCATGAAGCGCGTGCTCGCGGGGTACGTGATCGGTGCCGCGCTCGCGCTGCTCCTCGGCGCGCTGGCGGGCTGGTTCCGCGGCTGGGGCTACGTGCTGAACCCGGTCATCGACGCGCTGCGGCCGATTCCCGCGCTCGCCTACATCCCGCTGGTCATCGTGTGGGTCGGCATCGGCGAGCCTTCCCGCATCATCATCATCGCGCTCGCCGTGTTCAAGCCGATCGTCGTCAACGCCCGCGCCGGCATGCAGGAAGTGGCGCAGATCTACGTCGACGCGGCGCGCACGCTCGGCGCGTCGCGCTGGCGCGTGTTCTCGACCGTCGCCATCCCGAGCGCGATCCCCTACTTCATCGCCGGGCTGCGCACCGGCGTGTCGACCGGCTTCCTCGCGCTGGTCGCGGCGGAGCTGATCGCGGCGCCCTCCGGGCTCGGGTTCATGATCCAGAACGCCGGCCAGTACTTCCGCACCGACGTGACGATCGTCGGCATCATCGTCATCGGCATCCTCGGCGCGCTGCTCGACCAGATCGCGAGCCGCGCGGGTCGCGCATTGACGAGTTGGAGCGAAGTGAGGCGCGATCCATGAGCGCCGCCGCGCACGCCGAAGCGGCGCCGAAGCTCGGCGTCCACGGCCTCACGCACCGCTTCGAGATCGGCGATGCCAGGGTGCCGCTCGTCGTGCTGCGCGACATCGAGCTCTCGATTCCGCGCGGGCGCTTCGTCTGCCTGATCGGCGAATCGGGCTGCGGCAAGTCGACGCTGCTCCGCATGATGGCGGGATTGCTGTCGCCGAGCGAAGGACGGGTACTGCACGACGGCGTCCCGGTCCGCGGCGTCAACCAGGCGCTCGGCTTCGTGTTCCAGCAGGACGCCGTGTTCCCGTGGCTGACCGTGGAGCGCAACGTCGAATACGGCCCGAAATCGCGCGGCGTGCCGAAGCCGGAGCGCGAACGACTGGTCGCACACTGGTGCGACGCCGTCGGCCTGTCGGGCTTCCGCAAGGCGTATCCGAAGCAGCTGTCCGGCGGGATGCGAAAGCGCGTCGACCTCGCGCGCGCGTACGCGAACTCGCCCGACGTGCTGCTGATGGACGAGCCGTTCGCCGCGCTCGACGTGCAGACGAAGTCGACGATGCAGGAAGCGGTGCTGAAGCTCTGGGAAAGCACCCAGAAGACCGTCGTCTTCGTCACGCACGATCTCGACGAAGCGGTGTTCCTGTCCGATGTCGTCGTGGTGCTCGCGAGCCGCCCGGGCCGCGTGCACACGATCGTCGACAATCCGCTCGGTCGCCCGCGCGACGAGGCGACGCGCGTCAGCGACGCTTTCACCGCGGCGAAGCGCGCGTTGTGGAGCGCGCTGCAGGATGCACGTCGCGCGAGCGGACCGCCGGCGACGGCGCGCGAGGCCGCGCCGCACGCGATGTCCGATCACGATTCCATGCGCACATGATCGACCCACGAGGAGCCAACGACACCATGACAATCCCGACGAACTCCAGGCGGCGCTTCCTGGCCCGCGGCGCCGGCGCCGTGGCCGGCACGCTCGCGTCGACCTTGGTCCCGCGCGCCTTCGCGCAGCAGCAGCAGCTCTCGGTCGGGCTGCTCCGCGCCCCGGCGTCCGCGATCGTCGACCTGTCCGAGCAGCGCGGCTGGTTCAAGGAAGCGGGGCTGCAGCTCAACCAGGTGCTGTTCGCGCAGGCCGCCGGTCCGAAGATCGTGCAGGCGCTCGGCGGCGGCAGCGTCGGCCTGTCGTTCGTCAACTCGACCGCCGCGCTGCTCGGCATGGCCGGCGGCGCGATTCCGCTGCGCTTCATCTCGATCGCCACCGATCCGTCGAAGCTGTTCGCCATCCTGAGCCAGCCGTCGGTCGACTCGATGCAGAAGCTCGCGGGCAAACGCGTCGCGTGCACCGCCGGCACCGGCCTGCATTACTACCTCGCCCGCGCGCTGTCGAAATACGGCATGACGTTCAAGGACATCGAGTTCGTGAACCTGCCGGCGGCCGACGGCCAGGCGGCGTTCGTCGCCGGCCGCGTCGACGCCGTCGTGCCGTCGGTGAACGGCCGCTTCTCGATCCTGCAGAACAAGAAGGACACGCGCGAGCTGTTCGGTTACGCCGACTTCACGAAACCGCCGGGCTCGACGCAGCCGTTCCTCAACTACGACCTGTTCGTCACCACCGAGGCCGCGCTGCAGTCGAGCCGACCGGCGCTGCAGGCGTTCCTCAAGGCCTATCACGACAAGGGCGTGCCGTACCTGCAGAACCCGGCGACCCGACCGGAGGCGCTTCGCATCGTCACCGAGTACGTGAACAAGGAGCAGAAGAACCCGACCGATGCGTCGATCATGAAGGCGATCATGGACGACAGCGGCTTCTACGATTCGCGCACGGTGAAGCAGCTGATGACGCGGGACGACTTCAAGGCGAATCTCGACTACCAGGTGAAGTTCTTCATGGACCTGGGCCAGATGAAGTCGGCGCCGGACCTCGACAAGGCGATCGTCACCGATCTCTTGTGACGGTGCTCCCGTGCCGCTCGAGGCCGCGCTGCTGAAGCCGAACGACGACGTCGCCACCGCGCTCGTCGACCTCGCGGCCGGCGCGCGGGTGCGCGTGGCGAGCGGCGAGGTCGTGCGCGACGTGGCGCTCGTCGACGCGATCGCGACCGGGCACAAGTTCGCCGTCCGCGATCTTTCGGCGGGCCTTCGCGTGCGCAAGTACGGCGAATGCATCGGCCGCCTGTCACGCGACGTCGCCGCCGGTGCGCATGTGCACGACCACAACCTCGAGACGAGCGCGCGCCGCGACCCCGGGGACGAGTCCGCCTGGACGCGCCAGCAGGCGCTTCCCGCCCGCCCACTCGGGACGGCACGCACCAGCGTCGGCGAATGCCCGCTGTTCGACGCGCGCAGCAATCGCCTGTGGTGGATCGACGTGCGACAGACGCCGGCGATCCACGCGCTCGACCTCGCGTCGGGCGACGAGCGACGCTGGCCGCTCGAAGAGGATATCGGTGCCATCGCGCTGACCGGTGGCACGCGTCTGCTGGCCGCGTTGCGTTCGGGCTTCGCGTACTTCGAGCCGGACGATGGCCGCTTCACGCCGCTCGTCGATCCCGAGGGCGACCTGCCGCACAACCGCATGAACGACGGCCGCTGCGATCGCGCCGGTCGCTTCTGGTGCGGCTCGATGAATCCCGACTCGGGTCGCGCCGAAGGCAGCCTGTACGTGCTCGACGCGGCGCTTCGCTGCCACCGGGTGCAGGGCGGCTATTTCACGCCCAACGGCATCGCCTGGAGCCTCGACGACCGCACGATGTACATCGCCGACACGCGCCGCGGGCGCATCGACGCGTTCGACTACGATGCCGACGCGGGCGAGATCGGCGCGCGCCGCACGTTCGCCGATCTGGGTGCGTTGCCCGGCGGGCCGGATGGCGCGTGCGTCGACGCCGAAGGGCTGCTCTGGTCGGCGCAATTCGACGGCGGTTGCCTGATCCGTTACGACGCGCAGGGCCGGATGGAGCGCGTCGTGCGGCTCCCGGTCACCAAGCCCACGTCGTGCGCGTTCGGCGGGCGCGACTACCGCGAGCTGTTCGTGACGACCGCGACCCGCGGCATGAGCGCGTCGCAGCTCGCCGCCGAGCCGCTGGCCGGACGCGTGCTCGTGCTCGACGTCGGCGTCGCGGGGCTCCCCCCGGTGCCGTTCGCGGGTCGCGACGCCGTGCATCGATGAGGCGAGCGCCGCGCACGTTCGACGGCTACCGCCGCGCCGATGGTCGCGCCGGCGTGCGCAATCACGTCCTCGTGCTTTCGGCGACCGGCCTCACGTCGGCGGCGGCGTCGCGCATCGCCTCGCTGGTGCGTGGAACGGTCTGCGTGGCGACCGGCTACGGACGCGGCCAGGTCGCCGACGACGCGAAGCTGCAGTTCGATACGCTGACCGGTCTCGCAACGCACCCGAACGTGGCCGCGACGCTCGTGCTCTCGGCGGGCGGCGACATCACGCGCGCCTACGTCGAGGCGATCGAAGCGAGCGGAAAGCCGGTCGTCGGCATGTCGCTGCCCGAAGTGCACGAAGACGCGCTCGCGCTCGTCGATCGGGGCGTTCGCGCCGCGACGCGGCTCGTCCACGAGGCGTCGGGGCTCCGGCGCGAGCCGTGTCCATTGTCGGCGCTGACCGTCGCCGTCGAATGCGGCCACTCGGATGCGACGTCCGGGCTCGTGTGCAACCCGCTCGCGGGACGCGTGATGGAACACGTCGTCGAAGCCGGCGGCACGGCGATGTTCAGCGAGACGATCGAGTGGACCGGCGCCGAGCACCTGCTCGCCCGGCGCGCGCAGAGCGCCGACGTCGCGCAGCGCATCCTGCAGGCCGTCGTCGATCGCGAACGCCGCGTGCGCGACGCGGGCGGCGACGTCCGCACGCAGAATCCCGGCCCGCAGAACAGGGCGGGCGGCATCACGACCATCGAGGAGAAGGCGCTCGGCGCCATCGCCAAGGGCGGGCAGCAGCCGATCCGCGGGCTGCTCGCGGCGGCGCAGCGCCCGCCCGCCTCCGGCCTGTACCTGATGGACACGCCGTTCTTCTCGCCCGAGTCGATCACCGCGATGGTCGCGGGCGGCGCGCAGATCGTCGTGTTCACGACCGGGGCCGGCAACAGCTACTGCAGCCTCGTCGCGCCGACGCTCAAGATGAGCGCCAACCCGGACGCGTGCGCGCGCCTCACCGAGCAGATCGACATCGTCGCCACCGACGTGCTCCGCGCGACGCGCACACTCGACGAGATGGCCGACACGGCGCTCGATCACCTTGTCGCCGTCGCCTCGGGCTCGTTGACGTTCGGCGAGATCGTGGGCGAGGGAAGCGAGGTCGTGAGCCGTCTCGGCCCGTCGATGTAGCGCCCCTCTTCCTCCGGGATCCCCACCATGAGCACGCTCGACGCCGTCTCCCGCCTGCTGCAGCACCCGACCTCCGTCGTCTCCGACGCACTCGACGAGCTTCGCATCGAGGGCGTCGTGCCGGGCCTCGAGGCGCGGCGCGTCGGCCAGGGCCGCGTCGCAGGGCGCGCGCTTCCGGTGCGGCTGCAGCGCAAGGCCAACGACGCGTCCGCCTACCGCTTCGGCGGCGGGGTCGGCAAGCCGCTCGAGCAGGTGCTGCAGACGATGCGCGACGGCGACGTCGTGGTCATCGACATCGACGGCTCGGACCGCGCGGCCGCGTGGGGCGGGCTCGCATCGCGGCTCGCGCAGCGACGCGGCGTGCGGGCGACGATCCTGTGGGGCGCGTGCCGCGACGTCGAGGAGATCCGCGCGATCGGCTATCCGGTGTGGTCGAGCAGCGTGAGCCCGCGCCGCAGCCGCAACGACTTCACGTTCGGCGCGATCAACGAGCCGATCAGCATTCGCGGCGTCACGATCGCGCCGCGCGACTACATCGTCGCCGACGAGAGCGGCGTCGTGGCGATTCCCGCCGCGCGCATCGACGAAGTGCTCGCGCTGGCCGAGCGCATCGCGCACCAGGAAGCGCTGCTGGAGGCGCAGGCGATCAACGACAGCGTCTCGTCCTGGGACGCCGTGTAGCGCATCGATCGCTAGCGGCACTGTCACTCTGTTTCGCGCTGCCCGCAGCCGCTAGCCGCCCCGCTTCCGGCCGCCGCCGCGGTCCTGACACAATGGCGTCCCGTCGCCGGCGCGCCCGCCGGCGCCGCCCGCTTCGCGAAAGGATCGCCATGTTCGGTCGCCTCATGCCCCGGGAGGGGCGCTTCTTCGACCTCTTCAAGCGGCACGCCGGCGAGATCGTGCTCGGCGGCCGCGAGCTGGTCGCGCTGATGTCGGAGGGCAGCGACCTCGAGGTGCACGCGAAGAACATCGAGACGATCGAGAAGCGCGGCGACAAGATCGTGCGCGAGACGCTGCTGCTGCTGCACAGGACGTTCATCACGCCGCTCGACCGCAACGAGATCCACGAGCTGATCACCAAGATGGACGACATCCTCGACCTCGCCGAGGACGTCGCGCACGTCATGTTCCTCTACGACGTGCGCGAGCGCGCGGCCGTGGCGCGGCAGCTCGCGACGCTCTGCCTCGCCTGCGCCGAGAAGGTGGAGGCGGCCGTGTCCCTGCTGTCGGACACCGGGCAGTCGCGCCGCATCATGAACCTCTGCGAGGACATCGACCGCCTCGAGGCCGAAGCCGATCACGTGATGCGCGCGGCGATGGCCGGCCTGTTCCGCGATGACGCCGACGCGCTGCGGATCATCAAGCTGAAGGAAGTCTACGAGATGCTGGAGGGCGTCACGGACCGCTGCGAGGACGTCGCGAACGTCCTCGAGGGCATCGTGCTGGAACGCGCATGACACGCGCAGCCGCCGCCTGCACGCGCGTACGGGTCGCCGCGCGGCGAGGTCGCGCTCACCCCGCGCCGGCGTTGCTGGCCGCCGCCGGCCACGCCTCGAGCCGGCGAGCCCGATGATGCCGTTCGAGATCCTCGTGCTGCTGGTCGCGATGGCGCTCGCGTTCGACTTCATGAACGGCTTCCACGACGCGGCCAACTCGATCGCGACCGTCGTCTCGACCCGCGTGCTGAAGCCCCAATACGCGGTGGCGTGGGCGGCTTTCTTCAACGTCGTCGCGTACTTCATCTTCGAGCTCAAGGTCGCGAGCACCGTCGGGAAAGGCACGATCGAACCGGCGATCGTCGACCACTACGTCGTGTTCGGCGCGCTCGCCGGGGCGATCGCATGGAACGCGATCACCTGGTGGTACGGGCTTCCGTCGTCGTCGTCGCACGCGCTGATCGGCGGGCTGGCCGGCGCGGCGCTGGCGAAAAGTGGAACGGCCGGACTCGTCGCCGAGGGGCTGGTCAAGACGCTCGCGTTCATCCTGATCTCGCCGACGCTCGGCTTCGTGTTCGGGACGATCCTGACGATCGCCGTCGCCTGGATCGCGCGTCGCGCAACGCCGTTGCGGGTCGACCGCTGGTTCCGGCGGCTGCAGCTCGCCTCCGCCGCCGCGTACAGCCTGGGTCACGGCGGCAACGACGCGCAGAAGACGATCGGCATCATCTGGATGCTGCTGATCGCGGCGGGCGTGAGCGGCCGGGACGAGCACGTTCCGCTCTGGGTGGTGCTCGCCTGCTACACGACGATCGGGCTCGGGACGCTCCTCGGCGGCTGGCGCATCGTCAAGACGATGGGCCAGAAGATCACCAAGCTGAGGCCGGTCGACGGCTTCTGCGCGGAGACCGGCGGCGCGATGACGCTGTTCCTGGCGACGGGGCTCGGCGTGCCGGTGTCGACGACGCACACGATCACCGGCGCGATCGTCGGCGTCGGGTCGGTGCGCAAGGCCTCGGCGGTGCGCTGGGGCGTCGCCGGCACGATCGTGTGGGCCTGGGTGCTGACGATTCCCTGTTCGGCGCTGATCTCGGCAGCGGCCTGGTGGCTCGGCCGGCACCTGTTCTGACCGTTGCCGCGCGTTCATGGCCGCGAGGCGCGTGTACAGCGGACGTCCGCAGGTGGCACCATGAACGTTCGAGACCGACGCCATGGCCGAGTCCATCGACGCCTGCCCTGAATGCGAAGCGAAGCCGCCGCCGACGGCGCGCTTCTGCCCGCAGTGCGGCGCGCGACTCGTTTCCGCGCCGGTCGCGGGCGGCGAGCGGCGGCCGGTGGCCGTGCTGTTCGCCGACCTCGCGGGCTTCACGCGCCTCACGTCCGAGATGGACGCCGAGGACGTGCACCGGCTGCTCGGCCGCTTCTTCGACGTCGTCGACGGCATCGTCGCGCGAAGCGGGGGCGCGGTCGACAAGCACATCGGCGACGCGACGATGGCGGTGTTCGGCGCGCCGGTGGCGCACGGCAACGACGTCGAGCGGGCCGTGCGCGCGGCCTGCGACATCCACGCGGCGATGGCGTCGCTTTCCGCCGAGTTCGATCGACCGCTCGCCACGCATGTGGGCATCGCCAACGGCGAGGTCGTCGCCGCGTCGGTGGGGAGTGCGGTGCGCGCCGACTACACGGTGACCGGCGACGCCGTCAATCTCGCCTCGCGCCTCGAGGAGCTCGCGGGCGAGGGTGAGACGATCGTGTCCGACGACGTTCGCCGCGCGCTCGGCGAAAGGCTCGACGCGGAGTCCCGCGGCACGATCGACGTGCGCGGGTTCGCGCAGCCGATGGCGGTATGGCGCGTCCGCGAGCTCCGCGCGCACGCGGCGCCCCGGCACCGGCTCGTCGGGCGCGAGCGCGAGCGCGCGCAGTTCGACGCGCTGCTGGCGGTCGCGCGCACCTCGGGTGTCGGTGCGACGATGATCGTGCGCGGCGACGCGGGCATCGGCAAGTCGAGGCTCGCCGAAGCGCTGCTCGAAGCGGCGGCCGGCGCGGGCTTCGCCTGTCATGCCGCGCGCGTGCTCGACTTCGGCGCCGCGCAGGGGCGCGAGGCGCCGAACCTCCTCGCCCGCTCGCTCCTCGGGCTCGGCGCGTCGGACGGCGACGACGCGTGCCGGGCGGCGCTCGACGCCGCGATCGCGGGCGGCCGTGCGCGGCCCGACGACGAGCCGTTTCTCGCCGACCTGCTCGGCATCGCGCAGCGGCCGGGCAGCCGCTACGAGGCGATGGATCACGCCGCTCGCGCGCGCGGCCGCCATGGGGCGCTGGCATCGCTGGCCGCCGCCGCGGCACGCGGCCGAGGCTGCATGCTGCTCGTCGAGGACGTGCACTGGGCGACGCCGGCGGTCGTCGACGCGCTCACAGCGCTCTCCGAGCGCGTGCGCGAAGCGCCGCTGATCGTGGTCATGACGACGCGTCCGGAGGGCGCCGCGCT
>Ga0307408_100003526_pt1 | contig 10653 bp, 8 predicted proteins | sample 322Cmetagenome_FD_202116 | JGI IMG/M metagenome (GOLD analysis project Ga0307408, IMG submission 202116) | Maize rhizosphere microbial communities from greenhouse at UC Davis, California, United States - 322HYB-C-3 | ecosystem: Host-associated > Plants > Roots > Rhizosphere > Soil | place: USA... | reverse complement strand
GGCATGTCGGGCGGTATCGCCTACGTGTACGACCCGGACGGCGAATTCCACAGCAAGTGCAATATGTCCATGGTGAGCCTGGAAGAAGTCAGGGCGGCAGCCGACCAGCTGGTCGACAAAGCCACCTGGCACAGCCAGCATCGCAATGGCGAACCGGAGGCCGATGAAACCATCCTCAAACGCCTGATTGAGCGCCACTTCAAACACACCGGCAGCACGCGCGCGCGCCTGTTGCTCGACAACTGGAACGAGAGCCGTTCCAAGTTCGTCAAAGTGTTCCCGAGCGAGTACAAACGCGCCCTGGTGGAAATGGCAGACAACGCCGCGATCGAAGCGGAAACTCAAGCAATCGCTGCGTAAGAGAGGATCAGAAAAATGGGTAAGATCACCGGTTTCATGGAATTCCAGCGCCAGGAAGAAAGCTACCTGGCACCTGAGGCTCGCCTCAAGAACTACAAAGAATTCGTCATCCACCTGAGCAACGACCAGGCCAAGGTGCAGGGCGCACGCTGCATGGATTGCGGCATCCCGTTCTGTAACTCGGGCTGCCCGGTCAACAACATCATTCCGGACTGGAATGACCTGGTCTACCGCGGCCATTACCGCGAGGCGCTGAACACGCTGCACTCGACCAACAACTTCCCGGAGTTCACGGGCCGCATCTGCCCGGCGCCTTGCGAAAGCGCCTGTACTTTGGGCATCCACGAGCTGCCGGTCGGGATCAAGTCGATCGAGCACAAGATCATCGACGAAGGCTGGGAGCACGGCTGGGTCGTGCCGCAGCCGGCCGAAGTCAAGACCGGCAAGAAGGTTGCCGTGGTTGGCTCGGGCCCTGCAGGCCTGGCCGCTGCGCAGCAGCTGGCGCGCGCCGGCCACGACGTGACCGTGTTCGAGAAAGCCGACCGCATCGGCGGCCTGCTGCGCTACGGCATCCCTGACTTCAAGATGGAGAAGCACCATATCGATCGCCGCGTCGAGCAGATGGAAGCGGAAGGCGTGAAGTTCCGCACCTCCGTCCTGATCGGCAAGGACTTCCCGGCGACCGTTGCCAACGGCTCCAAGGAAACGATCTTCCCTGAAGACCTGGAGAAGGATTTCGACGCCATCGTCATGGCCGGCGGCGCCGAGCAGCCGCGCGACCTGCCAGTCCCAGGCCGCGAGCTGAAAGGCGTCCACTTCGCGATGGACTTCCTGCCGCAGCAGAACAAGGTCAATGCCGGCGATAAGCTCAAGGACCAGATCAAGGCCACCGGCAAGCACGTGGTGGTGATCGGCGGCGGCGATACCGGTTCCGACTGTGTCGGCACCTCCAACCGCCACGGCGCTGCCAGCGTCACCCAGTTCGAACTGATGCCCATGCCGCCGGAGCAGGAAAACAAGCCGCTGGTCTGGCCTTACTGGCCGACCAAGCTGCGCACCTCCTCTTCGCACGAAGAAGGCTGCGAGCGTGACTGGGCTGTCGCGACCAAGCGCCTGGAAGGCAAGAATGGCAAGGTTGAGAAACTGATCGCCTGCCGCGTCGAATGGAAAGACGGCAAGATGAGCGAAGTGCCGAACTCCGAATTCGAAATGAAGGCCGACCTGGTGCTGCTGGCCATGGGCTTCGTCTCGCCAGTGGCGCAAGTGCTGGATGCTTTCGGTGTCGACAAGGACGCACGCGGCAATGCCCGCGCCGCGACCGAAGGCGACAACAGCTACAAGACCAGCAAGCCAGGCGTGTTCGCAGCAGGCGACATGCGCCGCGGACAGTCGCTGGTGGTGTGGGCGATCCGTGAAGGCCGCCAGTGCGCCCGCGCTGTCGATGAATACCTGATGGGCAGTTCCGTCCTGCCGCGTTAATCCGGCATCCGGTCATGCGCGCCGCCTGGTGCGCGTGACCGCGTCCGGCCTGTGCGTGGCGCAGGCCTCTTCAGACGTTGTCGTACAACCGTCGCCTTAGCTCCAGAGAGAAGAAGATACTTTATTGTTGTACAGTAATGCTTTTGCGTAACTTACAGCAATGTTATAGGATGTCTGACGACATGAGTTATTTGAATAATGTTGTACGACATGTCATCCCTTAACATTATCTGGAGATATCTAGGCTATGAAGAAAAGCTTCATTTGCGGCGCCCTGATGTTGATCTATTCTGCCGGCTCGCTGGCAGCCGATTGGCCCAGTGGCTATTCCAAGTGCGCCGACCAGGGCGGCACCTGTAAAGCCGGCAGCAGTAGCCGCTCGGTTTCGTACGGCATCAAAGACAAGTGGGTCATCAAGACGCTTTCCGGCGACATCAAGTGCGATACCAGCACGTTTGGCGGCGACCCCTATCCCGGCGTGACCAAGAAATGTGCCGTCGGGCCGTTGGCCGGCACTGATCCGACCCCGACTCCGACGCCAACGCCAACGCCGGCGCCATCCGCCAACGCCACCAAGGAGGCAGCGCCATCCACCGGCTGGGCTGGACAAGGCGGAGGCACGACCGGCGGCGCCGCGGCGCCAGCATCGGCCATCTACCTGGTCAGCACGGGTTCGCAACTGGTCGCCGCGCTCAAGGCTCAAGGCGACAATCCAAAGATCATCAAGCTGCAGGGCACCATCAATATGGCGGCAGCCGACAATGGCGGCCCATTCAAGAGTGCCACCGACGAAGGCCTGCGCCTGCAGATCAAACCAGGCAGCAACACCACCCTGATCGGCGTAGGCGGTGACGCTCGCCTGGTCAACGGCAACATCGTGCTGAGCGGAGTGCAGAACGTCATCATCCGCAACCTTACGATCCAGAACCCATGCTCGCTCTATCCTGTTTGGGATCCGAACGATGGCAGCAGCGGCAACTGGAACTCGGAATACGACGGCATTACCATTGCCGGTTCCCGCAATGTCTGGGTCGACCACAACGTCTTCACCGATGGCTCGATAACGGACGATAAGCTGCCGATCGAGAACGGCAAGGTCAAGCAATGCCACGATGGAGCGCTCGATGTGAAGAACGGCTCCGACTACGTAACCGTATCGAACAACCGCTTCGAACTGCACCAGAAGAACAACCTGATTGGCTCGTCGGACAGCCGCACCTCGGACGATGGCCACTTGACCGTCACCTTCAACAACAACCACTTCCTGAATGTGGCTGAACGCGGTCCGCGCGTGCGGTTTGGCAAAGTGCACCTGTATAACAACTACTTCGAAGGCTCGCGTTCGCACGCGGTCTACCCACACCACTACAGCATCGGTGTCGCCTACAAAGCCAAGATCATCTCGCAGAACAACGCTTTCGAGATCGCCGGCGCATCGAACTGCTCGAATATCGTGACGAATCCTGGCTCGTCCAGCAAGACCGGCGCGATTACCGATGCAGGCTCGCTGCTGAACGGCGCGGCACTCGACGTAGCCGGCAAGTGCAGCTTCAGCAACCAGGTCGGCTGGAGCCTGCCGTATTCGGTGACGCCGCTGAACGCGTCGGCCGTGAAAGCATCCGTACTGGGTAATGCAGGCACCGGCAAGATCACAGTGAACTGATTTTCGCCCTCGTCAAGCGCAAACCCGGTGCGCTTGACGATCTTCCTCATCTCCCGAACACTAGCCAGGTCCAGGTAACGCCAGCTTGGCGGTTGAGCAGTTGCTGCGAAGGTGTTTGCGCTTCTCCGATCAATCGGAGGCTGTTCGACTGCGCCAGGTCAATTGTCTCGCGAGCAGAGACTGCAAACACGCGCCGATTCGCGGGAGAGGAACCGTGCCGGATCGAGATCACAAGTGTCGCGCCAGGTTTTGATCCACTCAACCTGAAGCGAGGGATGAAGCCTGGTGCATGCGTCGCGAAATGCGGCGACAGGCTCGACGGCCGTCACGCGGTGGCCGCGTTTCGCAAGCCAGGCCGAATCAGTTCCCGCACCCGCCCCTAAGTCCAGGACTGATCCCGGCACGCTAGCCAGAAGATGCCAGACAGCTTGATATTTCTCCTCAAACGAAACTTCGGCATAGCGTGGGATGAGCCAGGCGGCATCGTCAGCGTAGCCCTCGGTGCCTGGTACCACTTGGCCACTTGCTCGGCGCTTCAAGACAGCAGTGCCACCAACGCAGTTGGATGGAAGTGCCAGCCAAACAATCCGGATAAGCCCATGAAAACACCAAAAGCTGTCGGCAGCATCGATGCGATGAACAGCCAGCGTTGCTTGGTCAGGGCAGTGATCGCGAACAGGGCGATTGCAATTGCCAGCATGGCGTCGGACAGGTCGAACTGGTCGTCCTTGAAGTTCAGGGCGTCGTAGGTTTTGTCATCCTGCTCGGCCTGCGCCTTCAGTTCGTCTTTCTTGCGCTTCTGGTCCGCCGCGAGTTTCGTGTAGCTGGCGATGGCCTCGTCGTAAGCGGCCTGCTCGCTTGCCGGACGGCCGGCCTTGGCCAGCTTGAGCTGCACGATGGTCGAATTGGCGACTTCTTCGCGGATGTTGCGGGCCTGGTAGAAGGACCAGTGGTCGACTTTATTGGCCTGGGCCTGTTGCATGGCCTGGTTGATGTTGTCGTCCTTGACCTTGCAGATGCCCATGAAGGTGGCGAGGATCGCCACCACCACGGCCACCCGCATGCTGAGGGGATTGTCGTAGTCTCTTTCGTCCATGATGCCGGCGCTTTGAATGAATAAAAATACGCGCCTATTCTAGTTGCGGGCAGCAGGCACGGGATTAAGGCTGCCTGAAGCTGGATGCTGGCAATTGCTCTGGAATCACAACGGCATGCCAGCGCGCGTCGAGAACGCGTCGGCCGTGGTTCAAACAGATATGCCGTTCGACCAGAAAAGCCAAACGACAACCGGCAAGGCAAACAGGAAAAGTCCGGCTGTCGATTTGCGTGTCATTTGCTCAGAACTTTGCGGCGATGCTCATGCCGATGCTGCGTGGCGCAAGGCGGTAGCCCTGGACGATCGAGGCAACCTGCGGGTGCTGGATCACCTTGTCTTCGTCGAAAGCGTTCTTCACGAAGGCCGTCAGCTGGTAGCGGTCAAGCGAGATGCCGGTGCTGAAGTTGACGGTGTGGTAGCCCGGGCGCTCGTAGTCGGTTTGCTCGGGATTAAGCGAGCCTTTGCTTGGGCCGACCCATTGCACGCCGCCCATCACGAAGGCGCTGCGGCCGCTGGTGGTCGAGAAGTTGTATTGCGCGGTGACGGTGCCGTTGTACTTCGGCACGCCCTGTACCTGCGCGCCTTTGACTGCGCCGACGACGCCGTTGGCGATGCCGTCGTCGTTCGACAGTTCGGCCTTCACGTAGCCGCCGGCGGCGCTCAGGGTCAGGCCGGCCATCGGCTTGGCCTTGACGTCGAATTCGAAGCCTTTGCTGGTGGCGTTACCGGCGTTGGCATTGTAGGTGTAGGCGCAGGTGGGCAGGTAGACGCCCTGCTGGATGTTTTTCCACTTCACATAGAACACGTCGGCGTTTACCGCAACGCGGCCGCCGAGGAAGCGCGATTTGCTGCCGACTTCGTAGCTCCACAGGCTGTCAGGCGCGTAAGTGGCCGGGCCTTCGGTGAGGCCGTTCTCTTCCAGGTCAGGGCCGCAAGTCGTTGGCGGAACAAAGACATTGGAACCGCCCAGGCGGAAGCCTTTGGCAATCGAGCTGTAGATGGTGTGCTCGGGAGAGACCTCCCAGGTCACTGCGTATTTCGGCGTGAAGGCGTGCGACGACAGGCTGGTGCTGCTATTGTTGCCAGCGCCTGCCAGATAGTTACCGTTGCGCTGGGCCAGCATGGACTTCGCCTTAAGATAGCGGGCGCCCACGGTGGCATGGAGCGCCGGCGAGAAGTAGTAATTCACTTCGCCAAAGATTGAGCTTTGTTTCTCGCGATAGTGGAACTCGCCGGCGAAGGAATTGTCATTCGGGAAGGCGCCGGGATAGGCCCCCGGCAGCAGCTCCGGATCGTCGATGGAGAAGCCGAACTTCTCGAAGGTTGCCGTCACACCGTGGATCGGATCGTTCTCATTCAGGTTGGTGTGCTGGTTCGAGAAGTAGAAGCCGCTCAGCCAAGTCCACGGCGAGCGTGCGGCATCGTAGGGTTTGGAGGCGAGGCGGAACTCCTGCGAAACCTGGCGCACGGCGTTGTTCAGGTAGACCGTGGACGGCAGGCCGGCAATGGCTTCAATCAGTTCCGGCGGCGCCTTGCCGCCATCGTCAGTAGAGGTCAGGAAGGTCGAAAGCGAATAGCTGTTATAGGCGGAACCATTTTGCTGGCGGTCGAATTTACGCTGGAAGTAGCTGGTGCTGGAAGTCAGGTCGGCTCCGCCCAGGTCCCAGTTGACTGCCAGGTTTGGCGTCAGCAGCTTGTCGATGGAAGGTTCGCGCACCTGTTTCTGCGCCTGGTATGGCGGGCGGTCCAGGTTGAAGGCGGCGATATCCTTGGCGTCCACGCGCTGGTAATAAATGGACGGCGTAATGGTCAGGTCGCGCGTCGGCGCCCATTTCAGCGCTACCCGCAATTCCTGGTCGTTGATTTTGTTGATATTGTTGGCCACCACATTGCCTGCGCCGTCCACCTGGTCGATGAAGCCGCCGGTGCGCTGGGCCTGGGCGCCGATGCGCAGCGCCAGTTCATTGTCAACCAGCGGGAAGTTGCCGACGACATTGGTGGAGAAACCCGGGTTGCCGCCTTTGGTGGAGGAAGCTTCGGCGTAGGCCGTGATTTCGCGCTCCTTCAGGTCCGGCTCATTCGGCACGAACTTGATGGTGCCGCCCATGGAACTGGCGCCGTACAGCGTCGCTTGCGGGCCGCGCAGCACTTCCACCCGGTCGATGTCGAAGAACTTCGGCTCCACCGTGCCCATGGTGTACAGGTTGCCCACCGTCAGCGAGACGTCGCCGAGGTAGATGCCGACGGTGGCCTGGCCGGCCGCCGAGCTGATGCCGCGGATCTCGATATTGGAGGTGCCCGGACCGGCGCCGCCATTGCCGGTGGCGGCAGTGAAGGAAATATTCGGCACGGCCCGTGTCAGGTCGGTGAAATCGTCCACCTGCTGCGCCTGCAGGGAGTTGCCGCTGATGGCGGAAATACTCATGGCCACCTTGTTCGGGTCTTCCTTGCGCTTTTGCGCAGTCACGGTAACCACTTCGATCTTGTCGCTTTCCGCCAAAGCCTGGGCCGAGATAGCGGCCAGGGAGCAAGCAAGGACCGTCCGACGAATTTTCATGCCTTTTTTCCTCTTGATGAGCCAAAGTTATTAAAATAGCAGGAATTTGCTGCCTTGCAGCACTGAACACCTGTCAACAAGCGTTTCAATTTGTAAATTGCTGACTTTGCGGTTATTAGTGTTGTAAAATTTGCCTCTTTAGCTGTGCCAATTGTGCCGCTACGGGGCTGCAAGCAGAGAGAACCGTTTCTGAATTACAATGTGGCCTCAAGAACAAAGAGCGACAAATCAGTGTCAAATTTAGTCGAAATCCGTGACTTACACTTCAGCTATGGAAAGCGGGCGATCCTGTCCGGTCTCCACATGGACTTTCCTCGCGGGAAAGTCGTAGCTGTCATGGGTGGTTCCGGCAGCGGCAAGACCACTGTCCTGCGCCTGGTCGGCGGCCAGATCCGCCCGCAAAAAGGCGCTGTCAGCGTCGAAGGCCAGGTCGTCCACAAGCTGAAGACCAAGGACTTGTACCTGCTGCGCCGCAAAATGGGCATGCTGTTCCAGCATGGCGCGCTGTTCACCGACTTGACCGTGTATGAGAACGTGGCTTTCCCGCTGCGCGAGCATACCGACCTGCCGGAAGAGCTGATCCGCGACCTGGTGCTGATGAAACTGCACTCCGTCGGCCTGCGCAATGCAGCCAAGCTGAAGCCGGGCGAAATTTCCGGCGGCATGGCGCGCCGCGTGGCGCTGGCGCGCTCGATCGCGCTGGATCCGCAACTGATCATGTATGACGAGCCGTTCGCCGGCCTCGACCCGATCTCGATGGGCGTAACCGCCAACCTGATCCGCAACCTGAACGATGCGCTGGGATCGACCACGATCCTGGTTTCGCACGACGTCAAAGAGTCGTTCATGATCGCTGACTACGTGTATTTCCTGTCGCAGGGCAAGATCGTTGCCCACGGCACCCCGGCCGACATGATGGTATCGACTGATCCTTACGTGAAGCAATTCGTGCACGCGGAAGCGGATGGCCCGGTGCCATTCCACTATCCGGGCAAATCGCTGGCCGAAGACCTGGGCCTGGGAGCACGCAAATGATGCGCCGTTTCCTGCTGAGCGTGGGTGGTGGCGCACGCGATTATGTGGAAAGCATTGGCCTTTCCTTCCGCACCCTGTTCGTCATGCTGGGGCTGTCGCCCGGCTTGCTGCGCCGTCCGCGCCTGCTGGTCGAACAGTTGCATGTGATTGGTAACTACTCACTGCTGATCATCATCCTGTCTGGCCTGTTCGTCGGCATGGTGCTGGGCCTGCAGGGTTACTACACGCTCAATAAGTACGGCGCCTCTGAATCGCTCGGCTTGCTGGTTGCCCTGGGCCTGACCCGCGAACTGGGCCCGGTCATCACCGCCCTGCTGTTCGCCGGGCGCGCCGGTACTTCGCTGACCGCGGAAATCGGCCTGATGAAGGCGGGCGAACAACTGTCCGCCATGGAAATGATGGCCGTGAACCCGATCCAGCGCGTGCTGGCGCCGCGTTTCTGGGCTGGCGTGATTTCGGTGCCGCTGCTGACCGGCATGTTCAGTGCGGTCGGCATCCTTGGCGGCTACCTGATCGGCGTCGGGCTGATCGGTGTCGACGAAGGCGCGTTCTGGTCGCAGATGCAGGGCGGCGTGGACGTGTGGAAAGACGTATTCAATGGATTCGTGAAAAGTGTGGTGTTCGGCGTAGCCATCACTTTTATCGCGCTGTACCAGGGCTATGAAGCCCAGCCTACCCCGGAAGACGTTTCCGGTGCGACGACGCGCACTGTGGTCATTTCTTCGCTGATGATCTGGTGGCTCGACTTCATGCTGACGGCGCTGATGTTCAGCAAGTAACAACCGGGGTCAGGTCCTGACATGCGACACGCGCAGCGTGTTGTATGTTTGGCCCTGACACCGCTGATTATAGGATTTGATATGCAACGTAAATCTCTCGACGTTTGGGTTGGCCTGTTCATCGTTATGGGCGCGGCTGCGCTCATGTTCCTGGCGCTCAAGGCCGGCAATCTCGGTTCCATGACCATGGGCAAGACCTACCAGGTGACCGCTCGCTTCGACAATATCGGTTCGCTGCGCCCACAGGCTGCTGTCAAGGCATCCGGCGTGGTGGTTGGCCGCGTGGCGTCGATCGGCTTTGACGACAAGGTCTACAAGGCTGTCGTGACCCTCGACATGGAAGAAGGCTTCAAGTTCCCTAAAGACAGCTCGGCCAAGATCCTGACTGCCGGCCTGCTGGGCGAACAATACATCGGCATCGAAGCCGGTGGCGATGAAAAGAACCTGGCTGCCGGCGACCGCATTGCCCGCACCCAGTCCGCAACCGTGCTGGAAGACTTGATCAACCAGTTCATCTATAGCAAGGCAGCCGAAGGAAAGGACTCCCAATGAGCAAATTCCGTACACTTGCCCTGAGCCTGGCCGTAGTGGGCACGCTGGCCGGTTGCGCCGGCCCGAACCCGCGCGACCCATACGAAAGCTATAACCGCGCCGTCTTCAACTTCAACGACAAGGTGGACGAGTACGCGCTGAAGCCGACCGCCACCGTCTATAAGAACGTGACCCCGGGCTTCTTCCAGACCGGCGTGAGCAATTTCTTCGGCAACCTGGCCGACGTCTGGACTGCCGCTAACAACCTGCTGCAAGGCAAGGTCGGCGACGGCATGTCGGACCTGATGCGCGTGGCGATGAACTCGACTTTCGGCCTGCTGGGCGTGCTCGATATTGCATCCGAAGCAGGTTTGCAAAAACATAAAGAAGATTTTGGCCAGACCCTGGGTGCCTGGGGCGTGCCATCCGGTCCGTACCTGATGCTGCCGCTGCTGGGCCCGTCGACCGTGCGCGACACCGCCGCCCTGCCGGTCGATATCACCGCCGATCCATGGCAATACAAAGATCCTGTCAACGTGCGCAACATCGGCACCGTTACCCGTGTTGTGGATCAGCGAGCAGCTCTGCTGGACGCCTCCACGCTGCTTGAAGATGCCGCCCTCGACCGCTACGAGTTCATCCGTGACGGTTGGATGCAGCGCCGTAACAGCCAGGTTTATGATGGCGAAGACGGTCCGACCGACAAGCAGAAGCAGCCTGAAGTGGAGGACGAGGCCCCAAAGCAGCCTCAGGCTATAATGCCGGAGCCGGCTGAAACCAAACCCAGCCTGTGACCCGGAACACAACCCTACATAGGTAAAGAACAATGAATCTGATCAAACAACTGATCGCGGTCGCAACGGTAGCTTTCGCCACCAGCGCATTTGCCGCTACTGCTCCAGCCAACGAAGCGCCGGACGCACTGGTCAAACGCATCAGCTCCGAAGTGCTGGAAACCGCCAAGTCCGACAAGGACATCCAGGCCGGCAACCAGAAGAAAGTCATGGACCTGGTGGAAACCAAGATCCTGCCTTACGTCGACTTCCAGCGCATGACTTCGCTGGCAGCCGGCCGTTACTGGCGCGAAGCTACCCCGGAACAGCAAAAGCAGCTGGCTGCCGAATTTCGCACCCTGCTGATCTTCACCTACTCG
>Ga0307408_100003525_pt1 | contig 10654 bp, 7 predicted proteins | sample 322Cmetagenome_FD_202116 | JGI IMG/M metagenome (GOLD analysis project Ga0307408, IMG submission 202116) | Maize rhizosphere microbial communities from greenhouse at UC Davis, California, United States - 322HYB-C-3 | ecosystem: Host-associated > Plants > Roots > Rhizosphere > Soil | place: USA... | reverse complement strand
TCCTGCATTGTTGGGGCGCTACATCAGGGTCCGTGGCATTGGCCGGGCAGAGGGATTGGACGTGGTGAATCACCGGGACTTGGAGATTGCCGGGGATGGCGCGGTGCCTTCCGGACTGCTGACCCGTGCCGCGCAGATACGGCGCTTGCAGCCGGACGAGGCTCTCAAGCCCTACCGCGCGCAGATCCGCGGCGTGGTCACGATGGCATCGCAGACGGTCCTCGTGGTCCAGGACTCGAGCGGTGGGATCTTCGCCCGCTATACCGCGCCGAGGGGGGATGCCCAGCCGAGGCCCGGAGAATTCTGGCAGATCGAGGGTAAGACGAATCCCGGCGGTTTCTCCCCGATCATCGACGTTGATCGCGCCCGATATCTGGGAAGTGCTCCGATGCCGGATGCCACGCGGCCGACCTGGGAGCAAATCGCGGGCGGAGGCTTGGACGCCGAGTGGGTCGAGATCGAAGGCGTGGTCGCTGCGGCTTCCACCTCGTTGATCGTATTGCTTACTCGCGATGGAAGGGTGCAAATCCGCGAGGATCTTTCCTATGCTCTTCCTACCCACTCGATGAGCGAGGATGAGATCGCATCCCTACCCGGCAGCGTGGTTCGCATCCGCGGTGTCTTCACGGCGAATTGGGATGGGGATGGCCGGGTGATTGCGGGGCTTTGCCTCATGGGTAACGCGAGCCTCTCGGTGGACCAGCCGATGCCGGCGGATCCTTTTTCTGCGGCACCGATGCGAGCTTCGGACCTGCTTCGTTTCATCTCTCACCCTGGCGTGTTCAAGCGCGTCAAAGTCACCGGCACGGTGCTGCACGCCCATCCGCCCGAGCTGTTTCTTTCCGATGGCGCGCGCGGGTTCAGGGTCCTGAGTCGCGAGGCTCCGGCATTGAGTCCGGGGGACCAGGTGGAGGCGGCGGGTTTCCCGCGCCTCGGCGGACCCTCGCCGGTATTGATGGAAACCTACGTGCGAAAGACCGGGACCGGTTCGCTGCCCGATGCCATCTTCGTGGAGGCGGCGAACCTGCCGAACGCGCGCCTCGACTCGACGCGAGTGACGGTGGAGGGGAGCCTGCTCAGCGACACCCTGCGCCAAAGCGAGCGGGTGCTCGAGATGAGGTCGGGAAAGCAGCGCTTTGTCGCGAGGCTTGCCGTGACGGGGGACATGAAGCCGATCGAACGGGGAAGCCAGCTGCGCCTCGCGGGAATCTATGCTAGCGCTGCGGTTGCTCGTGCCGGCTCGAATGCCGAACCCTTCGAGCTTCTGCTGAATCAGGCCTCGGATCTTCAGATCCTGAAACGCGGCCCGTGGTGGACACTACGGCACACGATTGCCTTGATCTCCATCCTATCCGGTGGGCTCTTCCTCGTGCTGGTTTCGAACTTCCTGCTGCGCCGGACGGTGGTCCAGCGTACCCGGGAACTCGCCTTGGAAATGGAGGAGCGGCAAATCGCCGAGCGCAACCGTGAGTTGGAAGAAGAGCGCGCGCGCGTGGCGCATGACCTCCACGACGAGCTGGGTGCGGGACTCACCGAGGCCGGAATTCTCACGTCACTGGTCAAGAATCCCGCCGTGCCCGCGGAGAAGAAGCACGGCTATCTCGACCAGCTCGCGGAGGTTTGCCGGGGGCTGGTGACCGGCCTCGACGAGATCGTCTGGGCGGTCAATCCCCGCTACGACTCGGTCGCGGATCTGGCAGGATATTTCTCCCTTTTCGCGCAGCGTTTCCTGGATCTGGCGGGAATCCATTGCCGGCTGCAGATCGCGGATTCAGTGCCGGATCATCCGCTGGGTTCCCACGTCCGCCACCACCTGTTCCTCGCTTTCAAGGAAGCCTTGAACAACATCGTGCGGCACTCGGGAGCGAGCGAAGTGCGGCTTGCGATCGGTGTGGAAGACCGGACCTTGACCGTGGAGTTGGCTGACAACGGTCGCGGCTTGGAATCGGGAGACCCACTTCCGGGCAGCGACGGGCTTGCAGGAATGAAGGGAAGAATGGAAAAGCTCGGAGGGGAATGTCGGGTTGCGGGTAGCCCCGGCGGAACCACCGTTGAGTTCAGGCTACCGCTGGAAAGGAGCAATGCATGATCAAGATTGGCATCGTGGAGGACAGCAAGACCACCCGCGACGGGCTGGCAACCATCATCGATCTGTCACCGGGCTATAATTGCGTGTGTGCCTGCGATACCGGGGAGAAGGCGCTGGTCCAGCTTCCGAAGCATGCGCCGGAAGTGGTGTTGATGGACATCCAGCTTCCGGGGATGTCCGGCATCGAATGCGCGGGCCGGCTCAAGAAGCTGCTGCCGGACGTGCAGATCATCATGGTCACGGTGTATGAAGATCCGGACCGTATTTTCAGCGCCCTGCGCAGTGGCGCGTCCGGTTACTTGCTCAAGCGCTCGGCAGCTGACCAGGTGATCACCGCAATCGGTGATGTGCTGCAAGGCGGCGCGCCGATGAGCGGGGAGATCGCCCGCAAGGTGATCCTCCATTTCCGCGATCAATCGACCACGGCGGAGGAGGTGGAAAAGCTCACCACCCGGGAGCGCGAGGTTCTCGAACTCGTCGCCCAGGGATTCATCAACAAGGAGATCGGCGAGCGCCTCGGCGTCTCGACCGAGGCCGTGCGCTGGCACCTCAAGCATATCTACGTGAAGCTGCACGTCCGCTCGCGAACGGAAGCCGCGCTGAAGCTCCGGAGTCCGAAGTGATTCAGCGCAGGATATAAAGCGCCGTGGCCACCACGTGACAGGCGCTGCCGGCCAGCACGAAAAGGTGCCAGATGGCGTGATTGAAGCGCAGTCGCTTCCACGCGAAGAAAATCACGCCCAGCGTGTAGCAGAGCCCGCCTGCGACCATCCAGGCTACGCCAACGGGTGACAGCGCGCGCAGCATGGGGCCGAGTGCGAATACGGCCAGCCAGCCCATCACAATGTACAGCGCCGTGGACCACCAGGTATCGCGCTTGCCACGCCCGAGCGTTTTCAACAGCACTCCAGCCACCGCCATGAACCAGACGACGCCGAGCAAGGTCCACCCCCACGGGCCACGCAAGGCAACCAAGCTCAATGGCGTGTAGGAGCCCGCGATGAGCAGGTAGATGCACGCGTGATCGATTGCCTGGAGGAGAGGTTTCCTTCGCGGGCAGGAGGTCGCGTGGTAGATGGTGGATGATCCGTAGAGTAGCACCAGGGTTCCGCCAAACACGGCGGCAGAAATAGTCCGCACGGCTTCGCCTTTGGCCAAAACCACCATCAGCACCAGAGCGGCGATGGCCAGCGCGGTGCCGAGCGCGTGCGTGGCCATGCTCGCCATTTCCTCGGCGTGGCTTTCACAGAGTGGCGAACGGGCCTTCGGCGGGTGCCGGTGCATGGGAGAATTGTCGCTGCAAATGGCCGGACTGTCGAGCAAGCGGTAGGAGGACAATTCGGGCAGGATTGAATTAAAAGGGTATATAGTCCCGCCTTCAGGCGGACGAAGTTACCAGAAAAGCCCTTCACTAGGAGAACCACGCTTGCTGTGAGAGTCCGCCTAAAGGCGGGACTACCTACCACATTTTCCACCGGCTCTTGGGTGAAGCAATTCACCGTCAATGATTCCCGGCTGAGAGCGCCATTTTCGTAACGAGGATTCTCCTTGTTGGAAGGGGATCGGATGGTTATACGCCGGACGGTGGCGAAAGGTTGTACTAACGGCCTTCCTCCCCTTGCTGCTGTTTGCCCGTTTCTCCCTAACCACAACACGACAGAGATATGAAATCGTATGTAGCGGAGTTCTTCGGCACCTTTTGGCTCGTCCTCGGCGGGTGCGGCAGTGCGGTGCTGGCGGCGGCGTTCCCGGATGTCGGGATCGGGTTGCTCGGGGTGTCTTTCGCCTTCGGTCTCACCGTGCTGACCATGGCCTACGCCATCGGGCACATCTCCGGCTGCCATCTGAATCCTGCCGTCTCGGTTGGCCTGTGGATGGGGGGACGATTTCCAGCGGCGAAGGTGATGCCCTACATCGGCGCTCAGGTCGCAGGAGGCATCGCAGGAGCGCTGATTCTCTACGTGATCGCCTCGGGAAAGGCGGGATTCGACGTTCGGGCGGGCTTCGCGTCGAATGGCTACGGGATCCATTCTCCGGGCGGCTATTCGCTGGCGTCGGCCTTCGTGGCGGAAGTCGTCATGACCATGATGTTTCTGCTGATCATCCTCGGCTCCACGGACAAGCGCGCACCGGCCGGGCTCGCTCCCATCGCCATCGGCCTGGGCCTGACGCTCATTCACCTGATCAGCATTCCGGTCACGAATACCTCGGTGAATCCTGCCCGCAGCACGGCGGTGGCGGTCTTCTGCGGTGGCTGGGCGCTCACCCAATTGTGGCTGTTCTGGGTGGCCCCGATCATCGGCGGCGTGCTCGGTGCAGTGATCTACAAGTTCATCGGCGGGGATGACCGGAAATAGCGGCCGAAGCCTCGATTGCGGCAAAGACCCTTGATGCCAGTTGCCAGCCGGGGATGCCATCGCTAGGCCTTCCCGGCTGCCATGTCGAAACCCGGTGCCAGTATCGATGCCGCGGAACGCGCGGTGCCGGAAGTCAGGCTGGCGGGAAAGCTCGGTGGCCTGTCGCTGTCCCGGCAGGTCGCGATTTTGGCCGTTTGGCCGCTGCTGGAGAACGTCCTCGCCTTCTGCGTCGGCTTCACCGACCGGCTGATTTCGGGCCGTATTGCAGAACCGGGACCCGAGCAGGTGGCCATCCTCGATGCCATGGGCCTCGGCGGCTACGTGGGCTGGTTTTTCAATATCCTCCAAGGCGCGGTGGCCACCGGAGTGATGGCCCTCGTTTCCCGATCCATCGGCGCGGGGGATCGCAATCTCGCGATGCGCGGTCTCGGCCAAGGCCTGTGGCTTGGCATCGCGGCCGGGGTGCTTTCCTTGCTCGCACTGCACTTCGGAATTCCGGCGCTCATCGAAAACGTCGGCCTCACGCCGGAGGCGTCGAAGCACGCCGAAGCTTTCCTGCGGGTGCTCGCCTGGTCCGGGCCGGTCAGCGGCGCGATGTTCGCGATCAATGCTGCCCTGCGCGGGGCGGGGGACACCCGCACGCCGTTCATTGCCATGCTGGTGGTGAATCTCGTGAACATGGCCGTGAGCTGGTGGCTCGCGCTTGAGCAAGGCCGCGGCGTGGCGGGCATTGCCGCGGGCACCGTCACCGGCTGGATTTGCGGCCTCGCCGTGGTCTCGGTGGTTCTGCTGCGGAAAAACGGCATGCTCGCCTGGAGCCTCGCCGGCCTGAAGCCGCATCGCGAAACCCTCCTTCGCATCCTCCGCGTGGGTGCGCCGCAATCACTGGAAATCGGCTGCATGTGGGGGATTCACGCCTACGGCATCCACATCATCGCCAAGCTGCCGGGCACCGGAAATCTCGGCGCGCACATTCTGGCGATTGGCGTGGAGTCGATGAGTTTCCTTCCCGGCTGGGCCATCGGCACGGCTGGCGCGGCACTGGCCGGCCAATATCTCGGCGCGGGCTCCAAGGAGATGGCCGTCCGGGCCGTGCGGCTCTGTTGGAAAATCGCCGCGCTGATGATGGGAACCATCGGCATCTTTTTCATCTTCGGTCGCGACCAGCTGATCGACCTGATGGCGCCGAAGAGCGAACTCCACCGGGACCTCGCCTCGCCGTTGGTGCTGATCTGCGCCGCCGCGCAGCCGTTCTTCGCCACCTGCATCGTTTTGAAAACCTCGATGCGCGGGGCGGGGGCCACCACCACCGTGATGCGCTGGTCCTTCGGCAGCATGATCTTCTACCGCCTGGGCATGCTGTCGCTGCTCCACACCCAGCCGTGGTTCGACCTGCGGGCGGTGTGGGTGATCTTTTCGCTCGATCTGATCACCCAGGCGCTGGTCTTCGCCCGGGTCCATTTTCGCGGGAAATGGCTGGACGCGAGGGTGTAAGCTGGCGCATTGACCCGTCCCCGCGTTTCTTCCTGCCATGTTCATCGACCACATTCGCATCTTTGCCAAGGCCGGCGACGGCGGGAACGGAGCCGTTTCGTTCCGCCGGGAAAAGTTCGTGCCCCGCGGCGGTCCGGATGGCGGCGATGGCGGAAAGGGCGGCGACGTGGTCCTGATTGTGGATCCGTCCACCGACAACCTGCGCCAGTTCCACTACGACCCGAAGCTGATCGCCAAGAAGGGCGTGAATGGCGGCGGCGTCCGCAAGACCGGCAAAGGCGGGGACACCATCATCGCGAAGGTCCCGCCGGGCACCGTGGTCTATAAGAGCAATGCGGCGACCGTTCAGGAAGCCGTCGAATTCGAGCGTGGCGACGAGGGCATCGATCTCGAGCCGGTCGCCGACCTGACCGAATACGGCCAGAAATTCGTCCTCTGCAAGGGCGGCAAGGGCGGTCTCGGCAACTCGAACTTCGCCACGCCGACGCACCGCACGCCGACCGAATCGACTCCCGGTGAAGAGGGCGAGTCCGGCGTTTTCTACCTCGAACTCCGCCGCATCGCCGATGCCGGCTTGGTCGGTTTCCCGAACGCGGGCAAGTCGACGCTGCTAGGAAAGCTTTCCCACGCCCACCCGAAGGTGGCCGCGTATCCCTTCACCACGCTCCAGCCGTCGGTGGGCGTCGTCGAGTTCGGTGGCTTCCGCCGCTGCACGGTGGCGGACATCCCGGGTCTGATCGAAGGCGCGCATGAGAACCGCGGCCTCGGCCATGAGTTCCTTCGCCACATCACCCGCTGTCGCGTGCTGCTGTTCGTCGTGGACATTGCCGGCAGCGAGGGCCGCGACCCGATTTCCGACATCCAGATCCTGCGCAAGGAGATCAGCGAGTATGATGAAGAACTCGGCCGCTTTCCATGGATGATCATCGCCAACAAGATGGACATGGATGGCGCGGCGGAGAATCTGGAGCTACTGGAGAAGCGCTTCCCGAAGGTGAAGGTGATCCCGATTTCAGCAGAGCTGGAAGAGGGGCTGGATGCCTTGAAGCTCTACCTCGATGACGAAGTGGGATACAGAGTCTGAGCCGGATGATGAGCCGGATGATGAGCCGGATGATGAGCCGGATGATGAGCCGGATGATGAGCAGCCTGTCGCAGCGCCGCTAGCGACCGGTCTGGCGTTGGCTCTGGCGGTCGCGCCACCTTGCTTCTTTGGCCTCAGCTTGGCTTTTTTCTTGGCTAACCATTCACGGCCCTCTCAGGCCAGTGGGCTCTTCGCGTTTTTGATGACCGGCTCCGTCTTTCTGGCCCCTACCGTCGGCGCTCTTCTTGTTTGGCAAGGGCATCGTCGCGGGGAACGGTGGGAGGGTTGGCGCTCGCTCGTTACGTTTGTTAACATATTGTGGGCGGTAGCAGCGGTCTGGCTAGGGATTGGCCTTCTTCTCTCTCCGGGGAGAAATTGGTAGATCCGTTGACTTTGGCCATGAATGACCGCTTTCGTTGGTTCAAGTGGATCAGCGCCATCTCCCTGCTCCCCGTCACTTTTCTGCCGTGGTGATGACCAGTTCCTTGCCCCTCTTCAGATCGGCGTGGGAAATGAAGTAGCCGTCGATCTTCTGGGAATCGTAGGTGATGCCGGTTAGCTTCCGGCCATTGCCTTGCTTGCGAATGGTGAAGGAGGGCGCATCCCCGATCTTAAACTCAGCTTTGTCGAAGATCGGCACGCTGACGAGGTAGGTTGGGTCGGCAGGGGAGAAGGTGTATAGCCCCAGCGCATTGAAAACATACCAAGCGGACATCTCTCCGGCATCGTCCATGCCGGCGTACGAGAGCTTGTCCTTCCCCATGTCGTAGAAGCGGTCGAGGCATTGGTCGATGATGGCCTGAGACTTCTCCGGCTTTCCGAGGAAGTGGTAGAGGTGTGGGAAATTATGATCCGGTTGGTTGCCGTGGCAGTACTGGCCGATGAAGCCGGAAATGTTGTGGGCCTCCATTCCGTTCCAGGGGATCGTGAAAAGGTCATCGAGCTTCTTCTCAAATTCCTCCCTGCTCTTGTAGAGGCCGATCAGGCCGTTGACGTCGTGGGGTGCGAAGAATGAGGACTGCCACGCGTTGGCCTCGCGGTAGAGGTATTCGTAGTAGGGGAACTGGGGGTCGAAGTTCTTCACCCAGCTTCCATCTGCGAGACGGCCGCGCATCAGGCCGGTGGAGGGATCGAAGAGATTTTTGAAGTTTCCCGTGCGTTTCATCAGCATCGCGCGGTTGGGCTCGTCGCCCAATTCCTTCGCCAAGAGGGCAACCGCGTAGTCGTCGTAGGAGTATTCCAGTGTCTTGGTTACGCTGGCTTTCGCCTTGATTCCGATACTCGGGTTCTGGATGTCGTCCTCCGCGATGTAACCCTTCTCGGAATACTCCTTGATGAAGGGACGGGTGCCGCCCTCGAGGGTGGCGTTCCGCAGAAGGAGATTGTAGGCGCTCTTCACATCGTAGTCGCGGAGGCCACGGAGATAGGAGCCGGCGATGAAGACGGAGGCGTGGTCGCCGTGGAAGAAGGTGGGCATGAAGCCACTCTTCTCGCCGCGGTGGATGAGGGAGCTGATGACGTCGGTGGTGACCTTTGGCGAAAGCATGCCCAAGAGGACAAGCTTGTTCCGGTAATCGTCCCATAGGGAAGGATCGGTATAGTAGTGGAAGCCCTTGTTCGCGACCGTCCCGCGGCGGTCGGCGAAGTCCCCGTTCGCATCACTGCGGAGAGCTGGCCAGAGGAAAGAGCGGTAGAGGCAGGAGTAGAAAAGCCCCTTCTGACGGGCGGTGCCGCCGGTAATCTTGATCTTCGAGAGCAGGTCGTTCCAAGTCGTCGTCGCTCGTTCCCTGATCTCGGTGAAGCTACTGTAACCGACTTCTTTTTCGAGGTTTTGCTTGGCGCCTTCCGTGCTGACAAACGAGAAGCCAACCTGGATCTCAAGCGGTTTCGCCTCGTTCTCGAACTGAAGCACCGACACGTCTTTGTCGCCGTCCCTTACGGTTTCGATCGCGGTGATGCGATGATTGGTCCTCGCATAGAAGTAGATGCGTTCGCCGGTCTGTTGGAAGCCTTTGAAGACATGGTCGCCCTCCTGGCTGATTTCCCGGTCGCGGACGCGTTCGTTGGCAATGGAGAGGTCGACGAGCAGCTTCTTGGCCTCGCCCTCCTTGAAGGTATACTTGTGATAGCCGCAACGCAGGGTGGAGGTGAGTTCCACGTTTACACCATAGCGTTCCAGGTAGACCTGATAGTAGCCGGGGAGTGCGGACTCCTTCTCGTGGCTGTAGGGCGAGGCATAGTTCTTCGGCGTGACCTCGCCGGTGACGGGGAGGAAGGGGACGTTGCAGAGGTTCCAGTGGCCCTTGCTAGTGTGGGTGAAGGCTTGGATGACAGTGTCCTCATACTGATAGCCGGAGCCGCTATGGAACTGGGTCACGGGGCTCAGTTGGACCATTGCGTTTGGGAGTGATGAACCCGGGAAGACCTCTGCTCCCCAAGTGCGGCGGGTGGGGGTGAAGCCCACGTCGCTCTTGTCCCAAATTGTTGCGGTTCCGAGCAGGGGATTCACCAGATCCGCGGGCGTGTCCTGTGCGCGAGCGGCGTGAGGCCATGCACATTGGAGAAGGAGCACGAGAGTGCTGAGGTTTCGGAGCACGGGCAGGAAGGTCATGGCATTCGGGGATGCGGGGGCTGTTGATGACCCGCCAGCCGTGGGAATACGCGATGCCCGATGCTGTTTTTCAGGAGACAAGGGCACCTACCCAGATGAGTGTGGAGGAAATGTAGCGGTCCTTTTGTCGACCGTTGAAAGGTCCGGCGGTCGCTTGAGATCCGGCGTGGACGTGGCAAGAGGGATGCTTAGATTGGGCGCATGGGCGATGGTTCTAGTGAGATTGTTTTCGTTTATGGGACGCTGCGTCGCGGGGGCTCGAATTCGTTCCGCATGGATGGTGCTGAGTTCGTTTCGGCGGGGAAGGTAGCGGGGAGGCTTTATTCGATCTCCTGGTATCCGGGGTTGGTGTTAGATCGGGGGCCGGAAAGCGTGGAGGGTGACGTTTATCGAGTGGGGGCGAGTCAGCTCGCGGCGCTGGATGAGTTTGAAGGGATCTCGGCGAATGAGATCGAAGGGGCAGAGTATCGGAGGGTGCGGACGGAGGTGACGACGGGGGATGGCGTAGTTGTGGCTTGGTCGTATGAGTGGAAGGGGCCGGTGGAGGAGTCGAAGCGGATTCAGTCGGGTGATTGGTTGGAGGTGGAGCCGATGGCGTAGGAGGGTAAGGATTGCCGCAAGGAGATCGTTCCTGTGTCGCTCTGCTACACGATCGGGCGAGTGACTTCATCCGGGGACTGAAGTCTCCGGCTACCGTCCGTGACCGCTACGCGGTCGGAGAGGAGGCGAGCGGGAGGAGATCTTGAATCCGGAGGCACAGGGATGCCGGGGGGACACGGGGATGCGGCTCGTGCCGCTGAAGTGCGGCGGTCGCTGACGCGCCGCTACATTGTTGGAAAGCGCCGCTACATTGCGGGAAAGAAAAAGAGCCGGTCTTGCGACCGGCTCTCGTGATTGAGCTGTAGTGATGTCCGCTGGCTTTAGTGGCCGAGCTCCTTCGCCGTCCAAGGCGCGGTGCGGCTCTTGTACTTGTCGCGGATTTCCTTCACCTGTGCAGGGGTGACGGCTTCGGCGTCATT
>Ga0307408_100003523_pt1 | contig 10655 bp, 5 predicted proteins | sample 322Cmetagenome_FD_202116 | JGI IMG/M metagenome (GOLD analysis project Ga0307408, IMG submission 202116) | Maize rhizosphere microbial communities from greenhouse at UC Davis, California, United States - 322HYB-C-3 | ecosystem: Host-associated > Plants > Roots > Rhizosphere > Soil | place: USA... | reverse complement strand
TGTATGCATTAAGAGAATTAAAAAAGCCAAGCTTTTGGCAGCATTATAGCTTGGCTTCGTTTAATCAGGAAATTCGTTACTATAAATGGTTTGGTATATTCGCAATTGGTGTTGCCTCACCCTATATATTGTCTTTTTTTATCTACGTGGCCTTAAAAAATTTATAACAAGCGACTGTGGTTAAAAATTTCTTCGGTTGACGCCTAAAGCGGCAAGATGAAGATCACGGATAGCCCGTCTTGAAGTTCCGCTTCTGGCTGTGGATTCAGTCGGTCAGCGCAACGCACTCATTAAATCTATCAGCTGGTGATTCAAAGCCCAAGGTCTTTCTGGGTCTTTCATTTAATAATCGGGCTACTTTATTCAACTCTGCTTGTGAGTGAGTTGATAAATCAGTTCCTTTCGGGAAATATTGACGTAATAGACGGTTGGTATTTTCATTTGAACCTCGCTGCCAAGGACATTGAGGATCACAAAAGTAGATTTGAATATCAGTGGCTACCGTAAACTTTCGATGAGACTTCATTTCTGTGCCTCTATCCCAAGTCAACGACTTATAAAGTTCTTTCGGGATGTTTTTTGATTGTTTTATAAGTGCATTTGCAACGATATCAGCATGCTTACTTTTCAGCTTTACCAAGACTAAGTATCTAGAATGACGCTCCACCAGTGTTGCAATGCACGTGGTATTTGATCCTTCAATTAGATCACCTTCCCAGTGCCCTGGTATCGCTCGATCTTCCACGGATGCTGGACGCTCTGATATAGAAACTGCACCTGGCATACCGCCTAAACCGCTTCGCTTCAAGCTGGATTGTTTTGATCGCCGAATCGTACGTTTAGAGCGAAGATATTGTTGAAGCTCCTTTTTCAGGGCTCCGCGAGCTTGAACATATAAAGTTCGATATATTGTCTCGTGTGACACTTGATTGCTCTCATCTTCAGGAAACTCCTTTTTTAGCCACCCTGAAATTTGTTCTGGCGACCAACGGAGTCGAAGTTTTTTCTCAACTAACTGACATAAATCATGATTTAGGGCGAGCTTACATTGTTTTGGGCGCTTGGCTCTATTCCAAGCCTCTTCATCTGCCCGAGCAGCTCTATACTGATGATAACCACCATTTCGGTTTATCTCCCGACTAATGGTTGATGGTGATCTGTTTAACTGGACGGCTATAGCTCTGACAGAATTCATCGAAGCTATACCTCTAGAAATCTCCTCTCGCTCCGCAAGACTAAGTTCTGAGGAGGATCGTTTTTTATCTGGTGGACGGATGCCACCAGTGCGAGATAATAGTCCATAGATACAAGAAGAATGTCTATCAATAGAACGGGCTATAGACCATAAGGATTCGCCAGCTTTATATTTACTCCAGATAGCCGCTTTAAATTCATCGGTGTAAATTAATCTGTTTCGGTAGGCCATGCTGCAACACCTCTCTTTTGTGTTAAAAGATTATAGTGTTGCGCTGACCGACTGAATCTACAGCCGTTATCAGATGTAATTGATCCGAGATAATTTTCCATGTATCTATATCAACTCAGTGTGCCCAGAGAGGAAGTAAGCTTGATGCGGCTGCTTAAAGGTTTCTAACATTTGCACAAGGAAATTACATTATGAAAACCGTAGTATTATTAATATTTTCGTTATTCCTTTCGGGGTGTGGTTTTACAAAAACCAGGAATGCTCAATCAAGCGAATACAACAAGCCCAACGCCATCACCAAAGCCCCTTTTTACAATGACAAATATTCGCAGGATACTGCAACCCGTTTCGGTTTAATGGCATTGTTTTCGGAATTGGTTTACATGAGGCACTTGAATGACATCGGACGTGAAAAAGAGGCATGCAATGTTGACATAACCGTTAACGAGGGTGACCTTGGCGAAGAAACTTATGTTCCGCCCGCATTGCCTGTGTCAACCGCTAACGGTGGTTCTTGGTCGAGATGGCGCCCTACGCATTTAAGCGCGATACCGGTCTGCATAAATCAAAATGGTCTATTTTACGACACGTTTGTCTTCACTAATAAGCATGGTCGTATTGATGAGGCTGTGATTGCATATAGGGGAACAGATGACAGGTATGATTGGTCATCGAATATGTCGGCGACCTTTGGTTTCGAGCCGAAGCAATATAAATTAGCCAGGCTTCAACTCCCAATACTGATAGAGGCCTTACTTAAATCTAACCCCGAAATGAAAATTTACGCTACAGGGCACTCGCTTGGTGGTGGCCTCGCACAGCAGGCAGGCTTTCTATCCCGAAATGTAAAAGAGGTCATCACTTTCAATACATCACCTGTGACCAACTGGACTTATCTCAGATTGGAGAAAGCGGTAGACAATAAATACCCGATCATTTACAGGTTATACCATGGAGGTGAAGCTTTGGAAAAAATGCGGTTCGTTACGACGAATGCTACTGAAGTACAATATGGGCGCCATGACATTGGTGTGCAATTCCAGCCCCGCCGTAGTTTTACCGGTCACAGCATGGAAATAATCACATGTGCATTTGCAAGATTAATCGCCAAGCGGGGTAATGGCGGTAAAAGTGCAGATCACAATTACGAGCCGGACTATATTTCGAATGAGCTTCTAGGTAAAAAAAGGATGTGCGACAAGGTCGGGATTGACCTATCCCCCAATACCTAAACCATGGCGCCGAGGAGATTTCCAGTTGTCCTAATCAAGAGGGTTAGGTTGGCAGTCATGCTCACCAACATAAGAGCTAACTTCCGCGCCTGACCTATTTGGTAACTTCAACTACTTCCTTCGAAAAAATCACCCAAGCAAACACATGGGTGATTTTTTTAGTTATTTAAACAAAGTCCGTCAATGCTACCCATCCGCGAATTTTTCCAATATACACAAATCCAATTCCCAACTTGTTTATGTAGCGGGCATCGCCGGGAGTAGGTGGGTCGTATTCTTCTAGACCTTCTAACGCCAATGAACTATCGAGTGGTGGTTTCCACTGCAAGGCTTGTGGGGTTTCTGGCATGCTGAGTTCTGTATCTGTCCAGATTAGTCCATCGCGTTCAACGGGGGATGCGTGGTTGAAATCGGCGGGGATAAATACTGCGGAGGTTCCGGCCATTTTCTTGTAGATTCTCGTTCTCATAGTTGGCTCCTTATGGATGGAGCCATTACATCAGGTATGAGCACTGGCGAGTTGATATGCGTCAATCTATTGAAAAGTTACCCAAGCTAAAACTTGGGTACTTGTTTATGTGGCTGCGACTAGTTGCCCAATGCTTACCAAATACAGCGCCGTTTTAATTGGCAGTGGTTCCATTTCACGCATTAACTTCTCATAGCGCTGCAGCTGCCCTTTATAGGTTTCCATCTCTCGCGCAACAAAATCTTCCAGGCTTTGCCCGGCTTCCGGTTCGCTGCTTTTGTAATCCACAATCCAGCGCACGCCGTCGGCGATAAAGGTGCGGTCAATGATATGTTCGCGTACATCCTGTTTATCTTTTTGCATGAGCGATAATTCGCAGGCGCTTTGTTCATGGTCGCTGTTGAGCATCCAGCGGCCTTTTTCGCTTGTTAATATTGTGGTGATTGCGGTGGCGATTTTCTGTAAGGCGCGATTTAGGTTGTCGCCACTCCAGCCGAGTTGTTGCAGATGGATTTTCCAGAATTGGTGTTGCTGGTTGATAAAAACATCGGCGGCAATGCAATCGCGATTGCTGACCAGTTTATTTTCAACTAATGCTTGCAGCGCATTGTGGATCACTGTGCCGGTATGGCGGGCGAGGCGGGCACCGGTGGTTTCAACCTCAGGAGTATTGAGTGGGTTGTCATCTTCACTCATGCTGAATTCGTGACCGCGATAATCTTTTAGCAATGTGACATCGGTTAGTGCAGGTGCTTGCCAGTGCGGGGGCAAACGCAAAATATGTTGTAACCCCGGTCCGGTATTTTCGGTGCTGTATGAATCGCTGCGGTTAATAACATTTTTGTTGTTTACAATAATCACATTGTCTTTTACAAACGGCCAAATGCTGTGCAGTAGCGACACTTTTGCGGGGGCAACTAATTCATCTTCTTTGGTGTTGATGCAGGCGAGTAAATACAGGCGTTTAATCGCGCGGGTGCAGCCAACATATAACAGGCGTGTCGATTCAAAGGCTTGTTGTTTATCTGCTTCACGGCGCATAAAGGTGTAGAGGCCGTCTTCTTCTTTGCCAGTGGCGGCGAGCGAACCGAGCAGCAATTGTTTTTCGCCGTGATGGTTGATGCGCTCTTGCCAGAGCAGTAATTGTTTGTCGTCTTTGCGCGCGCTGCGGTCCAGGCCGGGAATAATGACCGTATCGAATTCCAGCCCTTTGGATTTGTGGATGGTCATGACTTGCAATTTTGGGTCGGCATCGGCACGCGGTGCGGCAAATAAACGCTCGATGGCATTGTTGAATGCTTGCCAATCGCGAATGCTGCCGCCTTGCTGGTGTTTGTCGAGCAGTGCAAAAAAGCTGTTGATATTATCGCGGTCATTGGCGTCCAACAAGGTTGCAGGGCCGCCTAATGCAAACCAGATTCCCTCAATCCATTGATGCAAGGGTTTGCGATAGCGCTCTTGCAATGCTTGTTTAAGAATCGGCACCACTCTTGAGAGAATTTTTTTGCCGCTCTCGCTTACTGCACTAATCTGCCCATGCAATTCAAGTTGCGGCCAAAGCACTGCAAATGCAGTGTCGTTGATGCGTGGATTTTGTTCGGCAAGATTTGCGGTGGTGATGCTGTGCAGGTCGCTATTATCCAAACCACACCAGGGTGCACGCAGCACAGACAGCCAAGCGATACGGTCAGCGGGATTTAACAGCGCGCGGGTGAGTGAAAGCAAATCCATAATCGCCATGCGACTGGCGAGGCGATCAATTTCGGTGGCTTGGTAGTGCAAACCCGCTGCTGTCAGTGCCGGTAAAATCCGCGCGAGGTGATTGCGTGTGCGCACCAGGATTGCAACGCTGCCGTTAGGGTTGTCATAGCGCGCTTGTTGCACCAACTCGACGACTTTTTCGGCTTCTTGTTGCTGGGCATTTGTGCGCGATGGAGCGTCGTCATCGTCACCATCATTATTTTTTTCTGCCGACTTTTCAGTAGAGTAAGTGCACGCATAAAAATTAACTGCATTTCCATCAATTGCCGGTTTAAACGCAACCGAGGGCGAATAGCTTACCGCCCCACGGCTTATATCATCTTGTGCAGGAAACGCGTTTTGAAAAATAGTATTGACCCAATGAACTACGCCCGCTTGTGAGCGGAAATTCACACGCAGATCCAGCGCGGTTAAATCGACTGAACCTATACCTTGCTGGCGGGCATCCAAAAATAAACCCACATTGGCATTGCGGAAGCCGTAACAGGATTGCATACCGTCGCCCACAATAAATAGTGTGCGGCCATCGCCTGCTTGCCAACCGCTAGTGAGTTTGCGCAACAGCTCCAGCTGTGGGCTGGCGGTATCCTGGAATTCATCGACAAGGATATGGCGGATGCGATAGTCCAGTTGCAATGCAAGATCGGTGGGTGCGTCGTCATCGCCCAGCGCGAGCAATGCTGCCTGGCTAATGGCTGTGTAATCAGTCGCGCTTTGCTGTTTAAATATAACGGTTAATTGTGCAACGAGTATTGGCAATATGCTGGTTAAACTATCGAGCAATTGCCACTGGTGTTCGGCGTAACGGGGTGATGGCAGCGAGCGAAGTTCTTGCAATAATTGTTCTGCTTCCGGCGCTGTGTCGCTAATTGCTGCGATTAATTCGCTGAAACGATTTTTTAATTCCGCATGTTCCTTTCCTGCAGGAAAACCTTCCGCTTTGGTTAAGCGCGCGCGCCAGGTGCCACCGTTGGTTAAGAGTAAATCAGCGATGGCTAACCACTGATTGATTGATTCGGGCTCGGCGTCGGGCAGGGAGCTAATACCGAGTAGCTCATGGATGCGATTTTTGCGATCAGCTTCTTCCTGTAAGTTAGTTGCAGCGCGGTCAGCGATGCTGCATAGCTCGCTACTGTGAATTAATAACGCTGCTTCAACCAAATCCAAATGCTCGCAGATTACATCGCGCAAGACTTGTTCAAGATAAGCGCGCGCATCTTGATGACGTGCCTGTAGTAGCACGCCGAGCCATTGTTCGCGTTTGGCGAGCAAGCTAATTAATAAATCCTCTACTGCTTGCAGGTTGTTATCCAAGTGGCGCAGCAGGCGGGTTAAATCATCGCGCAGGGGCGATTCCTGTTCGAGCAAATTAAATAATTCGCGCACCGCCAAACGATAGGCTTGCTCGGCATCTTCCAGCGTATCCGGCTGCGCGCCTATGCCACTGGCAAGCGGTAATTGTTTGGTAATGGAGCGGCACAAACTGTCAATAGTTTGCACGCGCAAACGCTGCGGGCTTTGTAATAAATTCCATTGTAATTCGCGGTCTCGCTCTAATACATTTTGCGCGAGTTGCCAGGTGCGCTGTGCATGCGGATCTTGCGGTTTGGGTTGGTCGGCTGCTTGCCAGAGCGCATGCATAATCCGGTCTTGCATTTCACCGGCGGCTTTACGCGTAAAGGTAATTGCCAATACTTCTTCGGGTTCATCACAATAAGCGAGCAGGGTTAATACCCGCTGGGTCAGCAAACCGGTTTTACCGGAACCCGCCGGTGCGGATACGGCAAAGGATGTGTGTGGGTCAAGCGCGTCAACACGGACGTGCTGGTCGATAGGTTGTAGTGCAATAAATTCAGACATTACACGGCTCCCTGCAGGCGGCGAATAAATGCATCCAGCGCATCCTGTTCTTGCAGGCGATTGAGTGGGAGTAAATCTTCTGCGTATTGTGCCGTGGTGGGGTTTTTCATATCGACGCGCGCATCGCCCTGGATAAAGTCATCTGCTAATTGTTGTAAGTGCATTTGCCATTCTTGTAATTGTTGTTGCCAGGGTTGTTTGCCGGGATTAATACCATCGTGATTCGTGTTCAATTCGCCAGTACCAATCCACTTCATTGCCTTGGCATTAATCTGCGCAAAAGCGATAGCCGCAACCTGCTTGCTCGCGGTGACGGCATAGAGCGGCAATTGTGGTTCATCCATGCGCTCGCCTTGCCAGCTTTGCAATTTAGGTTGGCCGGTTTTGTAATCGATCAGGAGTAAATCACCGTTAGCGAGTTGATCAATACGGTCGATACGCAAACGCAGTGGTAAACCAGCAAATTCAATCTGTACTTCTTCTTCAATGGCGACTACAGAAAATGCGGGACGCGTTTTCTCCTGCGCGAGCCAGTCTGCAATTAATTGTGTGAGTCGCTCCTGTTCCAGCTGCGCATAAAAAACACCTATGCTGGTGCCACGTTTTTGTTTCAGCGAATCTACGACTGATTGCGTGGTTTGATTGATTAAGGTTGTTAATGCGGTTTCATCTAATGCGAGCAGCGTATGTTGATCGTTGAGTTGTTTCCAAATAATCGCAAGCGCATCGTGCAATAAATTGCCTCGCTCAATAGCAGAGAAACCAGCAACGGGCTCATCGACACTGGTTGCGCCCAAGCGCAAACGTGCAAACGCATTAAACGGGCAGGCGGCTTGTTCTTTAAACAAACTGGCGCCGCCGCGCACTGGCTCCTGCGTAATTAACAATTGCGGTGCTTGCGCAGTGGAGACTATTTCCAAATTGCTGACAGCTGCGAGTGCAAAATAATTTTGTGTACTGATACTTTCACTGCCGCCAATTAACCTATCGATAGTGGTTAGTGGCAGATGGCGAATCAATGCACTGGGACTGAGTTTGCTATCCTCATCGCTGTGCGCGCAACTGAATACAACGATGGGTGCGCATTGGCGATAGTGTTCAGTGAGTGCGCGCGCAAATTGCAATTCCCGTTCTGCACTGGCGTGCGGCATTTTTTGTGTGCGCTGTAAACTGCCGGGCAAAAGCGGGTTGGGTGCAGGCACTGGCGGCCATTGGCGATGATGCAAACCCATCACCCAGCAATGGCTGAATTGCAAACCGGCTCCTTCAAGTGCGCCGAGGATTTGTATCGGTGAATTGGGGGTCTGCGCCTGAAAAGGTGTTTTGCCCGCAATGCTGCGCAGTTGTTGGATCGCACCAGAATAATTAAATTGAATGCCAGTGCCGTCCAGTTGCAAAAAGTTTTCCAGCACCTGGTTCCATAAAGTGAGTTGCTGGTATTCCTGGCTGTCCAATCGCCGTGTGCCCGGCCAGCCAAGTAATTGCAAATGCCGTTGGAAATAATCACACCAGTGCTGTGCGCTGTGGTTACCAAAACTCTGGCGGCGATAATTTTCCAGTTGCACCAAGCGTGTGATCAGGTTGCTATCGTTTTCGGTAATGCCGAGTTTGCTGGCGAGTTTTTGGCAGTGGTAGCGCAGGTCGCTCAAGCTAATCGTAAATCTGCCCAGTTTGCGCAGGGTTTGGATTAAATGTGTGCGCCAGACCAATTCATTATCGGCGTCGCCAAAAAACGGCGAGAGTAATAAATTGCAAATCGCTTCCAGATCCCATGAGGATTTTTGCAGCTCCAATAAATCCAGCGTGGCCGTAATAATTGGCGTGGCGCCCAGTGGTGTACCGGCAGAAAAGTTAAACGGCAGCGTGTAGCGCGGTCGGTCGGGCAGGGCAGCGAGTGGTTCAAACACCTCGACAAAAATCCGCTCGACTTGATCGCGGCATTGGCCGAGATTGGGCACGATAATGCCAATCATCGCCGCCGGATTTTGCTCTAGCTGGATTTTGCTCCAAAGTGCAGCGGCGCGGATTTCTGCTTCACTATTGTGTGCCTCAGTACGAATTAATTGGACCTGTTGGTTATCCAGTTTGATATTGCGCAATTCGTGGCAGGCGCTGTTAATTAAATCCTGGTGTTGGGGCGGGATATCATCAAAACCGGTGAGATGGATAATGGCTTCTTGATCGAGCTGCAAATTTTTAAATGCATCGATCAAAATTTGATTTGCGCTCTCTTGTGTAATAAATCCCAGCTGCGCCAAACGCGCGCGAAATTCACCCAGCCAGGTCAGCCAGCAGTATGTATTGCTCTGCGCATTTAACAATGGCTCGGCGGCACTGACTTGCTCCTCATTGAGCTGCCAGAGCTCAAGGTTGCGCAGCGCGCTATCGGCGGCTTGTGCAAGAGGTTCTGGTTGTAAGAGAGCGGCGGCGAGTGAGGATTCGCCAATAATTTTTTCCCATAGGGTTTGTCGTTGCAGGTTATTGATAATTCGCTGTGCCGCCGGGGCATAAGCGCGGCGCTGCAATACCTCCCAATTCATTTCAATCCATTGGCTTAATGAATAAATGCGCGGGCTCAGCCAAACATCGGTTGCATCTGTCCGCCGCTGGCCATAAGCGCGCAGCATATGGTTGCGCAGGCGGTTGTTGGCGGTGATGATCAGCTCGCCGCTGTCGATGGCGGAAAGATGGGGGGTTATATCGAACCAGGTATCGACCATGATGATTTTTGTCGCCAAAGAAGTGTTGGGGCATTATGGCACCGGTGTTGGAGAGACAACAGTTTTTTGGTTATAAGTCTTTGTCCCATAAGGAGTTAGCGATTTTTCCAGCTTGTCTGTCCAGATGAAACATGCTACTTTTCCCGCCCAGAATTAAAAATAGCCCAAAGGGCGCGCCTTCAGGCAAAAGAACACAGGCAAATAAGGTCAATACATTAGGTGAGTGTTTCGTTAGCCGCCACTTTTTGAGTGTTATCCAAAAGTGCGTCTATGATTCCCTTTGTATTCCATAACTATAAACAAGTGACCCTATGAACCATCAAACTATTGGTAACTACCGGTGGACGATTTGTGCCCTCCTGTTTTTTGCAACCACTGTTAACTATCTCGATCGCCAGGTTCTCAGCCTATTAGCCCCCGCGCTATCCAAAGAGTTCGGCTGGACTAACAGCGACTACGCCAATATCACGGCGGTTTTCCAATTCGTCTACGCCATTTCCATGCTCTTTGCCGGTCGTGTTATCGACAAGCTGGGTACCAAGCTGGGCTACATAGTGGCGATTGTGATCTGGTCTATTGGCGCCATCATGCATGCCTATGCGGTACCTATCGGCCACTTCACTAACAATGTGTTGGCGATTGCAGGTATAGCGGCGATTCCGGTTTCAATTATCGGTTTTATGATTTCCCGCGCCGTGCTGGCGATAGGTGAGGCGGGTAACTTCCCTGCTGCTATTAAAGCCACTGCTGAATACTTCCCTAAAAAGGAACGTTCTTTTGCCACCGGCATTTTTAATTCGGGTGCCAACGTAGGTGCGATTCTTGCGCCTTTGACGGTGCCCTGGATTGCCGTTAACTGGGGCTGGCAAACCGCGTTTATCGTCATAGGTGCCATAGGTTTTGTGTGGATGGTGCTCTGGCAGATTTACTACGAAATACCGACCAAACAAAAACGCCTGAGTCAGGCGGAGTTGGATTACATCAACACCAATCCGGGTGAAGCGCCGGTTGTGCCCGTTGAAGAAGAATTAAAAACCTCCTGGTTCAAACTGCTTGGCTATCGTCAAACCTGGGCATTTGCGTTCGGCAAATTTATGACCGACGGTGTCTGGTGGTTCTTCTTATTCTGGTTGCCAAAATATTTGGGCGAGCAATACGGTTTGACCGGCACCCAGCTAATGCTGCCA
>Ga0307408_100003520_pt1 | contig 10664 bp, 8 predicted proteins | sample 322Cmetagenome_FD_202116 | JGI IMG/M metagenome (GOLD analysis project Ga0307408, IMG submission 202116) | Maize rhizosphere microbial communities from greenhouse at UC Davis, California, United States - 322HYB-C-3 | ecosystem: Host-associated > Plants > Roots > Rhizosphere > Soil | place: USA... | reverse complement strand
TTATCCATTAACGGCATCCTTTGATCCGGCTGACCCATCCAAGCCGCATCACAAGCGCGATGTCAGTACAACGGCATTGCAGGCACTGACCTTGTTTAACAGCGACGTAGTATTCGGTTGGTCACAAGCACTTGCTGGCCGCGTCATTTCAGAAGCGGGTCCGAATGAAAATGCGCAACTCGATACGCTCTATGAAATTTTGTTCTCACGTAAACCAACACGCGAAGAAAAATCTGCGCTGAAAGGTTTCCTGAAAGAACAACAAAAATTGGTAGAGAGCAAAACGTGGACCGACAAATTTGAAGTGGCAGTACCCACAGGATTGAAGGACACCACCAATCTTGATCCATTCAAAGCAGCAGCGTTTGTGGATTTGGTACACGCAGTGGCTAACTCCAACGAATTTGCGTATCGCTTTTAATTCCTGATTATTTTTAACTTCTTAAGAGATGAAAAAAATGGACAATAAATCACGTCGCGATTTTTTAAAGAATAGCAGCTTGGGTGTAGGTGGTGCTGCATTGGCCGGTGCGATTCCTGGTCTCAATATTTCAGCGGCATCAGCTGCAGAATTAATTGACCCGCTCGCGCCCAAAGATCCGCACTTTCCGGCAAAAATTAAATCGGTTATCTGGCTGCATCAAAACGGCGCCCCCAGTACCCTGGACCTGTATGACTACAAACCAGAGTTGGTAAAACAGGCAGGTAAGGGCGTACCTGATTCATTCTTGAAAGGTATCAAGACCAGTACCCAAGGTGGCGTAAATGAATTGTTTGTTTCCAATAACAGAAGTTGGAAACAATACGGTGAGAGCGGAGCATGGTTCTCCAACCTGTTGCCAAACCTCGCGCAACATGCTGACAAACTGACCTTTATCAAATCCAGTGTGACCATTGGCGCAACCCACGATATTTCTATTTTGAAATTGAATACTGGCGATTTAAACCCTGGTCGTCCATCACTCGGTGCCTGGATTTCTTATGCATTGGGTTCTGCCAATCCGGATTTGCCACCTTACGTGGTGTTGTATAACGGCGCTTCTGAGCCGCGTGCAGGTTCAGTAAACTGGAACTCGGGTTTCTTACCGGCGGTTTATCAAGGCACAGCATTCCGCCCAGGCGATTCACCTATTTATTATCTGGATCGCCCGGAATTACGCACGGCATTACAACAACGTAATTCGTTGGATTTATTAAATCGCCTGAATAAATTGGGTGCAGAAAATCGTCCATTGGATACTGAATTGAAAGCGCGTTTACGCTCCTACGATTTGGCTGACCGTATGCAAGTTGCTGCGCCAGAAGCGGTGGATCTCTCCAAAGAAACTGATGCGACCAAAAAATTGTATGGTATCGATGATGCAATTACCGGTAGCTACGGCACCAGCTTACTGCGTGCGCGCCGTCTGGTAGAGCGCGGTGTGCGTTTTATCCAGGTAGTGAGCGGCGCTCCTGATGGCGAAACTGAAATCACCAGTTGGGATGCGCATGATGATTTGGATAAAAACCACGGCCTGATGGCAAAAATGGTCGATAAGCCTATTGCCGGTTTGTTGGAAGATTTGAAATCGCGCGGTTTGTTGGAATCAACCCTGGTGGTGTGGACGTCCGAATTTTCGCGTACTCCCTGGGGTGAGAGCGGCACCGGTCGCGACCACAACCCATGGGGTTACACCCAATGGATGGCGGGTGGCGGCTTGAAAGCAGGCTTCACCTACGGTGCCACTGATGAATTGGGTGTGCAGGTTGCCGATAAAGATACCGCGGTAGATACCTACGATTTGCATGCAACGGTATTGCACTTGTTAGGTTTGAATCACCTGAAAACGACGTTCATTAACAATGGCCGCTCTGAGCGCCCAACGGTGGTGTTCGGTAAAGTGGTTAAAGATATTTTGGCTTAATGTGTCATGGCAGTTTTGTGGGGTAGCTTTGCTACCCCAACTTTGTAAACTATTCGTTTGGGAAAGTTTGTTTATATTTATGCGTAATCTAGCCGTTGTTTTACGTTTTATTTCTGTGGTTGCTCTGAGCGGTTTGTTAGCGGTTGGCAGCAGTATTGCTGAAGAAACCGAGATGGATATGGATTTGATGCAGACTATCGAAGACACCAACGATAGCCTGTCTTCTAATGTTGCTCTTGAAGAAGGTGAAGCTGCAATTGCCGATGCCAAAATATTAAATGAATTATTCGGCGTTGTTGAAGATCACTACACAAAAGAAGTGGCTGCAGGTGGTGATTTTGCAGAAGCAGTAGATCTCTCAAGTAAGAGCAAAAAATTAACCGCCGATATTATTGATCAGTTAAATGCTGGTGATTTTGAATCAGCCGCCAATTCGGCTACTGATCTTGCACGGACCTGCAAAACCTGTCACAACTTTTATAAAGAAGACTAAGCATGGTGTTACTGCGTAATCTTCTTGCTCCTGCGCGGCTTCTGGTATTGATTTTATTGTGTGTTAGCCAGTCGGCAGGCGCACAAGAACCCGATTATTCACTGCTTGAATCGGCCAGTGCTGAGAATGGCAAGCTGTTATCTAATGATGAGCGCTGCCAGGAATGCCACGGCGTTGACGGCAATATTCACGCGAACAACGAAGCGGGCAAAATACCCAAGCTGGCAGGGCAGCATCCAGCCTATTTGTTAAAGCAATTTAATGATTTCCGCAGCGGTGATCGCCACCATGATTTTATGGCGATGATGGCACGCACGGTGGACGATGAAATCGCCGTTGATATCTTTGCCCACTACGCTGCCCAGCCAGTTATGAAAGGCGGCGGTGTAGAGGAAAATCCGGTAGGAAAAAAATTGTATATGGAGGGTGATAATGCGCGGCAGATCCAGGCCTGTGCAAATTGCCACGGTGTTGATGGTCGCGGTCTAGCGCCCAACCAACCATCGCCTGTTGCAGGTTTGGGGCTGGAATTTATTCCGATTATCGGTGGGCAAGATTGGCATTATCTGGATCAGCAGTTACGCGATTGGCGCAGTGGCGAGCGCAGCAACAGTAGCGATGGCATCATGAATAACATCACCGCCAATTTGCGCGATGATGAGATCAAGGCGTTAACCGATTATATTTCACGTCTTTAATCACCTTTTAAGTCTTTAACCATTATTGGAATTAGCTTATGAAACGTTTATTAACTCTTGGTGTGGTGGCAGGTTTGTCTATGGGTTTGATGAGCCCAGTGTTTGCGGCTTTGAAAGAAGGTGATAAGGCTCCCGTATTTAGTCTGGAAGCCTCACTGGCAGGAAAGCCATTTCAATTTTCGCTCGCGGAAAGCCTGAAGAAAGGGCCAGTAGTGGTGTATTTCTACCCATCAGCCTATACCGGTGGTTGCAATATCCAGGCGCATACTTTTTCAGTTAGCAGCGAAAAATTTGCTGCTGTCGGTGCAACGGTCATTGGGGTTTCACTCGATAGTATTGAGCGCCTGAATGATTTCTCTGCTGATCCGGAATACTGTGCAGGAAAATTTGCGGTAGCTTCTGATGCGGATGGCAAGGTCGCCAAGGCGTTTGAACTGAATGTACGCGAAGCGGTAGAGGGTAAAGTGGATTCACGCGGAGAAACCATCGACCATGGATTTGCTGAACGCACTACTTTTATTATCACGCCCGATGGCAAAATTGCAGCCACTATCGGTGGTGTAACTCCGGCTGAAAATGTAAAAGCGGCGCTGGAAAAAGTTCAGCAACTCGCGAAGGCGGGTTAATACGCAATTGATTTTGCTTTAAAACTCATGGATCCCCGCTACGCGAGGATGACGATTCCCTCCCTTGTGGTACATCGTCACTCCCGCTCGCGGGAGTCCAGTTTTTGATTTTAACGCTTGTGGATTCAGCTTATTTTTTTCTTGCGCTGGTTACCCCGAAACATTTTTCAGCGGTTCTGAAGTATCAGTCTCTTAGCCTTAATCCAATCGATTCAAGCTTTGTCACAATTTCTGCATGCAAAGGCACGCCATCCAGCAAATTCAGTTGCCGCACTTGCCAGCCGCGTTCACCGGGATAATTAAACGGCGTAGCTTCATTTTTTAAATAGTCGAGAAAATATCTAACCCGCTGCCGAAATACCGGCAACTCAATAAAAGCACTCACATTCAGCGCAATAAAAATTTTAGTTGAATTGGGGTCTATTCCGCTTTGGTCGCCCGCTAACAATTGTTGCGTAAATGCCGCACCTGCTAAAGCGGCAGTAAGCAATTCAATCATCACTGCAAGCCCCGCACCTTTGTGTTCACCCATGGGTAATACTGCACCCGAGAGAATTGCGTTGGCATCATTGGTTGGATTGCCCTGCTTATCTATGCCCCAATTTTCCGGCAGGGTTTTACCCTCGCGCAACCAGGTGCCTACTTTTCCAACAGCGGCCTGGCTCATTGCCATATCGAGCACTATAGGTTCGCTCGCGTTGAGTCCGGGAATACCTATCGCAAGGGGGTTGTTGCCGATAACTGCCTTTTTTGCCCCGGCTATCGCCATGCTCGGTATCGCATTGGTGGTGCAAATGCCGATAAATCCTTCTTGTGCTGCGTTGCTTGCATAAGCATGTGCGCGTCCCCAGTGGGTGGTTTTTTTTGCGAGGCAGACGCCCACGCCAAAATCACGCGCACGGTGTTTGGCTTGCTCCATGGCCAGATGGGCTGCATATCGCCCTGGGCCATTGCCGCAATCCAGCACACAGATGGCACCCATCTCCCGCTCAATTGAAACCACAGGTGTGGCTTTCACTCTGCCGTCGGTTAATGCGGTTAATAATCCGGGTAACATGCGCACACCGTGAGAGGGCACTTCTTGTAAATCGGCTTCGGCCATAATCCTGGCTTCTACAATCGCTTGTTGTTGCGGTATGCCTGCTTCATGCAGCCGTTGCGTCAGACGTTGGCACAGTGTGTCGTATGAAATTCGTAACGAATCAGTCATTTTTATTCCATATTAAAATTATTAGGTGCACGGGTTTACTAAAATAGAAAATCGCGATCTTGCCATGCAAGACCGCGACTTTTATATCGTCCTTGACTCCTGCATAGAATCAACTTGGATTTTTGATGTTATGCAATATTCCCGGCTGGGAATTTCGTAGCTGAAAAATTTTGTGGGTAACGATAGCCTAAACCCTTTAAAATTTTCCAGTGAAAACAACACCGAACCAGCGTGGATATGGCCAGGGTGAGTAACTGTTCCAGCCCTCTTCATGTGTCCTATCATTAAATGCATTTTTCACAATTAAACTGACATCCAGATTACCGTCTTGCGAGCTTAACCCAACGGATGCATCGGTACGGCTATAACCTGGAGTGTAACTATATGACGATAGATCGTCAGCATTTAAATAGTCGCTCGTGTAAGCCGTATTGAAACTGGTGTGAAATTCAGCCGTGGTAAGAACAGGTGTGCGATATTCAATACCAAAATTAATTGTCCATTTTGCGGCGCCGGGTAGATTTTTTCCGGTTTGATCGACAAAAGGATCATTTAGATAATTTAATTCCGCAGGTTTGGGTGAATTTTTAAAATCTTTATAGTAGGCATCATTGTAGGCTCCACTAAATCTGATGCTAATACTGTCGATACCGGTATAGATACCATCAAACTCAACACCCTCTACACGCACCTTGTTCACATTGCCCTGTGCAGTTACATAGGCTGTCGGGTTAGCGATCCCGTTGTTGATATTATCCTGTGTGGTCCATTCATCAACTACACGAATTGCTTGTTGATAATCATCAATGTCCATAACAAATATATTGGCGTTTAAGGTGAGATCATCATCGAGTAAAAATGTTTTTAAGCCAAGTTCAAAAGCATTGGTTTTTTCAGGTTTTACGTTGGCTGTTTCACCATTAATGTTAAATGCCGTACCTGATTTTTCTCCGTACTGCCAGGTTGCATACCCCCTGACTTTTTCATTGAACTCATAAGCTTGGCTTAAGAAGCTGGTGTAGAGTGTATCGTCGTAGTTACTTTGAACCCAGGGTATTAATTGGCCAATTTGTGAAGAGCGAATTCCTTTGGCTGCTACAATTTGTGCTTTCTGCGCGGCGGTCAAACTGTTGTAGGCCGCACCAGGTGTACTCGTAATAGCAACGCCGTAATATTTATTGGCGACAAAGTCGGCGAGTTGTTTTTGTTCGATATCGTTGGTGTCGGTGTAAACTGTAGTTGAGGTAATCGGGTTACCAAATTGATCCCGTTGCTGCGTGATGCTGCCGAGTTGCCCACGTAATTCCACAGGAATTGTACTGGCAGTACCGACCGCATCAAATCCACCTAAGTCGTATCCGCGTACCGACGAAGGATTAAGTGCGCTGCCAGAACCGTAGGTTTCCAAAACAATTTGGTCGGTGGTAGTTCTATCTTCAGTCCCCACTCGAAGGCCTGCAGTTAGCGTGGCGCTTTCATGCCAATGCCAATTGGCATTTCCGTAAATAGCGTTGCTCTCGGTTTCTACCCAGGTATCACCTCTTTTACGACCATTATCCAGCGCGTCTTGCAGCAATGCTCTGCCTGCTCCGCGATTGACACCGGCATTTCGTTCAAGTGTGTTGTATTGAGCCGTTGTTGCAAACCATGCGCCCGCGTCTGATCCCCAACCTGTTTTAGAAACAATATTATTTTCAGTCTGAAAAAAGAACAGGCCTGCGATGTAATCAAAATCGCCACCTTTTTCCGATTCGATACTAAATTCCTGGCTGTATTGCTTATAAAAAACGCCACCACCACCATCGACATTAATATCAAAAGGTGTTCCTTCATCGTTGTGCGCATCAAACGTGTAAGCTCGCCATGCAGTAATGGAATTGAATGTATGGCTTTCCAGCGAATAATCAATATTTAATGAAGCGCCTTTGTTCGAAACTGTTTGACCTTGGTTCTCATTAAAATAAACCGTTTCATCATCTTCGTTCCCAATGTAATCCTGATAGGTATAAACATTGTTTTTGCCAAAGTCGCGCCCAACAAACCATGCGCGAGGGCCAATAGGTGCTTCAGTGATCTTGGTAATTTGATTGGTGAGAGGATCTCTCGTAAGCGTTTCCTGAATAAACCCTGCCAGTTTTGCTTCAGCGCCTGTCCCGCTTGGGTCTGTCAATCGCCCGAGTGGAGCAAGCGCGCTAGCATTGTCATAGCGTTCAGGCTGATCTTTGTAAAAGGTTAAGCCATTTTGTAATTGTGCACCGCGAGGTTCTACATCAACACTAAGTGTTGCATTTAATTCTGGTGTTGGTGTCAGTAAAAATTGAACCCGGCCACTGACACGATTTTTGTTGTAAAGACTAAAGTTTTCATCGTAGCGGTTTTCATAGTAACCGCGCTGTTTATCCACAATAAATGAACCGCGCCATGCCAGTAAATCATCAATGACCGGGCCACCATAAGCGCCTTTGAGAATAACGGTATCCCGTTCTCCGTAGGCAATACTTAACTCTGAGCTTTGCTCAAAGGTGGGCTTTTTCGTCGTCACATAAACCGCACCTGAACTGCCGCCCTTGCCACCAAGGGTGCCTACCGGGCCGCGAAAACCTTCAACGGTTTCAATATCGTAGAAATCAAAATTACCCAGTGCCGTCAATCCAAAACTTACGCCGTCCTGGATTACCAGCACGCTGGGATCTTGCACTTCGGCAAACGCGCGCTTACCTACACCGCGAATAGAAAGTGAAGCACCACGTGTGTTGTTTTGGTTAAAGGTGACATTCGCAAGACGTTTGGATATAGCTTCGTAATCAAAACCCAGCTCACGGTTTAATACATCACCAGAAATAATCGATTGTGAAAATGGTTCTGCGTGAGTGGTCGTTAACGATTTTTGCTGTTGTTGTTGCAGTCCCTGCACCAGTGTTTCTTCAATATTGGTGTCCAGGCGCTTGCCGCCAGCGCTGGTAGGTTAATTTTCCAATAGCTCATTAATATCGGTTTCTTTTGGTTTCTCTTCAGTAGCTTCTTGTGCATAAGCATTTGCGCCGATAAAAACAAGGCCTGCTAAAAGTGCTGCTAATGGGTTTCGCTTAAGCGTAAATTGTTGTTCTTTATGTGTAGTAGTACTTGTACCCGACTTCATGATTTACCCCGTGGATTGTTAGGTGAAATTGTTGGTGGGGTGATTGCAAGCGGTGTACCAATTTACTGTTTGGTTAAATTAATATTTTTATGGTGTTGATTTGATTGCTTTTTTTAGTGTTTTTTAATGCGGCTAATAAAAAATGGATAATCGGACTATTCTCAGTTATTGATTTTATATTTTTATAAATATGAAATTTGTTTCTATTAAAGCAACCATTGTTTGAATTGTGACAATAGCTATATTTTTGTTTTCTATATAAATAAAAAACGCAATTGCAAATGTGCAATTGCGTTTTTTAATACAATTATTTTTAACTAAAGCGACTTTAAAAATAAGTGTCTATTATTTTTTCGCTACAGTGATATAGGCAACCAGGTCATCAATTTTGGCGAGTTGGCCATGCAATGGGGCGATACGTTCTACATCCAGATTAAGGCGTTTAATGTTCTGCAACAAGTTTTCAGAAAATGGGTTAACCGATGTTTGCGCTGGTGCATTGGCGGGTGGTGGTGTGAATGCATCTGCCTCTATCAATATTTTTTCAGCAGGCAAATATACAAACGCAAATGCATCGTTATGGCCGTTGCCGGCAATTTGATGAATTTCAATACTGCGTGCGCCATCGTTTAAAACCAGTTTATCTGTGAAGGTTTTGAAAGCTGCGCTTTTTTTGGACTTGGCGAGATTGTCGGGATTAATACTGTGTGGTTGTTTCCATGCCTGCTCATAAAACGCTTTATTGCCTTCATGGGTCACAATGGTTGCACCGGCATCGACATAGGTGCGTAAACCACCAGAGTGATCGAAATGTTGATGGGTGTTAATTAAGTGGGTAATTTTTTTGTTGGGAATTAGCGCTTTCACTTTTGCGATAACCGCGAGCGAACGCGCTTCATGTTGCGGCGCCTCTACAATAACAACATGATCCTTCTGCTCAATCGCGAGACTGTGATGACTACCACCTTGTAAGTAAAGCACGCCAGGCGAAAGTTCGGTGCTGGTTACAACAATGGCCGGATTCGGATTGGCTTTAACTTCTGCGGGTACACTAATCGCTGCAGCACTGTTCGCTTTCACACTGTTTACATTGATGTCGAGTACAGGAGCGCCACCTTGCACCCGCACAATATGTGAAGGAAACCATATGCCGCCAAAATCTTTATAGCCGCTGTAACTGATGGTGATATTGGTATCGCCTAATACCGGGTTATCAATCCAGGTTTGCACCTGTTCCACGTTGCCCTCTTTATTGATAACGCCCTTAAATTTGTTGGCCTTGGTTTCAAATTCAACCAGTGTGCCATTTGCTGTTGCACTAATCACTGCATTATTTTTTTGTGCTGCTTTCAAAAAACCTTGCGGTGTAGTCCATATTTCCGCTTGACGCTCTTCTACGGCAATCGGCTGTGTTTGCGCAACAGGTGCAGTACCTGCGGGTGATCCCTGCGGCGCTGCAAGGTTCCAAGCCAGGTCACCACTGACATATTGGTCGGGTTTTTGTTCAACGGGTACCGGGCGTTCACGGCCTGCCTCTACGATTTGTTTGCGCGTTTGTAAAATGCGTGCAGCAGCTGTATCAAAATGAATGTTGGCATTGTAGCTACTTAATTCAAATGCTGGCCAGGGCGTTCCCGGCGCGGGTGATTGGCCAAATTGAAACCATTTTCCTGCAGCACTAAATTCCAGATTAGTAATTTTATCGCCACCGGCTTTTTTATATGCCTTGGCCAGTTCGCCATTGTCTGCAGCGAATGCCGGGAGGCTTACACCCAGTGCGCCAAAGGTAATCAGGCTGACGCGCGCCCATTGTTTAATATTTTGCATACGATAGTTTCCTTGATTAATGAATTTCATCAAGGCTGGAGAGCAAGGCCTGTACCAATATTGGTTATGTGGTTTGTGTTACTTGTTTTTGCTAATAAATCCTACCTTTTGCGCTGCTATTTGTTTGAATGCAAACAAATCAGTTGGCTTTGTTAATTTATGCACACTGATAGTGTTGATATTGAGCGTGGGCAGTTTTGTGTATGTGGCCACTTTTAAACACTTGTATATCTATTACCAACAAATTGTTTTTAATTTGCGTATTTTTAAACAAAAAATAATTATTGCTGTTTGGCGCAGTATTTGCTTTTGCTGATGGAAGGTTAATCGGACGTTAATTAGATGTTGGTTGGAAGTTAATTGAACGTTCAGGCGCAGTTAATTGCAGGTTAATTGGAGTTTTATCCATCACACAACAGATTAAGAACTGGCTGAGGCAGCATTATGAATATGATCAAGTGGGTATCGGGTGCATTATTAACAGCGGGATTGGCAACAACGGCGTCGGTAAATGCTCACCATGCGTTTTCTGCAGAATTTGATGCAAACCAGCCGATCGAATTAAAAGGTGTGGTGACCAAATTGGAATTGGTGAATCCCCATAGCTGGTTGTATTTTGATGTAAAACAAGCAGACGGCAGTAGTGTCAACTGGGGTTTTGAATTTGGTGCACCTTTTAGTCTTAAACAAAAAGGACTGACTAAAGCTGCATTGCCAATTGGGACTGAAGTAACGTTTAAAGGTTATCGAGCAAAAAATGGATTGAA
>Ga0307408_100003519_pt1 | contig 10669 bp, 6 predicted proteins | sample 322Cmetagenome_FD_202116 | JGI IMG/M metagenome (GOLD analysis project Ga0307408, IMG submission 202116) | Maize rhizosphere microbial communities from greenhouse at UC Davis, California, United States - 322HYB-C-3 | ecosystem: Host-associated > Plants > Roots > Rhizosphere > Soil | place: USA... | reverse complement strand
CAGGTTCAGGTCGACACGACGCAGGTCATTACGATTCATCTGGGGTCCTGGCAGATTCGGCAAGCTTGACGTGGACGGCCATATGAGAACAATGGCCGGCATGAATCTTACGGGGAAAGGCTGGTGCTCTGCATCGGATAAATGCATTTTCTTGGGGATGAGTCCTACAGGAGTGGTTCGGTATTCTTGCTGCGGAATCAATGACAGGCATGTCGACTATTAATAGCCACTGATGGTCTTGGGTACAAAGCCCGGATAGAGTTCATGGCATTAGAGGTTACTTTGACGAGGTTTGCGATGTCCCGCACGATCCGTTTTCACAAGTTTGGCGGTGCCGAGGTGCTCAAATGCGAAGAGCATGCGGCGGCTGTTCCTGCGCCGGGAGAGGTGCAGGTCCGCGTTGAAGCGATCGGCATCAGTTGGTATGACACCCTGTGGCGCCAGAACCTGGCGTCGTCCCAGGCGCGCCTGCCGTCAGGGCTTGGCCATGAAATGGCCGGCGTGGTCACCGCCGTCGGCGACGGGGTCGACGATCTGGCGGTGGGTGACAAGGTCGCCAGCTTCCCCGCAGAGAGCCCGAACGATTATCCGGTGTATGGCGAGGTCATCGTGCTGCCACGCACCGCGCTGACCCGCTATCCCGACGTGCTCAGCCCGATCGAGGCCGCCGTGCACTACACGCCGCTGTTGATCGCCTATTTCGCCTATATGGACCTGGCGCGGGTCAAGCCTGGGCAATTTGCCCTGGTCACCGACGCCAGCCATTGCGCCGGCCCATCATTCGTGCAGTTGGGCAAGGCTTTGGGTGTCAGGGTGATCGCGGCGACCAAAACAGCTGATGAGCGTGAATACCTGGTGTCGCTCGGTGCTGAAAAGGTGATCGTCACCGAAGAACAGGACTTGCTGATGCAAATCAACAAGCTGACGGACAACCGTGGCGTCGACGTGGTGTTCGACGGTCTTGGCGGTCCACAGATGTCGCTGCTGGGTGATGTGCTGGCACCGCGGGGCAGCCTGGTGCTGTATGGCTTGCAAGGTGGCAACCAGACGCCATTTCCCGCATGCGCGGCCTTCCAGAAGAATATTCAGTTCTTTGTGCACTGCATCGGCAATTTCACCGGTAAGCCGGAGCTGGGGATTGTGCAGGACCAGGTGGCCTTGCAGCGCGCGTTGCGCGATATCAATCAGCTTACCGCCGATCGGGTGCTGCTACCGCTCAAGACCCGGGTTTTCCCGTTCTCCGAGTTCGTTGAGGCCCACCGTTACATGGGCGAGTGCCCTTGCCGTGAACGTGTTGCCCTTCAGGTAGTCGATCCTGCTTGATCCATCCCTTTGCGCAAGAGTCATTGTTAACGGCTCTTGCGCGGTCTGCGGCCAAACCGGCCATTCTTTGCTCCTGCCTGTCCTGTTCGCCGCTCGCGGTCGCCTGGCGAATGACGCCTTGGCCCGCAGCCTCAAGCCGGCCGCCCTCTGTTTCCTGACATAAGTGATCGGCAAAACCAACTGAACTGGTTTTTGCTGTCAATCTGTATCTTCTAATCATTATTTAAGTCTTGATAATTGAACGCTTGTTTCAGTCTCAAGGAAGAAGTCATGACGCGATACAGGCGTTCAGTCGGGTCACACCCCCAAGTGCAGTTTCAAGTCGTCCTTGCTTGCTCTAATTCTATTCGTGGGCATCAGAAGAGATCGGGCAGAGTCAACGACGAAATATGGATAGGGCCGTTCCTGATTTTCTGTATTAATTGTCTGTGGGACGCTGTAAGAAATCTCCTAGGACGCGCCGTTTATTCAGTTTTCCCCAATGAAATAAGGGCCTTGGGAGAGACTTGTTGGACAGGTAGGATGACTCTTGCATATGTATCAAATAATTACTAGAGGCAAGAATTAAACTTGCAGCTAATACTGTTTGCAATAACAAATTCATCCATCTCGGCAGGCCCGTCGTGCAATCACGCCGACAATCGATATTTCCAGGTAAATGGTTATGAGTGCAATTCATGAGCAGGCGATGACTTACGTATATCAACAGATATTGCAACGCTTGCTGGACTTCTATTCCCGCGCGGAACGCACCGCGTTGCAGCTTTTGATCCAGCGTTTGATCGTGGCCGCCGGCGGCATTGACCGAATTGGCGACTATCGCGTGCTGATGGTCCAGAACGGCAGCCGGGAAGGCTTCTATGTCCTCACGGCCCTTCGGGCGGCGCAGTTGAGCATCGCTGGGCGGCACCCGGCTACGTTCAACCTGCGCATTGTCACCCCGCGAATAGGGGAGACTTCGCAAGCTACCCTGGAAAACATCCATCGCTGCTACAGCGCGCTGTTCGTCTATGACGATTCCCGGGTCGAGCTGTTGATGGCGGACAATCGCGAGGTGCTGCCATTCAATCACAGGAAACCGCTATCGGCTGCAGGACGCGCGGCCAATCGAGTGGACCTGCTGATGTTCGGACACCTGCGCTCGGCTGACAGCCTCCTGGGGTTGGGCGACGACGGTTACCTGGCGATGGCGGAGTTCTACAGGAACATGGCGCGTTGGGAGGCGGGCGTCGACTCCTGGGTCACCAGCGATACGGTACGCCAGCAAAGGCAGTTCATGACGGGGCTTCATCGCGTCGCCCGAAAGATCGGCCAGGTCGTTGATCCGAGCAGTGGTTTCGATGGGCTCCTCGCACAGCTCGATAATCTGGGCGGTGAGCTGTTCCGGCGCTTCTATGGGCAGGATTGCCTGGGGCCATGGCGGCCCGAAGGGCATTTCGAGGCTTGTCGGCGAATAGGGCACGTCAGCATCGACGACTTGATGGGCGAGCGGCTCGAAGAAAGCAACTGGGCTTTGTTCAGCGAGTTTCTAAGGGTGCGCCCCGATGCGCTCGTCGCGCCGACGCTCGAACACGAGTACCTCAGCCCATATCTGTCGGCCCATCTGTACGGCCTGCAGGCGTGTTACCTGCAAGGGCGTAGCTACGAGACCGGCTATGGCGACTATGTCCAGCGCACGGTCATGATCATGCATCGCAAGCAAATGCCGATGCATGTCTGCCAGCAGGTACAGGAGTTGTTCGGTTCACCTTCGGCCATACCCGAGCGTCGCGCCAAGGCCGCCGCCGAAGTGAGTGAAGTCCTGGGGATCAACGAAACGCAACTGGTGTGCATGTTGTACGCGCCCTTTGTTGATAGCGGCGTGGGCCTGGAGCACTACCTGCGCTGCTGTCATCCCGGCATGCTGGTGGGGATGCCCGAGCTGCACAAGGCGTTGCAGGGTGGCACCGGAGGTGACCAGGTGGAGCAATGGATGACGGAAGTGAGCGGCTTGTCGGTTCCCATGCTTCGCACGTTGTACCGGACCCCCATCGCCTGTACCGAGCAGGAAACTGTGTCGGCGGCCGTTCGCCATTCGACTGTCGGGATTTTCGATCAGGACGAGGACGGGCAGGACGTCGACGAGCTGTGCGAACGCTCGGCGCGACGCTGAGGAGCCAGGTTTGAGGGATTTCGTTTCCACCGTCCCGGCACGGCCGGTAAAGGCATGTTTCGCTGGTCTCGCATTATGAAGGGAAGTCGTGAAACCGATTTCGCCTACCAGGCGGTCTATCGATACCTGACAAACCTGATCAATGAGCTGGGCGCTGATCCCCGTGTACGGTTGCCGTCGTTGCGCCAGTTGGCTGAGCGACTGAACGTGTCCATTTCCACTATTCAGTACGCCTATTCCTTGCTGGAAAAGGAGGGCAGGGTCTATTCGGTCGCCAAATCCGGCTATTACGCCTTGCCAGTGCCTTGCGTGACCGCCCTGGGCGACGGAGACGACTTGCTCGAAACCTTGTACGTCAACGCGCGCCGGCCAGGCATGCTGGTGCTCAGCGCCGATGAGCCGGCATCGTTGCAGTCACTGGACAGTCCACTTCTATTGCTTGAGCGCGAGTTGCTGCGCCAGTATCCGCGCACGTCGCAAATGCCGTCGCAACCCTGGGGGGAACAGGAGTTGCGCATGGCGCTGGCGGCGCGCTATACCTCATCGCCGGCCCGGTGCTGGAATGCTGATGATGTCTACATTGGCGCTGATCTGCGCGGGGTCCTGGAAATTCTGATTGCGGTGTTGGCCCTCAAGGGTGATACGGTCCTTGTCGAATCGCCCTGTGACTGGACGGTGCTGCGTTTGCTGCAAGCGGCTGACATCAAGGTCATCGAGCTTCCGCTGCTGGTGGGCGGCGACGTCGATATCGACCAGTTGGAACGACTGCTGGCGACCGAAACCGTCCGACTGGTGGTGCTTTCTTCAGTCCTGAACATGCCCATGGGCACGTTGAAAAGCGAAGCCAACCGCCAGGCCATTGCCCATCTGCTTGACCTGCGCGGCTGCTGGGTATTGGAAAACGACAGTTATACCGATCTTGCATTCGAGCCAGGCAATACGCCCTTGCGGGAACTGCTCGACCCAGACCGGCTGATTGTCTATTCCACATTTGAAAAAACCATAGGCCCCGAGGCGCCCTACGGCTACGTGTTGTCACGGCAATTGACGTTGAAGCTACAGCGATATTTTCTGCTGCGAGCGTTTCGTCTGTCACCGATCCGCCAGAAAGCGATCGCTCGCTTGTATGGAAACGGTCGCATAGACCAACACCTGCTGGTGCTGCGGCGCCTGTTGCGCGAGAGCGCCGCCTCGACGACACAACTGATGCGCGATCGGCTGGGGGACTGTCTGCAATGGGTCGAGCCCGAGGGGGGCGCAACGGTGTGGGCGCGGTCATCGCGACAAGCGGATATGCGTGGGGTTTTCCAGCGATTGCTCGCCAGGCGCATTGTCATTGCCCCAGGGGAGCTGTTCAGCATCCAGGGGCTGTATGGGCAGAATCTGCGCTTGACCCATGCATTCAACGGGGTGAGCGACCCAGACGCTGCGTTTTGCGCATTGGCCGACGCTCTGAGGCTCGAACAGTCATGACCGCAGTGCGATGGATCGAACCCATCGCGTGGCGGTCGAACTGTCAGTAAACTGCATCCATTTTCGAGCCACTCCACTCCGAGGTTTTTTGCATGACAGTCAGTCCATTTGCGGGTAAGCCGGCACCGGCAGAATTGTTGATCGATATCCCGCGACTGGTGACAGCCTATTACACGGGTCGGCCTGATGCCTCGGTTGCCACCCAGCGCGTCGCTTTCGGCACATCGGGCCATCGGGGCAGTTCGTTCGACTTGGGCTTCAATGAATGGCACGTGTTGGCCATCAGCCAGGCGATCTGCCTGTACCGTGAGGCCCAGGGCATCAATGGGCCATTGTTCGTGGGTATCGATACCCATGCGTTGTCGACGCCGGCGGGTGCCAGCGCGTTGGAGGTGCTGGCTGCCAACGGCGTGACCGTGATGATCGCCGAGGGTGACGAATACACACCGACACCGGCGGTTTCCCATGCCATCCTCTGCTACAACCGTGGCCGTACCACGGGGCTGGCGGACGGCATCGTCATCACGCCATCCCACAACCCGCCGCAAAGTGGGGGCTATAAATACAACCCAACCAACGGTGGCCCGGCCGACACCCATATCACCAAGTGGATCGAAGCCAAGGCCAATGAGCTGCTCGCCAATCAACTGGCCGGCGTCAAGCGTGTCAGCCTCGAGCAGGCGCTCAAGGCTGACACGACCCACCGCCATGACTTCCTCAATACCTACGTGGCAGATCTGGTCAACGTCATCGATTTCGATGCCATCCGCAATGCCGGGTTGCGCCTGGGCGTCGACCCGCTGGGCGGTGCGGGCGTGCGCTACTGGCCGGCCATAGCCGAGCACTACCGCCTGGATCTGGAGGTGGTCAACACGCACGTGGACTCGACTTTCCGCTTCATGACGGTCGACTGGGACGGACAAATCCGCATGGACCCTTCTTCCAGCCACGCGATGCAAGGCCTGATCGGCCTGAAGGAACGTTTCGACGTGGCGTTCGCCTGCGATCCGGATCATGACCGCCACGGCATCGTGACCCCAAGCGGTGGGCTGTTGGCGCCGAACAACTACCTCGCGGTAGCCATCGATTATCTGTTCCAGAACCGCCCGCAATGGCGCGCCGACGCTGCCGTCGGCAAGACCGTTGTCAGCAGCGGCCTGATCGATCGCGTGGCCAAGCGCCTGGGGCGGCGCCTCTATGAAGTCCCGGTGGGCTTCAAGTGGTTTGCCGATGGGCTGTTTGACGGTTCCCTCGGTTTCGGCGGCGAAGAAAGCGCCGGCGCCTCGTTCCTGCGCAAGGACGGAGGCGTCTGGAGTACCGATAAGGACGGCCTGATCCCGGCACTGCTGGCTGCGGAAATGACCGCCCGCACTGGCCGTGATCCAAGCCAGGCCTATCGCGGCCTGACCGACGAGTTGGGCGAACCGTTCTCGGTGCGCGTCGACGCCAAGGCCAGTGCGCAGCAAAAAGCATTACTGAGCAAGCTGTCGCCGGATCAGGTCCAGTCCACCCAACTGGCCGGGGAAACGATCCAGAACATCCTCAGCCATGCGCCGGGCAACGACCAGGCGATCGGCGGCTTGAAAGTAATGACCGAGAACGGCTGGTTCGCTGCGCGTCCATCCGGCACCGAAGACATCTACAAGATCTACGCGGAAAGCTTCGTGAGCGACGAGCACCTGAAACAGTTGGTCGTCGAGGCGCAGGCGCTGGTGGATGGCGCCATTTCCGGGCAGTAACCGGACGGTCTTCATCGCTTCCACCCGGCATTTGCAGCGATGCAGATCCGGGTGTGACGGCAAGCCCACTCGCGAATCACCACCCTTGATCATCGCGATGCCAACCTGCCATGCCACTTTCAATTCATCGTCCAAATCCATGAATTAAAAGCTTTTGGCTGGAATCCGCTGTTAAATCCAGACACCATAGTCGCCATGGTTCTGAGTAGCGGAGTCTTCAGCGTGTCGCAACACCGTCCTGATCTTCCCCCCGATCTTCTGCCGTTGGCCCAGATGCCTTGGTTCAAGCGCCTGGCTGCGCGTTTCTTTGGCCACGGCCTGACACGCTTGCGCGCCCAGCACCGGGCGTCCTGGCTGCACGGCCAGGCCGATGGCTTTCGCAGCGGCCACACTGCCGGGTTTGACTATGGTTTCAGCGAAGGCAAGGCCGAGGGGTTGGAAGAAGGTCGCCAAGTCTTGTTGATCCGCGATTCGCGAAGCACGGACCATCCGGCGCCCAAGGTCGATGATCTCTTGTTCGACGATTGGCGCTTGCCATTGACGGCCGACCTGAAAAAACGCATGAAGGCCGACGTTGCCCGGTTGTTGCCGGCCCATGCACAGCCCAGCAATGCCCAGTGGAAAATGATTTTCAGCGATACGCCGACGACCTCGGTCATTGCCGGGGCGGGCGCGGGCAAGTCGACTACCCTGGTGCTGCGCATCGTGCTGCTCTCCCAGTACCTGGGGTTCGAGCTGGGCTCGATGACAGTGGTGACGTTTACCCGGGAGTCGCGCAAGGATTTCATCGAGAAGCTCATCTCGGTCTTTTCGCTTTGGGGGCGAGCGATCAGCGTAAAGGAGGCACGCGATCTGGTGCGAACCTTCCATTCTCGTATCCTGCCCATGGTTCGCAGCCTGCCGGGGTTCGAACGGCTCCAGGCCTTTGAAACACTGAGCCATCGTACGGGGACGGACGACGAGGATGCCCAGGCTAATCCGTTCGATCTACGCATCAACGATGCCCAGCGCCAGCAACTCAATGCCTGCTACCACGGGCTTTACCAGCGTGATGAGCGTTTCCGTGAGCTGATCAGATCGCTTTCCCGTCACGCCCTGCAACTCAAGGAGCTGGAGCGCGATCACCCTGACGTGCAGAAGCGTATGGCCGTCACCGAGCTGGCGGCCCAGCGCGACGAAGCGCTGAGCGACGCAATCGAAGACCTATGGTTTCGTGCGGGCGCCTGGCCTATCAAAGGCGTTGAGCCCAAGCGAGAAAGGTTTGAAATCAACGGATCTAGGTTTTTCTGCCATGGCTACATCCCGGCCCTCGACGCTTGGGTGATGCTGGGGTTCGATCCGCGGGAAAACGCTCAGTTGAGTCGACCCGGGGCCAAGCTGAGCCTGCGTGCCGAATGGGCAGTAAAGCGAACCCTGTTTCAAGCTTTCTGTCGTAAGCCATTGATATGGCTGGACAGTTATGAGGAGGCCAAGCGGGTCCTGGCCTCCTTGGCCGGTAATGCCACGGCTGGCCCCGGCTTTGATTACAAGATCCAGGGAGAGTTGGGCTCGGCCCCTTTGCTGGATTGTTTCGTGTCGGCGGCAGGTTTCATCGAGAACCTCGGACTGGATGTACCGGATGCCGTTGGCAGGCTGTGTTTCTCCCAGGACGATCCAGACCGGCATTTTTTCGAGGCGCTGAGCCGTTTCTGGCGAGGTTTTGAAGACCATCTGCTGGACCAGTCTCCGCCGGTGATGACCTATAACCGGATGTTCTCGCTGTTCAGTGAGCATTCTCCGGAAAACTTCAAGCTGCTCGATGACGCGTTGCTAAGGCCCATGTCGCACTTGATGATCGACGAGTTCCAGGACGTTTCGCCACAGATCGTCTCCTGGTTGCGGGCGACCTTGGGTGAGGTGCGCAAGCGCGGCCCCGCCATGCATGTGGGGCGGAGCGCCCAGCGGACATCGTTGCTGTGCGTCGGCGACGACTGGCAGTCGATCTACGGATGGCGTGGCAGCTCGCCGAGTTTTTTCATGGATTTCACCAAGCAATTTCGGTCGCCGGCCCATACACGGGTCATGCTCACCGACAACTACCGTAGCCACCAGTACATCATCGACGCGGCCGAACACATCGTGCGAGCGGCACCTTCCATTCCTGGCAAAAAAGCCAAGGCCAGCGGAGAGGCTCTGTCACCAAGCCCAGTCAACGTGATGGAGCGGGACGATGAAGGCTTGGCAAGGAGAATCGAGGAACATTACCGCAACGGTGATTCGATCTTGATTTTGTATCGAAGAAGCGGCGATAAGTCGTTGATTCAAAAGTATATAGAGCCAACAGTTAATGTTGATTCTAGCTTACCTTATGCCCAGCGACGTCTCCGGCAGATGACCTACCACAGCGCCAAGGGCCTCCAGGCGGATGCGGTGTTCCTGGTGGGCGACTGCCAACATTTGACGCGCTCGCCCTACAAGAACCAGATCTATCGCCTGGCTGGGCTGGGCCAGGAAGGCGATGCCGAGCCGTATGACTCGGCGCAGCGCGATGAGATCCTGCGTTTGGCGTACGTAGGCATTACCCGGGCCGTGCAGCATTGCTATTGGTATGTCGACGGCCAGGACAGCCAGGCGGCAAACGCACCGAAGGCTTCGGATCGAATCGGGGTGGGCAAGCCATTTTTCATTGATCATCGCCGTGCGCGGGGCTGACCTGCCAGCGAAACACAACACTGACAAAAAAGCCCACATGAACATGTGGGCTTTTCTTTGTCAGGAGGCGAATCGTCGCAAACCAACGGGTGGAACGAAGGCTTCAAGCTCGGCTTCCACCGCTTCGATAATTCGCTCGACGTCGGGGGCGTTCATCACGGTCGCGCAGGGGATACCTGCAATGGCGATCATGGTTTCGCCGCTCGCGCGATCAAATAGCCGGGCAACCATACTACCCGGCGCGTCCATGCTGGCTTCGAAGCCCATGGGATGGAAATGCCAGCGCATCAACTGGCAGGCATTGGGGAACGTTACCTTGCTGAAAGATCCTTTATTCATCTGTAGCCCGCCTTCTTCATCAAGCGCTTCCGTTTGCTCATGTCAGGAAGGAAGAGCCCTCTTGGCTCTACCAGTGAGAACTAAAAATAGCATCTGAAAATGAACGCCACGTGGATTTTTTCAGTCCGTTTGGCGATTGGTTCAGTTTTTTTGATCTGCATCATGACCTAACCAGGAATTGTTCAGAATGCCATCATCGTTGGCCGGCGTTGTCCTTGTTCTGGCGCAACCGCTCTGGCACGCGCAATCCGGCGGCAATTAGCCACGCCAGCCCGGTCAATGAAAGGGCGACGGCAAAGGTGAGATGCAAGCCGTTCGTCACATCCTCTGGGCTCGCTGCCGCGATACCGTTCGTCGGCAATTGGGTAGCGAAAACCGCGCCGAGCACCGATGCGCCGGTAAAGAAGCCGAGGTTGCGCGATAGATTGAGCAAACCGGCAACGACGCCGCGGTTGTTATCAGCTATCGGCGCCATGACTGCGGCATTGTTTGCTGGCTGGAACAGCGCATAGCCGAGGGTGGTTATCGCGATGGTAAAAACATAGCCTGCGATGCCTAGGGCGGGGGAAACCAGCGACAAGAGCAGGGTACCGAGGATCATCGTCCCCAGCCCGGCAAGCCGCATCGGACGTACCCCGAACCGATCAGCCAGGCGTCCGGCGGGCACACCCGCGAGGGCGGCCACGCAGGGGCCGGCTGCCAGCGCCAGCCCCACGATTGCCGGGGGCAGTCCGAGGGTGATGGACAGGTAGAACGGACCGACCAGCAAAGTCGCCATCATGACCGCCGCGACCAGCGCGCTGGACGCCAGGCCCGACACCAAAAGGCGATCGCGCAACATTGCCAAGGGGATCAGTGGCGACTCCAGCCGACGTTGGACCTGGACGAACAGGCCGCCACAGATAATCGCCGCGAATAACAGCCCGATGTTCAACCCGCCGAAGCTTGCGCG
>Ga0307408_100003518_pt1 | contig 10671 bp, 8 predicted proteins | sample 322Cmetagenome_FD_202116 | JGI IMG/M metagenome (GOLD analysis project Ga0307408, IMG submission 202116) | Maize rhizosphere microbial communities from greenhouse at UC Davis, California, United States - 322HYB-C-3 | ecosystem: Host-associated > Plants > Roots > Rhizosphere > Soil | place: USA... | reverse complement strand
TGTCGAGCCGATCGTCGAACAGGTGGCCGTACTGATCGAGGGTCATCACCGCCGACTTGTGGCCCAACATCTGCTGGACGATCTTGATGTCGGCGCCACTGGCAATGGCCAGGCTGGCCGCGGTATGGCGCAGTTCGTGCGGATGGAAGCCAGGGATGCCGAGCTCGGCCGCGGCCTTGGTCAGCACTGCCCGCTGGAAGGTTTGCGAGCGCATCACGGCCCCTCGCTCGCCGATGAACACCAGATCGGCAGCTGACTTGTCCTCGACGTGGCGAGCCAGTTCCTCAATGAGGAACCTAGGCAGCGGGACCTCGCGACGCTCGTGTCCCTTCGTCGGACCGAACGTCATTACCCCCTTAACCGGAGTCACTGACTCGGCAACGAGCACGCGCCGGCGTAAGAGGTCGAGCCTGCCAACCCTGACTGCTGCCATTTCGCCCCAGCGAAGACCGGTATAGGCCAGGAACAAGACGATAAGCCGGTACTCCTCGCCCACGGCGTCGGCGAGCTCGGCGACCCGTCGGTCCGTCAGGTAACGCTTTTCAGGCTCTCGCACGCGCGGCAGGCTGATACCGGCAGCAGGATTGACCGCCAGCCGGCCATCCTTCATGGCGTACGCCATGATCATCGACAGCACCCGGTGCACTTTGCGGACCGTGGCCGGGGCTAGATCGAGCCGAGCGAGCCCGCGCTGGACTTCGGCGTGTGTGACATCGGATAACCGGACCTTGCCCCAGCGTGGCCGGACATGCGCGCGGATGATTCCTTCGTACCGATCCCTGGTCTTCGGCGCTAGGTCGAGCTTGGCCTCGAGCCACTGATCAGCCAGGACGCCAACGGTCACCTTGCTCCGGTTGGGGTCGACATAACTACCGGTGATCTTCGACATCTCGACGCTGGTGAGGAACCGGTCAGCCTCTGCCTTCGTGTCAAAGACCTTCGTGTGCCGGTTGCCGCTCGGGTCGTAGTGCCTGGCATACCAGCGGACCTTGCCGTCGCGTACACGACGCTCAATATTCGCCATCGTGATCTCCTTCGTCTTGATCGGGTACGTCGCCGTAAATCGTGCTTAGGTCTTGGCCGGGTACCCCGCCAGCAGCGACAAGCCGGCGGTACGCCGCGTCCAGGCGCTGCCTGGCCCGACCAAGTTCCTCGCATGGCGGGGCGCCAAACCGGGTGATGTGGCTGCGTGCCGAGTTCACCCACATGCGTGGGAACGCGAGCGTTTTCGGTGTCGGCATCTATCGCGCAGCAAAGGGTGCGAAGTAACGCCCGCCGATTGGAGCGCCGAAACCGGGAATTCGAGTTGGCTTCCCCCGGCCAGGCTCGCTCGTGCTCATGCTCACGTCGTAACACACCCCTGCGACTGCCGCGAGGCGCAGCGAAGTCAGAGGACGCTCTGGCGGCCGCTATTGGCCTGGTCGTCGAGCCAGGCGAAGACCTCGGTCCGCCAGTAGCGGACGCCGCGGCCGATGCGGAAGCTGCGCGGGCCGGTGCCGAGGTGGCGCCAGTAGCGCAGGGTCGCGACGGGGACGCGGACAACGACGGCGACTTCCTGCAGGGTCAGCAATTTGTCGTCGGCGCGCGTGGTCTCGGGCACAGCGGCCCGTTGGGTGCTACTCATGGCGTTCCTCCTGGCGGTTGCCGGTCGTGTTTCGCGAGGTCGGGCGAATGTCGTTCTTTCTCCACAAGGACTGGGGACAGGTCCCGGTGGTCAATGGTGAGGAAAAGAGGCATCACCGCCTTCGTACCCCTTGGGGTACGTCGGACTTGCGGAGGCCCCGGCGGTTGTCTGGAACTCCTCGCCGAGCCGTCTGTGACCGAAAATGTCGTGGCTCTGTACCTGATTAAATGCCAGGTACGACCTCTAACAAGCGGAAAGTTGGCCAACAGGCGCCCTGCGAAACACTTCGCCGGCGTTGTGATGCGTCGACGTTTTCAGCGGCTCGGCCGAACGCGAGGGGCGGCGTCGAGCGTGGCCTGAGTGGCCGCTGGTCGTGTGGTTTCGTGGTCGTGCGGCGAGTCGCTGCTGTCGTTCTTTGACCCACCAGTTCAGCCGGCCGGCGTGTGACCACGTGGCCATTTCACATGGACCTCCCGAGCGCGGGTGAAACCGCCCCAGAATATTTTCGACTTTGGTCAGCAACACCCATAGGCACGCGGCGCGCACGCGCACGGGCACGCACGAGATAGCTACCAGCCGCAGCCTAGGGACTGTCGAAGATGGCACCGGCGCCAGCCGCAAGCTAGGAGGGTTTACCCGGGACGCAGCCACAGATAGGCGGCGAGCATTAGACCGAAGCTTGCGGCGATCCACTGAAGCCGGCAATCTTGATCATCTGAGAGGTTAGTTCGTCAGGTTCGGCTCACAGATCGACATAGCTGGCATGGCCGCCGAGTACGCAGCCGATCTTGCTCCCAAGATCGATTTCACCGTTCCAGGTCAGCAGGGTCTCGTGCAAAGCCTGAGCAGAAATCCCGAACCGTCAGCTTTCCTTGATCGACCGGCATCCGGCCCAGCGGCCGACTGCGCCCAGCCGGCCGCTGGGATCACGGCACTACTGCCGGACTTCGTAGACGAGGTTGAACGGAGTCTCGGTGGCACGGCGGAATCTACTGAAGCCGCCCGCGGTCACGATCTGGCGGATCGCCGCTTCGCCGGCCTGCGCGCCCAGCGGACGGCTGGCGCCCTGCGACTTCGCATTCGGCACACAGACGAAGGTCGAGAAGCCGTAGTAGAGGCGACCCACCGGGTTGAGGTTGCCACCCAGGTTGTCGGCCGCGATCGGCTCAACGATCATCCAGACGCCGTCGGGTGCGAGCGCCTCCCGAACGTGCGTCGCGGCAGCGACCGGGTCGCCCATGTCGTGCAGGCAGTCGAAGCTGGTGACCAGGTCGTACCCGTGGCCGGAGAAGGAGTCCGCGCGCGCTACCTCGAACGACACGTGATGGGCAACGCCCGCTTCCGCGGCCCGCTTGCGCGCCCTTTCGATCGACCGAGCGTGATAGTCCGATCCAAAGATGCTCGACTTGGGGTAGTGCTCTGCGAGCAGCACGCTCGTCGCGCCGAACCCGCAGCCGATGTCGGCGACGTTTACTCCGGCCCGGAGGTGGTCCTCGACTCCGTCCAGCGACGGGATCCAGCTGGGCACCAGATTGGCCAGGTATCCGGCCCTGAAGAACAGGTCGGTGCCGGTGAAGAGCTCGTCGTCATGCTCGTCCCACCCGACCCCCGACCCGGTACGGAAAGCCTCCGTGATCCGGTCGAGCGCCTTGAGAGCGCCCAGTGCGCCGACGAAGCCGCCGGGCGCATATAGCGGTCCATCAGGATTCGCAAGAGCGAAGGCCTGTTCCTCGGATAACGAGTAGGTCTCCGATTCCGGCCTGCAGCAGACGTACCCGCCGGCCGCCTGGCCACCGAGCCACTCGGTGATGTACCGCTTGTCGCAGTCGGTACGGGCCGCCAACTCCCCGGGTGTCGCTGGGCCCTCGGCCAAGACCCGGTAGAGCCCGAGCCGGTGCCCGACGACGATGCTTCCTGCTGCGATGGTCGCACCCAGGTCGCCCACGACTCGGCCTAGGAACTCGTTGAGCTTCTCCTCATTCATGGTGTCCTCCAAGGCTTGGTATGAATGCTCAGCTCTGGTGTACGCCGGATCTCGGGGCCCAACTATTCGGAGAAACCCGTAAGGGGTGGCCGTGGCATGACTCAGCCACCCGAGCGGTTGGAGCACTGGGATGCAGCCGGCAGTCGGGACAACGCTCAAACGGGACAACGCTCAAACGGTAGGCCGATGTAGCCCGTTCGCTACCGCCCACGAGGCGACGCCAGCCCGGCTCGCGACGCGCAGCTTGCCCATGATGTTGCGGACGTGGACCTCGGCCGTTTTCTCCGTGATACCGAGAGCGCGCCCGATCTGACGGTTGGTACTCCCGGCCGCGATCATCACGGCAACCTCACGTTCTCGTGCGGTCAGTTCGACGGTCGAAGCGCCACCGGCCGGCGGAGTCGCCGGAGCCGCGTACGACTGGGCCAGCTCGATGGCTGCGGCGGCTGTCATGCGTCGCCCGGAGTGGCGCGCCCTCTCGGCAGCATCCGGCCCGATCGCCTGTGCGAGTGTGGCTTCGAGTTTGCCCAGCCTTTGCCGTTCATCAGCCGGCACGGTGGCCGCGAGTGCCTGCCGAATCATTCCCGCAGCACCGAGGAGCCGCGCGGAAGAGTGATACGACGCGCGCGTTGCCGCCACCTCGGCGATCGCTTCGAGGCATTGCGCGACACCGCGGCGGTCGTCAAGGGTGTCGTACATCGTGAGCGCCTGGCCGAACAGCATCGAGGCTTCGTCGACCATACCCCGGCGCAGAAGCACAGTGCCTAGGCCCCATGCCGCCCACGCTTGCGCCCACGAATAGTTGATGTCCCGCGACCGCCGAAGGCTCTCGCGCAACAGCCGCTCGGCCTTGGCAAGGTCGCCGCGCTCCGCCGCGAGCATGCCGAGATCCTGCTGCGCCCACGTTACGCCCTGGTCATGTCCGAGTTCAGCGAACATGCGACCTGCGTCGCTATACAACGCGGCTGCCTCCTCATACCGCCCGTGGCCCCGTGCGACATGGCCAAGACAGAGGCTTGCTGTGGCCGTGCCGGCCCGATCTCCGATGCGTTCAGCGAGCGCCCGAGCAGTCCTCAACGCCTGTTCCGCATCGTCCAGGTCCCCACGGGCACTGGCCGAAAAGCCAAGCGACACGAGAGCATTGATCAGAGTGGCATGCGAGACGGCCGTCTGGTCTGCCGCCGACAGCAACCCGTCGAGCATTGCCTTGCCTTCGCCCAAACGGCCACGCGTGTACCAATACCAGCTAAGGGCGCTGGCGAGCACGAGTGCATGTTCCAGGTCACCGGCGGCACGGCGGTCAGCCAGCGCTGCCCGGAGATTCCCGTGCTCCTCACCCATCCATGCGTAAGAAGCCGCCTCACCCGCGCCGGTGGCGGCAACCTGGACGGACCTCGTGGCGTCGGCGTAGAACTGGGCGTGGCGGGCCCGCAACGTTACCGCGTCATCGTGCCGCTTGAGCTCCTCATTGGCGAATTCCCGGATGCTCTCGAGCATGCTGAACCCCGCTATCCCGTCCGCCCTGGTAGTGCGGAGGATGAGACTCTTGTCCAGCAGCGAGCCGAGACCGCCCAGGATGTCAAGATCAGTTGCGGAGCAGATCTGCTCGGCGGCGGAGAGCGTCCAGCCACCGACAAAGACAGACAACCGACGGAAAAGCGTCCGCTCTCGGTACGCGAGGAGATCATGGCTCCACTCGATGGCGGTACGCAGGGTCTGGTGCCGGGTGGCCATGTCGTGAGCGCCATCGCTGAGCAGGGTCATACGGTTTTCCAGGCGGTTCACCAACTCTTCGGGGCTGAACACGTCCAGCCGCGCCGCGGCCAGCTCGATGGCGAGCGGCAGCCCATCCAGCCGCAAACAGATTTCGGCAATCGCACCGGCATTGTGCCGAGTCAGTCTGAAGTTTGGCTGCCGGGCTCGCTCGAGTAATAGAGCCACGGAGGCGATCGCCGAGAGCCGCTCCGGATCGGCTCGGTCGGCCACATTCGGCAACGGCAAGGGGCTGACTGCGCACTCACGCTCGGCGTTGAGGCGGAGCCGCTGCCGGGTGGTCGCCAGAATCCGGAGCCGAGGGCAGGCCGAGACGACCTGGGCGAGTTCCAGCCCGGCATCCAGCACATGCTCCAGGTTGTCGACGACGAGCAGGATCTCGCGATCCATCAATGCGGTCACGAGCCGATCGGCCAGCAATACGCCGGGCGCATCTCCGATCCCGAGGGTATGCGCGACCTCGGGGAGTACGAGCGCCGCATCGCGGACGCGTGCAAGATCAACGAAGGCCGCTCCCTCAGCAAACACTGGTGCGACGGCGGCCGCGACCTCGAGCGCCAGGCGAGTCTTGCCCACTCCCGGCGGACCAGTCAAGGTCACTAGCCGGTTGTCGCGGAGGAGTTGGCGTACCGAAGCGACCTCCGCATCCCGACCGATCAGCCGGTTTGTCGGGGTCGGCAGAGATGTCACTGGGTGACTCTTCCGCCCCTTCGCGTCCGCCTCCGGACGCGGCCTTCCGGAGTCACTACAGCATCGTAAGCGCACGACCGTGACCGGTCCCCAACTGCGGCCTACTGACTAGGACGCGCAGAACTACTCAGATGCTGCTGGCTAGGGAACACAATGGGTGGAGCTAAGGGGACTTGAACCGCTGACCTTCTCGTTGCTAGCGCGGGGCAACGGGCCGCTCGGGCGGTTGCAGCCGTTGCAGGCGACGCTGTCAGTGACTGAATCAGCGCCCGCGCGACTGCTGGGGGTGCACATGGGTGCACCCTTCCCACCACGGTAGATCGGCAGCCACTTGCGTGTTGTTGTCGACATTCTGATCCGTAGGCCTCGACCAATTGTTCGGACTGGTCCGGCAAGTCGGCCTTCACGCTCAGAACCGCAGACGTGTTCTCCGTGCACGTCCGTGGTTGTACGAGGTTGGCCGCGTGGTCTGGCTCCCAGAATGGCTCCCGGTTCGCGATCTTGTTCTCTGATCCGGAGCCGGAGCCACGCATTACGAGTCGCAAGCAGGAAGTCCAGGGTGTAGCCGCCTAGCCGGACTAAGGCCGTCGACGTCTGGTTCGGACCGTGATCGTCCAGTCCTTAGGTTGCTCGATTGGCTGCTCATCGTCCCAGGGCGCCAAACCCGCCAGTCTGTCTTAAGTGATCGTACGGAGAAGTCCGATGTGGGGTGCCCACCTCGGCGTGGAGTGGTCCTTCTGCACGTGCATCCATGACATTTGACTCGGATTGCGGCCAGAACGATCGCAGATCTTCTGACCACTGCGGTGCCCCAGCGTCACAGCTGGGGCACCGGCAGCGGCTGCCTGTCTTGCGGAGACGAAGTGTGATGGTGGGTGGCTCAGTTGGCTGGTTGGCTCCCCGTAGTGTCTGAAGCTCCTAGCTCCCCGCACTCCGCTATATCGTCAGCTCAGGGTAGGAATCAAACCTCGCTGGACGATGTTCACAAATTGGAGCCTTGAGGAAGCACCCCGGTCGGGCGACCGTGGCGAGGGCTAGTCAGAGTGTGAGGTTGCCCTGATGTTGAACGAGTTACTCCTCTACCTGGTGGGAACCCTGATCATGGTCGGCGGCATCCTTCTCCTTGAGCGAATCGTTGCTGGTCCGCACGCCACGGCCGGCACTGGGTACGCCCGCGTGGACAGCGCCTTCGACTTCGATCGACTGCTGCGAAAGCAGTACAGCGCCCGAGCGACGAGCCTGCTACGCCGCCGTGGACGCTCGAGCCTTCCCGTTCTGCAGGATGCCACCCACGATTACCGGCAACTTCGGGATGGCGGCGAACAATTCATCCCGGTCGCCAGCATCGTGGGGTCGGTCGACGGCGCATCTCAGCTGTTCGACCGGAACTTCCGGCCACTCAGTGAGGGAGCCCACGCCCGCCTGGGCAGCGTACTGGTCGCCATGCGCCAAGGTGAGCCGCTCCCGCCCATCGAGGTGTGGGCTTGGCACGGTGAGTACTACGTTCTCGACGGCCATCATCGGGTTGCAGCAGCGCGCGCTGTGGGTAGCGACTACATCAGCGCCCATGTCGTCGAAGTGGGTTAAGACTCGGTCGGGATCGCTCCACAAGCCTTCCGGCGCACTCGGCCAGTGACCCGAACGCATACCTTCGGGTCCCGTTTCGACACACCACCACCCCGTACCCAAGGCTGGCCGCAGGTGGGCCGACGCCTTGCGCGTGTTAGCGAGGCCGGACAGCTGCTCCGGATGGCCGCTGAGGTGAGTAGAGTCCGCTGGTGTCCGGGAAGATCCCGCGGTCTGGCGTGGCGGTTGTCAAGCAGAACGACAAGCAGGGCTACATCCATGAGGGGCTGACCGGACAGGGGAGAGGGTCATGGCTCGCAGGACGGCTGGCTGGTGGGGGCTAGGATTTGTCGTCCTTCTCCTTCTCAGTGCTGGGATGGTTACCGTGCCGGGCCGGGGCGCCACGGTGCAGGCTGCTCGCGGTTTCTACCGAGATCATCTGGGGATCATCGTGGTCGCGCAGGTCATGGGCCTGATGGCCGCCGCGGCGTTTGTGCTGTTCGCCGTGGGGCTACAGCGACAGGATCGGGGCCGGCCGCTCCTCCGCTACGCGGGTGTGGCGGTGGCGGCCGCGTCGGTCGTCACTGCGGTGCCGGTGCTTTGGCTGTGCATGCCCGCGTCAACGGTCACGCCCGCGATGCTGACCGGGCTGCTCGTGGCCTCTGACATCGCTGATGTGGTGCTGTTCTTGGCGATCGCGGGCTTCGCCACGGCCATCGCCATCGCGGCCCGGGGCCAGTGGACCAAAGCGCTCGCCCTTGCTGTCGCCCTCCTATCGATTGTCCGCGCGGTCCTGCTGGTCACCGGTTCTGGACTGCTGGAGGTAGCCGCGCCGGTCGCCTTCCTTGTACTCGTATTGGTAGTCAGCGTCGCCACACTGACCGGCCGGCCTTTACTCGGGGACCGTCAGCGTGAGGTTTAGGTACACAACCACCGCAACTGCGCGACTTGCTGACTGCTGCCTTATCAGGGGAGTTTATGGGGGTCGCACAGCCGCCGGTGACGCGTCGAGGGCGTCCGGGGAGGTCCGGTCTGATCCACGGCGCGGTAGGGCCGTTGTCAAGCAGAACGACAAGCAGACAGCCAGTCGTGACGATCGAGCGCACCGTTTCGGTCCACCCGCTCAGCAGGTCGTCGCACCGACGTCCTGCGACGTCGATGCGCCTCGTTAAGCCGCCCGTCAGGGCGAGATACGTGGTCGGGAACAGTGGAGAATGCAGGGAAGCGAGACCACAACTGAGACCGGGCCGTCAACCTCTTTATCCCGAAGCACGGTCAGTGAGTCGTCGAGGTGGAGAACTGAGCGTGAACTCAGTCCGTGGATGTGTGCCTGAATGTATGGCGCGTCGACCCCGTAGTCACTCAGTTGGTCACTCAGCAGTCGGTACGCCGAAGAAGGCCGCCCAGTCGTGAAGCGGCGCGGCGTCCGGGCGAACGGATCACCATTCCCACCACGGCGAGCCCTCCGAATTTCGCGAACACGTAGGCTTCTGACGGTCTGCACAGGTTGCAACCCATGCAGAGCGTATGGAACCTATGCAGACCTCAGCTGGTAAACCGTGACGTGGTCGGGCCTCACAGCTAGGCGGTGGGCGTTGGCGCCGCTGTCGGTAGCGCGCCCAGTTGCTGGAGAAGGCCGAGATTGTCCATGAGGATGCGGCTGTCTTTCCACTTGCCGTTGACCACCCGGTCAATGACGACGCCTTTCACGGCGACTCGTCGGCCTGTTGGTGGGATTCCCATGAAGGGACCTTCATGGGTGCCATAGAACGTGAAGCGGGTCACGATCTTCTCACCCTCCGCCACCTGCTCCTCGGCAACCCATTGCTGGTCAGGAAAAGCCGGAAACCACTCAGTCTCAAGAAGAGCCTTCAGGCCCTCGCGACCGGGCGCTTGGCCAGGCAAGGGATCTAGCTCTACATGGTCCTCGGCAGCGATCTCATCGATGACGGAGAGGTTCTTGTCGTTCAATACCTCCTTGCGGAAGCGCTCAACGACGTCGGCCGGCGACGGGATTTGATCTTTAGATCCGTTCTGTGGGGACATTTCGCATCGTCTCCTTGCGGTGCAGTTAGAGGAGGAGTGGGTGGTGGAGGACGCCGACTGGAGTACCGCGACCCGAGAGGATGCGGCAGCAGTCAATGGCGTCCACTTTGAGGCGGTCACCGGGGTCGGCTGAATCCCGGAGGTATGTCCCCCCGGCGGGACCGGTGAGTTTGAGAGTGAAGGGATCGGTGTGTGTCGTTGCCCATTCAGCGATGATGTCGGCCACGATGCGTCCGTCATGCTGAGCTGTGGCATTGAAGGTGCGGCCGGTGGCCCGGCTGAGGTCGACGCGGTGCATCCACACGTCACGGGTAAAGCCGATGTCGTAGAGGTTGCCGAGCGGCTTCCATAATCCTCGGTCGAGTCTAAGGAGTGGCAGTGCCCGGATTGGCGCCGGCATTCGGCGTCGGAAACCTAGTGCCTCGGCTGCCACCCTGCTCCACCGGTCAGGAAGTTCTTCGGGTGTTAGGTGGCTTCGCGCTCGGAGGCCGGCCTCATTCATTCCATCAACGGGGTAGGTACCGCCGATTTCTTCCATGAGCTTCCGACCGGCCATCGTTTGCCGCACGAACTCCACGACCGATGCCTGTGCCTCAGCCGCAGCAATGAGGTGGACGACAATGGCGCGAACGTCCCAGCGAGTGCAGTCCGTCGGCAGCGACCATTCGTCGGGCTTGATGTCAATCAGCAGTTCCCAAAGCCGATGGTTCTCTGCGGCTGTGATCGCCATTGCTTCGTCGTGCTTGATCCGTGGGATCTCACTCGCCTTGATCACCATTTCTGTGCTCATGATCGTCTCTTCGTGACACGTTGCTGCGGCTTGGTTCGGCGGTCGACATGGTCGAAGAACATCTCCAATACGGCGTCAAGATGCCGAATCCACCGGTCACCGCCGGGCTCGTTGGCTTGCTGTTGGGTGAACAGACCGCCAATCAGCGCGGTAAAGATGTCGACGTCGCCCGGATCCGTTACGCCGGCGGCGACTAAC
>Ga0307408_100003517_pt1 | contig 10671 bp, 10 predicted proteins | sample 322Cmetagenome_FD_202116 | JGI IMG/M metagenome (GOLD analysis project Ga0307408, IMG submission 202116) | Maize rhizosphere microbial communities from greenhouse at UC Davis, California, United States - 322HYB-C-3 | ecosystem: Host-associated > Plants > Roots > Rhizosphere > Soil | place... | reverse complement strand
CCGTGCTGCGCCTGCTGGACAAGGAAGCGGGCCGCCTCGACCTGTCCCACCTCGGCATGAGCGAAAAGATGATGGGGCAGTTCAATAGCCTGATCAACCAGCCGCACGGCATCGTGCTGGTCACCGGCCCGACCGGCTCCGGCAAGACCACCACGCTGTACGCTGCGCTGTCCATGCTGAACAACACCTCCACCAACATCATGACGGTGGAAGACCCGGTCGAATACGACCTGCATGGCGTCGGCCAGACCCAGGTCAACGCGCGTATCGACATGACCTTCGCCAAGGCCCTGCGCGCCATCCTGCGCCAGGACCCGGACGTGATCATGATCGGCGAGATCCGTGACCTGGAAACGGCACAGATCGCGGTGCAGGCATCGCTGACCGGCCACCTGGTGCTGGCGACCCTGCACACCAACGACGCCGCCGCGGCCGTGACCCGTTTGCTGGACATGGGCATCGAACCGTTCCTGCTGTCGTCTTCCCTGCTTGGCGTGCTGGCCCAGCGCCTGGTGCGCAAGCTGTGCCCAAGCTGCAAGACCTTCGATGGCACGCAATGGAAAGCGGTAGGCTGCGAACATTGCGGCAACACCGGCTACCAGGGCCGCGTCGGCATCTACGAGCTGCTGCAGACCGACGAACATATCCGCGCCCAGATCCACGACCGCACCTCGGAAGCGGAAATCCGTGTCACCGCCCAGCAGCAAGGCGGCATGATCACCATGCGCGAAGATGGCGAACGCTGGCTGCAGCAGGGTGTCACCACGCCGGCCGAACTGCTGCGCGTGACGAAGGATTAAGCGATGCCGGCCTTCCGTTATGAAGCCGTCGATGCGGCAGGCGCCACCAAGAAGGGCGTGCTCAATGCCGACAGCGCCCGTTCCGCGCGCGCCGACCTGCGCTCGCAGGGCCTGGTGCCGATCAAGGTCGATGCCATCGAGTCGCAGGTTGACGCCAGCGGCGCCACCGCACGCCGCGGCTTCGGCGAAAAGCTCAGCACCACGGAGCTGGCACTGTTCACGCGCCAGCTGGCCAGCCTGCTGGAAGCCGGCCTGCCGCTCGAACAAGCCTTTACCGCCTTGCTGGAACAGGCCGAGCGCCAGTACGTGCGCGACCTGGTGGCGTCGATCCGTTCGGAAGTGATGGGCGGCTCCTCGCTGTCGGATGCGCTGTCGCGCCACCCGCGCGATTTCCAGGAAATCTACCGCGCGCTGGTCGCGTCGGGCGAGCAGATCGGCCAGCTGTCGCGCGTCCTGTCGCGCCTGGCCGATTACATCGAACGCCGCAATGCGCTGGTGCAGAAGGTCAAGCTGGCCTTTACCTACCCGGCCATCGTGACCGTGGTGGCCTTCCTGATCGTGATCTTCCTGCTCACCTACGTGGTGCCGCAGATCGTGTCGGTGTTCGCCAACACCAAGCAGAAGCTGCCGCTGCTGACGGTGATCATGCTGGCCATTTCGGACTTCGTGCGCAGTTACGGCTTTGCCGTGCTGGGCATCCTGATTGCCGCCGGCTTCGTGGTGCGGCGCATGCTGCAGAACCCCGACATCAAGCTGCGCTGGCATACCTGGCTGCTGACGGCACCGCTGTACGGCAAGTTCGAACGCAGCCTGAATACCTCGCGCTTCGCCAGCACGCTGGCGATTACCACCGGCTCGGGCGTGCCGATCCTGCGCGCGCTGGAAACCAGCCGCGACACCCTGTCCAATGTGGCCATGCGCCAGCTGGTCGAGCAGGCCAGCGACTCGGTGCGCGAAGGCGCCAGCCTGGCCCGTTCGCTGTCGGCGCAAAAACACTTCCCGCCGATGCTGGTCCACATGATTCGCGCCGGTGAAATCACCGGCGAACTGCCAGCGATGCTGGACCGCGCTGCCAGCGCGCAGGAATCCGACCTGGAGCGCCGCACGCTGACCATCGCCGGCCTGCTGGAGCCGATGCTGATCCTGGCGATGGGCGTCGTAGTGCTGCTGATCGTGCTGGCCGTGCTGATGCCGATTATCGAAATCAATCAGCTCGTGCGCTGAACCTGGAGAATTGAATTGAAACGTTTGCCTTTGATCTGCAGTGTGGCCGCCGTTGCGGTGCTGTCTGCCTCGCTGGCCTACTGGGGCATGCAGCTGTTCAAGCCTAAGCAGCGCCCGATTGCAGCGGTGCCGGTGGCGCAGGTGCCGGAAGCGAACATGGACGCGGCGCGCGGGCTGTTCGGCGGGAATACTGCGGTGGCAGTGGTCAGCAATTACCAGCTGCGCGGCGTGGTGGCCGATACCCGTGGCCACGGCAGCGTGGCGATCATTTCGGCGGATGGACAGCCGGCCAAGGCTTTCCCGGTCGGTTCCGAGCTGTCGCCGGGTGTCAGCGTGAAAGAGGTGCAGCCGCGCCATGTGATCCTGATGGAAGGCGGCGTGCAGAAGCGGCTTGACCTGATGAGCGACCAGGGCGTGAGTTCGACCGGCGGCATCGTCGGGCCGGCGAACATGGGCGGGCCGCAGGAACCGCCGCCGGTGCCGCTGCCACAGCCGCAACCGGCCACGCCAATGGCCCCGCCGCCGGTGCAGATGGCGCCGGCGCAGCCGCCAAGCATGGCGCAACCAACCGGCGGGGCGCCGCAAGCGCGATGAAGCGCGCAGTCCTGGCATTGTTGTTCTGCGCTGGCCTTGCCTGCGCAGCCGAAAACCCGGAAAGCAGGGTCAGACCCAAGGGTCTGACCCCCGATACGCGGCAGTCGCAGGTCATGGGTCAGACCCTTGGGTCTGACCCCGGTTTACCGGGTTTAAAGCGCCCCAAAATCGCCCTGGTCCTCTCCGGCGGCGGCGCCCGCGGCTTCGCCCACGTCGGCGTCCTGCGCGCTCTGCAGGAAATGCGCATCCCGGTCGACATCGTCGTCGGCACCTCGATGGGCAGCGTCGTTGGCGGCGCCTGGGCCGCAGGCGCTTCGGTGAAAGACCTCGAACGCATGGCCGCCACCACCGACTGGGACAGCGTGGTAGCCGACCGCCCCGCGCGCGACGAGCTGCATTTCCGCCGCCGCGACGAAGACATCCAGATCCCGTCCCGCATCGAATTCGGCATCACGCGCAACGGCGTGCTGGGCCCGCCCGGCGCAGCCAGCAACGCCGCACTGGAAATGGTCCTGCAACGCCTGCTGCCGCGCGGCACGCGCGACCTGCCAGTCAGCCAGTTGCCGCTGCCATTCCGCTCCGTTGCCTCCGACCTGCTGACCGGCGAACTTGTCGTGCTCGACAACACACCGCTATTCCAGACCATCCGTGCCTCGCTCGCCGTGCCGGGCGTCTTCGCGCCAGTGCGCATCAAGGACCACCTCGTGGTAGACGGTGGCCTGGTTCGCAACCTGCCAGTCGACATGGCGCGCGCAATGGGCGCCGACATCGTCATCGCGGTCAACGTCGGCACCACGCTGGCGCCGGAGAAGGAATTGGGCAGCGCACTGGGCGTGGCCAACCAGATGCTGCAGATCCTGACCGAGCAGAACGTGCAGCGCTCGCTCAGCGAGTTGCGCAAGGACGACATCCTGATCGCCCCCAAGCTGGACGGCATCACCTTCCTCGACTTCTCCACCTGGGAAAAGGCCATGGCCGCCGGCGAAGCTGCCGCGCGCGAACTGGCACCGCGCCTGGCAGCACTGGCCGTGCCGGAACGCGAGTACATCAGCATGGAAAGCCTGCGCCTGGCCACCCCGGTCGATTCCGACCGGCCGGTGAAGCTGGCCAAGGTGCAGATCCAGGGCACGCGGGAAGTGAATCCGGAAGTGCTGGAAAAGCAGTCCGGCCTCGAAGTAGGGCAGCCCACCACGCGCGAACAGGTGCGCCAGGCCGCAGTCGCGCTGTACGGCCGCGGCGACATGGCGCGCGTGGAAACCGATATCGACGACGTGGACGGCGAACGCACCGTCACCATCCGCACCACGGAAGCCGAATGGGCGCGCAGCCGCATGCGTGTCGGCCTCGAACTGGCGAGCGACTTCCGCGATTCGAACAATTTCGCCATCAAGGTGATGCATGTGCTCTCAGCACTCAACAGCTGGGGCGGCGAACTGCGCACCGAAGGCCGGCTGGGCAATGAGCGCGGCCTCGGCGTGCAGTGGTGGCAGCCGCTCGGTGCTGGCTCGCAGTGGTTCGTGATGCCGTCGGCGCAGGTTGGCAGGATTGCCGGCGATATCTTCCAGAAAGAGCAGCGCATGGCGCGCGTGGCCTACAGCACGCGTGCCGCTTCGTTCGCGCTGGGACGCCAGTTCGGCAACTGGGGCGAGCTGTCGGTGGGCGTGACGCGCCAGGCCAATTCGGTGCGGCGCCTGATCCCGCAAGACCCGACGCTTCCTGTGGATCGCGTCTACGACAGCAAGACCTTCGCCCGCTTCCGTGTCGATACGCTGGACTCGCTGGCCTTCCCGACGCGCGGCACGCTGATCACCATCGGCCGCGAGCAAACGCCGGGTAGCGGCAAGAGCGTCGGTACGGGCGGTGTGAACTGGGGCGCGACTGCGCTGCAGGCCTTCGAGTGGAGCGACTGGGCCGGCCACGTGTCGCTGGAGTGGGCCAAGGCGCAAGCGGGCGCTTCGCCGGTAACCCTGGGCGGCTTCCTGCGCCTGTCGGGAACGCCGGCCGATTCCATCCAGGAACCGACAATTTTGCTGGGCCGTGTGGTGCTGGCGCGCCGCATCGCGGCGCTGCCAAGTGCTTTTGGCGGCACCATGCGCGCCGGGTTTTCGCTGGAGACGGGGGGCGGCTTTGACCGCGGCACCACGGCCAGCGGCCGCGCGCTGAAGCAGGCCGGCAGCGCCTTCCTGTCGGTGGAGACCCGCTTTGGCCCGCTGTTCCTGGGCGCTGGCGCCACGCGCGATGGCGAGCAGACGCTGTATCTTTTCCTTGGCCCGATCTGGTAATTTCAGCCTGATTCAGAACTTTTCAGGCTTTTTTCAGGACTTCAGCGGCGGCTAACCGGTACAAAGAGGGCTCCAACCACTCGAAAGGAGCCTTATATGGTCCGCATGTTCCGCCGTGCCGCAATCTGCGCCGCTCTGCTCGCCGCCGGCGCCGCGCAAGCCGCGCCGGTCACTTACTCCATTGTCAGCAAGCTGTCGAAAGTCAGTTTCAGCCTGGAGCACCAAGGGTTCATCCCTGTATCGGGCACCCTGAAGATTGCGCCGGGCAGTTTCGTTTTCGACCACGAGGACTGGTCGAAGTCTTCGGTAATGGCCAGCATGCCGACCCGCATGCTGGATATGGGCGATGGGCTTTGGAATGGGCAGATCCGTGACGATGAATCCTGGATGGCCTTGTTCAAGCAGCCCGAAATTCGCTTCCGCAGCACCCGCATCGAGCGCAGGTATGGCATGAGCGGCGTGCTGCACGGTGAGCTGACCGTGGCCGGGGTGATGCGGCCGGTGGCGCTGCAGATGAAGGTCAACAAGATCGGCAAGAACCGGATTAGCGATAAGCAGTCGGTCGGCATTACCGCCACCAGCATGATCAAGCGTTCGGAGTTTGGCCTGGACGCTTACCTGGACCTGGTGGGCGATGAGATTTCAGTGCAAATCCAGTTGGAAGGGGTGGTGGGGCCCGATCCCGATGCGGCGAAAGAGGCCCAGATGAATAGCGGACAAATGAGCAGCGGGCCAGCGAGCGGCGGCGCTCACTGAATCCTGGCGGCGGCGCTGCGGCTGACGGCGCCGGCTATTTCTTCCTGGATGGCGAGCTTGTCGCCGGGCGTGCGGTTGTAGCTTTCGGACCAGACCACAAAGCCATCCGCCGCGCGCGTGAGGCGAACAGAGATGCGCAGTGCGCCGCCGGAGCGCCGAATGCTGCCGTCCAGCACATAGGCTACCTTGAGTGCGCGTGCCACCTCGGCCGCGGTGCCGCGCTTTTCCTTGTAGTAGTACGAGGCACCGGGCGGGGCGACCGACAGGCCGGCTTGCTTGCTTAGTTTGAGGATCAGTTCTTCGCTGATGCCGTCCGCAAAAGGCTCCTCGTTCATTTCATCGGTCAGGTCGAGGAAGGGGAGGACTGCCACGGAGCGCGTGCTGCTCCGCGCCATCGGCAGCATGGCCAGGCCGCCCGCAAGCATGGCGGCGATGCCGGCAGCCACCGCAATGCGGCGTCCGCGTCCTGGCGGGACGGCCGGCGGCGGCCGGTTTTCAGGCAGCGGCGCTGGCTCCAGCACTGGCATTGCTTCAGGCGCTGGCGCATCGGCAAGTGGCGTCTGCGCTTCTTCAAGCTGCGCGCCGGGCGTCACATGCGCCACCAGGCGATAGCCACGGCGCGGCACGGTAGCAATATAAGTGGGATTACGGGCATCGTCGCCCAACTGGCGGCGAAGAAGTGTGATGGCCTGGTACAGCGAGTCGGGAGAGACAATGACACCAGGCCAGGCATGTGCCAGCAGTTCATCGGCCGACAACACCTCCCCCGCGTGATCGGCCATGAAGGTCAGCAGCAATAGCGTGCGTTCTTCCAGCCGCAGGCAAACGCCATCGCGCGCCAGCTCGCCAGTGAGGCGGTTGACGGTCCAGTCGCCGATGCGCAGCGTGGCGGCCGCACTATTCGTCATCGGCGCCGGTCAGCTTCTTGTCGATCAGCTTCTTGCCAGCCTGGCGCTCGGCGGTGACCCGGTTCTTGTCGTGCGGCCCCGCTGCGCGTGACTTGGCCAGCGCCGCAATCGGATTGCGGGGCTTGCCAAAGTTTTGCGAGGGCTCGACGCGGATCCGCATCTTTTGCCGTGTCGCCAGCTGCTTGTTAGCCATTACAGTACATAGCGTGACAGGTCTTCGTTGACGGCCAGCGCATCCAGGCGCTGGTTCACATATGCTGCATCAATGGTGAGGTTCTTGTCGCCGGTTTCGGTCGCCGTGTAGGAGATCTCTTCCAGCAGCTTTTCCATCACCGTGTACAGGCGGCGCGCGCCGATATTCTCGGTACGCTCGTTAACCTGGAAGGCAATCTCCGCCAGGCGGTTGATGCCGTCCGGTGCAAACTCCAGCTGCACGCCTTCGGTCGCCAGCAAGGCCTGGTACTGCTTGGTCAGGCAGGCGTCGGTACTGGTCAGGATACGCTCGAAATCCGCAATCGACAACGACTCCAGTTCCACCCGGATCGGGAAGCGGCCTTGCAGTTCAGGGATCAGGTCCGATGGCTTGGCCAGGTGGAAGGCGCCCGAAGCGATGAACAGGATATGGTCGGTGCGCACCATGCCGTATTTGGTGTTGACGGTGGTGCCTTCGACCAGTGGCAGCAGGTCGCGCTGCACGCCAGCGCGCGATACGTCGGCGCCGCCCACTTCCGAGCGCGAAGCGATCTTGTCCACCTCGTCCAGGAACACGATGCCGTTCTGCTCCACGTTGGCGAGTGCTTTCTTCTTCATCTCGTCTTCGTTGACCAGCTTGGCCGCTTCCTCGTCCAGCAGGAACTTCATGGCTTCCTTGATCTTGATCTTGCGCGCCTTCTTGCGTCCGCTTCCCATGCCGGAGAACATCGACTTGATCTGCTCAGTCATTTCTTCCATGCCCGGTGGCGCCATGATTTCCATGGTCGGGCTCTGCTCGGCCAGTTCGATCTCGATTTCCTTGTCATCGAGCTCGCCCTGGCGCAGGCGCTTGCGGAACGTCTGACGGGTGCTGTCGTCGGTGCGCGGCTCGGACGAGGCGTTGGCAAAGCCGAAGTCGCGCGGCGGCGGCAGCAGGATGTCGAGGATGCGGTCTTCAGCCGCATCTTCGGCGCGCGCGCGCACCTTGGCCATTTCCGACTGGCGGGTCTGTTTCACGCCGATGTCGATCAGGTCGCGGATGATGGTGTCGACGTCGCGGCCCACGTAGCCGACTTCGGTGAACTTGGTCGCTTCCACCTTGATGAAAGGCGCGTCGGCCAGCTTGGCCAGGCGGCGCGCGATCTCGGTCTTGCCGACGCCGGTCGGGCCGATCATCAGGATGTTCTTCGGCGTGATTTCATGGCGCAGCGGTTCTTCCACCTGCTGGCGGCGCCAGCGGTTGCGCAGTGCAATGGCGACAGCTTTCTTGGCCTTGCCCTGGCCGACCACATGTTTGTCGAGTTCGCCGACGATTTCTTGAGGGGTCATGTTCATGCTTGGTCCAGGGTCTCGATGATGTGGTTCAGGTTGGTGTAGATGCACAGCTCGCCGGCGATGGTCAGTGATTTCTTGATGATCTCGGCGGGCGACAGGTCGGTGTTTTCGATCAGCGCCTTGGCAGCCGACTGGGCGTAGCTGCCGCCGGAGCCGATGGCACCGATGCCGCCTTCCGGTTCCAATACGTCGCCGTTACCGGTGATCACCAGGGTGGCATCCTTGTCGGCCACCAGCAGCATCGCTTCCAGCCGGCGCAGCACGCGGTCGGTGCGCCAGTCCTTGGCCATCTCGACCGAGGCGCGCAGCAGGTTGCCCTGGTGTTTTTCCAGTTTCGCTTCGAAGCGGTCGAGCAGGGTGAAGGCGTCGGCGGTGCCGCCGGCAAAGCCGCACAGGACTTTATTCTGGTAGAGCTTGCGCACCTTGCGTGCCGTGCCCTTCATGACGATGTTGCCAAGCGTGACCTGGCCATCACCGCCGATCGCGACATCGTTGCCGCGACGCACGCACAGGATGGTAGTGCCGTGAAATTGTTCCATGTTAATGCCTTTGTATTGGGATTAACGCGGTACTTTGGGGCCGAGGCCCCAAAATTCAACTGCTCAGTACTTGTGGGGGAAGAGCCGCGCTATATCAGCATAGCCCAGCAGGCGCATCAGTGCCGCGACCAGGTGGTTCAGGTCGCGGAACTCGATACGGCGGCCCGCGCCGGCCAGTTCAGCCACCTTGTTCTGCAGGGCACTGGCGGCGCCGAACTCCATGCGCGCCAGGCGGCCGCAATCGAACACCACTACCTGGTTCTGGCTGGCATAGGCGTCGATGGCTGTCAGCAGCTTGCTGATATCGCCTTCGATCAAGGCCGGCAGCATAAAGCGGTCGGAAGCGGCCGCCGTTGCCTGGCGTGGAGCGTTGGCAACTTTCTTTGGCGCGACGAAAGGCGGTGGCGATACCTCGAAAGTAACGCAGTAGTCCATCGACGCTTCTTCGAATTCCTTCTCCTGGTTCAGCAGGCGCAGCAACTCGAGGTAAAGCAGCCATGGCGCTTCGCCGACGTCGCGGTTGCCAATGGTCAGGATATCGCGCACCTGGTCGGCCAGCTCGGCGGCGGCGACGACGATCAGTTCGCGGTCAGCGGCCTGCAGCTTCTTCAGGGCCGCCAGCAACAGAGCGCAGCCTTCCGGATCGACGCCGTTGACGCGGGAGAAGTCCAGGCGCAAGGGCTGCTTCTGGTCCGCCTTGTCCAGCCGTTCCAGCTGCGGGGCGATCGAGGCGTTCAGGACGCCGGCCAGGCCCAGGGTCGGTGTCACGCCGGTGTAGCCGCGCGCCTCTTCGGGCGCATTGCCGTCGGCGCCGGCGGGCGGTACCCAGGATGGCGGCGAGGTTTCATACTGGCTGGCGTAGTCGATCGACACGTTCTCGAACGACTCCTGGCGGCCCAGTACCTGGTAGAGGTCGAACAGCATCCACCACACGGTGCGGTCCTGCGCAGAGTCCGGCAGGCTGCCCAGCAGCATCTGCTCGGCCACTTCGGCCTGGCCATTGGAATACAGGATCGCGATCTCTTCCACGATCGGCGCGCTTTCGGCGGCCGCCGCTTCGAGCGGCACATCCTCGTCGCCCAGCAGTTCGGTGGTGTACTGGTCCAGCAGGGGCAGGGTCGCGCCATCATTGGCTGCAGTCGCGGCGGCGGGCTGCAGCGTGCGTGGCTTGCGGGCCCAGGCTGGTTCCGGTTCGTTAAAGATGTCAGCCGCCATCGCCGCCTCGATGGCGTCGATCTTCATGGCGGTGGCGCGCGCAATTTCGCGTTGCAGGTCCGACTGTTGCGCGCGCTGGCGCTCCAGTTCGCTGTTCGCGGCCAGGCGTGCAGCGTCCGCATCGTCTGTTTCGACGGTGCTTTCGTCAACCTTGCCTTTTTTGAAAATGGAGAACAGTCCCATAGGATCACTAGTGTAGCCCAACGGAAAATTATAAGGGCGTACCGTACGTGTAAAGAAAAGAAAAAAGCACGCCTAAGCGTGCCTTTTTCTCAATTTGTGGCAGATCAGTCGCCGTACAGCTTCTGTTTCAGTTCACGGCGCTGCTGTGCTTCCAGCGACAGGGTAGCCGTTGGACGTGCGATCAGGCGTGGAATGCCGATCGGTTCGCCGGTTTCCTCGCAGTAGCCATAATCGTTGTTGTCGATAGCAGCGATCGACTGCTGCACCTTTTTCAGCAGTTTGCGTTCGCGGTCACGGGTACGCAGTTCCAGTGCGTGCTCTTCTTCGATAGTGGCGCGGTCGGCAGGGTCCGGCACCAGCACGGTTTCGCGCAGGTGTTCGGTGGTTTCGCCAGCGTTCTTCAGCAATTCTTTTTCAAGGTTCTGCAGCTTATTCTTGAAAAACGCCATCTGAGCCGGGTTCATATAGTCCTTGTCGCTCATCTTCAGAATTTCTTCTTCGGTGAGCAGGACTTCTGCGGCGGGGGTCGATTTATTTGCTTTTGTCATGACTTCGCTTACCTTCGATACGACAGAGTTTTCAAATTTCTGCTTGGGTGGCGTCAAAAAAAACGCCTTAGTTTATACCAAACATTGTTCAAGGC
>Ga0307408_100003516_pt1 | contig 10672 bp, 12 predicted proteins | sample 322Cmetagenome_FD_202116 | JGI IMG/M metagenome (GOLD analysis project Ga0307408, IMG submission 202116) | Maize rhizosphere microbial communities from greenhouse at UC Davis, California, United States - 322HYB-C-3 | ecosystem: Host-associated > Plants > Roots > Rhizosphere > Soil | place... | reverse complement strand
TGGCGCGGCTTCGGGCGCCTACCCTCTCTCTGACAAGAATCGTACCCCAACGTTTTGGGAAAGAGCCCCGTTCCCAGGTTGCGGCCCACCATTCACATGGACGTCCATCGATCGGCGAAAATCGTGGCCCCCGCGCCACAACAGTGTCATCAAATCGTTGCATCGACGCGCGCCCCGGTGCCCCCTGTGGAGGTCACTGGCTCCGTCAGGCCGCGCACGATCTGGCGGATGGAGAGCGCGTGCAGGGCGAACGCCAGCGGCACGAAGAAGGACACCAGCCAGACGGTCGGGAAGCGGGCGACGATCGTGTTCGGCGGCGTCGTGTGGAGCACTTGAAACGGGGTCGGCGTGGAGAGGATCCCATGGGTGACCACGTTCACGAGCAGAGCCAGGCCGACCGCGTTCCACGCCAGCGCCAGCCGGGTTCGGCGCCGCTCCCCACCGAAGCAGAGCCACGCCGCCACCGGCGCCGTGAGGCCGGTGAGCACGTCGAAGTTCCGCCCGTGAAAGGTCATGAGGGGGGCGAGTGCGCCGTGCACCGACAGGAGCCAGAGGAGCGCCTCGACCCCGACGCGAAAAGTCTGGCCCGCGATCAGCCAGCCCGGCGGCGTCACGCGGAGCACGCGGTCGGCGAGTGGCGTGAAGGCGAGCGCGGCGACGAAGAGGAGCGCCGGCACGACGACGAGCGCGAACCGCGGCGGCACCGCGGACCAGTCGAGCAGCGCGCCGCGCCGGGCGAGCGCGCCGCTCGCGGCCAGCCAGGCGAGCAGGCCGACGGCGACCCTGGCGGTGAGGCGGGGCGTGCGCGCCGCCGCGTGGACGCCCGCCACCACGCCCGCCGCAACGAGGAGGACGTAGGCGGCGAACAGCGTCGCCACGTGGGAGGGGATCGGCGGCATGGGGGCAGGAGGCACAGGGCTACTCGGCGACCTCGTCCCACAACCGCGCGTGCCGCGTCTCGCGCACGAACAGCGCGCTGATCACCACCGACACGAGCGCCACGACGATCGGGTAGATCAGCCCCGCGTAGATGTTGCCCGTGCGCGCCACCACCGCGGTGGCGATGAGCGGGAGGAAGCCACCGAACCAGCCGTTCCCGAAATGGTAGGGGAGCGACATCGACGTGTAGCGGATCCGGGCGGGGAACGACTCCACCAGGAACGCCGCCACCGGGCCGTAGCTCATCGTCACGAACAGCACCTGCACGAATACGAGGAGGGTCAGCGCTACGGCGTTCGGCGGCTGACTGTAGGCCGTCATCGCCCGGTAGATCGGGTAGTAGCAGATCGCGGCGAGCAGGTTCCCGACGAGCATGACGCGCTTCCGCCCCACGACGTCCGACAGCCGCCCGAAGACGAGGAAGAACGGCGTCCCGAGCGCCAAGGCCGCCGCCACGCACATGTACGCCGTGGTGAGCGGCACCTTGAGCACCGTCTGCATGAAGAACAGGGCGTAGAACTGCCCGGTGTACCAGACGACCGCCTGGCCCGCCGTCACGCCGAAGAGGATGAGGAAGAACACCTTCCACCGCTCGGCGGTCCCGAAGCTGTCGCGGATGGGGGCCGCGGACGTCCGCCCCACGGCCTTGAGCTGCGCGAACAGCGGCGACTCCTGCATCCGCACGCGGATGTAGTACGAGAAGCCCACCAGGACGACGGAGAGCAGGAAGGGGATCCGCCACCCCCAGGCGCGGAACGCCGCTTCGCCCACCGCCGTCCGCACGACGAGGATGACGAGCAGCGACACGAACAGGCCGAGCGTCGCCGTGGTCTGGATGAAGGACGTGTAGTAGCCGCGCCGGTGGTCGGGCGAGTGCTCGGCCACGTACACCGCCGCGCCGCCGTACTCGCCGCCGAGGGCGAGCCCCTGCAGCAGCCGCAGGACGACGAGGAGGATCGGCGCGGCGACGCCGATGGTCGCGTAACCCGGGAGCAGACCGATCGCCGCCGTGGACCCGCCCATGATGAGCAGCGTGACCATGAAGGCGTACTTCCGCCCCACCAGGTCGCCGATGCGCCCGAACACCAGCGCGCCGAAGGGGCGAACGGCGAACCCCACGGCGAACGTGGCGAGCGTCTTCAGGAAGTTCACCAGCTCGTTCCCGGCCGGGTAGAACTCGGCCGAGATGATCGCCGCGAGGCTGCCGAAAATGTAGAAGTCGTACCACTCGATCATCGTCCCCGCGGACGACGCGGCGATCACGCGCCAGATGCCCCAGCGGCCGGTCTCGGGACCGGCCGCGGGCGGGCCCGCCGCGGACTGCGCGGAGCTCCGGGTGGCCATCGACTCCCTCCTTCGTGCTCGGGTCGCCTGGGTGCTGCTCGTTAGGCTCGCGCGGCCGGCGGCGCCGGCGGCGGGAGTGCAACATACCGCGCTCGCGCGCGCCGAGTAAGCCGGGGTCCCGCTATCTTGCAGCCACGGGCCCGGCGCGCCGGGCCGCCGCAGGCGGCCACCGCAGGCGGCCGTGCGAAGCGGGCACACTCCACAAGGAGGGTCGTCGTGAAACTGCTCGTGCTCGGCGGCACGCAGTTCGTCGGCCGCCACGTGGTTCGGGCCGCGCTCGAGCGCGGACACCAGGTGACGACCTTCACGCGCGGGCGCACCAACCCGGACCTGTTCCCGGAGGTCGAGGCGATCCGCGGCGACCGCGACGGCGACCACGGTGCGCTCCGTGCCGGCACGTGGGACGCGGTCGTGGACACGTCGGCGTACAAGCCCAGGCAGGCGGCGGCAGCCGCCGACGCTCTGAAGGGCTGGGTCGGCCGCTACTGTCTGATCTCGACCGCGAGCGTGTACGCCGCGTTCCCCGACCACGGCGCGACCGAGGACGCTGCCACGCACGCTCCCCCGGACGACCCCGAGGCAGCCGTACGGCCCGAGACCTACGGCCCGCTGAAGGTCGGCTGCGAGCGGGCGATCGTGGAGTCGTTCGGGGACGAGGCCCTCGTCCTCCGTCCGGGGGTGTTGGTCGGGCCGCACGATCCGACGGGCCGCTTGGGCTACTGGGTCGAGCGCGTCGCGGCGGGGGGCGAGGCGCTCGCGCCGGGCGACCCGGCGCACCCGGTGCAACTTCTCGACGCGCGGGACCTCGCGGCCTGGCTGCTCGCGCTGCTCGAGCGTGGAAGCGCCGGCGTCTTCAACGCGAGCGGGCCGGCGACGCCGTTGACCATGGGCGGCCTCCTCGAGAGCTGTCGTCTGGCGGCGGGCAGCGACGCGCGGTTCACCTGGGCGGACGACGCCTTCCTCCTCGGCCGCGGCATCAGGCCGTGGGTCGACCTCCCCCTCTGGCTGCCGAAGGGCGTCCCGGGCCCGCTGCTCGACGACCGCAAGGCCCGCGCGGCCGGACTTCGCCCTCGCCCGTTCATCGACACGGTGCGGGACATCCTGGCCGACGACGCGCTCCCGGAACGTGCCCCCGGCGGCCCGCCGCGACCCGCCACCCTCGGCCGCGACCGCGAGCGTGAGCTCCTCCGCGCGCTGCGCGGGCACTCCGGGCCCGCCGAGACGCGTTAGGCGAACCGGCGCGACGCCGGGCTCGCCGCCTGACCCGCGGGTACCGGCGCGCAATCCAGCGGCGGCGGAGCGGTCACCGCTCCGCCGCCGCTCTGGCGCGAGCCGGACCGCAGAATTACTTAAGGGCGCATCCGTCCGCACGCCGGACGCCGCCGCGGCGCCGCTCCGGTGCCGCGCGATCCCCTGCCCCGGAGATTAGCATTCTTCGCACGCTCACCCGCGCGCTCGCGCGCCCGCTGGCACGGCCGCTCCTCGCGGTCGCACTCGCTCTCACTGCCGGTTGCGGCGGCGATGATGGCACCGGGATCATTGTCAGCCGGATCCTGCTCGAGAACGCCTCGCCGCTGGCCATCGAGGACTTCTACATCCGCACCTGCGGGGCCACCGAGTGGGGGCCCGACCGGCTCGGCGCGACCGTCGTCGCGGCCGGCGAGAGTCGCGCGTTCGCCGTCACGCCGGCCTGCTACGACGTCCGAGCGGTGCAGAGCAACGACGCAGAGTTGACGCAGCTAGGCATCGACATCCAGCGTGGGGACTGCTATCAGCTGACGATCCGTGAGCAGGGCGTCCTGACGCGGTGTCTCGCGCCGGGAAGTGGCGCCGCGTCGCAAGGTGCACCGGGCACCCCAGTCACGACCGACTACGGGAGGGGTGGCTGATCGACATGATCTTCCTACTGTACGCAATCCTCGGCGTCGCCTTCTGGGGCGGCATCCTCTACCTCGGGCTGCGCACCGTACGCGCCCTCGAAGCCCGGGGCACGGCAGGCGACGAGATCGCCGACCTGCGCGCGCGCGTGGCGCGGCTCGAGGAGGACCTCGGGTCGATGAGCGCGGAGGTGGGGCAGATCGCCGAGGGGCAGCGGTTCACCACCGCGCTGCTCGCCGAGCGGAAGGGCGAGCCGCGCCCGCCCGCCACTTGACGGGCGGGCACGCCGGCGATGACGAGCGCTGAACGTGGCGTAGCGTGCGTCGGCTGCGGCGCGATCGTGCCTGACGTCGACGGGCCGACCCACCGCTACATCGGTGCGCTCCCCGGCTGTTGGGCGATCTTCGGCGAGGTCCTGGCCCGCGAGTACACCGACGCGCGGTACGGCCGCGCGCATCGGCTCACCGTGGACTCGTACACGGCGCAGCACCCCGGCACGCCGTCGCCCCAGTCCATCCAGTCGGTCGCCGTCCACCTGATGAGCCTCCACCTCGTGCTCGACCGCGGGTACGATCACGCGCGGGCGACCCGGGCGATGCAGGAGGCCACGACGCGGAAGGGCGCGTACCGCTGGCTCGAGCCGCCGCCGTCGCTGGGGCCGGTCACGGTGCTGGACGTGGTGGGGGTCGACGACCCGCCGGAGTACGCGCGGCAGGTCGAGCGGTGGGCGCGCAGCGTGTGGACCGCCTGGGCGCCCCACCACGGGACGATTCGGGGGTGGACCGTTCAGTAGCCGACGCGGGTAGAAGCTTCCACTTCACTGGAGGAGATTCTGTGAGGCCGTCCATGATGCCGTTGCGTCAGGCGCGCTCGCGCCTCCGTACGACCATCATACTCCTCGTCGTGCTCCTCGCCGAGGCCGCGTGCGTCCCGCTGCCCGGCGGCCGGGAGCTGTCGCGCAAGACGGTGTGGGGGAAGGAGGGGGAGGCGACGCTCGTCGCCGACGACGGCTCGCGGTGCGAGGTGGGGTCGCGCCAGTTCGAGCGGACGAAGCTCGGGGACGAGGCGGTGTGCGCGTGGAAGCTCCCCGACTCCCGGACGACGCGGCGCAATCCGGCGCCGTGGTGAGCACCCTCACCTAACGTGGCGGCGCCGAGGCGTCGCGTGCTCGCTCACCCCGACGGCGCGAGTGGGAGGCCGGCCCGAGTACTCTTCTCCCTCTACCTCGGCACGCTCCTGATGCGGGCCGTGGCCGCCGCACTCGCGCGGGTGTCGGTCGAGTCGGTCGAGTCGGTCGAGCACGTGGCGCCCGCCGCGTACCGCATCCACGAAGTCGACGAGGGAACGCAGCCGGCGTAGCGTCGACCTTCTCGCATGGCTCGCCTCCTCGCCGCCCTCCTGCTGCACGTGCTCGGGCCGCTGCTCGGCATCGCCGTCGCCGCGGCGACCGGCCCACTCCGCCCGCGGCGCGTGCTCGCCGGCGCGGCGCTGGGAGCGCTCGGCGTCGCCGCCCTCGCCGCCGGCTTCGTGCGCCTCGTGGACCCGTTCGAGACGCGCGGGCCGCCGTGGCCGGCGTGGGCCATCGCGATGGCCGTCGCAGCCTACGCGTTCGCCGACGGGCTCCTGCTCGGCGCGGCGTTCCTGGCGCTGCGACGCCGGCTGGGCCGCGTCGGCCGGACGCGTTGAGGCGAGCCTGGACGTGAGTCTGCCGTGAAGCAGGTCGTCGTGGTGAACGAGGCACTGCGCCTTCCGCGCGGCAAGCTCGCCGCGCAGGTGGCGCACGCCGTACTCGCCGCGTTCCTCGACGCCGAGCCGGACGCGCGCCAGCAGTGGCTCGCGGAGGGAATGCCCAAAGTGGTGCTCCGCTGTGACACGGAGGCCGAGTTGCTCCAGTTGTACGCGCTGGCAACCGGCGCCGGACTCCCGGCGGAGGTCATCCGGGACGCGGGACGCACGGTGGTCCCGGCCGGCACCGCGACCTGCGTGGGGATCGGGCCGGCGGGCGACGCCGCCGTGGACGCGATTACCGGCGCCCTGCGGCTCGTCCGCTGAGGGGTGAGCCGCAGGGCGCCGGTGGCTTACTGCCCTATCGCCCGCCCGCGAAGGTGTCGCAGGACTCGGGGTTCCCGGACTCGAAGCCGCGCTTGAACCACGCGACGCGCTGCGCCGAGGTTCCGTGCGTGAACGACTCCGGGTGCACCGACCCCGTGCTCGCCCGCTGGATGCGGTCGTCGCCCACGGCGGCTGCGGCACCCAGCCCCTCCTCGATGTCGCCCTGCTCGAGCAGGCGACGCTGGCCGGTGGTGTTCCCCCACACGCCGGCGTAGCAGTCGGCCTGCAGCTCCAGCCGCACGGACAGCTCGTTCGCCTGACGCGGCCGTGTCTCCTGCAGTTGGCGCACCCGAGCGTCGGTGCCGAGGATGTGCTGCACGTGGTGCCCGAGCTCGTGCGCGATCACGTACGCCTGCGCGAAGTCGCCCGCGGCGCCGAGCCGCTCGTCGAGGGCGCCGAAGAACCCGAGGTCGAGGTAGACCCGCTCGTCGGCCGGGCAGTAGAACGGACCCATGGCCGCCTGCGCCGAGCCGCATCCCGACTGCACGGCGTCGCGGAAAAGAACGAGCCGGGCGTCCCGATACGGCGTGCCGTACTTGGGGAGGACCGTCGCCCAGGTCTGCTGAACGTCGTTGAGCACGAAGGCGACGAACTCGCTGAGCCGTGCCTCTTCGGGGCTCTCCGTCACCGGAGCGACCGTGCCGTCCGCTTCGGTGGTGACCGGACCCGTGCCGGCATCCTCGAACAGGTTGCGGCCGAACAGGAGACTGAGGATCAGGAGGATGGCGCCACCGCCGAGGCCGAGCCCCCGACCCCCGATGCTCATCCGTTGCCCGCGGCGATCCTCGATGTTCGCTCTCGATGAACCCGGCGTCCAGCGCATTGCTCCTCCTCGTGGCGTGCCCCGCGCGCCCGGCACACGGCTCGGGTTGGCGGCGAGGGTCTGTGGTCGTGTACGACGAGGGCGAATTCGCAGGAAGCGGGCCGGGGCCGTGGTCGCGGACTGCGCCTTGCGGAGCCCTCGCCCCGGATGCGGGTCGCGATCGGCGCCCCCGCGACAGATGTTCACGGCCCTTCACTGCCAGCGATCGCCCGGAGCGCGACGAGGAGCAGGCGAGTGACGACGGCAACGCAACTGACGGTGGACGTGTACGCCGACGTGGTGTGCCCCTGGTGCTACATCGGCGAGCGGCGGCTCGCGCGGGCCATGGCGGAGCGGCCCGAGATCGCGGTCGAGCGTCATTGGCGGCCGTTCCAGCTACGCCCCGACACGCCGGCCGGTGGCCTACCCTGGGCGGCGTTCGTGCGCGAGAAGTTCGGCGGCGGGGCGCGGGCACGTGCCATGTTCGACCACGTCGCCGCCGCCGGCGCCGCGGACGGGCTCACCTTCGACTTCGACCGCGTGGCGAGCGCGCCGAACACCGTGGACGCGCACCGGCTCATCCTGTTCGCCGGGGAGCGCGGACGACAGTGGCCGGTGGCGGAGGCGCTGTTCCACGGCTACTTCGCCCGCGGGCTGGACCTGAACGACCACGACCAGCTCGCGGCCGCCGCGGCGGGCGCGGGGTTGGACCCGGCCGAGGTGCGCGCCCATCTCGCCACGCACGACGGCGTGGCGGAAGTGCACGCCAGCCAGCGCGAAGCGCGGCGGCTCGGCGTGCAAGGCGTCCCATTCTTCGTCTTCGACAACCGCATCGCCCTCTCCGGCGCGCAGCCACTCGAGTGGTTCGTACGAGCGATCGACGCAGCGGTGGAAGAACGGTAGGGAGGCGGTGACCGGTGACCGACCACCCCCGTAGCCGAGAGCCGAGAGCCGAGAGCCGAGAGCCGCCGTTCACCGTGACCCCCGCGCCGTTCGGCCGTCAGAATGTGAGGGATTTCTGCCACGCCGGCGCGGCGGGGACGGGCTCTCGGACTCTGGCGAGGGAGTGTGGTGAGCGGGAGCGACGACGCGGCATCGGCGGAGGGAGGGGGCGGGAATCGGGCCACCAGGGCGGTACGGATCGCGCTCCGGTCCCCGCTCGTCTGGACGTGCCTGGCCACGGCGACGGGGATGTTCTCGTTCGAGGTGGTCAAGACCGCCCTCGCGCCCGCCCTCACCATGTGGGAGTCGCACGCGATCACGATCGCGTTCTGCACCCTCGTCGCCACCGTGGTCTCCGGCCTCGCCTTACGGCACGAGTCGTGGCTGCAGCGGCGCGTGCTCGGCGAGGCGACCGAGCGCGCGCGCCTCGCCGAAGCGCACCGCACGCTGACGGCGGAGGCGGCCGAGCGCCAGCGCGTCGAGGCGGCGCTCCGGGCCTCGGAGGCCGAGCTCCGCGCCCTCATCGGCGCGATGTCGGACGTCATCCTCGTCCTCGACCGCGACGGGCGCCACCTGAAGATCGCGCCGTGCGCCACCGATCGGTTGTACCGGCCGGCCGAGGAACTGCTCGGCCGGCGGCTCACCGAGGTCATGCCGGCGGAGAACGCGGCGACGTTCCTCGACTGCATTCACCGCGCGCTGGCGAGCGGCGGGCCAATCGACACCGAGTACGACCTCACGATCGGCGGGCAGCGCCTCTGGTTCGCCGCCACCGTGTCGCCCATGACGGACGACGCGGTGCTCTGGGTGGCGCGCGACATCACCGAGCGCAAGGCGGCCGAGGAGGCGCTCCGGCACGACGCCTACCACGACCCGCTCACCGGGCTGCCGAACCGCGCCTACCTCACGGACCTGCTGCGGCGGGCGCTGGCGCGCTCGTCCCGGAACCCGGACCACGGCTTCGCGGTGCTCTTCCTCGACTGCGACCGGTTCAAGCTGATCAACGACAGCCTCGGGCACGCGGCGGGCGACCAGTTGCTCCGCGACGTCGCGGAGCGGCTGACCGGCGCGGTGCGCCCGTCCGACGTGGTGGGGCGGCTCGGCGGCGACGAGTTCACCATCCTGCTCGAGGACGTCGCCGACGCGTCGGACGCCGTGCGCGCGGCCGAGCGCGTCCAGAGCGTCCTCGCCGAGCCGTTCACCGTCGCCGGCCGCGAGCTCTTCACGTCGGTCAGCGTCGGCATCGCCGTGGGCCGCCCCGAGTACGGCTGGCCCGACGAGGTGCTCCGCGACGCGGACCTCGCGATGTACCAGGCGAAGGCGCGCGGGCGCGCGCGCTACGAGCTGTTCACGCCCGAGCTGCGGGCCGGCGCGGACCGGCGCCTCGCGCTCGAGAACGACCTGCGGCGCGCCGTCGAGCGCGGCGAGCTGCGCATCTACTACCAGCCGATCGTGTCGCTGGAGACGGGGCGCATCTCGAGCGCCGAGGCGCTCGTGCGCTGGCAGCACCCCGAGCGCGGCCTCATCCCGCCCGCCGAGTTCCTGCCGATCGCCGAGGAGACGGGCCTCATCGTCTCCATCGGCAAGTGGGTGCTGGAGTCCGCGTGCCGGCAGGTGAGCGCCTGGCAGGCAACGAGTCCGGAGCGCCACCCACCGATGTCGGTGAGCGTGAACGTCGCGGCCGCGCAGCTCGTCCTCGCCGGCTTCGCCGACACGGTGCGCGAGACGCTCGCGGCCACCGGGCTCACCCCCGAGAGCCTGAAGCTCGAGGTCACCGAGGGGATCATCTCGGCCGACGCCGCGGCGGCCGTCGTCACACTCACCGAGCTGGCGCGGCTCGGCGTCGCGCTCCTCATCGACGACTTCGGCACCGGCCATTCGTCGCTCAGCTACCTGCACCGCTTCCCGATCTCCACGGTGAAGATCGACCAGTACTTCGTGGGGCGGATGGACACGAGCGACGAGTGCCACGAGATCGTCCGCACGATCGTCGGCCTCGCCCACGCCCTCGACATGGACGTCGTGGCGGAGGGCGTGGAGACGCCGAAGCAGGTAGAGCTGCTGCGCGCGCTCGGCAGCGAATACGTGCAGGGCTACCTGCTCTCGCGCCCCGTGCCGTCCGAGGGGCTCGAGGCGGTGCTGCGCGACGAGACCGTGCTCGCGCCGCTGCCGGCGGGACGTGCGGTGGCGGAGCCGGCCGCCTGGGTGGGCGCGCTCACGGCGCGGCGGATATAACAACGGCCCTCGGCCCTCGGCCCTCGGCCCTCGGCTGGGGCGGTGGTGAGGAACTGCCTCGGCGTGAGGGACGTCCTCCCGCGGTTCCCGCCGTACGCCGAGAGCCGAGGGCCGAGAGCGGAAAGCCGCCGTACTCCGAGCGCCGAGAGCCGCCGTAGTTCAGCGCACCTGATGCGCCACCGGGGCGCTGGTCGTCCTACTGAAGCCTCGACGGGCGCGGGCGAACGAAGCGCCCGCGTCGCTCGCGCAGCACGCGGCAAGACCGGCCGAACCCCGTACCTGCTCTCATAGATGAACTGTCCCATCGATCAGCGCCCGCTGCGGCGCATAGAGCTCGAATCCACCCTGCCGGCGTTCGAGTGCGCCCAGTGTGCCGGCCACTGGCTCCGATTCGGCGACTATCTCGCCTGGCGCGAGCGG
>Ga0307408_100003515_pt1 | contig 10673 bp, 8 predicted proteins | sample 322Cmetagenome_FD_202116 | JGI IMG/M metagenome (GOLD analysis project Ga0307408, IMG submission 202116) | Maize rhizosphere microbial communities from greenhouse at UC Davis, California, United States - 322HYB-C-3 | ecosystem: Host-associated > Plants > Roots > Rhizosphere > Soil | place: USA... | reverse complement strand
CGGGCCCCGACGAAGGCGAAGGCATCTTCCAGCGAACCATGCAGTACCCCGTCGTGCCCCAGGCCCTCATACGTGCGCCAAGTGACTGCGTTGCCGGCGGCGCACAACGCCGCTGCGACCGCGTACTGCCGCTCCGGGGTAATCGTCCGATCAGCCTGGCCGGTGGCGATGAACAGCGGGAAGGCGATGGATGCCTGCGGCATGTCGGTGGTCGGGATACGAAGGGCGCTCAGCGTCTCTGGGGTGACGGTCAACAGCTCGGCAAACGAACTGATCTGCAATGCCTTGGACTTGATCGCGATGTCACGGGTACAGCCCTGCCGGGCGGCCTCCAGCAATTGGAGACCCTTGGCGGTCAGGATGTCTTCTACTCGCGGTCCGTCGTCGCGTAATCCGCCGGACGCCAGCGCCAGGAACACGGTGTTGGACTGGCGCGGTGGCAGCGAAATGGGGCCTTGGGGAAAGGTGCTGTTCGGCGCCGTCAGCAGCGCGCCCAGGATAGGCAGCTCCGGCGCGTAGCTCGCGGCAAGGATGGCCGCGCCCAGCGCCGCTCCGCCGCCCTGGGATTGACCGGCGAGGAACGTGCGATTGGCAATCAGCCCTGGCCGGATGGCGCGGGCTGCGCGAATCGAGTCGAGGACGGAGCGTCCCTCGGCTTGCCAGAACGTATAAGGATGCGGTCCCGGCCCGCCCAGGCCTTGGTAGTCGGTCACGACCACAGCAAAGCCATGCGCCAGCCAGCGATTGATATACGCTGCGTCACGCTCGCGCAGCCCCGTCCAGGAAGGCGCGCACGCGTCGGCGATCCCCAGCGTGCCGTGGGCCCAGGCCAGCAGCGGCCAGCCTTCGGCGGGGGGCTTGCCCGTCGGCAGGTACAACGCGCCACTGACCGCAACGAGACCGGAATGCCAGCGCTCGTCGGTGGAGCTGTAGAGCAGACGCAACGCCTGCGCGGCAGCAGGCATCTGTGCCTGCACTGGCATGCTCTCGCTTCTCAGCAGTACGCCGGGCAACGCGGGCATTGCCTCAGGCCCGCGATAGAAGGCCGACAGCTCGGTATCCCCTGCGGCAGGCCCGACCGGCAGCGTGCCGGCGGCCATGGCAACGGACGCTCCTAGGCAGGCACAGGCAAAGGCCACGATTCGGAAAAGCTTCATGGGAGGTTCGCCTCCCTGGAAAGCGCCGCACGCAAGGCGCTGCCCTGCTTGGCAATGACGCTGCGGGCGACGGGCGCCCTGTCATTGAAACGAACAAAACCGTGAGTCATGTTCGGCAAGACTCGCAGGGTCGTCGCCACCCCTGCGTCTCTCAGCCGCTGCGCCAGTTCGCGATTTTCATCCAACAACGGGTCCAGCTCGCCGACCACCAATCGTACCGGTGGCAGCCCTGCCAGATCCGCAATGATTGGCTGAACCCGCCAGTCGTCCTCGTCATTGGCCAGGTAGCTTGCCCAGTAGGCGCTCATGGTCTCGACCGACAGGTTCTGTCCTCCGTACCCACCCAGCCTCTGCCACGAAACGGAGCTCATGTCCCGCGAGAAGCTGCCATAGAACAATAACAACTGCCGCAGCGCATCAATCCCCGAATCGCGCAACGCTATCGCAGCCCCCAAGGCCAGGTTGGCGCCTGCCGAATCGCCGCCCATGGCGTAGCCGCGCACCGGGCAATCGGTGATTGTCCCCAGCTTGATGACACGGCTGACGATTGCCACCACCTCGTTGAACGCCACGGGAAAGCGATACTCCGGCGACAACGCGTAGTCGATGGAGAGCACCGCCAGGCCACTGTCGCGAACCAACTGTCGCAGCGGTGCATCCCAACCGGCCAGTGAGCCATGGCGAAATCCGCCGCCGTGGCAGTAGAACATCAGGCAAGGCGTCTCATCGCCCTCCGGCCAATAGAGCTTGCACGGCACCGTCCGACCGTCGACGGAAAACCCCAACGTGCGCTCGTAGCTCAGAGCGACGCTGGGTTGCGCCGCCCAGGCATTGATCCGTTCCAACTGCGCCCGGACGCTTTGCACATCGCCATGAACCACAGGCAGCAGGCCGGCCTCGCGCAACGACGCCGCCACTGCCAGCAAGTCAGGATGAACCGGCGGGCGTGAGCCCGCTGACAGGTTTTCGCCAGGACTCATGGCTGTTCACCCTGTGCGACGGTTCGACGCCCGTCCGCGATAACGCAATGGCCGGGAGGGCTGCGCCCTTCCAGCACAGCCACAACACATTGGGCGGCAATCAGATTGGTACGGTTGAGCCCCTCGACCGTCGAGGCCCCGACATGGGGCGTCACGACCACGTTCGGCAGTTGGATGAGTTGCTCAGTAACGGGCGACAGCGCGGGATTGGACTCGCTTTCAAAGACGTCGAGCCCCGCCCCTGCCAGTCGCTTTTCCGTCAGGGCCTTGAGCAGTTCCGCATCGCGCACCAACCCGCCCCTTGCGGTATTGATCAGCACCGCGGAACGCTTCATCCATTTCAGCGCCCGCTCATCGATCATCCCCTGGGTTGCGGGATTGAGCGGCGCATGGAGCGTGACGAAGTCGCTTTCCCTCAGCAGCGTCTCCAGGTCCACAACGCTACCTTCGGCTTGGGCGCTGTCGGGGCGGGAGGTGTGGATCAGCGGTTTCACCTCAAACCCGGACAAGCGCTGCAGCACGCCCCGGCCGATCCGGCCCAAGCCGACGATGCCAACCGTCTTGCGGTACAAATCACCGCCCAGGGGGATCGACCAATCATTGGCGGACAAGCCCTTCTGGCATTGCTTGAGCTGGCGACACACCGCGAGCATCAACGCAACGGTGTGGTCGGCAACGCTGGCGTCGTTACCGCCGATCGCGATGGTCGCCACTTTTCCCGCCGCCTCCACCGCTGCCGTGTCGACCCGTTCATAACCCACGCCACGCCGGGCGATGACTTGCAGGCGCGGTAACCTGCTCAACAGACTTGCGGTGATATTCGCGTGGCCGACAATCCAAGCGTCGGCGTCGGCGAGGAGCCCGATCAGTTGGGATTCGCTCAAGTCGCCATCGGCTTGTCCCGGCGGCAGGTCCGCGACCACGACATTACAACCATGGTGGTCCAGGAAATCAGCAGCCGTTGAGTCGAAGAATCGCTGTGTAACCACTACGTTATGACGAGATTTAAGCATCACCGGTCTCTCGGTATATAGGTTCCAACGGTCAAAATGCATAATCCAGATAGACCCGCGCCTCAGAACCGCTCACGACGTTGTCGGGTTGCGCGGAGACAAGTGCGACAAAGTCCTGGTCAATCCGGTAGTTGATATAAATCAAACCCACTGAAAGTCCGGCGTATTCCTTTTCGTCGAAGCGATAATAGAGGCGGTATTCGTTCTGCCGTTCATGCACATCGGTTCGGCGACCACTGAAAGGATCGGTGGCGTCAAACGCGCCTTGTTTATAGATGGCCATGACTTTAAAACCGTCCAGCGATGTTCCCAATAACGAATGCCCGCCCAGGTCATATTCGGCACCCAGTTGCCAAGTGCGCTCACCATGGTTATTGAAGTCATTACCGGAGCGCGTCCAGGCGTCCATCCTGCCGTCGACATTGTCGCCATGATCGAAATAGGCGTAACCCAGTTGCCCATTGCTCAACTTGGCATTTGTCTCGGAAAACGAAACGCCCAGACGCAACTTATCGAGCAATAAACCCAAGTTGATATTCAACCAGCTCGCGTCATCATCATAAGCGGCCTCGCCGGCCTCCCAATCACGCTCCCAGATTCGCCCGGCTTTTTTGAATTGGTAATATTGAGTGTCCAATACCACACCGGCCTTGTCGCCGAGGGGTGCTTTCAATGTCAGCCCATAACGGGTGTTTTCATTGAAATCCCGCGCCACGCCATGGGCGTAACCCAATTCAACGGCTTTCAAATCGTAATTGATGCCGTAGGTATACAGGTCCTTTATTTCCTCCCCCGTCTGGCTCAGCAGGTGCTCGAACTCTTCCCGGTCCCGAGGCGAAGTACGGTTGATATACGCGGTTTCGAACCCCAGCGTACCGGGTAGCGGGCCAATACCCATGTCGGTGAAATTCAGGTGGGCCCGGCCGCCCTGATAGGAACCCGGCACAATCCGAGTATCGAGAGTGACCAACGTCCCCGCATCGAACCGGCCCCGGCCTATCTGGGAGTCGGCGTTCCAACCGTCCCCTTCATAACGCAGTTTGAAATAACCCTGTCCGACTTTGGCGAAGCCGCCGTTAGTACCATCGGAGTCGTCAAACAAGTCTCGACCGTTATCTTTCGAATCGATCATCGCCACGCCGTACAACGACGCGTCAAACCCGACGACCCCGGCCCAATAACTGGAGTTGTAATCCAGGATCGCGCCGATCCCTGTCCCTCCCAATTCGGCACCGTCGGGAAATCCTCCAAAACGGTCTTCAATCAAGTCATTGGATATCCGCGTATTGATATACATCGAACGAAGATACGCATTCAACTTGCCTTCATGCTGAAACCTGTCTGGATTACTGATGCTTGCTGAAAGACAAACATCAGACACACACAATGTCGACAGCAACGTCATAGCGACGGCGTTAATCGATTTCATCGACCACCTCATCTATTATTTTTATTTTGACGTGAGCAGACGCGAACAGGCGTCCTTGAAACTTCGGCGCAGTGAACTAGTTGATCAGATAATTGCCCGCGTCATAGCGGCCGTTATAATCAGGACAAGACTGCTGCCTATGGCCCAGAGCAGGCAATAGCGTTGCATATCGCCCATGTCACGCTTGATGATTCCACTGATGAGATAAACCGCCGCAACCAATGGGCTTAATGCATGGACCGGTTGCCCCAGCACCGCCGCGCGCGCGATATGCATCGGGTCGATGCCGTATTCGGCAGCCGCCGCCCCGAGCACCGGCAAGATACCGAAGAAAAACGCGTCATTGGACAGCAGGAAATTAAGCGGCAAGGCAACCAGTGCGGTAATGATGCCGAAGTATTGGCCACCGCCCTCGGGAATCAGCTGGACGATTTTCTCTGACATGCCGTCGACCATCCCGGTGCCTGACAAAATCCCCGTGAAGGCACCTGAGGCAAATATAAGCGCGATCACCATCAGCACGCTTTCCGCGTGTGCCGCGACTCTCGCCTTCTGCTCCGCCAGGCGCGGATAGTTGATCAACAGCGCCAGGGAAAACCCTACCATCATCAACATCGGCAAAGGTGCCAGCCCTGTCGCCATCGAATACATGAGGCCGGCGGTAAGCGCCAGGTTGATCCAGAAAAGTTTCGGTCGATGGGTTTCACTCTGCACGGTCGGTAACGCGGCCTCCTCCGGTGCGGCGTCCTGGGTACCGGGCGTCCATCCCAAGCGGCGCCGTTCCTTGCGGCCTATCCAGAACGCCACGAGAAACGCGTAGGCAAGTCCGGCGAACATTGCCGGCACCAACCCCAGGAACATCTGCGCCACATCGAGGTGAAGTGCACTGGCGGCGCGGGCGACCGGCCCTCCCCACGGAATCAGGTTGACCACCGTGTTTGTCAGCAAGAGCATCAACGCCAGAATAAGCGGGTTCATTCCGAGGCGCAGGTAAAGCGGCAGGAATGCGGTCGTTACGATCAGGACCGTCGTTGCGCCATCCCCATCAAAAGAAATAACCGTGGCCAGCAGTGCAGTGCCAAGTACCACTCTAAGGGGGTCATTGCCTACGTAGCGAAGAATGCGTCGCACGGCGGGTTCGAAGAGCCCAGCGTCGAACATGATTGCGAAATACAGGATTGCAAACATCAGCATCAATGCAGTGGGCGCTACTTGCTTCACGCCATTCATCACCATCCCGCCCAGTTCCGGTCCTGCCCCACTGGCCAGCCCGAAGGCAACCGGAATCAGGATAAGTGCCGTCACAGCAGAAAGCCGCTTGCTTATGATCAGTGCCATAAACGTGACGACCATTGCGAAACCTAACCAAGCCATGCGTTTCACCTTTTCGTTATTATTTTTATCGATGCATCGAAATCAATGTGAACATCTCTTGCGCAGCCGAAATCTACATAGGGGGTGAAACCCTGTAAATCTTGATTTTTTTCGTCAACATCCCGGCTGGATCGGGCTTATCAGCCGTCAGTCGCTTCATAAACCCAGGCTGAAATTTTCCGCCAATACACATTGACGACATGACGGCATATCTAATAAACATGTACGCCTTTCAATCAACTTGAATGGGCCCGTCATGCCAGAACAAGAAGGCCTTTATCTCTCTGCAGACGAGGCGGCCGCCCTGCTCCGGGTCAGCCTGCCAACGCTGTACGCCTACGTCAGTCGCAAGAATATTCGCTCCATCAAGATCGCCGGGACGCCCAAGCGTCGCTACTGGGCCGAGGATATCCAGCGGCTGGTGAAAGTCCCGGCGGCCGAGAAACCCGTGGCGAAACGCTCCCCGCCGTCGGACAGTGCAATTACGCTGATCACCGATGATGGGCTTTTTTATCGCGGCCATGACGTCGTCGAGCTCGCTGAACGCGCAACGGTCGAAGAGGTGGCCGAATTGATCTGGCAGGTGCCTTCGGCATTCGGCGAGTCGCTGCCTCGGGCCCCGAAGGACAGCGTCCAACTGCTGAAGATTTATGAGCATATGTCCGCCCAGGAAAAAGCCATCGCGCTTTTCCCCCTGGTTCAGCGAGAGAACCCCAAGGCGTTCGACCTATCCCCCGACAGCTACGCCCGTACAGGCGCCGATGTCGTGAGATGGTTTGCCGCGCTGGTCGTAGGGGCGACCGAGCCGAGCACGCAACCCTTGCACGAGTTCATCACCCGGTCTTGCGGTGCCCCGCCCGCCCATGCCGATCTGATTCGTCGCCTGCTGATCCTCAGTATCGACCATGAGCTGGACCACACCACCCACAGCGTCCGCGTCGCCGCCACGACCGGCGCCACCCCGTACTACGCCGTTATCGCCGCACTCGCCGCCGCACGGGGCCATAAGGTCGCCTATGGCAGGAATGAGGCAGCCAGCCGGATGATCGAAGAGATTTGTACCGCCGTAGACCCTACGCGGCCGATCTTGCAGCGCTACAACCAGGACGGACACATCGTCGGATTCGGCCCCAACGTCCACTCGATCAACGACCCGCGGGCCAGCAATCTCTTGGCCGCGCTGACCGCCGCCTTCGATGGCGACAGCGAGTTCATCAAGCTGCAAAAGGCTTTTTCGGTGGCCTCGGAGCTCGTTGCGTACCCACCGGAATTCATTCTCATGGTGAGCTTCATCGGCAGGAAACTGGGATTGCACGGGCAGGAAATTTCATTGGGAGGCGTAGGGCGCTCCATTGGCTGGATTGCCCACGCCAGTGAGCAATACAACCAGCACCACGAGGGTCGGCCTCGCGCTCGCTACACCGGGATGTTGCCAACGGCGACCCATACCGGACGCCGTTGATTTCGCCGCCGGCGCTCCTGTGGGCAATGCCATTGGAGCGCAGGCACTGCTAGGAAACAGCCATCGCGGTGAACAACGACTCGAACTCGGTTTGATCTTCAAGTCTCGCCACGAATTCAAGCACCGCGGCCTGTGCCGACGCGTCGATATGGGGCATCGCCATGCGCCGGAACTTGCGTTCGAAGTCGCTATCGGTCATCGGCGTTTCCACCGATCCGGGCCCGGTGATCATCTCGCTCACCACTTGCTCGCCGGAAACCAGGGTCACGCGAACACGGTTGGCAAGGTGCCGTGGGAACAGCGCCGTCAGCGCCGGGTCCTCGACGACACTGGTCTTCTCCATCAAGGCAATCGCCGCAGGGTCGGCGATCTTCTCAGCGGCGTAGGAGCCGACTGAGATGTCACCGTCCAGCAACGCCCGGGCGACGTTATAAGGCAAGCTGTGGTCAGCCGTTTCGCGGGTTCTCGGCAACCATTTCTCAGGGGTATCGGCGAGCACTCGACGGTTGAATTCGGACGTTTCGATTGAAATCGCGGCAATGTCCTTCACACCGTCAATCCGCTTGCGGATATCCAGCGCCGCCCAGACGGCGGTGTGCAGCTCGCCGTTGGTGGGGAACGTCTTGGTCAGGGAGCGGCGTATGGCGTAGTCGCCGTTGTCGGGTGTACCGAAACGATCAACATCCAGTTCGAATCGCCCCGAAACCTGTTTGAAGAAGCCCATCTCGCCTTCAAACACCGGCGACGGCCCTGTCATGCCATGACGCGCCAACTGCGCTGCGAAAATAGCGTTGCGCGCCGCATTGGCTGCGGAACAGCCCTTCCAATCGGACAGCGAACCGCTGCGCACTTGGCGCATTGCCAGGTGCCCACTCAGGGCGATGTTGATGGCTTGCTCGGTTTGCACCACGTCCAGCTTCATCAGGTTGGAAGCCGCTGCGGCCATCGCGACGTTGATGTAGTTGACGTGGTCCCAGCCACGCTTGTTCAAGCTGGCCGCATCCTGCAGGCGCATCTGGATTTCATAGGCCAGGACGATGGCCGAGACCAGCGCGGCGCCGGTTGCGTTTTCGGCTTGCGCCAGCGCCAGGCAGGCCGGGATGTTGTCGCTCGGGTGGCCGGGCTCCAGGCCCATGTAGCCATCGTTGTAGTCCAGGAAACGAACCATCAGGCCGTTGGTGAAGGCGGCGATTTCGGCTGTCGTCCTGAGGCGGGTGCCGAATACGCTGGAGGATTGCGCCGTATTCGCGGCGGCGTAACACAACGCTGCCTTGACCGGATCAGCCCCGTAGGCGCCCAGCACGCACGCCAGGCTATCGATAAAACGCTGGCGTACCAGCTTGATGATGTCTTCGGGCAGTCGCTGCTCCCGGAATTCGCAGGCGTAGCGCGCGAGCCGCCTCGCAACGGTCGAGTCCGTCATGATGACCTCAGGGGGTTGAATTGGATGGGCCTCGTCCATGAGGCGACTATGTCAAAGCGCGGGGCACCGCAGCCTCAGTCGATCACCACATCGAGCAGGCGCACATATTGCTGGCCGGCGTGCATGTCCCGCTCGACCATTCCGCCTTGGGGCGTTGTACGGGGATAGGAAATCTTGACCATTTCCAGGTCGGGCACGGCGATGCGCTTGACCCGTTCGGGATCAGCTCCGTAGAGACTTGCGAATTGCGCCGGGGACAGCGCCGCGCAGTCGCTATAGCGCTCGAAACTCTCGCGCCCGTTGAAAAAGACATCGAACGTGATCCAGAACGGTCCCGCCTGTTTGGATCGCACATGTCGGCAGACATCACGCAACTTGGTCATTATGCAAGCTCCTTAACAGCCATCGATCTATCCGATAAATCAATCCACGCCAAGCGGACCAACTCCAAAGGATCTTCAAGTTGCACCACATGATTCAATTTGAATTCAAATATCTGCCCGCGAGGTATATCAGCCGGCGTAAAGGCAAATCCGTAGGACGGCAGTTCCTTGCCCATGACACTTGGATAATGGAAGAAATAAGGATTACAGGCGTGAGCAATGGTATTGGCCATTTCCTGAGTGGCGGCCGTTGCCACAAATAACATGCCTATTTCAGGTGGCGGCAATGTTCCAGCGGCGGGCTTTACACCGGTAACAGCATTCCATCCATACATCCGCAGGGAAATATGAAATTCACCCAACTCCTCGGACGGAATGGATTGCCGGGTTCTTTTATAGAGCGCGTCCAGCAAACGATCATGAAAACCGTCAATATCCTTGAGCACGTCGGGGTCCTGTACGCCCACCAACATGATGGTCTGATACATACCGGCCGCGGCGCCTTCCAACTTCATGGTGTACGGCATGGGTTCCCACCGCGAGCCTTCTACCCGGACAGCACGGCCATTCAAATCGGTGTAGCGCGCATCGGCAACATTCAAGATGCCGCCGGGCTCCAGCAACCGAAACGGGTCGCTGTTCTCGTACAACATATGGGCCGAGACACTGTGGGGCGTGCACTGGTTGTCCTGGCTCAGCGGCTCGACTTCGAAGCCATTCGCGTCGACGCTCAACAAGATGCCCGACCCCAGCGTCGGGTTGACGGCACACTGCACGCCACATTCCCCGGTCTTGCCTGCGTGCCACGACGGGCCCCAAGGCGCGCCTTTCCAGATGGGGTAGCAGCCGATGACTGCGGTATCGGTCGAGCGGCCGGCCAATATGATATCGGCGCCTGCGTCCAGGGCAGCGAGAAAGGGCTCAACGCCGAGTGCCGCGACAATGTGCTCACAACTGTCCACCGTCTCATCGTCCAGCTCGGTATGAGGTGGGAGCGGCTTGATACGACCTTGCGCATTCAATCGTTTAATTGTCTGCTTGTCCTGCTCGCAATAAATGAGCGCAATCTTCGGCGACACGCCCAACTCCCGAGCGATCTCCACGGCAATATCCCGCGTCCAATCAAGATTGAGATCGCCGCCCGCCTGCCCCGCGGTCCCCACAATAATCGGTACACCGGACTTGGCCTGCGCCTTCATTAGAATGGTCAGGTCGCGCTTGACTGCACCGCGATTGTTCTTGGACTTTCCAAGTGCGAGATAGGCCGCACCGCTGTCCGTGGAACCTGCGTCCGTGGCAATGACTTGGGCCCCTGCCGCCAACCCGTATTCAATTTCTTCTTCGCGAACACCTGCTCCCAAAGAACCACAGGGAACGATTACCTTTACGCAACCTTCAAATAACTGCTCCATAACACCCTCTTCTTGGCGACTCAGTGGGCCAATAATAGGG
>Ga0307408_100003514_pt1 | contig 10674 bp, 16 predicted proteins | sample 322Cmetagenome_FD_202116 | JGI IMG/M metagenome (GOLD analysis project Ga0307408, IMG submission 202116) | Maize rhizosphere microbial communities from greenhouse at UC Davis, California, United States - 322HYB-C-3 | ecosystem: Host-associated > Plants > Roots > Rhizosphere > Soil | place... | reverse complement strand
ACACACACTCTCGCTGAATCGCTCAAAGCCAAGGGAATTAAGTTATGAACACCGAAGACACCAACTTTGCATACGGCGTGCGGCGCGCGCTCAATGAAAAGCTAGACGATCTCCCAGCCGCGACCACGGATCGCCTGGCCGCGGCCCGCATGGCTGCCATGAAGCGCAAGAAGGCCGACGCTCCGGCCCGCGTGCGCGTCAGCCGCACCGCTCCGGCGGTCGCTGGCGGCGCTACCGGCTTCTTCGCCAACCCGTTTGCCTGGTTCAACCGCGTCAGCGTGGCCCTGCCATTGCTGCTGCTGATGGGCGGCATGGTCGGCGTGTACCAGTACGAACAACAGCAATCGATCGTGGAACTGGCAGAAATGGACGCCGCCGTGCTGTCCGATGAACTGCCGCTGTCTGCTTACCTTGACCAGGGCTTTGGCGCCTATCTCGAGACCCGCGAGCAATAAAGTATGGCGCGTGTAAGTGGCAGGACCAAATGGGTTGCTGGAGCAATCGCGCTGGCGGGCGCGGGGATCGCTGCCGTCGTCTGGCTGGTGAGCCGCCCTGCTTCGCAGCCCGCACCAGCGCCTTCAACTGCCGCTACTGCTACAGCTCCTGCCAAGCCAGTGGGTGAAAAGCCGCACTGGTCCGACCTCAAGCCAGCCCAGCAACAAGCCCTGGCGCCACTCGAATCGACCTGGGAAGAGCTGGGCCCGGTACGCAAGCAAAAATGGATCTCCATCGGTAACCGTCTGGCCAAGATGAAGCCGGACGAAAAGGCGCGCGTGCAGGAACGCATGCGTGAATGGGTGGCATTGTCGCCAGCCGAACGCAAGCAGGTGCGCGAAAACTATGCACGCGCCCAGAAGAAAGCGACGCCGCCGGGCAAGCGTGCTGCCGAGTGGGAGCAATACCAGCAATTGCCTGAGGAGGCCAAGAAAGCCTTGGCAGAGGCGGCCGCTGCCAAGAACAACCAGGTGGTCAAGACCCCTAGCCTGGCACAGTCCACCGTCAAAACACCGGCACCAGTGAAGGCAAAGGGCCATGGACTGGTACCTGCACCCGGTGCGGTGCCGCCTGGCACGGTACCACCAGCACCAATCGGATTACCGCAAGGCTCGCCAGCCGTGGTGCCGCCAGGCAGTTCACTTGGAGCCGGCAACATTGGCCAGCCGACAGCAGGAGCAGCGGCAGCCGCGCCGGTCGCGCCCACATCCAACGCCCCGATTGCACCGGCCACGGATGCGGCTGCGCCTGGTTCTGCCCCCCCTGCCGCGCAGCCCCCCCTCCCAGCCGTTCCCAATGCAAGCAAATAACGCTGTCCCGACCGTCAAACGTCGCCTGCTTTCAATGGTCTATGAAGCGCTGCTGATGCTGGCGGTCTGGTTCCTGCCGGGCATCGTCCTGGAAATGGCGATCAATGCCAGCCATACGCCGCAGGCCGAGTATTTGCGCACGGCGGGCACATTCCTCGTATTCGGGATCTATTTCGTTCATCAATGGAGCTCGACTGGCCAGACACTGGCCATGAAGACCTGGCGCATGAAGCTGGTCATGGCTGACGGGACGGCGGTCCGCGCGAGGGCTGCCGTAATGCGCTACATAGCCGCCTGGATGTACATCTTGCCCGCTGCAGTCGCCGCCCTGTTGCTGGACTTGCACAAATGGCATTCCTTGCTGGCCCTGCTGTCCGGCATTCTCGCCTGGGCTTTGCTCGCCTACCTCGACAAGGACCGCCAGTTCCTGCACGACCGCATCGCCGGCACCCGCCTGGTGCAGTTGCCGAAACCGGAGAAAAAAGGCGCCAAAGCCGCCTAAGCACTCGCTATACTGGACTTGGACAAGGGAGGCAACCATGGACAAGGACAGCAGCTTCACTGGCTCAATTGCGGAAACCTACGAGCGCGCCATGGTGCCGCTCCTCTTCACCCCCTACGCGATCGACATGTCGCGCCGCATAGCGCAGCGGCGCCCTTCCCGCATACTGGAAGTCGCTGCCGGTACCGGAGCCGTCACCCGGCACCTGCTGCAGGAAATTCCGTCGGCGCAAATTGTTGCCAGCGACCTCAATCCCGCCATGCTGGAACAGGCACGCAAGGCCGTTGTTTCGCCGCGCGTCGAATGGCGGGAGGCCGATGGCCAGGCGCTGCCCTTCCCCGACGCCAGTTTCGACGTGGTGGCTTGCCAGTTCGGCGTGATGTTCTTCCCCGATAAGGCGCGCGGCTTCAGCGAGGCGCGCCGCGTACTCAAGCCGGGCGGCATGTATTGCTTCAACGTGTGGGATGGAATCGCCCACAACGATTTTTCCGCCACCATCAACCATGCCCTTGCCAAGGTGTTCCCGAACGACCCGCCGCGCTTCCTGGCGCGCGTGCCATATGGCTGGCATGACATCGACGTGATCATGGCGGAGCTTAAGCGTGGCGGCTGGAGCAGCGGCATCACGCATGAAGTGGTGACGGCGACCAGCCGCGCCGATTCGGCTGCCTCCACCGCAATCGCCTTGTGCCAGGGTTCCCCGCTCAGGGCAGACATCGAAGCACGCGATCCGGCGCGGCTGCAGGAAGCGACCGACGTGGTGATCGCCGCACTGACCGAGAAGTTCGGCAGCGGCGCCATCGAGGGCAAGATGCAGGCGATTGTGTTTACTTGCGAGGCGTGAACTCGTAGACGCGCGCGCCCTGCCCGACATCTTCATCATCGCCCAGCGCCAGCTCGCCGCGCTCGAAAGCATCGAGGATTTCGAGCGCCTGCTCCAGCTCGTCGTGCGGCACCATCACGCGCGCGCCACCGATGGCCGGCGCCAGCAGGAAGGCCGCCTGGACGTGCTGGTCATCCATCACCGTGGCGCTCAGCCCCGCCGCGCGCAGGCAGCCGCACAGGATAAAGGCATCCGCCGGAATCAGGCAGCGGCGAACCAGGCAAAAGTCGTTGTCCATGACCCCATCATAGCAAGCCTTCGTCATCCGCGGCAGCCCCGCCCGGTTCCGGTGTCCATTCGATGATGTCGCCGGGCTGGCACTGCAACTTTTCACAGATCTTCTCCAGCGTGCCGAAACGGATGCCTTTGACCTTGCCCGACTTGAGCAGGCTGAGATTCTGCTCCGTGATGCCGACGTAGGCCGCCAGCTCCCGCGACTTGATCTTGCGCTTAGCCAGCATGACGTCGAGGTGGATCACGATCGCCATCAGATGAAGCCCTCGTTCTCTTCAGCCAGGCGGCGCCCTTCGTGCATCAGTCCCGCGACCAGGAAGAACAGCAGGCACACCAGCATTGCCAACAACTCCTCCGACGAAACCCCGATATTGACACGCTCCGCCATGCCGAAGCCGTAGCGCCACGCAAGTCCGCGCAGCAGTGTATCGAGCACCGACCACGCCATCGCGCCCAGCGCAGCGCCGGCGAAAGCACGCAAATGGCCGATGGTGGCGGCGGCGAACAGGGCTCCGCGCCGCAAGGCGCGCAGCAAGGCGTCCAGGCGCCAGGCCGCGTAGGCTGTGAGCAGCAGCACTGGTGCGCTGACCAGCATCGCCACCAGCAGCGGCCCGCGCGCCAGCGCCGCGACAGCCGCTGGCGTCAGCCATTTGGGCGTCATCACCATATGGATGCCAGCCAACACCACGCCCTGCGGCATGAACCACGCCATTACAAAGTAAATCGCCTGCAACAGGACAAAGGCCAGCAGCACCAGCCTGAACATCGGAATCCATTTCATTATTGTTTTACGATAAGTTTTTAATGTATTATGGTTAGCATAACATTAATCTGGAGATCTCAATGCGCAATTCTCTGCTGCTGCCCATCCTCCTGCCCCTTGCCTTATTGGCCGGTTGCAAGACCATTGAAGTAAAGGAATCCAGCTTCATCCGGCCCGACGCGCAAACCAAGGCCAAGCCGCTCGCGGAGCAAGCCTTCGAGAATGGCACTACTTGGGAAGTTGCGCGCCCCGATGGCGCCCTGCTGCGCGGCGTACTGGTCTCGCGTCCCGGCGCAGAACTCACCCTGCTTTACTTCGGCGGCAATATGTTCCATCTCGACGAGAGCGGCGAACGCGTGGTGGCCGCGCTGCAAGGCTGCAAGGTCAATGTCGCGATCTTCGATTACCGCGGGTATGGGCGCAGCAGCGGCATGCCAACCGTTGCCAACATGTCGGGCGATGCCCTGGCTATCTACGATGCGCTTGCCGCCCGCTTCCCCGGCAAAGTTGCCGTTCACGGACAGTCGCTGGGCAGCTTTGTCGCCGCCGGGCTGGCGCAGGAACGCCCGGTGCGCTCCGTGGTGCTTGAAACCACGGCCACCACAGCACTTGAGATGGTCGAGAACTCTGTGCCCTGGTACTACAAACCCTTCGTCACCATCAAGGTCGACGACGCGCTGGGAGCGGTAGACAACGTCAGGGTAGCCAGCCGCATCCAGGCGCCGTTGCTTGTGCTGGCCGGAGGCAAGGACAAATTGACTCCTGCCTTCATGTCGCAACGCGTATTCGACGCAGCTCCAGTGACACGCAAGCAGTTGGTGGTCCTGCCGGATTCGCACCATAACAACGTGCTTGCCAACCCATCGACGCCTGCCATCCTGTGCCCGTTTATCGAGGGAGCGTGAATGGCGGATTCGGATCGGGTTCACATTCCAGGTATAGGCCTTCCCGATCCAGTTTCCTGATGCCATGGGCGCAGGCCTTTTCCAGTTCCGGCAACGCATAGGTTCCCAGCAGCTTTCCATGCGCGTCGAAATCAAATCCCTGCCCGCCCACCATGCGCGAGTCGTAGCAATCCGGATGCGTGCAATAGCGCTCGCAATCCTTGCAGGCCGCGCCAATCCCGTCATCATGGAACGGGTGGCACCGGTCATATTCGGCCGGAACGACGATCTTGAATGAGCTGGACTGGAAGTAGCCGCATTTTCCGTTCTCGCTGAAGCGCCCGACGCCAAGCGGCGCATAGGGATAATCGAAATCGCCTGTGTGGTAGATTCCGGGCACAACGATGCGGCCGCGCCGGTCGAGCGCCGCGACTTCATTTGGCAGTGTGTCCCCTGCGATGACGACGACCGCTTTGCCGGACTTCTTGAAGGAGAGCTTGCGAAGGTATTGCGGCTTGAGCTGCCGTACGCCGCCCTTCCCGGTAAAACACTGCGGAGACCAGCTATCTTCCCCGTCCCGCGCCGGACAGCCCGGTTTCGACGCAAACGCCCATGCAGGCGACAGCACCAGCAACAGCAACAGAAATGCCCGCATCATGATTCTCCGATCAGCAAAGGGTGTTGGGCGGTGAACGCCGCCAGGTGTTCAAGCAAGGCACGCACGCGGGCCGGCAGGTAGCGCTGCTGCGACCAGACGGCATAGACGCTGCGCTCGCGCGATGTCCAGCCGGGCAGCAGTCGCACCAGCGCGCCTGATTCCAGGCTGGCGTGGCATTGCAGCTCGGGCGCCAGCACGATACCGAGGCCGGCTTCCGCCATCATCACCGCCAGCCGAACTTCATTGACCCGCACGCGAGGATCCGGATGCAGCACGAACTGGGCTCCGGTGCCAGGATCTTGCAAGTGCCATTCGCGCAAGGGCAGCGTGGCAATGGTCGAATGTCCCTCCAGCTCCTGTATATTGCGCGGCGTCCCGTTACGGGCCAGGTAAGTCGGCGCAGCAGCCAGCACCAGCCGCACATCCCCCAGTTTGCGCTGCGTGAGCGTGGAGTCGGCCATCGCGCCGATGCGGATGGCCAGGTCGGCGCCGCTGCCGACCAGGTCCTGCACCTCATTGGACAGCTCCAGTTCTAGCTGAACGCGCGGATACTGCTCGAGGAAGCTGGCCCAGGCCGGCGCCAGGATCTCGCTGGCAAAATTCACCGGCGCCAGCACGCGGATCGAGCCTTCGATGGCGCCCAGCGTCGCATCCAGCCGCAACGTCGCCTGGCGCAGCGCCTGCACCAGGGGGCGACATTGTTCGTAATACTGCGTCCCCTCCGCCGTGAGCATGGTGCGGCGCGCACTGCGGTGCAGCAGGCGGTAGCCTAGCCCCGCCTCCAGCTTCTGCAGGCGTCGCGTGACGGTAGCGGTGGGAAGCCCCTCCTTCTCAGCGGCGGCGTTCAGGCTGCCTGCTTCGACGATGGCAATAAACAGGGCAAGGTCGTCAAGCATGATTCCATTTGTGGAATTAGAGATTGAATTTTCACCTCTAGTCTACTTCAACGGAATTGACTACGCTTGAGTCATTGATAAATTGCTGGAGGAAGCCATGACTGACCTGCGTACCCGAATGATTTTTGCGGCCCTGATGTCGTTCCTGATGACCGTGATCATGAGCGCCTGGATCACCTGGCTGAATATTGGCTTTCACCCGCAATATGCAGTGCGCTGGGGACACGCCTTCCTCGCCGCATGGCCGGCAGCCTTCTTCGCCGTGATGACGATCGCACCGATGGTGCAGCGCCTGACCATGCGCCTGGCCGCCGCGCTACGCTAGAGCCCGTGTCCCACCATGGGGCCAGGCCCCATGGTGGGACACGGGCTGAACTGTGGGGTTAGAAGCGTTCGTAGCCCTGGAGGTAGCGCCATTCGCCCGGCTGCAGGCCGGACATTGAGATACGGCCGATCCGCTGGCGCTTTACCGCGGTGGCTTTCAGGCCGACGTCTGCGCAAAGCTTGGCCACCAGCGCTGGCTTGGGCGGCTTCACGGCGAAGCGCAGGCGGTGTTCGTTTTGCCAGCTTACTTTGCCGGCGCCCTGGTTCAGGAGCGTGAGGCCGTTGTCGGCGATCTCGCCTTCGACTTCAACAATCAATTCCTGTTCGACAGTGGCGCCGTCATCCACCAGCTTGCGCGCGACGCGGAAGTCCTGGGTGAACACGAACAAGCCGCTGGCTTGCTTGTCCAGCGCCAGGCAGGCGGTCAGGTTGCGCAGGTGGCGCTTGAGGAAGCGTACGCGCTGCGCATCCTTGCTGCGTGCTTCCGGCAGCAAGCACGCCAGCGGGTCGGCGCCGGCTGGCTTGTTCAGCAGGATCGTGACCGGTGCGATATCGAGCAGGGTCGCGTCGGGCGACAGCGTTACTTGCTGGCCGGGCGCGACGCGAGCGCCGGGTTCTTCGACGATTTCGCCGTCAACCAGGACGTAGGCGCCTTCGATATAGTTTTCTGCTTCGCGGCGCGAGCATGGAACCATGTCCGCCACGCGCTTGGCGAGGCGGATGGTGTTGTCTTCGTTGTTCATTATTGCTTGAAGTAGTGGGCGAATACGGCGGCGACGTGTTCGAGGTCGGCGCGCGTTACGTCCAGGTGGGTCACGAGGCGCAGCGTCGGCGCCATCGAGACGCGGATGCGTTCTGCTGCCAGCGCTGCATTCAAGCCTTCGCAGGCCTCGCGCGGCAAGGTGACGAACATGATGTTCGTTTGCGGCACGCTGACTTGCAGCACGCCGATCTTTGCCAGTTCCGTGGCAAGCCAGCTTGCGTTGGCATGATCTTCCGCCAGGCGCTGCACATTGTTCTGCAAGGCGTACAAGCCGGCAGCGGCAATTACACCGGCCTGGCGCATGCCACCGCCCAGCATTTTGCGCCAGCGCTTGCCCTGCTCGATCAACTCTTTGCTGCCGCACAGGACGGAGCCGACCGGGGCGCCGAGGCCCTTGCTCAGGCAGACCGAAACGCTGTCGAAGCCTTTTACCGCGTCCTGCAGTGAGATGCCTTGCTTGACGGCGGCATGGCAGATGCGGGCACCGTCGAGGTGGGTGGCCAGGCCTCGTGCGTGCGCGAGGCTGGTGGCTTGCGCGACGTACTGTTGCGGCAGGACCTTGCCGCCGATGGTGTTTTCCAGCGCCAGCAGCCTGGTGCGGGCGAAGTGGAAATCGTGCGGCTTGATGGCGGCTTCGACGTCTTGCAGGGCAATGCTGCCGTCGGCCTGGTTAATGATCGGCTGCGGCTGGATGCTGCCGAGGACTGCCGCCCCGCCACCTTCGTATTTGTAGGTGTGGGCGTCCTGGCCGACCAGGTATTCGTCTCCCCTGCCGCAATGTGCCAGCAGGGCGATCAGGTTGGTTTGCGTGCCGGATGGCGCGAACAACGCTGCTTCATAGCCGAAGAGTTCCGCTGCGAAGGCCTGCAGGGCATTGACGGTGGGGTCGTCGCCGTAGACGTCGTCGCCAACCTGCGCGCTGAACATCGCTTCGCGCATCTCGGCACTGGGATGCGTAACCGTGTCGCTGCGCAGGTCAATCCAGCGCTCGCCCTCGGCTGCGGCGAGCGGGATCGCGCCTGCGCCGGCGGGATAGCCGCTGCTCACGGCTCCACCTCGGCGTCAGTTGGTGTTGCGGCAGGCGCGCCGGAGTAGAAGCGTTCCCCCATTTCATCGAGGCCAATGGTCGACAGCACTTCCTTCAGGCGCTCGGCTGGCTTGCGGCGCGGGAGGTTCTTGTACGTCGCGACGATCAGTTCATTCTTCATCGAATGCTCCCAACCTACGAGTTCGGTAACGGTGACCTGGTAGCCGTGCGATTCCAGCTGCAGGCAACGCAGCACGTTGGTGATCTGGCTGCCGAATTCACGGGTGTGAATCGGGTGGCGCCACAATTCGGTCAGCACGTTTTTGCCCAGAGATGAGCCTTTGTTCTTGCGCAGTACGGATGCCACTTCGGCCTGGCAGCACGGCACCAGCACGATATGCCTGGCCTTCTTCTTCAAAGCGAAGTCGATGGCGTCGTCGGTAGCGGTATTGCAGGCGTGCAGTGCGGTGACGATGTCGATCTGCTCCGGCAGCTTGTCGGAGGTGGTCGATTCGGCTACCGACAGCGGCAGGAAACTCATGCCGGGGAAGCCGAACTTGCGCGCCAGTTCTTCCGAGCGTGCGACCAGTTCTTCGCGGGTTTCGATGCCGTAGATGTGCGAGTCGTCGCCCAGCGCCTTGAAGAACAGGTCGTAGATGATGAAGCCGAGGTAGGACTTCCCTGCCCCGTGGTCGACCAGCGATACCGAGCCCTTTGCCGCGCGCACGTCGTTCAGCAGCGGTTCGATGAACTGGTAGAGGTGGTAGACCTGTTTCAGCTTGCGGCGGCTGTCCTGATTCAGCTTGCCGTCGCGGGTGAGGATGTGCAGCTCCTGCAGCAGCGCGACCGACTGGCCGGGCTTGACTTCAGGGATGTCGGTGACGGTGGTCGGCAAGGGTGCCGAGGTGGCTTTATTGCGCTTCATCGATCCACGCCTGCTGGATCGCTTCCAGCACTTTTTCGCCGCCGCGCTTGTGGTCGTCGTCGAAGTCTTCCAGGTCGACGATCCAGTTGTGCAGGTCGACAAAGCGTACGGTCGTCGGGTCGACCTCCGGGAACTTGTCGTACAGGGCTTCGGCGATTGCCGTGACATCACTCCATTTCAGCATCGTGCACCTCGGCTCAGTGGCCGCCTTCGCTGGCGTGGTTGATCGTGTACTTCGGAATTTCGATGACCAGGTCTTCGTCCGCCACGATGGACTGGCAGGACAGGCGCGAGCAGGCTTCCAGGCCCCAGGCTTTGTCCAGCAGGTCTTCTTCGGTGTCGGTCGCTTCGTTCAGGGAGTTGAAGCCTTCACGCACCAGCACGTGGCAAGTGGTGCAGGCGCAGGATTTCTCGCAGGCGTGCTCGATGTGGATGTCGTTTTCCAGCAGGACGTCGCAAACGGACTTCCCTGCTTCAGTTTCGATCACTGCGCCTTCAGGGCACAGCTTGGCATGCGGCAGGATGACGATTTGTGGCACTTCTATTCCTCAGTCGATTAAACAACCTGGTCCAGCGTCTTGCCGGCCAGTGCGCTGCGCACGCTGCGGTCCATGCGGCGCGATGCGAATTCTTCGGTGCCCTGGGCCAGGGCTTCGTAGGCGGCTTTCACCGCGTAGTGGTCGGCTTCGCCGCTGCCGGATTTCACCAGCATGTCCATCGTGGTGGCCATCAGGGCGTTGATGGCGGCGCGCTCGTCGTCGTTCAGCAGGTTGCCGTCTTCGTCCAGCGCGGACTGGGTCGCCAGCATGATGCGCTCGGCTTCGACCTGCTCTTCGCGCAAGGCGCGGGCTTTCATGTCGGCTTCCGCTTCGGTGTGCGATTCGGACAGCATGCGCGCGACGTCGTCGTCGCCCAGGCCATACGAAGGCTTGACGGTGATCGAGGCTTCCACGTTGGAGCGCAGTTCGCGCGCCGAGACGGACAGCAGGCCGTCGGCGTCCACCTGGTAGGTGATGCGGATACGCGCTGCACCGGCCGCCATCGGCGGAATGCCGCGCAGTTCGAAGCGCGCCAGCGAACGACAGTCGCTCACCAGTTCGCGCTCGCCTTGCAGCACGTGCACCGCCAGCGCGGTCTGGCCATCCTTGAAGGTGGTGAACTCCTGCGCGCGGGCGCATGGAATGGTGGAGTTGCGCGGGATGATCTTCTCCACCAGGCCGCCCATCGTTTCAATACCCAGCGACAGCGGGATCACGTCCAGCAGCAGCCAGTCGTCGCCTGCGGCGCGGTTACCGGCCAGCAGGTTGGCCTGGATGGCGGCGCCCAGCGCCACGACCTTGTCCGGATCGATATTGGCGTGCGGGATGGTGTGGAAGTATTCGCCCACGGCACGCTGTACGTGCGGCATGCGGGTCGCGCCGCCGACCATGACCACGCCGTCGATATCGTCGGCGTCGATGTTGGCGTCGCGCAGGGCCTTCTTCACCGCGTTCATGGTCTTGGCGACCAGG
>Ga0307408_100003513_pt1 | contig 10675 bp, 10 predicted proteins | sample 322Cmetagenome_FD_202116 | JGI IMG/M metagenome (GOLD analysis project Ga0307408, IMG submission 202116) | Maize rhizosphere microbial communities from greenhouse at UC Davis, California, United States - 322HYB-C-3 | ecosystem: Host-associated > Plants > Roots > Rhizosphere > Soil | place... | reverse complement strand
CGGAATTGGTAGACGCGCATGGTTCAGGTCCATGTGCCGCGAGGTGTGGGGGTTCGAGTCCCTCCGTGGGCACCAAGAATTCCGCAGAAAAGCTCCCTTTCGGGAGCTTTTTTCATTTATGCGCCGAGCGCAGCTTCCACTGCCTGCGACAGGCTGCGCGTCGGTCGGCCGATCAGCCTCTCCAACGCTTTCCCATCATCGAACAGGCCGCCGCGTGCGGAGCCGGCATCCGAGTCGGCCAGCAGTTCAGGCCATGGCGCCGGCACGCCGACGCCGGACAGAATACCGGCGAACTCCGCCGGCGGCACATCGCGGTACACGGCGGCCTTTCCAGACAGGCGCGCCGCTTCGGCTGCCAGCTCCGCCAGCGTGAACGAAGTGCTGCCAGCCAGTTCGTAGACTTGCTGTGGGGCTTCCGCCGTCAGCACGGCTACCGCGGCGGCAGCATAGTCGGCGCGCGCGGCTGCCGAAATGCGCCCCTCACCCGCGCTACCCACCATTTCACCCCATTGCACGGCGCCCTGGATGCGGCTATTGAAGTTCTCGAAATACCAACTATTGCGCAGGAAGGAATGTGCCAGGCCGCTATCGAGAATGGCCGCTTCGGTGGCGACGTGCTCGTCGGCCAGTCCCAGCGGCGAACTGTCGGCGTGCAAAATACTGGTGTAGGCCAGCAGCTTCACACCGGCGCGCTTGGCAGCATCGATCACTGCGCGGTGTTGCGCCGTGCGCTTGCCGACCTCGTTGGCCGAGACCAGTAGCACACGCTCGGCGCCTGCCAATGCGGAATCCAGGCTGGCCGGATCCTCATAATCGGCGCGGCGCACCTGCACGCCACGCGCCGCCAGGTGCGCCACCTTGGCCGGATCACGCACGGCCGCCACGATTTGCGTTGCCGGCACCTTGTCCAGCAAGCCTTCCACCACCAATTGACCCAATGCGCCCGAAGCGCCAGTTACGACGATCATTTTTTCTCCTTGGTTGAAAACGATGCAGGGCTATAATAGGATCAACACTAACTTTTCGTAAGTACGTACCTTCTGGTAAGTATGGAAAAAACTTCAAAATCCCTGCGGGCTTCGTTGTCCCACCGCTCGGCGAGGCCGGGCAATGTGCTGGCGGCCGAATGCCCGTCGCGAGCGGTACTGACTCACGTCACCAGCCGCTGGGGCGTCCTGGTGCTCGTGGTGCTCCTCGGCGGCATGCACCGCTTCAGCCAGTTGCGCAAGGAAGTGGGCGGCGTCAGCGAAAAAATGCTGGCGCAGACCCTGGTTGCCCTGGAGGGCGACGGCTTCGTGCTGCGTACGGCCCTGCCCGTGATACCACCCCACGTCGAGTACAACCTGACGCCGCTGGGCCGCGAAGTCGCCGAGCGGCTGGAAGTCCTGGTCGACTGGATTGAGGACAACCTGCCACGCATCCTTGCCCCGCAGGTCGAGGCCGGAGCCAGCTTGTAATACACTGGCTGCGTGGAACCGAACAACACCATCCTCGTGGCAACCGGCGCCAGTCTCGATGTGGCGGCGCTGGAGCTGGCGCTCGCCCGGCACGACTACCGCGTCGAATCGGTCAACAGCGGCCAGCACGCCCTGGACGTGGCCACTGCCGGCGGCGTGGCACTGGTGCTGCTGGATGCCGCGCTGGCCGGCAGCGCGGCACTGGAACTGACCGGCCAACTGACCCAGGCCGACCTCAATCGCCGCATCCCGGTCCTGCTCATGTCGCACCGTCCGTCCAACGATGAAAAGGAGCGCGCCGCCCGCGCCGGTGCCGACGGCTATTTCACCCTGCCCCTGGCCACCACCAGCGTGGTTGACCATGTCCTGTTCGCGCTGCAGGGCCAGCGCATCGGCGGCTTCGACCTGGAAGTGAACTACCACATGATGGCGGCCGCCTCGCCGGACGCCGTGGTCCTGATCGACATGGACAGCGGCCGTCCGGTGGACCTGAACCACCGCGCCGAACAACTGCTCGGACGCAGCGCTCTGGAGCTGCTGACCGCCCCCTTCTCGGCCTTCTGCGATCCACTGGAGATGAACGCCATGATGCAAAGCGTGCTGGCAGGCGAGCTGCGCGTGCACCGCATCACCTTCCGCCACAGCAGCGGACGCATGGTCGAATGCAATGCCCGCGGCGTGCGGATCACCAAGCCCGGCCGGCGCCTGTTCCACATCCGCCTGGTGGACGTCACCGGCTCGCAGCGCGCGGACGACCTGCGCGTCGGCCAGGAGCACCTGCTGGAGATGATGGCGCGCGGCGTGCCGCTGGAAGACACGCTGCACAAGCTGGTGCAACTGGTCGAATCGCAATCGCCAGGCGTGCTGTGTTCCGTCATGCTGCTCGACGAAGACGGCATGCACATGCGCTGCGCCTGCTGCCCCAGCCTGCCCGCCTCCTACGCCGCCCTGCTCGAAGGGATGGCGATCGGCCCGGGCGTGGGCTCCTGCGGCACTGCCATGCACCGCCGCGAAGCCGTGGTGGTGTCGGACATCGAGCACGACCCGCTATGGGCGCCCTACCTCGACCTGATCCGCGACTACGGCCTGCGCGCCTGCTGGTCCATGCCGATCATGCTGGACGAACACACGGTACTCGGCTCCTTCGCCATGTACTACCGCACCGTGCGCCGTCCCGATACGGAAGAACAGCGCCTGATCGGGGTGGCCAGCCACCTCGCCAGCATCGCCATTGAGCGCGCCCGGCGCGAGGCCGAACTGGCGCGCCACCGCAGCCACCTGGAAGAACTGGTCGAAGAGCGCACCGCCGAACTGTCGCGCGCCAAGGAGCACGCCGAACTGACCAGCGAAGAACTGCAGGCGGCGCTGGAGAATCTCAGCATGACGCAGGATGAACTGGTGCGGCGCGACAAATTGGCCGCCCTCGGCGCGCTGGTGGCAGGCGTGGCGCATGAACTGAATACGCCGATCGGCAACAGCCTGATTACCGCCTCCACCCTGGCCGACCACACGGCGGCCTTGAGCAGCCAGGTCGATTCCGGCATCCGCCGCTCGGAACTGGATGCCTACCTGGAGCGGGCACGCGAAGCGGGCGATATCATCCAGCGCAACCTGCAGCGCGCCGCCAAACTGGTCGGCAGCTTCAAGCAGATCGCCGTCGACACCAACGACACGCAGCGCCGTCATTTCTTCCTCGACCAGCTGCTGCAGGAAATACTGGCGCCCCTGTGGGCCAGCCTGCCGCAACCGCGCCCCAACCTGGTGCTGGACGTGGTGCCCGGACTGCAGCTGGACAGCTATCCGATTCCGCTCAGCCAGGCGCTGGGGCACCTGGTCGACAACTGCATCACCCACGCCTTTTCCGCGCCGGGGGACGGCGAGCCGACGGTCACCGTCACCGCCAGCGCCGAGGGCAGCGACGTGCTGCTGTCGGTGGCCGACAACGGCATCGGCATTCCGCCCGAACACCTGCACCGCGTGTTCGATCCTTTCTACACCACGCGGCTCGGCGCCGGCCAGTCGGGCCTGGGCCTGTACATCACCCACAATATCGTGACCGGCGTGCTGGCTGGCCATATCGACGTGGCCAGCACGCCCGGCCACGGCAGCACCTTCACCATGCGCCTGCCGGCCACCGCCCCGCTATGAAACGACTCATCGCCATCCTCCTGTTGGCCGCCACCGCGGCCGGCAGCGCCACCGCCCGGCCGGCCTGGTGGTACCTGTACCAAAGCCGCATCGACGGCCAGCGCGCCTGCTCGCAAACCCCGCTCGGCAAGGGCTGGGTGCAAATTGCCGGCCCGTTCAAAGATGCCCATTGCGAAAACTTGGTGCGTAATAAATAATGAAGTCAAAGCAAGAAGCAACGCCATCCCACCCCGACAAGGAGACCGTATGTTTCAGAATCCCGAGCAGTTTGCCAACGCAACCAAGACGCTGTTTGAGTTCCAGCTGGAGACCTTCAACACCCTGACCAACCGCGCCATGCAAGGGGTGGAGCAAGCGGTGGCCCTGAATATCGCGACGGCCAGGAAGGCGCTGGACGACCAGATCGACGCCGGCCGCAAGGTCAACGCTTCCGTCACGCCGCAGGAAGCCATGGACGTGATCAACGCCCGCCTGCAGCCCGGCATGGCCGCCACCAACGCCTACAACCAGCAGCTGGGCGCCCTGCTCTCCGAAATGTCAAACGACTTCCACAAGGCCGCCGACGCCCACCTGGCCGAAGCCAAATCCAACTTGAGTGCCCTGATTTACGACGTGACAAAGAACGTACGCCCCGGGTCGGACAATGCGGTGGAGATTGTCAAGAACGCCATTGAAAACGCGTTCAAAGGCTACGAACAGGTGACCCAGGCCACGCGCGACGCCGTCAAGGCTTTCGAGCAGCAGGTCGAAAAGGCCAATGCCTCTGGCAAGAAAGGATAATTGCCCCTGCGGCCAGCCAGTCGCGCTGGCCGCGGCAATGTGTCTTGACTGTCGGAAATTTTTACACTAATTCCTCTTTGCATTTGAGTCAAAAGCACTAAGGTAAAACAATCAAGCACTTAGCGCATTGGCATACTTCCTGCTTGATATCCTCCATTTTTCCTGGAGGATAATTTGAATACCTTAGCCAAACTCTTCGCCACTACTGCGTTTTTCAGCCTGGTTTCCGCGCAAGCCTATGCCGCCCCGATTGACGTCCTGTACGTCACCAACGGCGATGCATCGCGCCTGGCAACTGTGCAGGGGAATACCGTCACGGATACTTCCACGACCTTTGGCGGCGCCTACCCGATCGCAGCGCGCACCGATGGCATCTGGCTTTCGCGTTACTGGGGCAGCACGGCTCCGCAGCAGTTCGACCTGAACGGCAATTACGTAGGGACCGCAGCGTCGAATCCAAATTCGATTTTCGCCGTCGACGGCGCCGTGAACGGCGACACCAACTACGCGCTGGGCAATGCGTTCAATAGCAACGCCACCATCTACAGCTTCAACAAGGACTGGACCAGTCCAACGTCCATGTTCTCGGTGACCGGTTCGGACCTGGTTGGGATCACCTTCGATTCCGCCCTGGGCACCCTGTTCATCTCGGACATGAACAATATTTATCAATACTCCCTGACCGGCACGCTCCTGAGCCAGTTCGCGCACCGCTCCTCGCGCGGCAGCCTGGCGTATGAACAATCGAGCGACACGCTGTGGTACGTGCGCAATAACTCCAACATCATCGACCAGTACTCGACCGCCGGTGCCTTCCTGGGCAGCACGACCGTCAACGGCCTCTCCTCGAACAACTGGGGTGCCGAGTTCGTGACCGCTGCCCCGGCCCAGGATGTACCTGAGCCAACCTCGCTGGCCTTGCTGGGCCTGGGCATCGCAAGCCTGGGTCTTGCCCGCCGCCGCAAGAAATAAATCCCGACCTGCCCTGTAAAGGGTGACGCAAGGACGCGAAGGCGTTATACTGTATAAAAATACAGTTACACCCTTCGCTTCCTGAATGAACCAAGTCCTCGAGAATCCCTTTTATTACCTGGAGAACTTCCACCAGGTGCTGCATTGGATTGGCGAGCGCTATAGCGACTTGCTGACGGACGAGGAATCCCGATTCCTCGCCAGCTTCCCCACCCTGTCCCAGCCATCCCGCGCCCTGTTCGTGCGCATGGTGATGCGCAAGGGAGAGCTGTTCCGCGCCTCCAAGTTGAGCTATCCCGAAATCGGCTGCACCATTGCCGCCGCCGGCCCGCTGGTCGAGCAAGGCTGGGTGGAACAGGACCCCGAACTCACGCTGGACGAACTGTTTGACCTGCTGCAAAAGCCCGAGATCACCCGTGTATTCGCATTGAGCGGCGCCGAACGCAGTGCGCGCAAGGCCGACCAGCTCGAAGCCCTGCGCGAGCGCCACGAAGGCAGCCACCGCTTCACCTCCTGGTATGCCGATGCCGGCGACCAGGTCTACCACATCCTGTCCAAGCCCCTGTGCGACCGCCTGCGGCTAATCTTCTTCGGTAACTTCCACCAGGACTGGTCGGAATTCGTGTTGTCCAACCTGGGCATCTACCGCTACGAAAAAGTGGAGTTCTCACCGGCCGCGCGCGGATTCCGCTCGCGCCGCGACATCGACGATTACCTGGCGCTGCACGCCTGCCGCGAACGATTCGCGGAAGGCGAAGACCCGCTGCAGCTGGCACGCGAGCTGCCCGCCCTGGCCGACGACAACGAGTGGCTGCACAGCCGCCGCCAGAAAATGCTGTTCCAGTTCGGCCAGCAGCTTGAAAAACTTGGCAACTGGAGCGGCGCCTTCGAACTGTACGAACAATGCGCCTACCCCGGCGCCCGCGCCCGCGCCATCCGCGTGCTGGAAAAGGACGAGCGGATCGGCCTGGCTTTCGAATGGCTGCAGCGCGCCCAGGCGGCTCCCGAAAGCGAAGCAGAACGGCAGCAATTGCTGCGCATGGCGCCGCGCCTGCGCCGCAAGCTGGGGCACATGCGCGAACCGGCCCATAAACCGACGCCGGTTGAACGCATCGACCTGGTGCTGCCCATGCCAAGCGAAGAATGGTGGGTGGAAGGCGTGGTGCGCGACCATCTGTGGCAGGACGAGGCGCCCTGCTTCTACGTGGAGAATGCGCTGGCCAATTCCCTGTTTGGCCTGCTGTGCTGGGACGCGGTATTCGCTGCCATTCCCGGCGCCTTCTTCCATCCCTTCCACCACGGCCCGGCGGATCTGCACAGCGCCGACTTCCAGCGCCGCCGCGCCGCGCTGTTCGAGGCCTGCTTCGCGCGCCTGCAGGATGGCAGCTACCGCGACGCCATCCGCGCCAATTTCGCCGCCAAGTCCGGCCTGCAGTCGCCCTTCGTCTACTGGGACGCGATTGACGACGAACTGCTCGGCCTCGCGCTGGACTGCATTCCCGCAGCCCACCTGAAACTGTGGTTCGAGCGCATCCTGCTCGACATCAAGGCCAACCGCAGCGGCTTCCCGGACCTGATCCGCTTCTGGCCTGCCGAGCAGCGCTACCAGATGGTGGAAGTCAAAGGCCCCGGCGACCGCCTGCAGGACAACCAGCTGCGCTGGATCGACTATTGCGCCGAGCATGGCATGCCGGTCTCCGTCTGTTACCTGGCGTGGCAGGAATGAGCTATACGATTGCCGTACGCGCCCTGTGCGAATTCACCGCCAAGCAAGGCGACCTCGACCTGCGCTTCACGCCCACGCCAACCGCGCAGGAAGGCATCGAAGGCCACGCGATCGTCACCAGCCGCCGCGACGACAATTACGAGCGGGAGATCAGCCTGTCCGGCGACTTCGGCCCGCTGCACGTGCGCGGCCGCGCCGACGGCTACGAACCGCGCCAGAACCAGCTCGAAGAAATCAAGACTTACCGCGGCGACCTGTCGCGCCAGCCCGCCAACCACCGCATCCTGCACTGGGCCCAGCTCAAGGTCTACGGCCATTTGCTGTGCACCGTGCGCGAACTGCCTGCCGTGCGCCTGGCACTGGTCTACTTCGACATCGGCACGCAAAAGGAAACGGTATTTACCGAAGAGGCGGATGCAGCCTCCCTGCGCGCCTTCTTCGAGGAACAATGCGGCCGCTTCGTGGCCTGGGCCGAGCAGGAACTGGCGCACCGTACCGCACGCGACGAGCACCTGCGCGCCTTGCGCTTCCCGCACGCCGACTTCCGCCCCGGCCAGCGCCAGCTTGCGGAGGCCATGTACAAAGCCAGCGCGCGCGGCTGCTCGCTGCTGGCGCAGGCGCCAACCGGCATCGGCAAAAGCATCGGCAGCATCTTCCCGATGCTGAAGGCCAGCGCCGAGCATGGGCTGGACAAGGTGTTCTTCCTCGCCGCGAAAACCAGCGGCCGCAGCATGGCGCTGGGTGCGCTCGAAACCATCAAGCGCAGCGCGCCTTTGCTGCCTCTGCGCGCGCTGGAGCTGGCAGCCAAGACCACCGCCTGCGAGAACCCGGACAAAGCCTGCCATGGCGAATCGTGCCCGCTGGCGCAAGGCTTCTACGACCGCCTGCCGGCCGCCCGCGCCGCGGCCTTGCAGCAGCCCATGCTCGACCGCGCTTCGGTGCGCGAGGTGGCGCTGGCACACCAGGTCTGTCCCTACTACCTGCAATCGGAACTGGTGCGCTGGGCCGACGTGGTGGTGGGTGACTACAACTACTACTTCGACATCAGCGCCATGCTGTACAGCCTGACGCAGATGAACGGCTGGAAGGTCGGCGTGCTGGCCGACGAAGCGCACAATATGGTTTCGCGCGCCCGCAAGATGTACTCCGCCGAGATGGACCACGTGCGCCTGCGCGTGCTGCGCAAGACCGCGCCGGAAGCGCTGCGCAAGCCATTGGACCGCGTACACCGCCAATGGAGCGCGCTGGAGAAGGAGCAGGAGGCGGAATACGCCAGTCATGCCGAACTGCCCGAAAAGTTCATGGGCGCGCTGCAATCTGCCTGTACCGAGATCGGCGACTATATGGCCGAACATCCCGCATGGTTCGACGCGGATGTGCTGGACTTCTACTTCAACGCCCTGCTCTTCGGGCGCCTGGCAGAAAGCTTCGGCGAGCATTCGCTGTTCGACATCGAAAAATCGGACGGCGGCCGTGGCGCTGCGGCAGGCCGCGTGAACTCGGTGCTCTGCATCCGCAACATCCTGCCGGCGCCTTTCCTCAAGCAGCGCTTTGAAGCGGCGCACGCAGTGGCCCTGTTCTCCGCCACGCTCAGCCCCTGGAACTACTATGCCGACACGCTGGGCATGCCGCCCGAAACGGCATGGGTCGACGTTGCCTCGCCCTTCGACGCGCAGCAGCTGCAAGTGCACATCGCCAGCCACATCTCCACCCGCTACCAGCATCGCGACCGCTCGCTGGCGCCCATCGCTGCGCTGATGGGCGAACAGTACCAGAGCCAGCCCGGCAACTACCTCGCCTTCTTCAGCAGCTTCGATTACATGGAAAAGGTGGCCGATTTGTTCGCAGCGCGCCATCCGGACGTGCCGTTATGGCGACAGGAGCGGCGCATGGATGAAAGCGCGCGCGACGCTTTCCTCGCCCGTTTCCGCGAAGGCGGCGAAGGCATCGGCTTCGCCGTGCTGGGCGGCTCTTTCGGCGAAGGCATCGACCTGCCGGGCGACCGCCTGATCGGCGCCTTCATTGCCACGCTGGGGCTACCGCAGATCAACCCGGTCAACGAACAGATCAAGGCCCGCATGGAAGCGGCGTTCGGTGCGGGCTACGACTACACCTACCTCTATCCCGGCCTGCAGAAAGTCGTGCAGGCCGCCGGCCGCGTCATCCGCACCACCAGCGACCGCGGCACCGTCCACCTGATCGACGACCGCTTCGGCCGCCCGGAAATCCAGGCCTTGCTGCCCGCATGGTGGCAAGTCGGCGCTGTGAACTCCGGCTAATTCACCTTCGGCTACAGCCGTTTCATTTGCAAGGGTTGCCTTTGAAGTCAATTCAGCCGGGATTCATGCTGCCCGATCTAGCGCGTACGCTGTCCGGAGCCGCACAGCAAAGCGTGATTTTCCTTGCGCTGGCGGACAATGGCCTGGCGCTCCTCTTCGCTGACAGTGACTGATCCACTCGAGCTGCCAAAGGCCAGCCTCGGGACTTTTTCGGAGAACTCAATCTGCTGCGCATCGCGCTTGCAGACTTCATCGTCGGTCATCGGATTGTTATTGCGGTGCATGCTTGGGTTATAAGGCAGCTTCCCGTTTTTTCGCGCCGCAGTATCGGCCGCTTCCTGGTTCGCGGTTTCGCGCTGCAAGCGCCGTTCGCGCGATTCGAGCTCGCGCTGCTGCCAACCATCGACGGGAGCGGCGGCCGGCTTCGCAGCGGGGCGCTGCACTGCAATTTCTTTGGACTTGACGCCATCCTGAGGACGGTCGGAATAATGAACCTTGCCGTCGGCATCAGTCCATTTATAGAGCTGGGCATGCGCCGGCAAGGCGGCCAGGGCAAGGATTAGTGGCAAGATAATTTTCATGCCAGGAAGTATATGAAAAACGAGTCATGCCGTGTCTCACACATTGTCACTGGCAGCACGAAATCCAGTGACGGTTATCGAGGCTAAACAAGGGTGACAAGTTCTTCAACTTCAATCGGGCCTTTCTGTCCACGCCTTCGGCTGTCGCATGGCTCCTTTTGCACTTTCTGATCCGTCGAGCGGATTGTTGGGCAAGAAATCCAACAAAGAGTCGTGCCCATGGTTACTCATGGAGCCTTAGATACGCAACGGAACTCAAGGGAGAATGCTGCACTTTTTGCGAAACCGGAATTTGTCTCGTCGGCCTTAATCGTTTCCACAGCCTTTCCACTCTTCGAGCAGAAGGTATTTGCCTCGGCATACACTTCCCCCTTAACACCGATCGGAGGACCGAATCCGACCTGCGGGCTCCTCTTCGCAATGAGGTAAGTGTCCTTTTCCGTCTGTATGACGCCCGTACTTGAGCATCCGACCAACAGTACTACCATGAGTAAGCCAAACTGTTTCAAACAGTACTCCTTCTTTAGGAATTTACCCGAACGTACTACGTTAAAGCGGGCGCGAAGTGGAAGTAAGCTGCGTGCCCAGCTATTTCGGGCAGGTCCGTTCGACTGTAGGGTCGGGCGTCATTGCTTTCCGGCTGCCTGCAAAACGGACCACTTACCGTCCTTGAATAGGTATAGAGCAGATGAAACGCGAAGGCGCTGACTGCTTGAATAGAGTTCCCCAATC